>Ga0187852_1000952_pt1 | contig 28987 bp, 24 predicted proteins | sample June2016WEW_6_40_FD_134511 | JGI IMG/M metagenome (GOLD analysis project Ga0187852, IMG submission 134511) | Peatland microbial communities from SPRUCE experiment site at the Marcell Experimental Forest, Minnesota, USA - June2016WEW_6_40 | ecosystem: Environmental > Terrestrial > Soil > Wetlands...
CTGCAGGTCGCTCTTGCCGAGGTCCACGACTTTGCGCTCGAACTTGATCTCGGCGCTGGTCTTCATCGCGGTGGTCTTGAGCAGGTTGGCGATCTCGTTGAACTGCGAATCCCAGTTCTCGCCGATCCGCGCCTGCGCCAGGACGAACTCGCCGCGCGGGCGCTCGTCCTCCTGGTAATAAATCTTTGCGGCGCTCTGGTAGATGGAGATGGGGTACATCGCCAGGGCGTAGGCGATCATGTTGACGCCGAGCTTGCGCGCGTCGTTCGGGTCCACGTTGTACGCGCCGGCGCGCTTGTGGCCGTCCCAGCCGCAGCTCAGGCCGTAGCGCGAGATCATGATGGCGGTCCGCGCGCCGAGGTCCACGCCGTAGAACACCGGCTCGCCGTTGGGCGCGTCAGGCACGGGCCGCGTGTAGACCACCTGCTTCATCGGGTAATAGCAGTTGAACAGCGGATGGTCGGCGTTGAGGCGGTGGAAGCTGCGGTCGGGCAGGACCTTGCTCATTTCGCGGACGAACGCCTTGAAGAAGTCCGGGTCGCCGAGCGCGGTGTCGCCCCAGATCACGCCACCGGCGCGGACGTAGTCGCGCAGCCGCGCCACGTCGGCGTCGCTGAGCGTGAAGTCGTCGCTGCCGGTGTAATAGTAGATCGGGTACTGCGAGGGATCGGTCGCGAAGGCGCTGAGCGGGCCGGACTTCCAGGTGTAATGGACATTCAGCGCGCGCTCGGCGGCGTCATTGAGCAGGTTCGGGATGTCGGCCGGGTCCTTGTTCCAGTCGTAATAGTGCAGGATTCCGTCGGAGACTTTCAGCTCTTTCAGCGAGCCGAACTGGATCTTGGCGATGAGGACCGGCGGTGAGGGCGGGCGCTTGCGCTCGGTGCGGCGCAGCGGCGTGGCCGGCAGCGGCAGCGGCGGAACGCCTTCGCCGCCTTTGCGGAACTGCGGCGGCGCCACGGGCTTCGAACCGCACGGCCCTCTCGGAATGTCCTCCTGCGCCGCGGCGACTGCGCCGTAGAACAGGCAAACCGCTAACCCCAACGCGGTCATTTTACGGAGCATGACGATTCCCTCCTGCGCTCTGCGCAGAATCCGTAGAGCGCGGCCCGATGAAGATGCCCACTCGCGCGTTCCATCGTATCACCAGGGCAGTGTGAACGCAATAACTTTTGCTCGTGGCGTGCCGCTCGTAGTGTGCCCGTAAGGGCATACGACTTAGCGCCTGACGGCGTCACTACAAGCGATGCACTCGCGCTTAAGGAGACCGCAAACGATATGCCATCTGGCTCGATTATCTTATCATACTGCACTGACGGTAGTTAAGCGCACAGCTGCATTCGCGCAACCTCCGCCTGTGTAGAACTTTCCTACGCAAATCAGGCGGACTTCTGCGTTCCCTTCACATGGCTATCAGGCCGGCGATGACATTGCCTCGCCGGCCACGACTGCACCGAATATCGCACCGCCGTCGCGCGTGAGTTGAAGACGCCGCGCGCATGGCTTACAATGCCGAGTTATGGCAAAAGATTACTACGAGATTCTCGGCGTCCCGCGCACGGCGAGCGAGGAGGAGATCAAGAAGGCCTTCCGCCACCTGGCGAAACAATATCACCCCGACCGGAACAAGGGCTCAAAGACCGCCGAGCAGCGGTTCAAGGAGATCAACGAGGCGCACAACGTGCTGACCGACAAGGACAAGCGCGCGCAGTACGACCAGTTCGGCGAGGCGCGCGCGAAGGGGTTCGCCGGGAGCGAGTTCTGGGATTCATTCCGCAGCCGCCAGGGCGGCCGCCCGCGCAGCGCGCCGCAGGCCGAGGAATACTTCTCCGGCGCCGAGTCGGGCGACCTGGGCGATATCTTCAGCCAGTTCTTCCGGCGCGAGGCGCCGTTCGGCGGCCGCAGCCGGCGCCGAGGGCCGCAGCAAGGCGAGGACATCGAGGTGGCGCTGCAGGTGCCGTTCGAAATGGCCGCGCACGGCGGCGAGACGGAGATCGCGATCCCGAGCGTATTCTCCTGCGACCGCTGCGGCGGCAGCGGCAGCGAGCCGGGCACGCGCTCGCAGGTCTGCCCGGTATGCCACGGCGCCGGAAACGTGCAGGCCGTCCAGGGCGCGTTCGCGTTCAGCCGGCCCTGCCCGCGTTGCTACGGCCGCGGCGAGGTGATCGCCAAGCCCTGCTCGAAGTGCAACGGGACCGGCGAGATCCAGGCCACGCGCCGGTTCCGCCTGAAGATCCCGCGCGGCGTGCGCGACGGGCAGAAAATCCGCCTCGCGCGGCAAGGCCAGCCCGGGCGCGACGGCGGGCCGAGCGGCGACCTGCTGGTGGAAGTGCGCGTCGAGGAGCATCCGCAGTTCAAGCGGAAGGGAGACGACATCTACGGCGGGGCGACCATCAACGCCGTCCAGGCGGCGCTCGGCGCGCGGGTGCATGTGCCGACGATCAACGGCGACGTGGCGCTGCGCATTCCTGCGGGGACGCAGCCGGGGACGACCCTGCGGCTGCGCGGCCGCGGCGTGACCACCGCCGACGGGCGCGCCGGCGACCATTACGTCACGATCCGCGTCACGACGCCGACGAACCTCACGGAGGAGCAGAAAAAGCTTCTGCGGGAGTTCGCGCGCTCGGCGGGAATTCCGGCGGAATAGCACGGCTTGCTCACCACCAGAAGGCACAAAAAGACAACGGCTCCCACCACGGAATACACGGAGCACACCGAATGACTTTCCTAAACGGCTTCAGTGTCTTCAGTGTGTTCCGTGGTTGCAATATCAGTCGTCGTCCTTGGTGCCTAGGTGTCTTGGTGGTCCATTAACGACATTAATGGGCCACTTCGACGAACCGGCTCTCGCGGATCAATGTCACCTTGACCTCGCCCGGATACGTCATTTCCGCCTCGATCTCCTTGGCGATGTCGCGGCACATCTTGGCGGACATCTTCTCATCCACGCGGTCGGCGGTGACGATCACGCGCACCTCGCGGCCGGCGCGGATGGCGTAGGCGACCTCGACTCCCGGGAAGGCGCCGGCGATCTCCTCGAGCCGCTGCAGGCGCTTGACGTACTTCTCCAGCGTCTCGCGCCGCGCGCCAGGACGCGCCGCGGAAATGGCGTCCGCCGCGCTCACCAACACCACAAAGATGTTCGCGGCGGTGATGTCGTCGTGATGGGCGGCGATGGACTCGACGACCTCGGTCGGCTCGCCGCATTTGCGGGCGATGTCGGCGCCGAGCTGCGGGTGCGAGCCTTCGACTTCCTGGTCCACGGATTTGCCGATGTCATGGAGCAGGCCGCAGCGCTTGGCGAGCTGAATGTCGAGGCCGAGTTCGGCGGCCATCGTGCCGGCCAGGTGCGCGACCTCCATCGAATGCTGAAGTTGGTTCTGCCCGTAGCTGGTGCGGAATTTCAGGCGGCCGAGGCATTCGAGTTCGAGCGGGTGGAGGTTGTGCAGGCCCACGTCGAACGCGGCTTCCTTGCCGGTGTCCATGATGACCTGCTCCATCTCCTTCTTGGACTGCTCGACGACCTCCTCGATGCGAGCGGGATGGATGCGGCCGTCGCGGACGAGCTTTTCCATCGAGCGGCGGGCCATCTCGCGGCGGACGCCGTCGAAGCCGCTGATGACGACCACGCCGGGCGTGTCGTCCACGACCACGTCCATGCCGGTGGCTTTCTCGAAGGCGCGGATGTTGCGGCCTTCGCGGCCGATAATGCGGCCCTTCATGTCGTCGCTGGGAAGTTCAACGGCGGCCACGACGCTCTCGACGCAGTGGTCGGCGGCGTAGCGCTGGATGGCGATGCCCAGGATTTTGCGCGCCTCGCGCTCGACGTTCTCCTTCGCCTCGGCCATGCGGCGCGCCACCAGCTCCGCGCATTCCTTCTGCAGCTCGTCCTCGAGCCGGCGCATCAGGAGCTGTTGCGCCTCTTCGCGCGTGAGCTCGGAGAGCTTGTGCAGCGTGATCTTCTCCTGCTCCATCAAGTGCTCGAGCTCGGCCTGTTCGGCGTTGAGCTCTTTGCGCTTGGCCGCCACGCTCCGCTCGAGGGTCTCGACGTAATTTTCCTTCTTGTTCAGCAGGTCGAGCTTGTGTTCAAGGCCGTCTTCGCGTTTGGTCAGGCGCTTCTCCGTCTCGCGCAATTCCCCGCGCTGCGCGTTTCCCTCCGACTCGAGCGCCTCGTGGCGCTTGATGTACTCCTCCTTCGCGGCGACCTCGGCGTCTTTCTTCACGCGCTCGGCCTGCTCGGAGGCGTCGGCAATGACCTTGCGGGCGCGGACGACCGCGCCGCTGGCCCGGAGCCAACTGATGGCATAAATCCCCATGCCGCCCGCGAGGAGGCCGCACAGCCCCGTCAGGAGCAGGACCTTGTCGCTCGTCCAGAAGCCCGTCGCCTGCACCACTTGCGCAAGATTCAACATCGAATCCTCCCGCCTTTCTCAAGTGTGCTGTTCAGGGCGGAGGCGCAGGGGCTGCGCGGAGACGGGATAACCCGAGAGAAGAGGTTTGAGGTGTGCGAGGCGAGCGCGGAATCCCCGAGCTTACGCGTTCGGCAAGTAAACCAGGATTTCAGCCTGTGGCTGCAAAGCCGGCCCGGCCGTCCGCGGCGCAGACGAGTCGAAACGCCGCACGCCGAACAGCCTGGGTCCGATAGTCCCGGTCCAGAACGCGCGCATCAGGCAGCAAATGCTCAAAGCGAACCGAGCCACGACATGTCCGATCAGCCGGCCGACCAGCGCCATCAGGAGGAAGATCGCAGAGACCTTGCCGACCCCCGGCGACGCCCGCCTGCCGACCTGTTCAGACAGAAGGCTCATTTTGCCGATTCCACAAAACGCTCAAACTCGCCCACGGGAGAACACGATCTCAGACTCTCTTCCTCCCGCCTGCGCGGACCAGCCCGCACGCAGCCACGCACTCCGACCGCGTTATGAACTGACAATCCGCAAAAGCTCTTGCATTATACCGACATACGTCGCCTTCGTCAATAAGAAAATTCTCAGCATGTGGCAATTCATTTGCTTTCCTTGCTTCGTTTGAGCGGCCGATGTACGATGGAAACGGGGCGGGCGCTTCAGCGGGCAAGATATCCAGGTGTCACGAAAGACAGGGGCACACGATGCGCAACGACGAAATCGCAGGAATGCTCGAAACGCTGGCCAATCTTCTCGAATTCAAGGGCGAGAACCCGTTCAAGCTGAGCGCCTACCGCAGGGCCGCGCGCGTCTTGCGCGACCAGACGGAGGATGTCGCGACGCTCGTTCGCGAGAATCGGCTGAAGGAACTTCCCGGCATCGGCGAGAGTATCGAGAAGAAAATCGTCCAGGCGCTGACGACCGGCAAGATCGAGAAACTCACCGAGGTCCTGAAAGCCGTCCCGCCCGGCGTTCTCCGGATGATGGAGATCCCCGGCGTCGGGCCGCGGACGGCGGCGCAGGTCCACGAGAAACTCGGGATCAACACGCTCAGGGAATTCACCGAGGCCGCGCGCACCGGAAAGCTCGCCGGGGTGCCGGGCATCGGCGCGAAAAAGGCGGCGGGCTTTCTGGGAGCGATCAAGTTCGCCAAGGCCAGTTCGCGGCGGATGCTGCTCGGCGAGGCGCTGCCGCTCGCCGAGAAAATCGTCGCACAGCTCGAAGAGCGCGGCGTCCGGGGCGCGCTCGCCGCCGGAAGTCTCAGGCGCATGTGCGAGACGATCGGCGATATTGACATCCTCGCCGCGGGAGCGGGCGCCGCCTCCAGCAAGATCATCGGCGCATTCACGAAACTGCCCGAGGTCCGGCGCATCCTCGGCGCGGGCGGCACGAAGGCGAGCATCGTGATGGAGTCCGGCGTGCAGGTGGACCTGCGCGTGGTGCCGCCGGAGGCGTTCGGCGCGGCGCTCCAGTACTTCACCGGCTCGAAGGCGCACAACATCCGCCTCCGCGCGATGGCGCGCGAGCGCGGGCTCAAGTTGAGCGAATACGGCATCTTCAAGGGCAACCGGCGCATCGCCGGGCGGACGGAAGAGGAAGTTTACCGCGCGCTGAAGCTGCCGCTGATCCCGCCCGAACTGCGCGAGGACCGCGGCGAAATCGAGGCCGCGCAGAAAGGCGCGCTGCCGAGGCTGATCGAGTTGGGCGACATCCGCGGCGACCTGCACGTCCACACGAAATGGAGCGACGGGCGCAACACGATCGAGGAAATGGCGCGCGCCGCCCGGGCGCTCGGGCGCAAGTACATCGTGATCTCGGACCACACACGCGCGCTCAAGATCTTCGGCGGGCTCGACGTGGACGGCCTCATGAAAGAGGTCGCCGCGGTGCGCGCCGCGGCGAAAAAACTCCGCGACATCACGCTGCTGACCGGGACGGAGATGGATATCCGCGCCGACGGCACGCTCGACCTGCCCGACTCGGCGCTGGCCAAGCTCGATTTCGTCATTGCCTCCGTCCACAGCGCCTTCCGGCAGGACAAGGAGAAGATGACGCAGCGGATTCTCAAGGCGGTCGCCAACCCGAACGTGGACTGCATCGGCCACTTGACCGGCCGGCTGCTCGGCCGGCGCGAGGGGTACGCGGTGGACGTCGAGGCGGTGCTCAAGGCCGCAGCGCGGAATGGGACGGCCATCGAGCTGAACGCGAACCCGCTGCGGTTGGACCTCACCGACCAGGCGTGCCGCCGCGCGAAGGAACTGGGCGTCCAGGTCGTCATCAACACCGACGCGCACAGCACCGAGGACCTGCAACTGATGCGCTACGGCGTCGCCACGGCGCAGCGAGGATGGCTAGAGAAATCGAACGTGCTCAACGCGCGCGCCACGCCGCCGAAAGGGAAAGGCGCGAGGTGACGATAGACGACGGACGATAGACGATGGATGATCGCCAGCCGCGGGGCATGTGCTGCTCTGCACCGGGTGGCATCCTCCATCGTCTATCGTCCATCGTCGGTCGTCTATCGTCCATCGTCCATCGTCTCTTTCCAAGTCGCCGGATCCTGCTGATAGAACTCCTCAAGCTTCTCGTAAAGCTCCGGCTGCTGGATTCGCAGGTCCACGGGCATCTCAAAGAAACACTCCGTCGCGACGGCGAAAAACTCGGCGGGATTTTCGGCGCCGTAGTCGTCGAGGACCGACTCCCGGCCGCGCTCGACGTCGCGCCGGAGCCGCTCGTAGGCCGCGCCGAGCACGCGCGCCCAGTCGGCGTAACTCTGGCCGCGTTCGAGCGCCGGCGCGCCGTTCGCCTCGCCGTCCTCGTCGTCCAGTTCGTGCGCGAACTCGTGGAGGACGACGTTCGACCCGGTCCGCGAGCCCGACGCGTCAGCGAGCACGTCGTCCCACGAAAGCACCAGCGGCCCGCGAAGCCAGGTCTCGCCGAGCCGCGCTACCGGGCCCTCGGCGATCATGCCGGGCCCTTCCTGCTTGATCGTCTTGGCGACGAAGCTGGTCGGGTAGACGACGATCGAGTACAGGCGCGGGAAGTAATCGGTCTGGCGATGCAACAGCAGCAGGCAGGCCTGCGCGGCGACGGTCACGCGGATCTCATCGGTGATCGCGAGCCCGCCGCATCCCTCGAACGGTTTCTCCGCGACGAACACCTGGACGTGACCGAGCAACTCGCGCCGGTCCGCTTCGGGCAGGCGCCGATAGAGCGCCATGTTCCTCTCGATGATCTCCCGCCATTCGGCCGGAAATGGAGCGGCCTTCAGCTCTTTCCGCCGGCGTCCCTTTAGGAATCCGAACATCCTCCGCGTCCTTCATTGTTTGAACCGTTCTTTAACCACCAAGGCACCAAGAACAAAATTTCTGAGACTGTGTCCCGCTTTCCGTTCTTGGTGCCTTCGTGTCTTGGTGGTGAAGAAGTCGTATCAGCCGCCGAGCATCTCCAGGAACGCCTCGATCCGCGTCTGCGTGCGCATGTCGGGCGGGCCGGGGCGGTCGCACTCGAGCGTGAGGATCGGCAGCCGCAACTCGCGGCGCACGATCGCGTCCTGCACCTGCCGGAAGCAGAAGCTCTGCACGTAGTGGATCAGGCCCCGCACGCGCCGCAGCGCGAGCTGTTCGCGGATGTCGGCCAGGCGGTGGAAGATGTCGTACGGATAGGTGTAGCGCGAGTACTGCTCGACGAGCGAGCGCGTCGGGCCCGGCATGGCGAACTGGCGCGGGATCTCGTTGAAGACCACGCGCGCGCCGTGCGATTCGAGCAGCTCGAAGAATCCGTCGCAGATCGGCGGGACGCCCATGAGCCCCAGGCGAACGGATCGTTCGTCCGGCGGCCGCGCCGCGCACTCGGCGATCCGCTCCGACGCGCGCGCGGCGTAGCGCTCCGGGTCGCCGAAGAAATCGCTGCACGAGATCGTCCAGAGATGCTGCTCCGCTCCGGTGGCGCGGTTCTCGCGCCAGTTCAATTCGTCCATCCGGTGGGCCAGCGAGCGCGCGCGGTCCAGCGGCGCTTTCCAGTCCTCCGCCTCCTGCCGCGTGGCGCCCAGCGCCGCGGCGAAGCGGTCGAGCGCCAGTTCCAGCAGCGCCGAATCCGCCGGCGAATACGGAAACGCGAACGGGACGATCTCGACCGAGTCCGCGCGCAGCATCTCGACGAGCGCGTGCGTGTTCGCGCAGTCGCCCTGGACGACCGCGGCAATCCGCTTCAGCCCCAGCCGGCGCGCGGTGGAGAAGAGGCCCTTGTTCCACGAGCAGGAATTGCGCGGGAAGCCGCTCCGCTCGGCCTCCTCGACGAGTTCGGGCGCGATGCCGGAGGTGATGAAGACGTTGTTGAGATCGAGCGGGCGCAGCCCGGCGGCGAAGATCGCCTCGACCGGGACCGTCGTCGTGATCCCGATCGTGCGCTCGATCTCCTCGGGAGTCATGCGCGCGATGCCGCTCATCCGAGGGTCTCGTCGCGGACCCAGTCGAGGTACGGCGCATGCCCTGCGACGATCGGGATGGCGACGATCTCCGGGACGGTGTAACTGTGAAGGGCGATGACCCGCGCGCGGAGTTTCTCGAACCCCTCGCGCCGCGTCTTGAGGATCAGGAGCGTCTCCTCGTCGCGGCAGATTTCCCCCTTCCAGCGATAGATGGAGCGGATCGGCCCGACGAGGTTGCAGCAGGCGGCGAGCTTCTCCTCGACGAGCGCCGAGCCGATCTTCTCGGCCTCGTCGCGCTTGCCGACCGTCACGAGGACGACGCAGAGGTCGGGGTGGAGATTCGGCGATTGGGTAATTGGGAGATCAGGACTGGCGCTTTTCCCGAAGCCCAATTTCCCAGTCTCCCAATTTCCCAATCAGGACTCGTCATGCATCCGGATATGATCGGCGATGTCGTGGAACTCGGCCGGCTCGATGTCCTCGAGGCGCTTGCGGCGCCGGTCGAGTTCCTCGTTGAACTTGATCGCCTTTTCCTGCATCCGCTCGTGGGTGGGCGCCGAGCCGCCGGCCAGGAGGAAATTTTTCCCCACCGTCACGCGCTTCTGGCCGTCGCCGTCCAGGCCGAGGCCCAGGAGCAAGGCGTGCCGCTCGCCGGCAGACGGGTTTTTCGGTTTTTCCTCTTCGAACTTCATAACGGTATTTTAGCAACTTCGCGCGCCTCTATTCAACTGCTTCATGCCGGGCGCGAGGCGGATCAACTTGCCCGGAGCAGCCGCACACGATACGATCTAGCGTGGCAGAGCGCGGGCCGGCGCATCGGATCGGAGGCGGAGTAAGACATGAATTTTTCGGAGCTGCCGAAACATCTTGCGAGCGGCGAGCTCGACCCGGTTTACCTCGTCGCCGGCCCGGAGGATTTCCTGCGCACCGAGGCGGTCAGGCTGCTCCGCGAGAAGGCGGCGCTCGGGAAAGAGCCGTGCGACACGTTCGAACTCGACGCGGCCGAGGGCGAGCCGCTCAAGCTGCTCGACGACCTCCGTACGCCGTCGCTCTTCGCGCCGCGGCGGCTGGTGCTCATCGAGAACGCCGCGCTGCTCCTCGACCGGGCGCCCGCGCCGCTGCTGCGCTACGTCGAGCAGCCGTCGCCCCGGACGACGCTCGTGCTGGTCGCCGGCGAGGCGCGCAAGTCCGCGCGGAAGCCGTCGAAGAAGCCGAAGAAGGAACCGCCGAAAGCGGCCGCGCAGGACAAAGCGCGCGTGCTCCGCAAAATCACGACGGTGCAATGTCCGGTCGTCCCTCAGAAAGCGCTCGCCGGCTGGTGCGTCCAGCGGGCGCGCGCGCTCGGCAAGCCGATGGAGTCGAATGCGGCCGCGCTCCTGGCCGACCGGATCGGGACGAACCTCGGCCAGATGGACGGGCAAATCCGGAACCTGATCGCCTGCTGCAAAGAACGGCCGCGCATCACCGAGAAGGACGTAGCGGACCTGTGCGGCGGCGACCGCCTCTGGCTGGCCTGGGAATTGGCCGAGATGATCCTCGATCGAAAGACGCCGCAGGCGCTGCGCGCGCTCGATCGGCTCATCCGCGACGGCGACAGTCCGCAAGGGCTGCTGGTCCCGATCGGGCGCAACATCCGCCGGCTGATCGTCATCAAGCAGCTCGCCCGGCAGGGCCTGAAGGAGGACGAAATCGCCCGCCGCGCCGGCGCGCAGCCGTGGCTCATCGGCAAACTGCTCCGCGAGAAGCGGGGCCTGGCCATCCCCGAGCTGAAGGACATGCTGCACCAGGTGCTCAGGGCGGACGTGGATTGCAAGACCGGCGGCGGACGCGACACCTGGATTCTGGAGCGGCTGGTGTTGAAACTTTGCGCCGGGCATTGATTGGGAAATTAGGAGACTGGGTGATTAGGAAATTCGGAAATCAGGCTGGCGGCTTCCCGAAGCCCATTTCCCAATTGCCTGATTTACCAATCTCCTAATCTCCCAATTTCCCAATCACCGATTTCTTCGCGTTGAATGATCCAGCCAAGCCTGCGCCCTCGAATCGCGCCCGATTACAATGACAGATGGCCACCGCCAGCGCGTCGGCGGCGTCTTCGGGCTCGGGCACTTCGCGCAGGCCGAGGATCATGCGGACCATCTGCTGGACCTGCGACTTGTGCGCGCGGCCGTTGCCGACGACGGCTTTCTTGACCTCGGCGGGCGTGTACTGGAATAGCGGGCGCGACTCCTGCGCGACGGCGACCAGCGCCATGCCGCGGCCTTCGCCCATGCGCAGCGCGGACGAGGCGCTCTTGCCGTAGAACGCTTCCTCGATCGCGACGGCGTCGGGCTTCTCCTGTCGTATGACGCGGACGATTTCATCGCGGATGCGCAGCAGCCGCTCGGCATATGGCACGCTCGTCGGGGCGCGGATGGCGCCGAAAGCGATGGCGATAATCCGGTTGCCCTGCGGCTCCACCAGCCCGTAGCCGACGATCCGCGTGCCCGGATCAATGCCCAGAATCCGCATCGGGTCCTCGCGCGGCGAATAATGAATATCGAGAGCAGAACCATCCGCTTGACGCGGAGCAGTCTATATTCCCAGCCGGGCAAAAGCAATCTTTGACAGGCCGTTCCGGGGGCTGATAGAATTGCGCCTGCGCCCGGCGGCGAAGGCCCGGCGGCTGAATCCGGCTGCATTCGCGGCGAGCGACGCCGGCGTGCGATGAATTCACTTCGGCGGTATCCCGGACGAGAGGGATTGATGCGGGCGATCATCAGCGACGTCCACAGCAATATCGAGGCGCTCCAGGCGGTGCTTGCGGACATCCAGGAACAGGGCGCCGAAGAAATCCTTTGCCTGGGCGACATCGTCGGCTACGGCCCGAACCCGGAAGAGTGCATTGACCTGATCGAGAAGTCGTGCCGTTTCTGCCTCTCGGGCAACCACGACTACGCGGTGCTGACCCACGCGGACCGGTTCAACCCGCTCGCCGAGGAGGCGGTGGATTACACGCGCGGCGTCCTCAAACCGGCGGCGCTTTCGAGCGGACGCAAGAAGGCGCGCTGGCGGTTCCTGGAATTGCTCCCGACGCGCATCACCGAAGGCGACCTCTTCTACGTCCACGGCTCGCCGCGCGACGACCGCAACGAATACATCCTCGAGAGCGACATCCTCTTCGGCATGGCCGACAAGATCCGGCAGATTTTCGAGCTGACGCCGCGCCTGCTGTTCGTGGGCCACACACATTATCCGGGAATCATTGACCCGCAGATCACCTTCCGCCATCCCGACGAGAATGCCGCCGAGTTCGACCTGCCGCCCGGGCAGAAGGCTATCGTCAACGTCGGTTCGGTCGGGCAGCCGCGCGACGGCGACAACCGCGCCTGCTACGTGCTCGTGGACGGGAACCGCATCACCTACCGACGCGTCGAGTACCCCTTCCACACGACAATGTCCAAGATGGACCGCGTCGGCCCGATCAGCAAAGAGGCGGCGGGCCGGCTGGAGTACGGACGCTAGTGTACTGGCCCGGAAACAGCTTGCGTAATCTCTGGTCATTCCGAGCGCAGCGAGGAATCTCATGCGCTGCTTGTAGTGGCGCCGTCAGGCGCTATTTCGTAAGCCCTGACGGGCCCACTACGAGCAGCCGGAGCGCGCAGCGTACTGCGCGCGACATGACGCGGGCTCGAGTTGTGCATGTTATCTCCGGGAAAGTACATTAAACGAATTGCTGTATTCTGATGTCTGCGGTTTCGTGATTCCATCCCACTTGGAAAGACTATGAACATGCGATCCCGAAACCCCGCCGTCTGGTCCCAGGCCCTGGTTCTTCTGCTCGGTGCGCTCGTCTGCTCGATCGGGTGCGCGGCGCAGAAGGTCGAGCCGCCGATGCATGACTCGTGGGACATCATCTCGATGTCCGGCGCGCGGGTCGGCTACGCTCACGCGATCACGCGCCAGGTCGCCGAGCCGGAACCGGAGATCGTCACCTCGACCTTCTGCGAGATGCGCATCAAACGCTTCGGCGCGACGCTCGCCTTCCGCACGGCCGAGGAATACTATGAGACGCCCGAAGGGGCGCTGCTCCGCGCGACCTCTTCCCAGTCCGGCGCGATGGTGAGTGACTCGGAGGCGAAAGTCCAGGGCGCCAAGGTGGTCGTGACCACGCATACGGGCGGGACAACGCACGTCAGCGAATCCGTCTGGGACCCGGCGGTAATCGGACCCGAGGCCCAGTCGCGCAAGCTGCGCGAGTCGGGCTTCCCGATCGGCAAGGCCCTCACGTTCAAGCTCTACATGCTCGAACTCCACAAAGTCGTCACGGCGACGATGACGGTCGAGGGCCGCGAGACGGTGATGATCGAGGGCCAGCCGCGCGAGCTCTACAAGGCCGCCTCGGTGATGGATGCGCTGCCGGGCGTTGTGACGCACGTCTGGCTCGATGAGAAAGGCGACACGCTCAAGAGCGTGACGGACATCATCGGCGGCGTCGAGACGACCCGCGCCACGCGCGCGGAGGCGGTGAGCGTGGTGAACTCGCCCGGCCAGATCGAGGACCTGGCGAAACGCTTCATGATCGTCTCGAACGTGAAGTTCGATCACCCGGCCGCGATCCAGGATGCGCTCTACCGGATCGAAGGCGCCATCGCCCAGTTGAACTTCCAGGACCGGCGTCAGAAGGTCGAGAGCCAGGGTCCCGGCTGGGTGCTGCTGCGGGTGAAGGCGCTCCCCGACGCGGCGGAACTTTCGGCGGAGAGGCCCGGGCCGGAATACCTGGCCGCCTCCGCGTACCTGCAGAGCGACGACCCGGACATCCGGCGCATCGCGCGCGACAACGTCACGCCCTCGGCCGCCCCGGCGGTGAAGGCGAAACAGCTCGCCGCGTGGGTGTTCACGAACATCACGAAAAAGGATTACAACGTCGGCTTCGCCTCGGCGAAGGAGACGGTGCTCTCGCGCGAGGGCGATTGCAAAGAGCACGCCATGCTGCTCGCCGCGCTGCTGCGGGCGGCGGGAATCCCGTCGCGCGTGGCCGTCGGCGTCACCTACGCGAAGGGCCAGTTCTTCGGCCACATGTGGACCGAGGCGTTCCTCAACGACTGGACCGCCTTCGACGCCACGCGGCCGGCCGACGTGGTGGATGCCACCCACATCAAGCTGGTCGCCACCGCCCTGGACGGCCCCGCCGCCTGCGCCTCATTCATCGGTCTCGCGCAGGCGATGGACCGCCTCAAGATCAACGTGCAGGAAGCGCACTGAAGTAATTTCCAAAGCCCAATATCCAATATCCGCAAACGGGCCGGAGATCGCCGGCCTTCATTCATTTTGGCCTTGGAAATTGGCGGCCGAACGCCGCCGCCGCTAGTTGACCTCGTTCAAGGCGCCGTTGAGCGCGTTGATGTAGATCATCGCGAACTGGAAGATGTTGTAGATGATGAACGCGGCGATGGCCGCCCAGATGAACCAGGTGAACGCCGAGACTAGCGCCCGCAACGCCAGGTCCGCCGCCTCGAAATAATTCTTCGCCAGCCGCTTGAACGTCTCCGGCATGCTGCCGGATTCCTCCGCGACCGAGATCATCTCGATGCAGTCGTGCGGGAACAGGCCGGACAGCTCCAGGCTCTTGGAGAGCGGCAGGCCGTCCTTGATCTGCTGGATGATCTCCGGCGTCCGCGCCTCGAACGCGCTGTTGGCCGTCGCCTCCATGCTCCACTGGATCGCGTTGAAGATGTTCACGGCCGAGTCGGTCATCATCTCCATGGACCAGCAGAACCGCGCCAGCGCCAGGGTGCGGAAGACATTGCCCAGCACCGGCACGCGGAGCAGCAGCTCATGCACCGTGCGCGAGCCGCTCAGGCTGCGCGTGAGCGCGAAGTACGCGACGATGGGCGCGCAGAAGACGAGGATGCCGAGACCCAGGATGGTCAGGGCCTGCCGAGGCGATCCGTTGCCGTTCGGCAGGAACATGCTGCGGATGTAGGCCACCAGCGCCAGGACGCCGATGGCCGCCCAGTATTCGATGAGCGGGTAAATCAGGCGCGTGATCAGCTTCATCCACATGGCGCGGACGAAGTCGTAATACTCGGCCAGCCGGACGAAGACCTTGTCGAGGTTGCCGACGGCTTCGCCCATGCGGACCAGTCGGATGTAGAGCACCGGGAACGCGCGCCCTTCGCGCTCGAGCGCCTCGGAGACGGTGTCGCCCTCCTCGATGGCCATTCCGACGCGGTGAAAGACCCCCTTCATCGGCGGCCGGGCGCTCCTTTCGACCACCGCCAGCGCGCGCCGGATCGGCAACCCCGCGCTGAGCATGGTGCCCAGTTGGCGGCTGAAGGCCGTCAGATTCTTTAACCCGAGGCGCGAGGTCATTCTTCCGCCTTCATTCCGGAATCTGTCCGTCCACTCCGAAAATGCGCGCGATGAGCGCCGCGCGGATCCACATGCCGTTGCGCTCCTGCCGCCAGTAGACGATCCGCGGATCCTCGACGTAGTCGAGTTCCGGATCAATCTCGTTGATCTTCGGCAACGGGTGCATCAGGCAGGACTTCTTCTTCATCCGCCGCAGGTATTCCTTCTTGAACACGAAGCGCGGGTCGTACTTCGCGTCGCCCGCCTTCGCCCCGGCCGCCTTGTCCCATTCCCACTGGATGCGCGTCATGTAGATCGCGTCCACGATCGGGACGATCGCCTCGATGTTGTCGCTCTCGGTATAGCGGATGTGCTGTTTCTTGAGGAACGCCTTGATGTCGTCGCCGATGCGCAGCCGCTCCGGCGCGACGTAGTAGATTTCCACGTCCCGGTAATTCTTCAGCAGGTACGAGAGCGAGCGGACCGTGCGCCCGCGCATCAGGTCGCCGACCATCGCGATCTTCTTGCCGTCAATCTCGTCGAGCGATTTCTGCAGCGTGTAGATGTCCAGCAGCGCCTGCGTCGGATGCTGGTCCTGGCCGGAGCCGCCGTTGAGCACCGGCAGGCGCCGGTCGGCCATGTTCATCTCATAGGCCGCCAGCTCGGCCGCGCCCTGGTCGGGATGGCGCATGACGATCAGGTCCACGTAGGAACTGAACGTGCGGATGGAATTCTGCAGCGTCTCGCCCTTCGCCTGGGACGAGGTGGACATGTCGCGGATGTCGCTCGTCACCATGCCCAGTTTCTGCTCGGCGAGCTGGAACGACATGAACGTGCGCGTGCTCGGTTGCGCGAACAGGTTCAGCGCCGTCTTGTTCGGCAGCAGCGTGCGCAGCAGCGCCGCGCCCTCCGGCGCCTTGTGCACCTTGCGGATCCGGTCGGCCAGCGTGCACAGCTCATCGAGCATCTTGCGGTCGAACTGCTGCGCGTAAAGCACGTGGAACGGCTCGTTCTCCGCGCCTTCCTTGTTCAAGTACGGAATTCTTTCGCTGACTTCGAGGCCGAGATAGGCTTCCCAGGAAATCCGCTTCATTTTCACTCTCCTCAACGGTATCATAAGGAGCACCCGTTTGAACGCGGCGCCGCGACCGGAGCCGCGCGAATTATACGGACGGCAGCGGCGCGTTGCAAGGCACGTTCTCGAGTGCGGCTTGCCCGCCGTAGCCTTAGCGGAGGCGGGAGCGCGGAATGCGGAGTAAAGAACAAAACCAGGCCGCGAGCGCCGGCGACGTCCGCTGGATGCGGCGGGCGCTGGAACTGGCGGCCCAAGGCCGCGGGCGCGCGGAGCCGAACCCGCCGGTCGGCGCGGTCATCGTGCGCCGTGGCAAGCTCGTCGGCGAAGGCTTCCACGAGCGCTTCGGCGGTCCGCACGCTGAAATCCGCGCGATGGATGCGGCCGCCGGCGCCTGCCGGGGCGCGACGCTTTACGTCACGCTCGAACCGTGCACCGGCCTCAGCAAGAAGACCCCGCCCTGCTGCGACGCCGTCCTGAAAGCCGGCTTCCGCCGAGTCGTCATCGGCGCCGGCGACCCGACGCAGCAGAGCGCCGTTCCCCGCCTCGAAGCCGCCGGAATCGCCGTCGTGACCGGCGTGCTCGAGAAGGAGTGCCTGCGGATGATCGCGCCGTTCCTCAAGCTGCGCGCGCGCGGCATGCCCTACGTCATCGCCAAGTGGGCCATGACCGCCGATGGCAAAATCGCCACCGTCACCGGCGAGTCCCGATGGATCTCCTCGGACGCCTCCAGGGATCTCGTCCACCGATGGCGCAACCAGGCCGACGCCGTCCTCGTCGGCATCGGCACGGTCCTGCGCGACGACCCGCTGCTCACCTGCCGCCCATTCGAGTTCGCTCAGGGCGGCCCTGAACAATTGTCGAAGGACCGCGTCACCGAAGCGCGCAATCCGCTGCGCATCGTGCTCGACGCCGAGGCGAGAATTCCGTTGACCAGCCGGCTCGTCGCCACCGCCCGCGAGGCGCCGTTGCTCATCGCCTGCCTCGCCTCAGTTCCCCCGGCGCGCCGGCGGCGGCTCACCGGCGCCGGCTGCCGCGTCCTGCCGCTCCGTGGCGCGCGCGGGCGCGTGGATGCGGAACAACTCCTGCGCGCGCTCGGCGCCGAGCGGATCACCAACCTCATGGTCGAGGGCGGCGCGGGCGTCCTGGCCGATTTCTTCGACCACCGCCTCGTGGACGAAGTCCGCATCTTCATCGCCCCGAAACTCTTCGGCGGCGCCGCCGCGCCGGGCCCCATCGGCGGAAAAGGGATTCCCTCGCCCGCCGACGCGATGAAACTCCGGGACGCCGTCTGGACTCCGGTGGGCCGCGACATGCTCTTGAGCGCGATGACCGATTTCCAAGTTCCAAGTTCCAGTTGACGCCGCTTGTAGTGTGCCCGTCAGGGCATACGAAATAGCGCATTACGGCGCCACTACAAGCGCAGCAATTCGCTCAATCAAAGAGTCTCTGGAAGAGTTTGTCGAATTTGGCGGCGAGCGGGCGGCCGACGATTCGCTCGATCTGGTTGCCGTCGAGCCAGCGGCCGTAGCAGCCGAGACAGGCGTAATAGATCAGCGGCTCGGGCGAGGCGCGCATGCGGATCAGTGCGGCGCTGCAGCGCGGACAGGCCGGCGGCGCGCCGTCGTCAGGGACAGCGAGGACGTCCTTCGGCAGCAGGTCGTGCAGCGAGTGCGATTCGCGCGCGAGCACGTCGTCGAGTTGAGCGAACTCCAGCCACAGCCCGCCGCACACGCCGCAGCGGTCGAACACCACTTCGTCAACCGGCGTCTTGTTCAGCGGTCGGTGACAGCGAGGACAATCCATAGCCGCACTCCAAGCGCATCATCCAATTAGCCGTCATTCGTCATTAAGCATTCGGCAATCGGCAATCGGCATTCGGCAATTACTCTTCCTCGGTCTCATCGTCCGACTGCCCGTAATCGTCGGCCTCTTCATCGTCGGCGCGCGAGGCGTGGTAGAACTCGTCGAGCGCGTCGCCGGCGGCGTCGCGGATTTCCTCATCCTCGGACTGCGCGCACATCTCCAGCGTCTCGAGCGCGCCCGGGCCGCGCGTGTTCGCCAGCGACCAGATGGCGGCCAGCCGGATTTCGCGGTCCTTGTTCACGGCCAGGTTGCGGAGTTTCGGGGTGGCGATGCCGAGTCCGGCTTCGGCGGCCGCGTTGATCGCCTCGAGCTGCAACTGGCGCTCGGGCGAATCGAGCTCCGCCAGGATGGACTCCGTCCAGCGCGCGCTGCGCGAGCGGCCCATGGCGAAAAGCGCCGTCATCCTCACCTCGACGGCCGGATGCCGGTACGCCCAGTCAATCAGGTCGTGCACGGTCTCGTCGGCGTCGAAGCTGAGCGCCTCGAGGGCCATGCGGCGCACGAGGAGGTTCTCCCGCGGGTTCTGGGCCAGGTCGAGGAGGAAACTGCGCACGCTCAGGTAGCGCGGCTCGTCGAGCGAGCCGTCCACCACGGCCTCGTAGATGTAGATGCCCAGCACGCTGGCGGCCTTCGCGCGGACCTCGTCGTCGGGGTCGCCCTCGGCCATGCGCATCAGCGGCTCGACGTGCCGCGGATCGGCCAGGTCCCACAGCGCCGCCACCGCTTCCTGCCGCACCTGGGGACTCTCGTCCTCCAGCAGCCGCCGGTAGATCGGCTCGAAGCAGTCCTGGCATTCCTCCGCTTCGCCGATCTGCCGGAGCAGGTCGAGCTTCTCCTGCTCCGTCATCATGGAAAGGTCGTCGGGATTGAGCATTGGGCCGTCCAGTCGAGAGAACCGCAACACGCGCTCCATGCAGAATATCAGCGGCGCGCCGGTGTTGTCAAACGTCCGGGCCCCGCGCACGGCGCCCGGCGACGGCGCCGCTTTCGCGACCGGCTCGCGGGAAATCTTCATCCCCCCTTGAAACCGGCGGCATGAGGCGTCTATAATGCGGCGTCGTTTCGGTCCTTGGAGATGGATACCGGTCCCGCGCAAGCGGGATTCAGCGGAGGTGGAACCCCGCCATGCGTAAAACTCTTCTGACGGTCGCGTGCGTTTCGCTCAGCCTTCTCATGTCCGGCGTTCTTTCCGGCGCGGTGCGGACCGCCGCCGCGGACGTGCCCGCGAAGCCCGGCGCCGCGGCGACGCTCTCGCCGGAGCGCGCTTTCGTCCGGCTCTGGCAGAAGCCGGGCGGCGCGTTCGAGAAAATCATCCTCGCCTCCGTGGACGGCCCGACGCTCTACCTCGCCGGCGGGCCGCGCGGCCTCGAAGCGATCGAGACGGAAACCGGCCTCTCGAAATGGATGCATCCCGGAGTGCTGCCGGCGGAGTTCCCGCCGATCGAGTTCGACAAGGTCCTCTACCTGGTCGAAGGCGGCCGGCTGGTGACCCTCAACCCGGCCACCGGCGACGAGTTGACCCGCGTGAGGCCGCGCTTCAGCTTCTTCACGCCGGCCTATCCCACGGAGCGGTACTGCGTCTTTGCCTCGGGAGATCAGTATATCTACGCCGTCACCGTGGACCAGGGAGCGAGGACCTGGCGCGCGGCCATGGACGGCCAGCCCAACGGCAGCACCTGGAATGGCGGCAGCATGATGTTTTTCACGACCACCCGGGGCATCCTGTACGGCGTGACCATCACGGCGCAGGAACTCACCTGGCAGCACCCGTTCTCGCGGCAATCCTTATCGGGTCCCGCGCTGGCCGGCGACGTCGTTTATATCGGCTCGTCTGACTTTTATCTCTACGCGATCAACGCGTTGATCGGCGACGTTCGATGGAGGCTCTCTCTCAGCGCGCCGGTGCTCACGACCCCGGTGGTCATCGGCTCGCGCGTCTACGCCGCCACTACCGAGAAGCTCATCCATGCCGTGGATATCAACGCGCAAAAGGACCTCTGGACCATCCCGGGCGACCGCCTGCTGACCACCACGCCCGAGCACCTCATTTTCCTGCGCAAGGACAAAGACACGAACGTGATCGGCATGGCCGACGTCGCCACCGGAAAAGTGATTTCCGAAATGACCGCTGACCAGTACGTTCTCTTCACCGGGCCGGCCGAGGGCGGCATCTTCTACGCGGTCGACAAGACCGGCGGCGTGCTGGCCATGGGCGACCGCGCCGCCATCGTCGTCCGCGAAGCAGCTAGGGAAGCGGCCCGAAAGGCCGCGCTGACCGGGCCGACCGCGCCGGAAACCGCGCCGTCTGTAGCGCCGACCGCGCCGGCTACCGCGCCGGCCGCAGCGCCGACTGCGCCTGCGAAAGCGCCGCAGTAACCCGATTTCAAGAGCCCAATATCCGATTTCCGACGAGCCGCCGGAGTTCAGCGGCGGTCGTTCACTGGATATTGGAAACTTGTCCGCCGTAGCCCTGAGCGCAGCCGAAGGGGCGAAGGCGGATTGGAATTTGGAAATCAGCCGAGCCTAGGGCAGCAGGTTCGTGGTGCCGGGCGCACCGCCGGTCACGGTGGCTTCGACCCGGCGGTTGCTGATGACGGTGATCGCGCCGCGTTTCGGGGCGAATTCCAGTCGGTCGCCGAAGAGGCGGCTCAGTCCCATCCGCAGTTCGACCGGCGACCCGAACAGCGTGCCCGAGTCGCGCTGCGCGTCCCACGTCAGCCGGTCGCCGCGCGCCACGCGCCCTTCCTCCTCGACGATCACCGGCCGCCCCACCGCGTCGAACGCCTCCAGTTGGTTCTCCGCGCCCACTTTCGCGGTCATCTGCTCCGCCCGCATCGTTCGGACGCCGGCCGACCCGGCGTCCTCGCGGAGCGCCGCATGGCCGATCGCTTTGTATTCCTGGAGCTTCGTCTTCTCGTCCATCGCCGATATCACCCGGTCCGCCGTCAGCGTCCGCGTGAGGTGCTCCGCTGGAACTTCTTCCTGGATCGCCACGTGTCCGGTGGCGTCGAGCCCCTGGGGTTTCCGGTCCGCGCCGATGTCGGCGGACAGGCTGTCGGCCTTCAACGTGCGGCCGGACTTCTCCGCGAGGTACACGCCGCCGGTCGCCTTGAATCCTTTCAGCGCATTCTCGCTCAACTGCGCGGTCAGGCTCTCGGCGCGCAGCGTCTCGGCGCCGTACTTCAGGCCCACGCTGCCCTCGAAGACCGCGCTTTGCGTCGCGCGGCTGAACCGCATCTCGCGCTCCCACGTGATGCTGAACCCCTCGGAATCGTTCTCCGCCTGGCCTTCGAGGACGCCCTTGCCGGCGACGGCGATTTCGGCGTCCGCCGGATGAATCTCCATGCGTTCGCCGCGGATCGTCCGTTGCCCCTGCTGCAGCGCCGCGCCGCCGGAGAGGATCAGGGAGTTCTTCTCCGGGTCGTAGGTCAGTTCCTTGGCCTGCGCGTTCACCGATTCCTGCCCGGCGGCCCCCTGCATCCGCGCCGCCATACGCACGTCGGTGTCGGCCTTGCATTCGAGAATCCGCTGGTTCTGCGAATCGAGTTTCACCGAGAGCGTCTGGCACTCGATCGTCTGATCACCGCGCGCGAAGCGCACGTCGCCCAGGAACAGCGCCCGGTGCTCGTCGGGATCGAGATGGAGCGTCCGCGACCATTTCACGTCAATCGGCTCCGCGGGCTGGGCCGCCTGCTCCGCGGCGAGCCTGAGTTTTCCGGGGACCGGCACGGTGATCACGCCCTTCTGGCCGCTCAACTCGATCCGCGTCGCCTCGATTTCGTTCGGGCCGCGATGGACGCGCGCGGGCCGGCCGTCGAGCAGAAGCTGGTCCTCCAGCGCGCTGCGCTCCAGCCGGTCACAGGAGCCGTCGGCGCCGGCGGCGTTGAAGGTCACCCCGCCCTCGGCGACGAAGCGCTCGGGCGCGCGGCTGTTCTCGGCGAACTGCACCTCGACGTGGTCGGCGCGCAGCGTGTTCTCGCCCTGGTGAATGTGCACGTCGCCCTTCAGGTCCGCCGTCCGCTTGAACCCGTCCGCCGTCGCCGGGCCTCGGCATTCGATCTTCGTCACCGGCGCCTCCGCCGGGGCGGCCTTGCCCGCCGTGGCGGCCTGCGGGAAAATATCGCTCCCGGCGCCGGAAAGTTCCATGCGGATATTCTCGGAGACCACGCTCAGCCGCTGCTTCGAGATGAATTCCGCGCCTTTGCCCCAGATGTGCTGCCGGCCTTCCTTGGCGTCCACGACCATCTCGACCTCATCCGCCGTGCGCCCGGTCGCCTCGTCCGGCGCCACCTCGACCGATGGCGTGGTCATCGTGATCTTCTCCACGCCGACGAACTCCATATGCACGCCGCCGGACATCCGCACGTGCTTCTCCGGCTCCATTTGCAGCGTGCCTTCGCTGGCCTGCACCGACAGGCGCTCTTCTCCCGCGGCGACGGTCTGCTTCAGTTCCAGCGAGGGCTTGATGAGCTCGTACCCGCCGCCCTCCTTCGGGCGCGCCTGGTCGGCCTTCAGAAGCCAGGCGTCTCCCTTGATCTCGAAATCATCTATCGTATCCTCCCTGCGCCCGCCCTCGTTGCCGGTCTTCGAAACGACGGGTTCCGGCCTTTTGGGCGAGAGGACTCCGGTGACTCCCAGGACGAGCACGAGGAAGCCGGCGAGGACGATGAACGCCAGCAGCGCGCGGCGAAGCTTCATGTCAAGTCAGAAGTATGAATGAGGAATGATAAAGCACTTCATCACTCATCATTCAAACTTCCTGCCTCCTTCAAAGTCCGTACCGCGCGATGATCGGGCGCCATTTGCGTTGCGCCTTGAGAATCTTCTCGGCCACTTCGCGCGCCGCCCCGCGGCCGCCGCCCCGCTCAGTCACCCAGTGCGCCGCGCGAATCACCTCGGGCCGCGCCCCGGCCACCGCGACGGCGAAGCCGACCTTCTCCATCACCGGAATATCCGGCAGGTCGTCGCCGACGAAGCACATGCGCTCCGGCGGGACCTTCGTCAGCCGCGCCAGCTTCGCCAGCCCGGCGAGCTTGCGCTTGTAACCCTGCAGCACGTAGCGCGTGCCCACCTCGCGCGCGCGGTGGTTCACGGCCGCCGACCGCCGGCCCGAGAGGATCGCCGTGGCGATGCCGGCGCGCTCGAGGTACTTGATCCCCGTGCCGTCGAGCGCGTTGAACGCCTTCAGCTCGCGCCCGTCCGGCAGCAGGTAGATCGTGCCGTCGGTCAGCACGCCGTCCGCATCGAAGACCACGAGCTTCACGCGGCGGATTCGCTCGCTCAGGTTCCTATGATTTTTCGGCGTGGTCTTTTCTTTCATCATCAGTCATTCGGCATTCGGCAATCGGCAATCGGCATTCACGTCACTTTTCCGCGTCCAGCGGCATCAGTCCCACTTCGAGAAGGTCCTGGACGTCCAGCATCCCGCAGAGCTTGCCGTGGGAATCCACGATGGGCAGTTCGTCAATCTTGTGCTTCTTCAGGATGCGGGCGGCCTCGAGCGCGAGGCTGCCGAGCGGGATGGATTTCGGGTTGCGCGTCATCACCTCCGAGATCGGCGCGGTGAGAAACGCGGTGTCCCGGGGCACGCGGCGACGCAGGTCGCCGTCGGTGAAAATGCCGATCATCCGCCCGGACGCGTCGGTGACGCAGGCGGCGCCGGCGCGGCCGGGCACGCGGTTGACCTGTTCGAGCGCCTCGCTCACCGTCAGGCTCGCGAGCACCACCGCGCACTGGTCCAGCCCGCGCATCACCTCCTCGACCTTCATCAGCTTGCGCCCGAGTTCGCCGCCGGGATGGTAGAGCGCGAACCGCTCCTTGTCGAAGTTCCGCCGGTTCGCCACCGCCAGCGCCAGCGCGTCGCCCAGCGCCAGCATCGCCGTCGTGCTCGCCGACGGCGCCAGGCCGAGCGGGCAGGCCTCCTCGATCGCGCCGATGTCGAGCACCACGTCCGCCTGCCGCCCCAGCGTGCTCTTCGGGTTGCCGGTCACGGCGATCACCTTCGCGCCCATCCGCTTCACCGCCTTGAGCACCTGCACGACCTCCGTCTCGCCGCTGTTCGAGAGCGCCAGGACCACGTCGCCCTCGACGATCCGCCCCAGGTCGCCGTGGATCGCGTCCACCGGATGGAGCGAGTACGAAGGCGTGCCCGTGCTGGCGAGCGTGGCGGAGATTTTCTGTCCAATCAGCCCGGCCTTGCCCATGCCGGTGACGACCACGCGCCCGCTGCACGCGAGCAGCAGGTTCACCGCGTTGCCGAACTCGCCGCCCAGCCGCTGCGCCAGCCCTTGCAGCGCGCGCACCTCCGACCCGATCACCGCGCGGGCGAAGGCCAGATCATCGGATGGCTTTTCAGTCATATTCTCTCGCCACTGAAACCGGTTGCGCGATTAATCGTCCTCGTCCTCGCTCTCGTCCTCGTCCTCGGCTGTTCAGAACAACCATTCGAGGACGAGGACGACGAGGACGAGTACGATGCGTTCACTCGTCAGCCCGCTCCGCAATCACCCAATTTCCCGCGGACTTTCATTGGCAACTGGCACGCTGGGAGATTGGGAAACCGGGCTGCTCACAACTTGCGCATCCACTTCCCGCGCCAGCGCCATATAGTCCTTGCAGCCGCGCGAGTTCCGGTCATAGCCGCTGATCGGCTTGCCGTGGCTGGGCGACTCGGCCAGCTTCACATTCTTGTGGATCACCGAACTGAACATCTTGCCGGGGAAGTACTCCTCGATGTTCGCGCAGACCTCCTGCGCGAGCTTCGTCCGGCCGTCGTACATGCAGGCGATGATGCCGGTGACCTGCAAATCCGGATTCAGCCGCCGGCGGACGACGCGGATCGTCTCCATCAGCTTCGTCATCCCCTGCAGCGCGAAGAACTCCGTCTGGAGCGGGATGAACACCTCGCGGACGGTCGTCAGCGCGTTCAGCGTCAGCAGCCCCAGCGACGGCGGGCAGTCCACCAGCACGTAATCGTAGCCGGCCATCACCGGCGCGAGCGCCTCCTTCAGGATCGTCTCGCGGCCGACCACGCCGACCATCTCGATCTCCGCGCCGGCCAGATCAATGTTGCTCGGGATCAGGTCGAGGTTGGCCGTCTGCGTATGCCGGACGATTTCCTCCGCGCGCGCCTCGCCGATCAGCACGTCGTAAGCCGATTTGGCGTCAGTATATATGTCGAGCCCGAAATGGACGCTCAGGTTCGCCTGCGGGTCAATATCCACCAGCAGAACCTTGCGACCGAGCAGCGCCAGGCAGGCGCCGAGGTTCGCCGCGGAGGTGGTCTTGCCCACGCCGCCTTTCTGATTCGTCAGAGCGATGGACCTCATCGGCCGGGCCTTTGGCATGCGGTAAACGAGTTGTTCACCACGAAGGTCACGAAGACCACGAAGAACGGCACGCAGGGCGTGTCCTCAATCGTCCTCGTCCTCGTCGTCGTCCTCGTCCTCGTCCTCGAACGGCCTATTCTAGCCCCGCCGCGCAAGGAGGTCAACAATGAACCGCGAAAACGCGAAAGCGCGAAAGGCGGAGGATCATTGGCAAAGATGCAGCAGGCAGAGAATGACGGCGGAAACCCCGAGATAAAAAATCAGCGCCGCAACCAGGTTGCGGATCACATGCGCTTTGTCTTTATCCAGGTAATCTCTGACCGATGCGTATTGTCGCTGCGCGGCAAGAAGAGCGGTCAGTTGCCGCCATCGTATAATGTCGCTCACGAACGCCATCGGCGAAGCCAGCCCCAGTCGCGTGACAAACCAACCTGGAGCACGCGCGACGCCCTCATCTACGAATCCATTGCCGCCGGCGGAGCGAAACACTGACCAAAATGCCCCTGCGATGACGGCGCCGAGCCATAGACCAACGAGGGCGCCGATCAGGACGAGTCGCCTGCTGTTGTAGGCCGATGTCACAAACACCATAAGGCATATCAGGACCACACTCACGGCTGCTGCTGCAATCACAAATGCTGAAATGTTCTTGCCGAGAGCAGCGTGCGTATCCATAGCCTGACTAAGCCAAACCGGTTCGCTCTCTTCCTCGGCTGACGGTTTCAATCTTCCACCGGCGCGTCTCCCGACATAAACGCGGGTCTGAGCAACTCTTTTTTTCTAGCCTGAGATTGTACGCTCGAATTGCCCGCTGTCAAGTAGTTGCTCGGCTGCCCTGAACTGGCGCTGGACATGGGCGACCGATGCGGTGAAAGAGCGTTGCAAAGAGGCGGTGTGAATCGCCGCCTGACCTAACCGGAAAAACGAAAAATCTTCTCGCGGAGAGAAAAGTCGTAACCGGGGTCTCGGACGTGGGCTACGACGTCACCTCGCATGTCTGCGCCCTGGAGAGCATAAGATTCCTCTTGACATATAAGAATTATTATGGTATCTTGCCGGCCGCAGGGACAATGAAGGCTGAAGCAGCGTATGCGCTCTTCGTTGCCTGTCTCACTATTCAGGCTGATGCGGGAATGACACGCACCTTGCGCCAGGAAGCGCCGGCATCCGCGCGCGCGAGGTCGCATGATGCTGCCGAGGACGAAGATGGCGCGGATGAGACGATTTGAAAAAACGAACCCAATTTGTCTCAACAGGTTCTTTTGAAATGTCTTATGAATCTACCCGTCATTCCCGCGAAGGCGGGAATCCAGAATCGCAAGCTGCACGCTTGGATTCCCGCCTTCGCGGGAATGACAAAGACAGGGTGTCGCATGAGAAGCCGCAAGGCGGCAGGCGATCAGCGCAACCATTGTCGGTGAGTTTGAAAAAACGAATCCAATTTGTGATACACTCCACCTTGCGGAGGGTGCCGACAACGCCGTGGCCGGTCGAGCAGCGGTACGCACCATCGCAAGGTTCTCCGACAGCGAAAGTCACAACTGCAGGACGCAACTTGATATAATGCGCGCGAGACGATTTGAAAAAACGAACCCAATTTGTCCTAATGGACTGCGGCGCTTATGTTTGCGTAACAGTATGTAGTAACATACTGCGCCGTACGGTTTTACGTGCGGAATCCGTTCTATGGTTGCGATATCGAAAAGCGAGCGTCTGCTCAACCTAGTGTCGTTCCTGCTCAAATCGCGGCGGCCGGTGAGCTTCGCGAAGATCCGCGAGTCGGTCGTCGGCTATCGCGACGAGCGCGGCAACCGCGCGTCGCTCGAGCGGCGGTTCGAGCGCGACAAGGCGGCGCTGCGCGAGCTGGGCGTGCCGCTGAAGTTCGAGGCGGAGGACGAGACGGGCGAGGCCGGCTACGTGCTCCCGCGCGAGGCGTATTTCCTCCCGCACGTGCAGCTTTCGCCCTCCGAGGCGGCGATCCTGGCGCTGGCGGGACGGTTCCTGCTGACCGGCGCGGCCGGGCCGGTCTCCGACGCCCTGCGCTCGGCGCTGCGGAAGCTCCAGTTCGACTCGCCGATCCCCGGCCAGATCCGCGAGACGGCTGAGGAGCATTTCCTGTTCCATCGCCTCGGCGCGCCCGCCGCGGCCGGCGAGCCGGCCACCGTCCAGGACCAGGCGAACCTGCGGCAACTCACGACGGCGGTACTCAACCGGCGCGCAGTGCAGTTCTCGTACTACGCCATCGGCAACGACCGGCTCGAGCGCCGGACGGCGGAGCCGTACGGCATCGGCTTTTCCAACGGCCACTGGTACCTGGTCGCGAACGACCGCGCGCGCAAGGACATCCGCGTGTTCCGCACCGACCGCATCCGCGGCGCCGTGGCGCGCGTGCACCTCGACAGCCTCCAGCCCGAGTACGAACTGCCGCCCGGCTTCCGCGTGCAGGACCACGTCGGGATGCCGCCCTGGCTTTTCGGGAAAGCCACCCGCACGGCCGTCCGAATCCGCTTCGACGCCGACGTCGCGTTCATGGTCCGCCTGCGTCCGTCGCCGGGAGACCAGTGGGAAGAGCAGCAAGAGTGCGCAGCGTACTGCGCGCGACCGGACGGCTCGGCGATCCTGACGCGGCAGGCGACGCACCTCGATTCGCTCCTGCACTGGGTGCTCGGTTTTGCGCATCACGCCGAGGTGCTCGACCCGCCGGAGTTTCGCGCCCGCGTCGCCGAGGCGCTCCAGGCAATGGCGGAGGCGCATGCGATATGAGCGACCAGATCACACGCATCCTCGTCATGATCCCGTACATCCAGCGGCATCCGGGAATCGCGGTGCGCGAACTGGCGCAGTACCTGCACACGACGCCGGAGACGATCCTCGCCGACCTCGACGCGGTGCTCCTCTGCGGCGTGCCGCCATACCTGCCGAACGACTACATCGGCGTGGTGCTCGAAGGCGACCGCATCTACCTCTCGTTCGCGGAGCATTTCAAGCGGCCGGTGAACCTGACGTTCGAGGAGGCGCTGAGCCTGAACCTGGCGCTGCGCGCGCTGCCGCTGACGCATCGCGGCCTGGAGGCGGCGGAGCAGCTTCAGCGGAAACTGGTCGCGCTGCTGCCGACCGGCGCGCGGTCGCTCTGGCGGACGGCGCGGCGACAGGTGGAGGTCGGCCCGCCGCAGCGCGAGGTCCAGTCGCGCGTGGCGCTGCTGGAGCAGGCGATCGAGGAGCGGCGCGAGGTACGCATGGAGTACTACACCGCCAGCCGCGACGAGATGACCGAGCGCGACGTGCGCCCGTACGGCCTGATCGAGCACGGCGGCGAATGGTACCTCGTCGGGCATTGCCTGCTGCGAGACCGCGAGCTTCCGTTCCGCGTGGATCGGATCCGGCGGGCGAGCCTGCTGGAACGGACCTTCGAAGCGCCGCCGTCGTTCGACCTGGAGAAGTACCGGCGTCCGCAGATGTATTTCCCGACCTTGCGCGATCTGCGGGTGAAGCTGCGCATCGCGCCGGAACTGGCGCGCTGGGTCTGCGAGGAGCACCCGGCCGGCAAAATCCGCCC
>Ga0187852_1000956_pt1 | contig 28876 bp, 20 predicted proteins | sample June2016WEW_6_40_FD_134511 | JGI IMG/M metagenome (GOLD analysis project Ga0187852, IMG submission 134511) | Peatland microbial communities from SPRUCE experiment site at the Marcell Experimental Forest, Minnesota, USA - June2016WEW_6_40 | ecosystem: Environmental > Terrestrial > Soil > Wetlands...
CGCCCATACCGCACCTCTACTTCCCATGTGCCATTCGCACATGCGATCTTTGCATTCAGCTATGGAGAAGTATCGGTCCTGAAATTAAACCGCGAAAGATGGGTTCACCGGACGCGTACGAAGGGAGAAAGGCCGGGCAAGGCTGGTGAGGGATGGGCGCCCAGGAACTGGGCGGTGGGGGGCACCCATTAAGGGGTCAGGAACACGATGGATTGCCGCTTTCGCGGGAATGACGCGGCCTTCGAGTAGGGGCGATTCGCGAACTGCCCCTACCAGCCCGATTCGCGGGAATGACGCGATTTTTCAGGGGAGCCATCAGCTATTCTGCGAAGATAACCAAGAGTCCCCTTGACGGATCGTTAGCGGCTGCCTTGACGAAAAAGCACGACCCGCGCGGTTCGTAACAACGTCCTCAGGTCGAGAAGGGGCGAGGCATTACAGATGTAGTAGAGGTCATACTGAAGTTTTCGCCGGGAATCCTCCAGACTCGAACCATAGGGATAGTTAACCTGGGCCCATCCGGTGATGCCGGGCAGCACGTAATGCCTCAAAGGGTAAAAGTTAATTGAATCGTTCAAGAGCTCGACAGATTCGGGCCGCTCGGGCCGCGGACCAACGAAGCTCATTTCTCCGCGCAGAATATTGATCATTTGGGGCAGTTCATCCAGGTGAAGCTTGCGCAGGACTCTCCCGACGGTGGTCGCGCGGGGGTCATTCACGGCAGCCCACTGCGGCCGTCCCTCTTTTTCGGCATCCGTTCGCATACTGCGGAATTTCAGCAGTTCGAAAGGGCGTCCCATCCAGCCCACGCGCTGCTGGCGGAAGAGAATAGGCCCCGGCGAATCGATCCGGACTGCCAGCGCCGTCAGCAACATGAGCGGCAGAGCGGCCAATAATCCGACGCATGACAGGAAGATGTCCGAAAGCCGCTTTAGCCGGCGGAAAAGACGAGTTTGCAACAATTCAAAGCCCTGCGCCACAGAAAGGCAGAACTCGCTCAAGATGTCCAGTGGTAATTCCTCCGACGCGCGCATGCAAAAGTCGAGTAGAGAGTAGACTTGAATTCCCTGGAAGCGTAATCGGGTGAGTACGCCGGCGAGTTCGGAAGTCATGGAATCCCTGCGGACCACGACGACCTCGACGCTGCGCTCGGCAACAACCTGCACCAGGTTCTCGGAAGTGGCGGGACCTAAATCCGCCACGCTTTCCGCGCTCTCGGAGGCTATCGGCATGACAGCCGCAGGCCACTGGATCTCGTGTCCCAAAGCGAATACTGTCCCCGCCGCATGGGGAGCATAGGCATAAGCACGATGCGCCCCGGTGGTCCATCCGGCCAGGAACCCCGAATCATCGGCTGACGCCCGCCCCGGCTTGCCGGTTCCGATGCGCAGCATTCCGACCAGATGATAGTGCGGGTTGACGCGGCCCACCGCCGCGCGCAGGCTCTCCGTGTCCTTTGCACTCCCGATCAGCAACAACTCTTCCGGCGACTTGAAGCGACAAAGACTTCGGAAATAGCACTTCCGCCAAATATATGTGGTTGCAGGCAGAATCAGGGTGGCAAACTTCATCGGCCGATAGCACGCGTTCTGCCAGTGACAAAGATGGAAAAAGAGGTAGCAGAAGCCGCTCCCGGCGCCAACGGCCAGGACCACTCTTACGAAAGTTCCTAGCCCGTTCAGCCGGGCCGCGCTGTAAAGGTCGAATACATAGATCGCCGCTACGTACGCAAGCAGGAGCAGTAGCAAAGACACAAGCTCCTGCGTCATGTTCCCTGCCTTCTGCTGCGGACTCCAGCCCGCAATTGCACAAGACAGAATCAGCGCAATGTCGCCAAGAAGCAGCGCGATTTTATCCCGATTTGGATGTCCCCAACGCATATCAGTTCAACCGGTCTTTACGACGAGAAACGCCTCCGAAGCGGACACGCGTTTTCGTGATCCAGTCCACATCGCAAGATCAGACTACGGCTTTAGTCCGGGATCTCTTGCCGAACCAAGCGTGAAGGCTCGACCCTTATTGCGGGCGGTGTCACCGCGGCCCTCATCACGTCGAGGTAGCATTGAGCTATCGTGCTTGGCCGGAAGTGGCGTTCGATATAGTGGCGCGCATTCCGCCCTGCTTCGCAACGTGCACTTGGGTCTAAGTAATACCTGTTTATTGTTTCGGCGAGAGCCCTAGGATTTTCCGGCTTAACGCAGATGCCGCACTCGGCATCACGGATCAGCTCCCAGGTATCACTGTAGCGGTCCACCGCGGCAATCGCAGGTTTGCCCGCGGCCATGATCGTGAATAGCTTGCAAGGTACGGATTCCGCGCTAAACCCACGCTTCAAGGGGATCAGACACACGTCTGCGGCGCCGTACATTGCGGGCACATCTTCGTGCGCCTGGAATGGTAGAAACTCGACGTTGCGCAATCCGGCAGACTCGCAATAGCTCTCGGCGGCATTTTTCGCGGCGCCGTTTCCCACCATCAGAAACTTGATTTCTTCGTTGGCCTCCAGCAGTTTTGCGGCGCCAAGAGCATTCTCGAGCGCTTGGGAGAACCCCATGTTGCCGGCAAACAGGACCACGAACTTGTTCTCCAGGGCGTGTTTCCTGGAGAAAGAATTCTGCTTTGGTTGTGGAGTCACAAAATCCGTATCGATGAAGTTAGGTATGACAGAAATCTTGCCGTCCGGCACCCCCTTGGCCGACAAATTACGCTTGAATCCCTCGGAGATGACGCTAATCTTCGCAGCCCTATCGTAAACATACCTTTCCATCGCCTTGAGACACTTCATCGCTCTGCCGTTCTTCAACACTCCAGCCCTGACCGCCACGTCCGGCCAGATGTCCTGCACGTTGTAAACGAAAGGCGCCCCTCGCAGACGGCTGATGAAATCCGCAATCACTCCATTACTGAGTGGAGGAGACGGCGACAGTATCACATCGTGCCTTGGCAGGGTCGCCGCTCTCAAAGCCGACAAAAGACTGAAGCTCGCGTAACCAAGAATGCGCGCTGCGACACTTGATTTGTCATGTCCCGCCCGAACACGGACACGGTAAATCGTCATTCCTTCCCGCCGCTCCCGGTACACGAGCTTCTTTGACCACTCGGGCCCAACCCGATTTGGATCGTAGTGAGGGACAGAGGTAACCACCGTCACCTCGTGTCCTTTCGCGACGAACTCTTCGGCGAGCTTCGTCATGATCACGCCGGTGGAGGCGATATCAGGCCGAAAATAGGTGCTTAGAAGGAGAATTCGCATATTGGCATCTCGGCCTGTTATCAGGAAGCAGCGCCGGTTTCGGTGCAAACCCGGGATGTGGCTCCTTTCCGGGGAGCGAGAGCAAATCGATGGGAAGCGTTTTTCCGGGTGCTTCTCAGCGCGGCACAACACCCAATGACAAACCACAAAGTGGGTGTGAACAGCGAGGCATTGAAGAGAATTCCCGCGATAAATGTGCGCACCACCCACTCACCGTGGAAGCCGAGTGGCCAAAACATGAGGGCCACAATGATTAGGGCGCCGAGAATTCCCATACGCTCGAGCACGGCGCCGGCGCCATGTGTGTCGTCGCGCGACCAGCGCAGGTTGCTAAGTAAAGTTCGAAGAGAGGGCTCGGGCCAGATGTGAACGGCCGCATCTCCGTCGAGGGCGCTATCTGTCGCGTCAGGGTCCGCTCGCACATCGAACGACCCGAAGGGCTGGCTGGGAATCTGGTGAAATCCAACGTAGAGGTCGAGCACGCGGATGGCGAAGTTAGGTTCAGCGACGATCCAAAGCGGGTTATCAGCGACGCCGGAAACAATGGACGCTCCCCGCGAACCCGATACACTGAGGGTCCGTCCTAGCAGGACGATCGCCAGGAGAAACCCCGTGAGAATTGCGAGCTTTGCCCTCCTCGACAGTTTTGACCCAAGCAACGCGGCCAAGGCTGCAAACATGCCAAGGACCAGGCCCGTGCCGGATTGTGTTATGACCAACATTATGCAGGAAGCAGCTACAACGAAGCGCCGGGCATTGCGGTGAGATTTCCAGTACTCTAGGTGAAAGAAGTACAAGGAAGCTATAAACAGTATGCACACATTTCCCATCACGGAAGGCTCGGTGCACAACCCGTTCGGTCCCCTCCCCCCTTCCGCATCCCAGCGAGTGTCCGACAGGACGTGTGCGAAAGTCGATGCGTAGGCGTCAGGCCACCACATCTGGAGTGCGAGAGCGAGAAGATAGAGCACAACCACGCCGAGAAACACCCAGGGCGACATGTATCGATATAAAACTCGCACTGCGTAATAGACAGGAAATGCAAGCACGATTTGCCCGCAGGCGCGGAGCGTTGCAGTCGGATCTGCGAACGCGACGCTCGGCCTCACATAGATGAAACTAAGAAGTCCGATGCCCAACACAACCAGGTCAATACGTCGGATCGACAAGAGGCGTGGCCTGAGGAAAAAGAGTCCCATTAGAACGAGAATCGAAGTTCCCAAGGCCGTAAGCTGCACGTCCGTGTCGGGGAGCACGATGGGTGATACGCAAGGCAAGAGCGCTGTGAAAAGGACGGCATTCGCACAAAAGCGAAGCGGGACACTCTCGCAATCCGCCCGACCGACACAGGTTTCACTCATCGTGTTCCCCGCCTACCGCTATGAAGATTTATTGCTTGTACACCGCGAGTGTGTCTGCTGCACATTTTTGCCAGCTATACGACCTGACAAGCTCCTTGCCATCCCGTACCTTTGTTGCCCGCTGCGATTCGTCAAAACAGGCTACGCGTAGTGAAGACACGAAAGACTCCAGGTCTTCTGCTTCGAAGTAGAAGGCTGCGTGGCGGCAGATCTCCGGCAAGGATGAAGTATGGGCAACCAACACTGGGCACCCGAAGGACATAGCCTCCAACGGTGGAAAACCAAAACCTTCATACAATGACGGATAAACGAGCAATCGGGCTTGTGTGTAAAGTCGCGCCAGTAATGAGTCTGGCGCAGCAGGAACGAACTGAACGCGCCGAGCAAGGCCGAGCTCGCCGATCAGAGCCAGTTCATCGTCTGTTGTTGCTCCCCCACCCACTACTACTACGCTGAAGTCGTTCTTGAACCCAGCGGCGGCAAAACCGCGCAATAAGATAAGGAAATTCTTGTAAGCGGCCCGGGAGCCAATGTACAGCAGGAAAGGGCGCTCGCAAATGGGTTCGCCCACTGCGTCCAAAGAAGTCCCCATTTCGGGCACGCCGTGGTGCACCACAAAAGTCTTACTCTCCGGCACCCTATAAAATTCGTGCAAGTCTCGCCGGGTTGATTCCGACGGGCAGATGATGGCATCCGCCGATTCGAACTGCCGCGCCCTCAATCGCTTGATCATTCCTATCCGGTGAAACAATGCCGGATAGCGTTCGTACGCACAATCATGGTGTGTAACTACCATCTTCTTCCATCTTGTGATCCGCACATGCCGGTAGAGAGTTGGGTGGTAAACGTCGAACTCACCGCAGAACGGGAGCAACGCGGTGGAAAGCACTTCATTGACAATGTAGCGAACTTTGCCGGAACCGAGCGAGGCTAAACCATGAAGGCCCCGTGTTTTCACCTGAAGCAGGTTGTTAAAATCAAGCCCGTTCCCCTGAATACCTAAGACTATTTCCGGTCGACAACATCCCATCTGACTTAGGTGCGCTATCAATTCGTGGTAGTAGCGCGAAACACCACCCGTGCTCTGGAGCGAAAACGCTTGATGGTCGTAAAGGATACGCACGATTCTACTATCCGCTTCCATCACCGCAATGTGGATTGCAGGCGATTACGGGCTTCATTTCGGACCAGCCGACAAATATCCCACCACCATTCCGAGCATCCGAAGGAGACGAATGCGTGTGGTGCATATGTCCAGCTTGCACAGGGCGACCAGGGTTCCCGCGAATGGGTAAGCCAGGAAATCCTTCACCAGAGCGTAGGGCGAATAATGGTGCTTCCTCAGCAGATACCCGGTTCCTAGAGCGTACGGATAAGTCTGCTTGGAAATGCGCTTCCGGATCGTTTCCGGGGAGGGGTGATAGACGCACAGGGCGGGCTCGAACCATAGTCGGTGACCGTTCCCCAACGCGCGCAGGTATAAGTCCGTCTCCTCGCCGGATTGGAATCTCGTGCCGCAACCAGCCCCGATTTCTTCATCGAAGGTGCCAACGTCATCGATAACTGAGCGACGCCAGAAGGCATTGATGGAAACCCCGTTGTGCCAAACATTGTGTCTGTTGCACTCGCATCCGAGCCCGCTTCTCTTTCCGGGTCCTAGAAGCTTGCCGTCCTCATCGCAAACCGAGGTGAGCAGCACATCAAAATCACTGTGAGTCTGAAACCACGAACTCACCCGCCCCAGGAGTTCCGGCGGGTACCAGCAGTCATCATCAGGGATGCCACACACTGAGCGTGACGCAACCTTGAACCCTACATTGCGGGCCCGTGAAAGGCCCGGGCACGAATGCAGGTGTCTGATCTGCAGGCCTTTGTAGCGCCCGAGAACTTCCGAAACCCGACCATCCGAATTCTGATCCGCAATCACAACCTCAAAATCCTTGTACGTCTGTTTCTCAAGACTCGCCAAGAGACGATCCAGTTCTCTGGTGCGACTCACGGTGCTGACAACAAGCGATATCACTTTGTCTCCTGTTTCTCAGCCGTTTGCTGGAACCGCCCACACCACCTCCGCTACATTCCGGTTCTGGGCGTTTCCGTGATCGTCATTTGCGACGTGCTTTGCTGTGGGTGGACGCAGGCCGGCTTACGGCGTTCAACAAATGGGTGAGCAGAGCACGCACTGCGTCGACTGAAAAGCATTTGAGATGAAGTGCTCGAGGACCTTGAAACGGCTTTTGATATACGCCTGGAATTCCGCATAATTCCACTCCCGCACATGTGCAGGGTTCAGTGGCGGCCCGTCATGGGTTCCCGCGTTTAAAAGATTCCGGTCGGGAGTCGAGAAGACCACGTATTGCGGCCTCAAGGCTTGGACAAACGACAGGAGGTCATCGGGGCACTGTACGTGCTCGATTACGTCCGCGGTGATGACGAGGTCGGACTGGAGTGCGGGTGGCTTCGCGAAATCGAGATCGATCCACGAGTGGCCAGGATACTTTTTTCTGAGCCATTGACAGGTTGGCGCAACGTCGAACCCGATGGTCGCACAATCGTTAAAATAGCGAAGTAACTTGAACGCAGATCCACAACCCACGTCACATACGTTTGTCAGGTTCTCGGCGTCGAACACTTCTCTTGCGAATCGATAAACCTCGCGCTGCCATGAGTCGGTGTTGACAGTGTCGTCAAAGTATGCTGACTCAGCGCGGTGCCTGTAACCGTCGTGAATGAAATAGTTCTGTGCCGTACCAGTGAGGAGAAACTGGTTGTGGGGCGGGAATGTTCCAGACAAACGGGATTCCCGCACGCGCCTGACCTCGAGCCCAAGTGCCCGCAAAGAGTTACGCACAATTCGCTTGGTTACTTCAGTTCTATTGTTCACACGCCCTCCCTGATATGAGTCTGCGCCGAACACCCGACACGCTCAATGGTCGTGGGATAAATCGTGCTCTCCAGCAAAACGGGGTTGAATAGGAACACCACCGCAAACACTACGAGTCCAACGGGAAAAGACCAGACTTCCTGAAACCAACCCGAATATTCCGGTACAGAGTAGAAATACGAGCGCTGCCCCATAGCTGCCCCACCACTTCATGGTTAAGAACGACAATAAGACCGTCGAGACGGCGATCACGATCGACTGCGCGAGAAACGGCTCTCGCTTGAACGAGCGAAGGTAAACAGACATACTTTGCACGATGAAGAAGCTCATTGACGCGAGCAAGAGAAGCGCGAATACTCTCGGAGAAACCATCCGACCAGCCAAACGCGGGAAACGGCTGAACAGCGCCACCATGGCCATTTCGCATATCGTCGCCAGGGCGAGGAAGACGCTGAGCGCCTGCCGCAAGGTGCGGAAGAACAATCGTCTAATCTGCGGATACTCGCCACGCGCGATCATTTGACCAAATGGTGTGGCCTTGGTGGACATCCATGAAATCATCAATACCGAAAGGTAGGTCGCGATGCCCAGTGACATCCCGAACTGCCCAGCCTCCCTCGGGCCGCGGTAGGCGAAAAGAGTCGGAACCAAGACCTGCCCGCTGAAGTAGAGGCATGCCCAACTGACGGCGATCTTCCACTGAAAGGGCCAGACCTCGCTGCGCCAGGAGACAGCATGCTCCCGGGCCGGGTAGCGCAACAAGCCGAGACACAGACGGCGTCGCTTGTAGAGGAACACCAGGCCAGCCGCCGCGCAGCCAATGTTCACCATCGCCGGTGAGTACAGCCCGTGGTGGGTCAGGAATGCCGACCACCCCAGCGATGCCCCCAGGAGGGCCTGCGCGAAACGCATACGGCCCACCTGCCAGACTTCTCCGCAGCCTTCAAGAAACGAACAGAAAGGATTCAGCAGAAAGAGGAAAGCAATGGCGAACACTGCAACGGTCCAGGGCCCCCGCCATGCCACTTGTGCTTCCGTCCGAGCGTGACGCGAAAAGAAGTACATCCCCATGGGCAAAAGCGACACACACAAGAGGACCGCCGCCACCAGATACCACCGCAGCGTTTTCTGAAGGATGGAGGCCAGCCTGGCATGGGCCACCGCGTCGCCTTCGACTCGTCCATCGGGATGAAGCGTCAGATGAGCGCATTCGTGGGCGGCCATCTGCAGGATTACAAATGAAAAGCCCAGCTCAAATACGATTTGCAGCGCCACCAGGCTTACCAGCGTGTAGTAGTAGCCCTGCTCGGCCGGGGTAAGAAAGCGAAGGATCAGCAGGACGGTTCCGGTGCTGCCGAGAATTTGGACGACGCGCGCAAGCACGGTGTAGGCGATGGCGCGGTCGATGCCGAGAATATACTTCAGGCGTAAGACCAAGCTCCACCACAGCGGAGTCGTTTCAACACCGGCTGAGGGAATACCCAGGGAGACGTCTTTTACAATCGAGCTCATAAGAACGATAAAAGCGAGTTACCTCGGAGTGCGGCAGCGGAGCTGCCGCCCTTAAAGCAGAATTCAGGAGCCGGTGGGTGTCCCACGTAACTATTCACCATTGACACGGGCTCACCACCCCTGACCCCTCCTCGGAGAGGAGGGGAATCGCTGGGCTTGCTCCCCTGCTTTGGAGATATCGGGGAGCGCGGGCATCCTGCCCGCCTTTCGCGCCGCAATTGCACGCAGGCTGCGGGCAAGATGCCCGCGCTCCCAGACTCCAGACAGCTCCGCCCTCTGACTTACAGGCGCGTTCGTCACCCAATCGTTCTGATACAGTTCTAAGTTATGAGTATTAAGTTGTGACTCAACTGATCACTAATTACTGAACAGTCGCCACGAGTGCTTACTTGCAGAAGTAAGCGTTCTTATTTGTCAGGCGTCGGAAGGGCGGGGCTGAAGCCCCGCCCTTCCAGGCCTCGGAATAATTGCGCTTATTAACGCAACTAAGCACTAGGCACTAGCCACTAAGCACTGACTACTGACCGTTTCGGCCGGCCCACGGTAGTGCTGCCTTTACGGTTTGGAAGACTTCGAGTGCGAAGAGTTTTCCGGGATCGGCAGGATCGATTCCCTGCCAAAGCGTACGGGCGAAAACCCGGACCACTCCAAAGGAAAAAGCTAACGCGGTACCCAGCAGGACGATGAGTGTGCGGGGAGGGAATGATTTCTTGTCCGGCAGGTTGGGAGGGTCGAGCACCTTCACGGTTGGGATTTCTTTCGCTTCTTGTATTTTGGCTAGCTCGTACTCTTGCGTTAACGTTTCGAACACAGCTTCTTCAATCTTGGTTCGGCGGTACAGGTCAGCGTAAGTCACGCCGAGCAAAGGCAATTTCCTGATTGAGGGATAAAGTTGATCACTCTCGGCAGGGCTCGTAAGAGATGTGCTTTCGCCCTTGCCGCCGATCCTGTTGAGCTGACTTTGGAGCTCAGCGACTTTCGCTTCCGAAGCGCGGACGCGGACATTGTTATTGGTGTAAACCTGGCGCAGCCCTTCGAGTTCTGAGCGGGCGGCAATAAGCTGGCCCTGGAGCGTCGCTGCCGCGTCCACCATGGCCTTGCCTTGCTCCTTGATGTCGATCGCCGTGTTCTTGCTGGCAAACTGGCTGAAGTCCTTCTCGGCAGATTGCAAATCCTGGTTGACAGCCTGCAAACGTCCTTCGAGGAAGATACGCTCACGGCGCGCCGAAGACGTGCTCACCTCGGCCGCCAGGCGGTTGAGTTCCTCAACGTATGCCTGGGCCATGGCGGCGGCTCGCTGCGGGCTCTTGTCGGTAACCGTAATCGCAGTGATCTGGCTCTTGCGATCTACGGCGGCGCTCGTATGAGACGCGAGTTCCTGGCGCGCGTCCTCCATCCGGCGGTCGCCATAGACCTTCTGCAGATTAAACTTCTGAATGAGGTGGTCCGCCACGGTGCGGCTGGTCAAGATGCCGATAAACAGGTCGCTGGTACTTTTGACGCCAAGCATCTCACCCGCCATGCCCGCGAGGCCGCCAGCCTGGCCTGAGAGCGCCGCAGCCGCCATGGCCAGACCGGAACCCGGTTGGCTGTCAGGCGGCATCAGGCGGGTAACGGATTGATAGCGGTTGGGAATGAGAAGCGCCACCACCACAGAAAGCGACACGCCAACGCCGGCAACGCGCGCCAGGAAGCGGCGACTGTCCCAGACGAGGCGAAGGTGCGCGACCGTATGTTCGCGCACCGCACGCTCGTCAAATTCGAACTGGGGCTCGGGATTGTCACCCAGGAGATCGCCGTTCGACGGAATTACCGGGACAGCCGCTTCGTCATCGGAACGCCCTGCTACCGTGTTTATATCGTGTCCTCTCATAGGTCTTATTTCGAAATCCCCCATTGGCGGGGCCAGTAGGTAAGCTGTAACGACCCCGTCACGTTGTTCTTGGCCTCCGGCGCAAGCACAGGCACCAGCCATTGTTCGTACTGAACAGAAGCTGACATGGTAAGCCCGCTGCCAATCTGGTAATTGACTTTCACCGAACCGTCATTGAGCGTGCCGCCGTGGGGAATGAAAGTGCTTGCCACCTGGGCATGACGGTATCCAAACTCGAGGGAAGTTCGCGGGCTGAACCAATATGTGCTCCAGCCCTGGTAGCCCGTACCCACACGGCCAATCCAATCGCCAACCAGATTATTCCTGTTCGTATAATCATCACGATAGAACGTTTCCCAATAGGTGAACTGCCCGGTCTTATTTCCTCCGTTACGAGGATCGGTGGTCACCCCTTCAAACCGGAAATCCAGCCGCGGCGCGTGCGGAAAGTGAGGCACATAGAAACCGGTGCTCATCAGCGCACGTACGGGGAAGAAGGCAACGAGAGGAGTGGGATCGTCGCGAGACATGAGTGTGGAGTAAACCGACAGCCAGTTGCGCAGCCCCGGCACCCGGTAAGAAATATCGAACCCGCCATTACGCTGGCCAGGGTTGTCCCACGCGGGGTACCAAACGGAGGACTTCATACTGAAATAGGTATTGAAGAGCGATCCGAAGGTCAGGGCCCGGCCCACGCCCCCAAATTCGGCGGTTCGTGAGAAGCCAAGCTCCAAGTTCTCAGTCGGCTTGATGCTGATTCTTTCCCCGTGAAAGAAAGGGCGTGGCGGGAACTGGTTCCCCGCGAGCTGGCCAAGAAAGGCCTCCACTTTCACCGGGCCGAGGCGCTCGAACGTCCAGGGAAGAGTGAATGGGACGTCCCGAGCTACGCGAAACATGCAGATGGGTTCGGCATTGTCACTGAGCAGCAGAGAGCCGCCCCGGTTCGGGCCCCACCACAAGCTCTGCTTGCCAAAGGAGAGATCCCAGTTTGCAACTTTGGTGAGAGCATAGGTGTCGAGAAGAGTGAACTGATTTATCTCCGGCAGCGGGTGAGCCGGCTCGACGGGCGTGCCGTCGAGCTGTGCGATTAAACCCTGGACTCCCTGGGAGTAACCCGGGGCCGCGGGCGAATGCTGGTATTCGCCCCGCGCGTACACAGTGAAGCGTCCCCAGTTGCCCCAGCCGGAAAATCCTGTCACCGGATCGAACCCCTCGGCATACGGGCGGCCGAAATCGTTGATGAGCGTCTGGCCGAAATGGTAGCTGTCGTTCAGCGGCTGGCCGGAAATGCCCAGCATGCGCGTATAGAGGGACTCCACTTGCAGGCTGTGACCCGGTTCGGGAGGATCCGGATCGAGCGCGAATTCCCGCGCCAGAGCCGCGTAAATGCCACTCGCTTGCGCGTTGTTGGATTCCCTCTCGCGAATTGTCTCGCCCGCTTCCTCGACCAGGCGGGCGCACTCGGTCCTTGTCCAAGGCCGCATGCTCAGGAATTCGGTGTGGATGTAACCCAAGGCTGCCAATCTCTCCAGGTCCGCGTAGATCCAACTGTCGAGCGGAACATAGGGCGAGGCTACATTCTGAGGCTTTTGCGATTCTTCCTGGCGGTTCTCACCGGATGTGCCGTTCCAGGCTTCGCCGCCCAGGCTCGGGTCGTGATGTTTATTGTATACTTGCCGGGCGGTCAGCCAGCCTATAGCCCCACCTACCAGCACGTCAGAAGGGAAGTGCTCATTTCCTGTAACGCGTGAGACGCTGACGGCGCCGGCAAGCCCGTAAGCAAACAGCTTCGTCAGCGGGCCGGGATATTGATGGGCAATCGTGCTGGCGATGGACCAGGCAACCGCGGAATGATCGGAGGGAAACGACGTCCCACCTTTGAGAAACCTTCCTTGCGCGCCGCTTACGTCAGGCCGTTCGCGGCCGAAGATGCCTTGCAGGACAAGGCTGGAAGTAAGAGCGGTGAGCGCCGATTCTCCGCTCAAAAGGCCGGCTTCCTGCTCGTGGTCGTCTCCTGTTTTCTGCCCCCAAAGATAGAGTGCACCGCCCACGCCAACCAGCGTTCCGAGGCCGAGGTTCGAGAAATCCACGCTCCTCCTCGTGTTAGCCGCCGAAAGGGTGTCGTGTTGCATAATGGAGTGGTCGGCGGCAACTAACCCTGCGGCAACTCCCCCGAGCATCAAAAGCCACCTTGCATCGTTCGATCGGATTCGATGCGGGCTCGTCAAGAGATCGCGCTCGTCTCCCGCCAAGCGTTTGATCCATGGCTTGGCGTTGTCCAGTCGCGATGGCGAATGCTCTTCGTTCCCGCCTGCGTGGCCGTCAGCCTGAATGGGCCCATCCGTCGACGAGATTTCCTGCCCGCGGGTTAGCGAGGCAGCCAGTAGAACGATCGCCAGGGTCGAAGCGAGGTTTCGAAAGACCTTCCTTCGCCTGCCCGATGGGCTGAAATCGAATTGGCTGCGGCCAGGCCGCGTTTGCGTGCTCATGGAATGATCGCAGCCGTAAGCGCGCCAGCCTCCGCTATCTGTGCCAGCGCGATGATATTCTTCCAGCGGGCGCCGCCCAACGTTGAGCGTTCCGGAACGACAACCGAGTCGCCGGGATGAACCGCGGCGGAGAGCACGCTTCCGGACCACAACCCATTCCCATGCCGGCTTTCCACTTCCCCATCCGCGCGGACAATGAATATGGCGCTCTTATCGGCCAGGCGCGTGGCCCCACCCCCTTGCGCGAGATACCAGCCGGCGTTTTTGCCGGGCACATAGGTAATGGCATTGGTGTTGTAGACTTGGCCCACCACAACGACGAATCCTGGCTGCTTGGGAATCTCAATCGAGTCGCCGTTGCGGAGTTCTACATCCTGAGATGAGTGTTCCAATCCCTTCAGGCCGGGCTCGAGGCGAATCACCAGGCGTCCGGTAACTGGCGCTCGCCGCAACGCCTCGAGGGCGCGCTGGCGCTGCTGCATGGCCTCTGCCTGGAGCGCGGCTTCTTCGGTTCCGTTAGCTGTCACGGCTGTCTTCACCACAGGGTTTTCCTGCTCGAGGCGCTGAATAAGGTCCTGCCGGCTGCTTTCCTGGAGCTCCCGAACAGAGCTGCGCGCAAATTTGATGCCCTGGGGATAAGCGGAAGGCAGTAAGCCTCCGGCGCGCTTCAGCAGGGAACTCAAGCGCTCGCCGGGCCGGATGCCGAAGACACCGGGATTCCTGACCTCTCCCTTCACGGAGGCAGCCGCACCCAGATCGTTCCACCCCGGTAGCTGCGGCAAGCTCAGCACGTCGCCGTCCTTGAGGGGCAAGTTGCGGCTCGGATCACTGGAAACAGCGGTCAGATCAACAGCCTCGTGCTCGCCTGAGGGCGCGGCGCCGCTCGTCGCATGATAGCGCGTGAGGTCGGCATCTTTCAGGTCGGCGCTGCGCTTCGGACCCCCTGCGACCCGCACCAGATCCTCGATGCGCATGTCCGCTGAGAGCGGGTATCGGCCTGGGTTAACGACTTCACCCGCGGCGTACACGCTCGGCGGATCCACGCGGCGGAGACTTCGGTGTACGATGATGCGGTCGCGCGCCTCGACCAACACGTTCTCAACCGGGTCATCATCGAGCGCCGCAGCAAGATTCACGTCCAGGATCCTGACCGAGCCGTCCGGCTGGTTGCGGAAGAGTTGCGCCGAATCAAGCGCCGCGTCCGGCAGCAAGCCTCCGGCCTGGTAGATCGCATCGCGCAAATGCATCTGGCCCGAGGTACTGTACTGTCCCGGGGCGCGCACCTCTCCGGAGAGCCAAATCACCGGCGCGGCCTCGAGATCGAACCGGCCGAAGATGCGGACGGTATCGAGCGGTTCGAGCTTCGGCGAGGCTGAGGGGTTGGTGAAGGCCGCCTCCAGGTCGAAGCTTTCCACCACCGGCCGCCAGTCCGGTTGGCGCAGGCGAATGATTTCGGCATAGTGCTTGGCCGGCTCCGGAAGCAGGTCTCTGTAGGAGGCGATGAGGTCCGGGAGGTGCATGCCCGGAGTGTAGGCATAACGCCCGGGCCGCAAAACATGTCCTTGCAGATAGACTTCGTCGGTGTTGTAAGGAGCGATCGGGAAGATGTGTATTTCGTCGCCATCGCGCACGGCAAACTCGGAGAGTTGGCGGCGAACAGCCTGGGGATTGCTGGTGTTGTCGAGATTGATGTCGAGCATGGTGCGCTTCTCGTGCGCCTCGAGGCGCTGAACTTCAATGTGACGCAGCGCGGCTGCGGGAAGAACGCCACCGGCCAGGTCGAGCACCTTGGCGAGATTAGTTTCGCCGTGCAGTTCGTAGACAGCCGGACGGCGAACCATGCCGTCCATCGTCACCAGCGGACCAACCGGGGGCACGAGTAAGGTGTCCCCGTTCTCGAGGTTTTTCAAATCACCGCGAACGCCACGCAGCAGCAGGTCGTAAACGTCCACGTCTTCGACGAGTTGCTGGCCGCGTACGTGGCGGAGAAGGCGAAGCGACCCGCGGGAGGTAACACCTCCAGCCGCGAACAGGGCGTTGAGCGGCGTCGAAAGCGAGCTGATGTCGTAGGCTCCCGGTGACGCTACTTCCCCAACCACGTATACGCGCACCGTGCGGAGCCGCCCCAGCGAAATGTCAGCGGATACGTCACGGTACTGCGTCCGGAGGACGCGTTGCACGGCCTCCTGAACTTCGCCAAGTGTTCTGCCGCTCACCAGGAGGGGTCCGGCTTCCGGCAACGACAGGCGGCCTTCGCGGTCTACGGTTCGAAACAGCCGCTGCGAGACGCCACCCCAAAAATCGATCGTCAATCCGTCGCCCGGCCCCAGGACGTATTCCGGGCCCGCAGGAAGATCGATTGGAATCCCTGAGTTTTGAGGAGGCCGTCGAAACACGTCCAAGCCAAAACGTTCAAGGCGCCCCGTGCGCGGCGCGGCTTGCACATAGAGGTCGTAGAGAGACGGCACGCCGGCGTACGGGTTGGGCGACGTCACCATCGTGAAAGGCTCGGAGATCCCGGGCGTCTGTGGCTGACTCCGTGGCGCAAATGTGTGCGGCGCCTGCTTCTCCGGATACTCGGGAAGGAGAGCGGGCATCCCCATGGCAGCATCGCCGATCCCGGGCGTCTGTGGCTGACTCCGCGACGCAACAGCGGACGGCGCCTGCTTTTCCGGAAAGTCGGGAAGGAGAGCAGGCATCCCCGTGTTGGCATCGCCGTTCTCTTCGGACCGAAGCGAGACGGGCTGTGAGTCCGCCTTCGCCGACCCCAGCGGGGAAACACCACTGGCCGTCAGCAGCGACGGAGCACCCTGGTCAGGGCGCTCGAGGTCTGGGGGAAGAGTCTCGGTCCCCGGCTGTACCGGCGGAGCTAGGTTGGAAGACGACGTGGGTTGGCTCGCCGGAATAACCGTTGGATTCGTCGCCGCTGCAGAAGGTCCCGATTCAGGTCCGAGGTCGGTCGCTGCCCGAGCAATTCGGGCCGCGCGAGCTTTCCGGACCAAGTCTTCCTCTTGCCCCTGGGGCGATAGTTCATTGATCTGCGGCGTCAGGTAGCCGTATCGCTGCAGCAGGCGTGTAGCGAGACCGCGGAAAGGTGCGTCATTCTCCAGCCGATCCAGGATAGCCGCATCCGTCATGTCGCGTTCGGTGACGATTTGTCCCTTGTCCGTGGCCTGCTTGGCCATGAGGCGTTTTAGCTCGACCATGAGGCCGGGATCCTTGGCCAGCACGTCGCGGATCTGTGGGACCGAAGCAGAAACCAAGTCAAGGTTGTCCTCAGCCCAATCCGAGACGCGTTCTTGCTCCCGGGGTTCGGAGGCCTGCCGTTGCTTCTGGGGAGCTGCGGCTGACATGGAGGAGACTGCGACAGCGAATATGACGACCGCTCCAACGACAATCCACCGGGTGAGTGCAGCCCCGACGGGTGGAAGAGAGACCGTGCAGGCGGGGAAGCTTTCGAGAGCCCGGTTTTGGTTGCGTGACATCCTTTTGCTCCTTGAGAGGCTGGGAGAACTCATATCAGGCTGCACCCCGGATTGGTTTGGTTCGAAGGATACCAAGGAGGGCTTCTTCCGAAGCCTCCAGATGGCGGAAATGAATGTCAGGTGACGCCCAAAAGTAAACGAAGTAATTCCGGTGCTGCGCAACAGCAATAATACGCACATCGGGCCGTTGCCGCAGCGTGATGTCGCAGACGTTAGGTCGCTCCCACAGCTTGTCTTGCGAGATGATGACGAAATCCGGGTTTGTCTCTTCCACTCTTTTCGGAATGTCGGGCTCGTCCGGAACGTCGTTGACGATCTCAATGTCGGGCTGATCTCCCAGTGTAGCGCGGATTAAGTCGCGCATGAGACGGGGACGATTTGCTACCAAAACCCGAATAGGGTTTTCCATGGCACTCTCCGAAGAGCGTGAGTATTAGCCACAAATGGCCGACTGACAAGGTTCAAAAGCGGACCAGAAATGGACTAATAGGGAGGCGAGTCCGAGATTAGTCCGAAATTGATGCTTTAGTTGGAGAGAAACTTGCTCGTTGATCAGATGTCTGTTCGAGGGCGAGCTAACCGGACAGGGTTCAGGATCGAGCATGTGGCCTCGACCCGCAGCGCGCGACTTGTGTAAAGCTGTCCGTCCCGGGGCTAGTGCTGGACCCGCAAGGAGTCACACGAACACTCACTCATGACGAATTGCCCGATCGAGAGCGGCAGCGCAAGCTCCAATTGTGTTCCGTCAAGTGAAAGCGATATAATGTCTTAATCATTACTTCAGTTACTAACAACTAAAAGTAATATTGACAAACTACTTTATCAATTAGTATAATCCCTCGCGATGGACCCCAGCGACCCTCGCAGGAAAATGTTTTCTCCTTGAAAACAAGCTGAGGTTTTTGAAGAATGAAGGTGACAGCAAGCAAGCCGATTAATGATCGGCCGCAAGTGTACGTCCTTGTCGAAAACCGCTTGGTTCGAGAGACGCTCGTTCGTCTGTTTCAAGAACGGGCTGATTTCTGCGTGGTCGGGCAGGGCGGCTCCAAGGAAGCAAGTGAAGTCCCCAATTCGCAGTGCGATGTCGTTCTCCTGGACGACCTGGAGACTGTTTCCCTCTTCGGGCGCTCCTTCTTCAACAGACTCGAGGCGACTCGCACAGTCAGCGCCGTGTTGATCGGAATGGAAGACGATGAAGAGCAATTCCTGGAAGCCGTGCGCTCTGGAGTTTCAGGCTACTTGCTCAACGACGCCTCAGCATCCGATGTTATTTCCGCTGTCCGCGCCGTCGCTCGCGGGGAGGCTGTCTGTCCACCTCGTCTGTCCCTTGCCCTATTTCGCTCTGTCGCCCAAGCTGCCCTCGAGGCGTCGCCTCAGATTAGTCAAGAACCGATGCAGATTCTCACAATACTCCAGCAGCAGGTCATCGCACTTGTCGCAAAGGGGTTGACGAACAAAGAAATCGCTTCGCAGTTGAATCTGTCAGAGTTTACTATCAAGAATCATCTCCACAGAATCATGAAGCGACTCGAAGTGGAAAGCCGGCACGAAATGGTGAAAGTCGTCCGCACGTTTGGCTACGTCGGCCTCGCTTAGCCTCGGTCCCCTTCTCTTCAGGACATCAGGTCGCGCTCGTGACGGGTGGCATCAAGAAACTGTGAAGAGCAAAGGAGCCTATGGCAACATCAAAACCCAAGCGGTATGGACAACTCATCGGACTGAAACCTGAAGCCTACGAAAAGTACGTCGAGTACCATGCGAAGGTTTGGCCGGGAGTCTTGAAAACCGTCTACGACTGCAACATTCGTAATCATTCAATTTTCCATAAGGATAATACTCTTTTTGCTTATTTTGAATATGTGGGCGAGAACTTTGAGGCTGATATGGCCAGGATGGCTGCCGACCCCACTACTCAGGAATGGTGGACCATTATGAAGCCGATGCAGCAGCCGATCCCGACGCGGGCCGAAGGGGAATGGTGGGCGGACATGCCAGAGGTATTCCACGTGGATTGAGAGCAGTCGCTCCTGCCTTCTCGCCCTATTGTGAGCCCGCTGGCGCAGATATTCGTGTTTTGATGTCTGCACAATTTTAGCCTCTTCAAGCTCTAAAACCGCCCGTAGCGCTGGTAAGCCTCGAGGGGTTGAACGCCCTTGAGGATCGCGGCCCGGACAAGGTTCTCCGTGCGCACTAGCTCTTCCGCTTTGGTCACCACTTCTTCCGCAATCGTCTGGGGAACGACGATAACCCCATCCCGGTCGCCCAAGATCAAATCGCCTGGGGTAATAGCAACCGAACCGATCACGATCGGGACATTCCAATCGACCAACCGCCACCGGCCGCGAATGTCTGCCGGCGTCTTGTAACGCGCGAATACCGGAAAACCGAGGCGGAGCATGTACTCCGTGTCACGCGCCCCGCCGTCGATCACCGCTCCCCGCGCGCCGCGAAACTTGGCGGTCTCGCTGGATAGTTCACCGAGGTGCGCCGATACGTTGTCGTTCGCCTGGTTGGTGAGCACATCGCCGGGCCGGATTTCGCCCAGCATTTTGAGAACGGGCGGATAAACGATGTCCGGATCATCGATCGGCGACGGCTCTCCGCGTAGCGTGAGCGCGCGGCCCGCCACAGTCTGTCCGGGAACCAATGATTGAATTGCATGTGGGAGGATCTGGTGGCGGTAGCCCATTTCATCAAGTATATCCGTGACCGCGCCTGTGTAAGGAATCGCGCCCAGGCGTTCGATCAAAGGCAAATCTGCGGGATTGTCGCTCTGTGTGGAAGCCATTCTCCACCCTCCTTTAGGCATTGCGACTCAACTCGGGTCAGCACGCGAACTCTTCCGACACTTCACGTGCAATCCGGGCCCACTCCCAAAGCTTTTTGGACCCGTAGCCGCTTCCTTCACTTAACGACCCGGTGCGCCCTCAATATCTCCACTGTCTTGTCGATCGGCAGGGCTTCTACCGTGTGTCCATTTCCGGTCATCGTCGTTGCCCGGAACATGGAGTTGTCGATGGCCTCTTCGGTGGCTTCAATCACCGCCTGAAACAGCGGCGACATCGCATCATTGGTCAGCAGTTCGACATGTCGCGTCTGCAGCCTGTCAGAAGTCTGAATCGGCAACCGAGCCGCGGTCGAGAAGGCAATTGCGTAATCTCCACTGCCATTGGAGGCCGAACTGCCTGCGCGGGCCATGCCCAGCCACGCTCGAGCCGCCAGGCGCTTCAGGTTCCGTGCGTCGATCGGGGCATCGGTGGCGATGATTATCATGCACGACCCGTCTGCCTTGCCTTTCTCGCTGCCCGGCTCCGCCAGTTCCTTGCGCAGATAGTACCTGCCCAGTTCTACGCCAACCGGAGCACCCGCAATCGTGAGCACGCCTCCAAAATTAGTCTGCACCAGAACGCCGACTGTGTACCCACCAAGGTTCTGAGGCAGCCTTCGTGACGAAGTTCCGATACCTCCCTTCCAATCAAATGCGATCGTTCCGGTGCCTGCGCCAACATCGCCTTCCTCAACCGGGCCGCCTTTGGCGTTCCGGATGGCTGCAAAGACGTCGTCTGACGTGATGGAACGGCTGCGAATATCGTTCAGGTATCCGTCATTGGTTTCGCCGACCAGCGGGTTGATAGACAGCACATCCTCATTGCCCGGCAGTGTCAGCATGTAGCTGATCAGCGCGTCCGCTGCGCGCGGCACACTCAGGGTGGAGGTCAGCAGGATGGGCGTTTCGATCTCGCCCAGTTCCTCGACCTGCGTAGACCCGGCCAGCTTTCCAAAAGCATTGCCGACGAAAACCGCGCCGGGGACCTTGTCGCGATATAGATTACCCGAATGCGGCAGAACTGCGGTCACACCGGTTCGTACGTTGTCGCCACGAATAATAGTGGTGTGGCCGACCTCAACGCCGGCAACGTCTGTGATCGCATCGAGCGGTCCGTTCGGCACGATGCCGACCTTCAACCCCAGATCCAAAGCGCGAGGGCGTGCGTTGGGACGTGTCGATTGAGCAGGAACAAAGGAAGCGAAAAGCATGAAAACAGTTACAACGAGGAGTCTGTGTGCCATAGAGGAATTGTAGCGCCAAACTCGTGGTCCCCGACAGCGCGCTTTACATTCATCGGCCCGGGAGCGCCAAATTCAACTTTGGTATTCGGGTTTAGCTGCAGCGAGACGGTTGATCAAACGATGGCAATTCAAACCGGGGAGATGCACGACTCGAGTGGACTATCTACTGCGGTGTAGGGGCACGCCATGGCATGCCCCTACGTTGCGGGCGGGAACTTCACTTTTTCTTGGCGATTTCGTTCAGTATGGTTGTGGCGGCATGTTCGATGAGGGGGCTGATAACGTCCTCGCCATCCTCTTTCGCCTTGAGGTTTTCAGAATTAGCAACCAGCGCTGAGGGGTTTCCGGGGGCCACGAGCTTGTACTCGAGTGTGACGACACCTTTGGCCTTGACGGTGCCGGCAACGCTGGCAGCTCCTCCAATCACCGAGCCGGCCGCCGCGCCGGCCATGACGCCGGTCATGGTGCCCGTCGCCATGCCTACGCCGGGAATCATGCTCGACATGCTTCCGAATTTCTTCAGCGCGCCCAATCCTCCTCCGCCGATTTTCTGGCTCACCGTCGAGTACAGAATGTAATCGCAGTCCTTGGATTTGGCCTCGGCGTCAATCTGCGAGGGAAGCATTGCTGCCAGCGGAATCACGTCCTGAGACGGCCCTGTGAGGTACTGCATAATCATGTTGCGGATGGGTTCGGCTGTACTCACTCCGGAATTGCCCTGGCCCATCTGAGCCTTGGGCTGAGTCACTCCAATCCTGATCACGCCCGGCTTTTTGGGGCCAACCGCCGAAGGGGGCATGGCGGCGAGGCCGGTCAGAGCCTGAGGCGCTATTTGAGCTGAGCCGGCAGTCGCGCCCCCGCGCGCTTGGCCGTTGAAGCCTTGCGACGCAGTTTGACCTTGTGCGTCCGAAACCGCAGAGGCTCGACTTTGCATCGCCAGGTACTGAGCCAATAGCTGTGTCTGCGCAGGCGTTAGCTTTTGCCCGGAAGCCTGTTGCGAGAGAAGGGCCTGAAGGCGGGCTTGGGCCTGAGCATCGCTCAGTGCGGGTGCAGCCGCCCCCTGTCCTTGAGCTTTGGTCACTGCCGCAGCAGCTAACACGACTGTAAACAGCGCGGTCGCCATTGTGGCGGTCTTTCTAAATCTGTTAATCATTTTGATTCTCCTTTTTGCTCTTAAAGAGCTGGTACGAAGTTGTCTTCGCCTCTGTTATTCAACTGGGAGCTGCCTTCCATGGGCCTGCTCTCCAGTGGATCCCTGAAATTCGCGACTACATCAGGTAACGCGACAGATTGTGACGCAGGTGATCACGAAAAATGCGTGGACGCAGGAAACGGGCATGAAGGGATGGCGCGATTCCGGACTAAACCCGAATTCCAAAGTCGAATTTGGCGCTCCCAGGCCAACTCGTTGAATCTGAATTGCCTGCCTGATAACCTTGAGAACGGAACGGATGCTTGGAGTTTTCGGAAGTAACCCCTCACCCGTCCCGCACCGGCTGATGACTACGCCGGCTGCGGGACACCCTCTCCCCAAGGGAGAGGGCGGTCAACGATGATGGATTTCAGCCCTCTCCCTTGGGGAGAGGGTGGCGAGAGTAGCGAGCCGGGTGAGGGGTCTCTCCGCACCGAGCCTCGCAACTTCGGAATCCGGGATAGAGCATGGCGTTCGGCGGTAGCGCCGAGGGTGGTGCCGTTTGCGTAATGCGTACCGCAGCCGCGATTGACTTTCCTCAAATAGAGCGTAAAGATGGTAACCGGGCTCAAGAAACTCATTCACAAGTTGACGGGAAGGCAGCGGGTATGCCTGAGTCGGTTCCCAAAGGCGTAACTCAACTGCTGGCCGACTGGAGCAGCGGAGACCAAGCGGCGTTGGACGCGCTAATGCCCTTGGTGTACGACGAACTGCGTCGTCTGGCTCGGAACTACATGCGGCGCGAGCGCCCGGGCCACACCCTGGCCACCACGGGACTTGTGCACGAGGCGTATCTGCGCCTGGTTGACCAGAACGTCAACTGGCAGAACCGCGCGCACTTTTTCGGGGTTGCGGCCCAGATGATGCGCCGGGTCCTGATCGATCACGCCAAGAGTAACCAAAGGGCTAAGCGAGGGGGTGGCGCGGTTAAGATATCGCTCGAGGAGCCCATCCTATTGAGTGAAGCGCCTGGCATGGACCTTGTCGCGCTGGACGAGGCTTTGACCAGGCTTGAGAAAATGGACCCGCAACGGGGCCGCATCGTAGAGCTGAGATTTTTCGCGGGTCTCTCGAACGAGGAAGCTGCCGAAGTTCTGGCTGTTTCACCCGCCACCGTGCAGCGGCAGTGGGCCGGCGCGCGGGCTTGGCTTTACCACGAACTCAGCCGAGAGTAGGGGCATGCCCTGGCGTTCCCGGAGCGCATGCCATGGCGCGTGCCCGCCAGGAGTTTTCACGAGAGGCATGGCAATGTCAACCATACCCTGGGAACAAGTGCGAGACATTGTTGACGCAGTGCTCGACCTCCCTCCGGAGGCGCGAGTTTCCTACCTTAATCAGTCTTGCGGGGAACCTGCGGTCCGACGCTACGTGGAATCGCTCATCCATTCCTACGAACAGGCGGGTAGCTTTCTGGATGAATCCGCCGCGGCCCGGCAGGCGCAAGTCCTGGTAGAGGAACAATCCGGGACTTGGGAAGGGCGGCGTCTCGGGGCGTATCAGGTTCTGGAAATGGTCGGGGAAGGCGGTATGGGCGAGGTCTACCGCGCCGTGCGCGCGGATGATCAGTATCAGAAGCAAGTGGCCATCAAACTGGTTCGGGGCGGTTTCGATTCGCGCTTCACCCTGGCGCGCCTCAAAGCTGAACGGCAAATACTGGCTAACCTGGACCACCCCAATATCACGCGCTTGCTGGACGGCGGCGCCACGGAAGAGGGTCAGCCCTATTTGGTTATGGAATACGTCCAGGGCCTGCCGCTTGACGAATACTGCGACCGGCACACGCTGACGGTCACGGAACGCTTGCAGCTTTTCCGCACCGTCTGCGCGGCGGTCCAGTTCGCCCATCAGAATCTGGTGATTCATCGTGACCTCAAACCGGGAAATATTCTGGTAACCGAGGATGGCACGCCGAAGCTGCTGGACTTTGGCATTGCCAAACTTCTCGACAACTCGGAAGGCGCCGCGTCCGTCCAGACCATGACGATGGTACGCCTGCTCACTCCGGAGTACGCGAGTCCAGAACAGTTGCGCGGGGAAACGATCACCACGGCAAGCGATGTTTACTCGCTGGGAGCCGTTCTTTACGAGATCCTGACGGGCCGCCGGCCGTATCGTTTGGCCAGCAGGCGGCCGGAGGAAATCGCCCGCGCTGTAACCGAGAGGGAGCCGGAGAAGCCTAGCAGCGCGATCACGCGCACGGACGATTCCACCGATACGCATGGCGAACCGCGGAAGCTGACACCCGAAGCCGTGAGTAAGGCTCGGGAAGGCAGCGTGGAAAAGCTGCGCCGGCGGCTCTCGGGAGATTTGGACAACATTCTTCTGATGGCGTTACGTAAGGAACCGCAGCGCCGATATGCCTCGGCGGAACAATTCTCGGAAGATCTTCGGCGTCACCTCGCCGGACTCCCTGTCTACGCCCGAACCGACACCTTCAGCTACCGCAGCGGCAAATTCATCAGGCGGCACGTCACAGGCGTGGCGGCCGCAGCCGTGGTCTCGCTGAGCTTGATCGGAGGCCTGGCCGTGTCACTGCGCGAGGCCCACATCGCCCGCCTGGAGCGCGCGCGCGCCGAGCGCCGCTTTAACGATGTACGCAAGCTGGCTAATTCCTTTGTCTTCGATTTCAACGACGCGATTCAAAATGTGCCCGGCGCCACTCACGCGCGCGAGATGCTGGTGAAGACAGCCCTGCAATATTTGGATAGCCTAGCGCAGGAATCCCGAGGCGATGCGTCCTTGCGAGACGAGTTGGGTACAGCCTACATAAGGGTTGGAGACATTCAAGGCGTACTGGGAGGTCAGAGTACGGGCAATGTTGCAGGAGCCTTGCAGAGTTATCGCAAGGCTCTGGCGATTCGAAAAGGTCTGGCCGAAGCCGATCCCGGGAATGCACTGGCCCTGCGCAAACTAGCCTATACCTATGGGAGAATCGGCGGGATGCTGGGGCAACAGAACGACTTTCCCGGGGCACTCGAGAACGATCGGCAGGCGGTCGAAATTCTCGATCCGTTGGCTGCACGGGGTCCCTCCGATTTCGCCCTCGGCGTCGAGCAGGGTTTGGCTTACCAGCACCTTGCTTATCATTTGAGCATGAAAGGTGATTTCAGAACGGCGGTGGCCAACCATCGTAAGGCGATATCGATCCTGGAAAAACTGGCGGCGGCCAAGCCCGACGATGTGAGAGTACAGCTTGAGTTGGCGCATTCCTACCGGCTCGCCGCCTTAAGTATGCGGGAGATCGCCGACTCAAACGGCGCTCTCGAGGTCATGCAAAAGTCTCTTCCCATCACCGAACGTATCGCGAACAGCTCGCCCAATAACGTTCGGGCTAAACTTGACCTCGCAGCCGGATACGAAGAACTGGGTGTGATCTTTGAAAGCAAGGGTGACATCAACGGAGCACTGGAAGCCTGGCAGAGGGCTGTTCCGATCGGCGAATCTGTTGCTGCTACTGACCCCAATGACGCCAGAGCGAAGCTCGCCTTGGCGGACGGTTACGCTAAAGTGAGCCTGCTACGAATCACCCTGGGCAAGTCAGCGGACGAAGGAGGTCTCCTGAAGTCCCTGGAGATCCGAAAGCAGTTGCTGGCTGCGAATCCGAACAATGGAGGGCGAAAGGAGGCGATCGCTAATTCGTATGACCTGCTCGGAGAAGCCGAGCTCGCTTTGGGGTCTCGTGCTTCGATGGCTTCGAACCTCCGCATGGAGCGCTTGCGCAACGCCAAGTCCCATTACGAGCAAGCGTTGACTATCTTTCTCGAATTACAAGCCAAAGGCGCACTGCGCGGCGAAGATGCCCAGGAACCTGAAAAGGTTCGAGAAGGAATTGCGAAGTGTGACGCCGCTTTGGCAACCCTGCACAGAAGTGGCGGCGGGAGCTGAGCACTGTGATCCCGGTCTGGTAGATGAAAGGCGTTGCAGGCGCTCTGGAGTGCGGCAGCTTGCTGCTGCACTTGAGCGGCGCGCGTCGCGGGAGAATGTATCGGGGGTGGTGGATTATGGTATCGGAGCCACCACCCCCGGCCCCTGCTTGCCAGGGAGGAGAACTCAACTCTAATGCGAATTTCGGACTAGCCTCCTCAGCCGGCGAAGGGGAAATAAACTCTAGTGCGCATTTCCGAAAACGTCCTGCCAGGTCCAGCTACGCACGGGAAGCCGGAGTAATGAGCTGGCGGTAAGGTCCCCTCGAGTGAGGTTGTCCGCAGTCTTCACCTGGGGTTGCGAAGATGTTTCGACAGCTGGGCTCAGCAAGGTCGACTCCGACTTGCCGAGGGCTCCCGCAGACTGGGGGCAATAGATGGAACTACACTTGAATGCTGCGGGCAGGGCCTGGTAATTACTGGTCTGGCTCGAAGTTCGACTGCTGGATTTCGTGCTTGGGCTGTGGTGGCGGTGGTGAAGCGCGAGGGCGATGACGGTCACGCCGAGTCCGACCCCGCCGCTGATAATCGCGGCTTTTTCGGCCATGCGGGTCATGTTCTGAACCTGTTGGGTGGTAGGCGCTGTGGTAAGGCTCTGCGCCAGCGCAGAACCACAAAGTGCCACAGTTAAAAACGCTGCTCCTCCGAGTTTGGTGTTGCTGTATTTCATGGTCGTCTCCTTTGTTTTTGCAATAGTTGCGGGTAGAGGCAGGCACAGCGCCCTCAACGCCACGGTCGAGTGGGGTTGTCCGCCGCTGCTGTCCAACTCACGCCGCCGTCTCTTCCCACACCTATAAACGCGACAAACTGAAGGAAACTTGATCAGACTCGGGACGACTTGAACTTCTGAGAAGCGCAAGACGCCACTTGCTCAATCTCCGACCGCAAAAGTCGTTGCACCGCCGCATGAGAAGGTGTGAAGAAATTCGGAACGTGTCATCCTGAGCGCAGCGAAGGATCTCTGCAGTTGTTCGTAAATAGCTGAATCTCAAGAAACTGCCGGGATCCTTCGCTTCGCTCAGGATGACAGGCATCGATTTTTTGACAGGTTCTGACGCACCGGACCCAAGACCAGCGCACCAAGCAAACACTCCCCAGTCGAAGGCGGAGGTGCGGCATTAAGGACGAAAGATTGTCACGATGCTGGGGTTTGGCATAGAATACATGGCAGTCGGGGCGCCAAAAGGGACAACGTCGGTTACGCGAGTTCGTCCAAAGAGTCTCTCGCATGCAGGCTGGCATGAAGAAGGTTTACGATGTGATCGTAGTCGGGTCCGGCGCCAGCGGTGGCTGGGTGGCTAAGGGACTGACTGAGCACGGCCTTGCCGTCTTGATGCTCGAGGCCGGCCCGCCGCGCATCCCCACGCGCGACTTCACGGAACACGTTTGGCCCTACCAACTGAAGTTCCGGGGCTTTGGAGATCAAAAGGCGCTGCTCACAAATCAGCCCGTCCAGCGGCTGTGCTTCGCCTGCGACGAATACAGCCACCAGTTTTTTGTTAACGACCGCGAGAACCCCTACACCACGCCCCCCGATAAGCCTTTCATGTGGATTCGAGGCCGACAAATAGGTGGGAGGACTTTCTGCTGGGGGCGCGAGAGCTATCGCTACAGCGACTACGAATTCAAAGCCGCCAGCCGGGATGGCTACGAAGAAGACTGGCCGTTCGACTACAAGGAACTCGCTCCTTATTACGACAAAGTCGAGAGCTTTATTGGTGTGAGCGGATCGCTGGAAGGCCTTGAGCAATTCCCCGACGGCAAGTACCTGCCACCGATGCGACTCTCTTGCGGCGGAGAGATGACAAAGAAAGTCCTGGGCGAGAAATTTGGTTGGAAGGTGATGCCCGACCGGGTGGCCAACCTGACAGTGCCTCACAATGGCCGCCCCGCGTGCCATTACTGCGACGAATGCCAGCGCGGCTGCCACACCGCTTCCTACTTCAACAGCCCCTCGGTTACACTTCCCGCGGCTTGGCGCACCGGGCGACTGACGCTCGTGAGCGATGCCGTGGTGAGCCACCTGGTGATAAACAAAGACGAAGCCCGCGCGGACGGGGTTCATTACATCGAACGCACAGGGGGCGCCCACCGCGAGGCCTACGCCAAGGTTGTGGTGCTGGCCGCATCCGCGCTCGAATCCACGAGAATTCTACTCAATTCCAAAAGCCGCCGGTTTCCCAAGGGAGTGGGAAACTCTCAAGGGCTGTTAGGGCACTACTTAATGGATCACTTTACCTTGGAAGGCGCAGGCGGGATCATGCCTTCCCTCCGCTCTTCCCAGCGCGAGCCGGTGGGGACACCCTGCGGATTCCTCATCGCGAAGTACACCAACGTCGGCAACAATCACAACCAGAACTTTCTGCGCGGCTATCGCTTCGATGGCGATGGCAGCCAGGAATTGTATGGGCATGCGTTTTCCCTTCCTGGCTTCGGCGTAGACTGGAGAAAGCAGGTGCGCGAGGAGATTCCTTACTACTTCGGCATCACGGCACAAGGCGAGTGCTTGCCGGACTACAAGAACTTCGTCGAGCTTGACCCTGAAGTGAAGGACGCGTGGGGAATCCCTGCGCTCCGCATCCATGCCAGCTATGGTGAAAACGAACACGCCATGGCGAAAGCCATGCGCCAGGACGTCTTGAAGGTGCTTGAAGCGATGAATCTCGAGAGCCTGAGCCCGCCGCGCGAGAATCTCAGCGTATTCGGCAAGAACATTCATGAGTGCGGAACGGCGCGCATGGGCCTCGACCCCAAGAAGAGTGTGCTTGATCGCTCCAATCGCGTGCACGACGTGAAGAATGTGCTGGTCACAGACGGCGCGTGCTTCGTCACG
>Ga0187852_1000963_pt1 | contig 28803 bp, 25 predicted proteins | sample June2016WEW_6_40_FD_134511 | JGI IMG/M metagenome (GOLD analysis project Ga0187852, IMG submission 134511) | Peatland microbial communities from SPRUCE experiment site at the Marcell Experimental Forest, Minnesota, USA - June2016WEW_6_40 | ecosystem: Environmental > Terrestrial > Soil > Wetlands...
CTCGGTGGAAAACAATAGTGCGTTCCGGTCGGTCACCTACCAAAGCGCAGGGGCAACATTCCCTATGACGGAAGTCGTCCGGTTGCGGGGGATGGATCCCAAGGGCGAATTCTTTATTGTTGTGGTTGGCGATAACCAGAACAAGTACTTCAAGGTGAAAGAAAAGTACGCCAAGGCACTGTTCCATTAAACCATTCAAAACACAGGAACACCGTTCGGTTGTCTCTCGTTGCGCTATGCCCGGATTCAGTTCCAACGCTTTTTGTCGCCGGGGTCGTCGTCAATCTGCTTGCCGCTGCCGTCGTAGCGGACGGTGCGGCCCTGGCGGCGCATGTAGACCTCGAATTTGCGGGCGGCGCGGCGGCGCTTCCAGCGGTAGTAGCGATTGCGCAGTGCGTACCAGCGCTCGCTGAAGACGAAGGAGACTCCGCGGCGCGGGGCCAGACGAATGTAGAGCAGGCCGGCCAGCGCTCCGCCCAACTGGGCGAAGGCGTACATGCCCAGCGGGCCGAAAAGCATGGCGATGGCGACGAGGGCGTAGATGGCGACCAGATATTTCGCTTTTATGCCGATGGGCAGGGGAAAAAGCATAAACTGCAGGTCGCCGTAGAGCGCGCCTATAGCCACCAGCAGGCCGAAGATGCCGCCAAAGCAGCCGTAGAGGGGAATCCGAGCGATGGAATAGCCGAGGGTGGGGCCGGCGGCATAGATGGCGGTTGCAGCGGCGGCGGCGCCGAGGACGGAAACGACGTAGAGGCTGGTGACCCAGCTTGAGCTGTGGTAGCTCTCCAGAAAGCCAGCCAGGAACCAGAGGGAGAGCAACTCCAAAAGGCTTCCGAAGATGGCGGCCGGGGGGTGAACGAAGCTATAGGTGAGTGGCTGCCAGAGGGCACCGTGCAGAAAGGCGCTCGGTATGAAGCCGAAGAGATCAGTGAACGGGATCTTCGGTTGAGGCAAGAACAACTGGGCGAGGAGCAAGGCAAAGTAGGCGCCCAGGTTGAGGAGAATCAGGCGGCGGGTGGCGCCGCGGAAGTCGGGGAAGGCAAACGGAGTGGCGCCAATTCTGGGCATCGTAGAGAACAGGGTAAACGGTGGAGCAGGCGTGTGTCATGGTTTGGCTGCGCGGGGGGAGAGCGTTGCGCCCGGCCATTGCGGATTCCAGAGCAGTTCCGTTTCGGAACCGCCCGCAGCTTGCAAAGCAACGCCAATGGGCGGAAATTCATAGCATATTCTCCGCTGATGGGGGTCTCGGTTGCGGTTGTGACCTGCGCCTCTTGACCTGAGGCCGGGTTCTCCCTAAAGATAGCGATGTTGCACCGCAAGGTACCGTCATCCTACAAGACCAAACGATTTGGGAAGAGAGGAGGCTGCCGTGCCCAACTGCCCTGAATGCGAGAATGTACTTGACATCGAATTAGACGAAGTGGAAGAAGGCGATGTGGTCACCTGCGAGGAGTGTGGGGCGGAGTACGAGGTGGTCGGCGTAGAACCGCTGGAGTTGGCGCGGGTGGACGACGATCTGGATGAGGACGACGATCTGCTTGCAGAGGACGAGGAGGAAGAGTGAGGCTGAACCGCACGAGTTTGCTTGCGGGCGTGGCGCTTGCCGCGCTGGCGGCAGGGGTGGTTCCCTTGGGGTCGCGGGGAGGCCCGATCGGATTTGGTTTTGGGCCAGCGGCGGCGCAGGCCCAGAATTTGGGCCAGCGCGTGGTGTCGGGGTACGTGGTGGACGCGAATTCCAAACCGGTGGGCGGCGCCACCGTCTTTCTCAGGGACCTGAAGACCAAGTCCATCCGAAGCTATACCTCGGCCGCCGACGGCAAATTCCGCTTTACGCAGGTGAATATGGCGGAAGACCATGAGCTCTGGGCGGAAAAGGACGGGAAGAAGAGCGCGACGAAGACCGTCAGCTCGTGGGACACGCGCACGGATTTCGTGTGCGAGCTGAAGCTGAAGTGAGATGAAGCCGGGCGGCGCTATTCCTGTTTGAGGATTACATCGCCATTGATGGTGTTGATCTCCACATGATTCTGACCACTGCCGACGCGGCCTTCAGCGTAAATGTACTTGCGCGGGGTGCCCTGTGATGTGTCCCAGTCAACGCTTTGACGATGAGTGAGACCAAGGTGTTCGATGATGTCGAAGGGTTCGTTCGCGTTCTGGGTGTAAGCAAGCTTAATCCGAAGATCCATCGGGAAGTCTTTGGGCACGATCAGCCTGATCGTGCCTGAATTCGAAGTCAGATGAACATCGCGCTGGGCAGAGGAAGAACCAACCAGGTGAGCTGTGATGTCCCCGGCCATGGTGGTCGCCTGGACAGAGCCGTTTACGCCTTTGATGGTGATACTGCCGCCCATCGTGGTTGCGTCGACAGAAGCTTCGGCGTGGTCGATGGTGATATTGCCGCCCATTGTTTTGAGATGCGCGTACGAGGACACGCTGCCCAGATGGATGTCGCCGCCCATGGTGGTGAGAGTGGCTCCACGCGGCGCCTCCGCAACATCAATCCCGCCACCCATCTTGCTGATGCTGAGCGGGCCGGAATCCGCGCGAGCTTCCTGCGCCTGTGAATACGATCCGGAGTGCTTGCAGCCCAATGTGAAGACCACGAACGCACCCGCCAGGAGAATCAAGGACATTGCGCTTGCTTTGTGCATCATAATCACGTAGTTCTCCTTGAGGGAATCTTACGGATCGCCGGCTCGAAAAGTTCCTTTGCGAAATTAGCAGACGCGATCATCCGGCGCTTCATTCCTCCAGCTTTTTTGTAACAAGTTCGTTCAGCAGGGCCGGGTTGGCCTGGCCTTTGGAGGCCTTCATCACCTGGCCGACGAAGAATCCGGCGAGGGTTTTTTTGCCGGCGCGGTACTGCTCCACCTGTTTGGGGTTGGCGGTGATGACCTGGTCGATCAGCCCTTCCAGGGCCGAGGCGTCGGTGATCTGCCGGGGCTTCTCGCGGTCGTAGACGGCGGGAAAGTCTTCGCCCTTCTCAAAACACACATCGAAAAGCTGCTTGAGCTGCCTGGAGCTGATCTTGCCCTCGTCGAGCAGATCGGCGGCCTGTACGATGCCGGCCATGGAGACGGGGGAGTGCTCCTGTTCGAGTCCTGAGGCTTTCAGCCTTCCGCCCACCTCGCTGAGCAGAACGTTGGCTACGCGGCGTGGGTTGCGGGCGGTTCTGGCGGCGGCTTCAAAGCGGTCGGCGAACTCGCGGGCAGCAGTCAGCGTAAAGGCGTCCTGCGTGGTCAGCTCGTATTCGGCGATCATGCGGGCGCGGCGCGCTTCGGGAAGCTCGGGAAGCTTTTTTTTCGTTTCTGACAAGAGATCGGGAGAAACGATCAACGGCGGCAGATCGGGCTCGGGGAAGTAGCGGTAGTCGTGAGCCTGCTCCTTGGAGCGCATGGAGTAGGTGCGGCCCTCGGCGGAGTTCCACAGCCGGGTTTCCTGGAGGATGCGGCTGCCGGATTCGAGGACTTCGATCTGGCGCTCGATCTCGTACTCCAGAGCGGCGCGGATGAAGCGGAAGCTGTTGACGTTCTTTATTTCGGCCTTGGTGCCGAAGCGCTCCGCGCCTTTGAGACGGACGCTGACGTTGGCGTCGCAGCGCAGCGAACCCTCCTCCATGTTGCAGTCGGAGACTCCGCAGTAGAGCAGGATTTCCTTGAGGCGGGTGAGGTACTCGAAGGCCTCTTCTGGGGTGCGAATGTCGGGATCGGAGACGATCTCGGCCAGCGGCGTGCCGCAGCGGTTGAGGTCGAGATAGGTGCGGGTGGCGGAGTCCGAAAAGCCGTCGTGGAGGCTCTTGCCTGCGTCCTCTTCCAAGTGCAGGCGGGTGATGCCGATGCGTTTCATCCGGCCGTCTGCGGCCGGCACCTCGATCCACCCGTGCTCGGCGATGGGTTTGTCGAACTGGGAGATCTGGTAGCCCTTGGGCAGGTCGGGATAGAAGTAGTTTTTGCGGGCGAAGATGGAGCGCTCGCGCACCTGGCAGTTGATGGCCAGAGCAGCGAGTATGGCGAATTCAACGGCCTTGGCGTTGAGGACCGGCAAGGCGCCGGGCAGCCCCAGGCAGACAGGGCACACGTTGGTGTTGGGGGCCGAGCCGAAATGATTGGCGCAACCGCAGAAGGCCTTGGTGGCGGTGAGCAGTTGTACGTGGACCTCGAGTCCGATGACAGGCTCGTACTTGGCCAGGACTTCAGGAGGGAGCGTGGAGGCGGGCATCTTGACTTTGATTTTAGCGCGAAGCGTAAGAGTGCCGGTGTGATGTAGAGTGCGTGTGCTACTGGTGGCTCAGCAGCACATGCACCTATTTGGGCAGTTCCGTCGCCTTGGTGCGTCCTACGTTTCAGATTCACTCCGCCGGGTCGTCGGCGGTGAACGGGGAGCAGCAGGGCTTTTCCGTGGCGTGGAAGTTCATGAGTTCGAGGCGAATGCCGTCGGGGTCGTAGAGATTGAACTGCCCCTTGCCGTCTTTGCCGATCTGGGTGTGGGCATCGTGCGTGCCGGTGAGGCGGTTGCCGTCCTGAAGGAGTTTGTAGGCCGCTTCAACCGAGAATTCGCCGACGGAGAGGTGGTCAAGGACGCCGAGATCGTGCTGGGAGATGGTGGCCGGGATGCCGGAGCCTACCCCAACCGGCGTGTTCCCGTAGGTCAACATGTATTCGAGCCAGTCATGGCTGTCGGGGGCCTGCTGGCTCACCCAGTCGAGTCTGCCTTCCACCATGCCGCCATACCAGTAAGGGCGGAAGCCTAGGAGATCGCGGTAGAAGGTATCCTCGACGGCGCGGCTGTGAACCATGAATCCCATGTGGATGATGTGGCGACCAATGGCCGCGGGAGCTACGAGAGGCTTGATTTGCGCGGGAGGCTGGACGAACTCGACTTTGTTGCCTTCGGGGTCCTTCACGGCGAACCAGAGGCTTCCGTCGGCGCCCTTTTCGACTTGGCCCGGCACCTTCCATGATTTGGAGCCAAGATAGCGGCGCAGGGTTTCAGCATCGTCGGTGTTCCAGGCGGTGTGGTCGAGGCGGTTGATGCCGGCTCCGCCGGGGAGCGGCAGCACCTCAATGAACTGGGTGGCGCTGAGGGCGTAGCGGACGCCTTGGGGGTTTTCAGGGTCGGGCAGCTTCACCGCGCCGACGATCTCGCGGTAGTAGTGGTCGGTGGCGGCGGGGTTCGAGGTGTAGACGGCGATGTGCGAGATGCCGGTGATCCTGGGACGGGTAAGCGGCTTGTCCGGCATTTGAGCGGCGGCTGTGAAGGCGATGGCGGCAAGCGAAGCGGCGGCAAGGAATCTGAACGACATTATGCACCTCGAATTGTGTCGTGAAACCACGATAAATCGATTCCCGGCGGGGCGCAAACGAACTGTCCCGGCCAATCAGAGCAACACGCCAGGGTTGCCCTATTGACATCCTTCCGTGCGATGCCACTCGGATTCTGGAGACGCACAGGCATGATTCCCTTGATCCGCAGGTGGTGGTAGCATCGAAGATGACAGATGCAAACGAAAAAACTGAAGATCATTCCCCTGGGCGGACTGGGCGAGTTCGGCATGAACTGCCTCGCTCTGCGCTGGGAAGACGACATCATCGTGATCGACGCCGGGTTAATGTTCCCCGAGACGGAGTTGCTGGGCGTCGATATCGTCGTCCCCGATATTACCTACCTGATTGAAAACAAGCAGCACGTTCGCGCCATCATCCTCACCCACGGCCACGAGGACCACATCGGCGGCCTGCCCTGGATTCTGAGCGAACTCAAGGTCCCGGTCTACGCCACCGAGTTCACCCTGGCTTACGTCGAGGGCAAGCTCGAAGAGCATCACCTGCTGGACGAAACCACGCTGATCGAGATCACGCCCAAGGAAAAGTTCGCCCTCGGCCCCTTCACCATCGAGCCCATCCGCGTCACCCACTCGCTGGTGGACTGCGTGGCCCTGGCCATCGACACCCCGGTCGGCGTCGTCATCCACACCGGCGACTTCAAGATCGACCTATCGCCCCTCGACGAGCGCGCCTTCGACCTGCACACCTTCGCCGAATACGGCAAGCGCGGCGTCCTGGCCCTGCTGCAGGACTCGACCAACGTGGAGCGCGCCGGCTACACGCCCAGCGAGCGCGCCGTGATCCCCCGCCTGGACGAGATATTTACGCAGGCCAAAAAGAAGCTCTTCTTCAGTTGCTTCTCTTCCTCCATCTACCGCATCCGCATCGCCCTCGATCTGGCCCGCCAGCATGGGCGCAAGGTGGCCATCGTCGGCCGCTCCATGATGGAGAGCACTGAGATTGCGCAGGACCTGGGCTACATCGACATTCCCCAGGGGCTGGTCATCAATCCCGGCCAGATGCGCGACTTCGACCCGGACCAGTTGATGGTGCTTATCAGCGGCACGCAAGGCGAGCCCATGAGCGCGCTGAGCCGCGCCGCCGTGGACAACCACAAATACGCCAGCATCGACTCCGGCGACACCGTCATCCTCAGCTCCCGCATCATTCCCGGCAACGAGAAGAGCATCTTCCGCGTCATCGACCACCTCTGCCGCCGCGACGCCAACGTGATGTGCGACGACGGCTCCAATGGCCTCATTCACGTGAGCGGCCACGGCAGCCAGGAGGAGCAGCGCCTGCTCATCAACCTCGTCCGGCCTAAGTTTTTCATTCCCGTCCACGGCGACTACCGCAACCTCGCCCACCACGCCAAGGTGGCCATGGAGACCGGCGCCGTGGAGCACGCCATGGTCATTGAAGACGGCGACGTGCTGGAACTGGACAAGGACGACGCCCGCAAACGCGACAAGGTGACCGCCGGCCGCATCCTCATCGACTCCGGCTCCTTCAACGATGTCGTCGAGGATCTGGTCATCCGCGACCGCCGCATCTTGTCGGAGGACGGCGTTGTTCTGGCGGTTCTGGCCATCAACAAGCGCACCGGCAAGGTGGAGCAATCGCCCGAAGTGGTGATGCGCGGCTTCGGCGGAGCGGACATCACCGAGCAGGCCCGCGAGTTAGTCTTGAAAACCCTCGACGGCCTGAGCACCGAGCAGAAGTCCGACTACGGCATGGTCAAGGAAAAGGTCCGCGCGGAACTCAAGCGGCTGATTCAGAAAACGACCGGGCGAAGGCCGATGATTATGCCGGTGATCCTGGAAATCTGACGTCCAGCGAGCCTCGGGCACCCTCCGCGGATTTGCGGAGGGTCGCTCCATCACGATAGAACGCTTTCGAGCCAAGACCGTCCGGCTTCAACGAGATGAAACTGTCTTTTGCCGCCGCAACCGAATCCGATGCACTCGAACTCGCAGTTCTTCACAGCGCTGCTGCGGAGGATCTTACCCGCCGCTTCGGCCATGGATTCTGGTCGTCACCGCCGTCGGTTCGCGGCATCCTGGCGAATATGCGGAAGCCCAAATTCTCGCGAATCCTAATTGCGCGCGCTAACCATCGGATCGCCGCAACCCTCCGCCTCGCCACCAAGAAGCCCTGGGCCATCGACACCGCCTACTTCACCCCGGCAACGCTGCCCCTCTATCTCACGGGCATGGCGGTCCATCCCGTCCTTCAGCGCAAGGGAGTTGGCCGTCTCCTGATGAAGGAAGCAGAGGCCGTCGCGCGCGCCTGGCCCGCCGATGCCATTCGTCTAGATGCCTTCGATGCCACGGCGGGAGCCGGAGCCTTTTATGCAAAATGTGGCTACCGAGAAGTCGCCCACGTGACCTACAAAAACGATCCGCTCTTGTATTTCGAGTTCATCCTGTCCCCCGTCCTGTAGAATCCCGCCTCGTGCTGCCCTCGGTTTGGCCGCTCAACGTACAGCCATCCACAAGGCGGATCATAATGGAGCAATGGCCGAAGAACTGTTCTCCCTCTCTGATATCCGCGCCGCCGCCGCCCGCGAAGTGGGCGCGAAAGCCGTCATCGTCATGCCCTCGAACGCCCGGCCATCAAGCGCGCCGCCACGCTCGCCCTGGGCGCAGAAGTGGTGGACGTAGGCCCGGCCTCCAGCGAGCGCCTCGTCCCTACCACTTTGCTGAATAGGATTGCTCCTCGCAAGCCAACTCCTGTCAGTCCGTTGGCGTGACGCCTTTTTTCAGCAAAAGGTTTCCATACTTGCGCAACTCCCCGGTCATGACCACGGCAAACGCATCCTTGGCCCGAACGTAGAATGCCCCGCGTTCAATGCGCTCAGGCGAAGGCGCCGCGGGCGCGTACTTGCGAACGACCCGCATATAGTCCGACTCGACCGCGGGGTCCAGCGTGTCGCCAGGCACAACCTCCATCATCACCAGGGGAGGCGCATACGAGTCGAGCTCAAAGAGGGGCATGATCCCCTCGAGAAGCGCCGCAACGGGGAGTCCATCCGCGCGCAGAACGCGGCGGCCAACCGTATGCCCTGGAAAGTGCGCATCGGCAAGAACAATCTCATCGCCGTGCCCCATCTGATGGAGAAGGCCGAGGAGTTCCGGACTGAGGTATTTCGAGATTCCCTTTAACATCTTCTTTGTCTCCCTGTGACGATCATAAATGCCGCCTCGCAAAAGAGCCGGCGTGTCCGATCGACATGATGCCGGATGCGGTCAATGGGCGTATGGGTGATGAAAGCGGCCTCCGCCAGCTGCTCGCGCCTGGTTACTTGCCGCTGGACTGAATGCGCAGCCCTTCCTGGGCGATACGGTAGGGCACGAAGGCGCTTTGCTGCCCGGCTTCCCGGTTAAGCCCGGCGCGCAACGCCGCGGCCGCTTCCGCGTCACGGGCCATGAGCAGGAGAAACCCGCCACCGCCCGCGCCCGCCAGCTTGGCTCCGTGGATCCAGGGCCGGGCGCGATCGAGGATCGCGGCGATGGGTGCGTTGGTGGTGTGGGGGTCGAGCAGCTGATTCAATTGCCAGTGGCGGTCGAGCAGATGCCCCAGGTGCTTCCACTCTCCTTCGGCCATGGCATAGGCCATTTCCACGGCCAGAGTCTTGATGCTGTGCAGCACCTGGATGGTCGCCGTTTCCCGCGCCAGATAACGCGAGACTACCTGGTGCAGAAGGTCCTTGGCCATCCTCTGAATGCCGGTATTGTAGAGCACCAGATGCTCACAGAACTCTGCTTGCCGGCTCCCGGTCCAAGCCACCGGCTGCACACGGATGCGCTGCCGCAGGCCGGGGCCCGTAATAAGCAGTTTGGCGCCGGGGAAGATGCCCCCTGCCTGGTCCTGCCAACCGCCGCCCGTGGTCATACGCTGCTCCAGCTGCATCACAGCTTGCGACAGAGCTTGATCGTCCATCGCGCGTCCTGACATCACAGCCAGCGCGCGAATCACCGTGGCGGCGAGGATACTGCTTGTACCCAGGCCCGAGCCGATCGGCAACCGCACCCGGCACTGGATATCGAGGCCGCCGCCCAGCTCCCCCAGAGTTTCCCGCAGACTGCGGCCTTTCATCGGAATGCCATGCAACTGCAGAGCCGCTCGCGGAATTGAAAACACCGACCCCGGCCCGCATGGCTCCAGCAACTGCTCGCCGCTTCGGTACTCGGCCGCCGTGCCCTGGCTGTCCGCGCAGCAGCGGATCACGGGCTCATCGATGCGACGTATCTCGGCTTCAATCGGATATGACCCGTTAATCTCAAGCGCGCAGTTGAGCACCGTCCCGCCCCAGTCGAAACAAAACGGCGGCGTGTCCGACCACCCACCACCCAGATCGATTCGCGGCGGGGCCGATACATGCACGCGCTCGAATTGCCATGGAGACGGCGCCAGCTCCACATCATCCGCGGCGCCGTCGCGCACCGCATCCTGAATACAGGCGAAGGCTTCGCTCTCGGCCAGTTCGGCCTCCTGCTCAAACCCGGCGCGGCTGAGTAAACGCGCCGCCTGCATCAGGTGGCTGGCCGCCAGAGTCAGGTTCTCCGCGCCGCCGTCGCGCAACGCCCTGGCCTTTGTTCGCAGAGAACGTCCCGCCGCCGCAGCCGGCGTCAATCCTGGCAGGTTGGCCAGGAGCGGCCGCAGGTCTGTGCCCGACTCCGCCAATTCAAGCGCCGTTTCCTGCCAGATGCCCTGCAACCGGTGATTGCGCGCTTCGGCCAGAGCCTTCGCGTCAGCGCAATTCGCGCTCTCGGCCAAGGAGATTCTCCGCGCCGCGCGCCAGCGCTCCGCGTCGTAGCCGCTGGCGTAGCCCATCATCCACCGCGCGCATGCCCAGGCATCGTCCGGCGTCGTCACCGGGAACAGCGCCGCATTCCACAATGATGGTTCTTCGACTCCGCTCCAAACCTCTTCGCTGCGCAGTTGAAGCCGTTCGAGCGCTTCCAGAATCGGCCGGTTGAACCATGTAGTTCCCGGCAGCGTCTGTTTCGGATTGTCCTCCACTCCATAGGTCCGGATCACCCAGCCGTCTCCCCACGCCCCTTCTACCGGCAACTGATGGACGACAGTGTCTTCCGGAACCTCCACGGACCCGCTCAATCCGGTGAGTCCATGCAGGATGGCGCCTCGGCTGGCGCACACTGCTCCGATGAGGTCGCACTCCAGAATCACCGCTTCGTGCCCGGCTTCGCATGAGCCGCCAATCACGCTGTCCAGAACTGGGCCGGACGCGGCTGCCAGCGCGCGAAAGGAATGCGTCGTTCCCGCATGGATGAACTCACCCTCGACCACCGCGCAGTGGAATTCCACTGGCCGTTGGGGAGGGCGCAGAATTCCCTTGAGCTTCTGCCAGAACGGCTCGGCATCTTCCCCCGGATTCCATTGCCCGGTCAGGCCGCGCGTGATCTGGTCGTAGAGATCAACTGCCGGCAACTCCTCGCATCCCGCCAGCTCCGCCAGTGCCGCCGTCATCTCGGCGTCAAACCGCAACAACCCGATATCGACGGCGACCCGCCCATCTTCCAGCACTCCGCCAGCGGCCTTCAGCTCCGGGAGCGTGGGCTTCTGCAGAAACGTATAGACCTGCCCTCCGGCTCCAACGACATAGACGCCGTGATGGCTCCCTGTTTCCGGATCCAGACGCATGGCGACGCCGGTCACGCCCGGCCGGTCCCACTGCACGCTCTTCGCATCGAACCGCAACACCACATCGCCTGAAGCCGCGAGCATCCCGTTGGGAATTCCCTCTGCCCACGCCGCCGATAGCGCCAGGGTTTCGTCAAACACGGTTGTCGTCTCTCTGGGCCGCGTTCGCGAAGGCAAAACGCCGAACAGCTTGCCGCCGGGCGAGTACTGCGGCAGACGGCGCGAGTCGCCACCGGAGTGAAGCAGCAGGGCCTTGTGCTGGCCCCACCATTCCCTGCTCCTGCCTAAAACGCCCAGCGCGTTGATCGTCGCTCCGCCGGTGCCCACCCTTCGGCCACCCGGATCGGGGACGACAAGAAACTCCGTCTCCCTGTGCAGCATCCCGGACCCCGCCCGGCGCTGGAGCTCGTTGCGGTATAGCTCCGCCTGCCGCGCGGAGGAGGCAGTGATGATCACAACGTCCCAATACATCACCGCGCCTCCATCGGCCGCGCGCATCTCAGATGCCGGCCGCTCACTTCCGTTTCAGTCATCGGAGGGACCATCGGGCCAGAATAAGGAAAGCAGTCTCTGCCCCCATCTTAATCCCGCACCTTGAGCACGGGATGGACGCCCGCGGGAGCGTCATCAGGAAGTTTCCGGTACTTGCGCACGCGCCGCCACGGGAACTGGTCTAATGAAGGGTGGGGTCAAGGATGCGGACGGCGATCATCGGCGGTGGCATCGCGGGGCTGGCGGCCGCCTATGAACTGGAGCAGGCGCGGGCGGCGGGCGCGGCGGTGGAGTACACGCTGTTCGAGGCGCGGGAGCGGCTGGGCGGCTGCCTGGCTTCAGAGATTGTGGATGGAGCGGTGCTGGAGCGGGGCCCGGATTCGTTTTTGAGCGAGAAGCCGGCGGCGGCCCAGTTGTGCCGCGAGCTGGGACTTGCGGGCGAGCTGCTGCCCTCGAACGACGCGGCGCGCAAGACCTATATCGTGGTGAAAAACCGGCTGGTGGCGCTGCCCGACGGGCTGATGTTCCTGGTGCCCACCAAGCTGATTCCGACGGCGCTCTCGCCGCTCTTCAGTTTGAAGACGAAGGCGCGGATGGGAATGGAGCTGCTGCATCCGCCGCGGCCCACCGGGCTGCCGGACGAGTCTGTGGCGACGCTGGTGGAGCGGCACTATGGGGCCGAGGTCGTGGACCGGCTGGCCGATCCGCTGCTGGGCGGCATCTTTGGCGGGGACGCCAGGCAACTGAGCGCGCGGATGGTGCTACCAAGGCTGGTGGAGATGGAGAGCGAGTACGGTTCGCTGACCCGCGGCATGCTGGCGGCGCACCGGCAGATGCGGGCCAGGGCCAAGGCTGCCGCGAAGAAGAGCGGTGTGGCGAACGGCAATGGCATCGGGCAGGCCGTCGGCAACTCAAGGCCGGCGGCGCGGTCGATCTTCACGTCGCTGCGGGGCGGGATGCAGCAGTTGGTGGACGCGCTCGCCGCCCAGCTCGATCCGGCGTCGGTGCGGCTGGCCACGCCGGTGAGCAGGCTGGAGAAGACGGCCGGCGGTTGGAGGGTGGAGGCCGGGGTTCCCACGTCCGCCACGGCGGATTCGTCCGCGGGGTGGAAAGCAGGCGGGAACGCGGAGATGTACGACGCGGTGATCCTGGCTTCGCCCGCCTGGGCTGCTGGCGCGCTGCTGGGGCCGGTTGACCCGGCGTTGGGCGAAGAACTGGGCGGCATTCCCTATTCGTCCTCGATCACCGTCAATTTGATCTACGACGAGGCCAGGCTGGGACGGCTGCCGGATGGATTCGGCTTCCTGGTTCCGGCCAGTGAAGGGCGCGCGATGCTGGCCTGCACCTTTGTCCATCGCAAGTTTCTGGGGCGCACGCCGCCGGGGAAAGCCGTGCTGCGGGCCTTTCTGGGCGGGATGAAGAACGAGGCGTTGCAGGCCGGGGCGGACGCCGCGCTGGTGGCCACCGTGCGCCGCGAGCTGAGCGAGATTCTGGGCGGCGATGTTCTGGGAGTGCGGATCGAACCGGAACATACGCAGGTTTCGCGCTGGAGGCGGGCCATGGCGCAGTACGCGGTGGGCCATCAGGAGCGGATGGAGCGCATTGCGGCGAGGGTTGCCGCCCTGCCCGGACTTCGGCTGGCAGGCAACGCCTACGACGGCATCGGCATCCCCGATTGCATCCGGCTGGGACGGCGGGCGGCGAAGGAACTTCTAGCGCTTAGTCGCTAGTTTTCAGCTCGCTCACCGCGGCGCGAACATCAACACAACCGCTTGCTCACTATGGGAACCAGGTCTCGCCGCACCTGCCCTTACATCCCGCCCTTGCCCAGCAAGATGCCGATGCCGTAAGTCACCGCGCCTTCCAGCGCGCCCACGATGGTCATTTCCAGGCCGGAGGACCACCAGGAGCGGACGGTGATGAGCGACTTGGCTGCGCCGACGGCGAAGTGGGCGGCGAGCGAGATGACGGCGGCGGCGATGACGGCCTCAATCCCGCTCAAGAAGAAGAAAGGGATGATGGGGATGGCTGCGCCGATGGCCGTCGAGAGCGCGCCGGAGCCGGCCGAGACCATTGGGTTCGCGAGCGCCTCCTCGCTGGTGCCGAGCCGCTCGCTGGCCAGGGCGCGCAGCAACTGCTCGGGATCGCTGGCGATATGATCCACCATCTTGTGGGCATCTTCCTCCGGCAAGCCCTTCACCTGGTAGTAGAGCGAGAGCAATTCCCGGGCTTCGGGGCCGTTCATCTGAATGGCTTCGCGCTCGCGGAGGACCTCGGCGTGGTAGATTTCGCGCTCGCTTTTGGCGGCCAGATAAGCGCCTGAACCCATGCTGAGGGCAGAGGCGATAAGTCCGGAAAGGCCGGCGAGGAGCACGTATTTGCTGTCGCCGGCGGTGGCGCCGGAGACGCCGCTGACGATGCCGAAGATGGCGCCCAGGCCGTCGTTGACGCCGTAGATGGCGTCGCCGATCCAGGCCCCCGGCTGCTTGCGGCCTTGGGAGCGCTTGGCCAGCATCTCTTCGAGAACCGCCTTGGCTTCGATCCTGGGAGCCCCGGCGGGAGCGGTGTAGTGGCCGCGCAGCAGCGAACCCAGCTCCCGGTAGTGGTCCTTTTCGTCTTCGATGACGTGTTCGAGGATGGCGATGGAGTCTTCGTCGCCGAGGGACTTCAGTTGCTCGCCGTAGCTGGCGATGGCGCGGCTCTCCTCGATCTCCAGCCGGCGGAGGGCCATGCGGATGCCGCCGGCGCGGTTGGCCAGCGTGTCGGCCTCACCGTGTGGGCGGCCAGTCCAAACGGGCGCGGGTTGGCCCAATTCCTCGATGCGGCCGGACCAGAGTGCGGCGTGCTCCCACTCCGCGCCGGCGAGGTGGCGCAGGACCTGGGCGCGCACCGGGTCGCTGTCGCGTTCGGCCAGGGCCAGGTAGGTGAGGTGGCCCTCCATCTCAGCCTTCCAGTTGCCCTCCAGTGCTGCCAGAACCTTCTTCAACTTGGCGGGGCTCAACGCTGCAATTGCCACGTGTCTCTCCTGACGTTCTTCTGAGGATACGGCATTTTGGGCCGATCCGGCAGCCCCTGGCCCGTGGGATGCGGATGAAGGAATTTGGCGCAGGGCGAGAATGCGGGCGCCCGGATGCGGAGCTGTAGCGGAGGCCTTCTGCTCAACCCTTTTGGCAATCACTTCCCCAACTCGGGGCTTTCCGTATAGTGTTGTGTGGGGCAAAAGCCGGGATTCCTGGGCCAGGGTAAACCGGCTGGGGTGAACCAGCTGGCAAAAACCACCGGCGGCCGTCCGGGGAACGATCTTGGGGGCCGGGACGCAGAAAAACGCCCTGGCCGGGCAAGAATTTCTTGAGGAAGCGGGGAAAAAACTTCTATGGCAACGCAACAAAAACCATCGGCGGCTCTCACGTCGCCGGGGTACCTTTTGCCGTTTATCACCGTCACCGCGCTGTTCTTTATCTTCGGGTTCATCACCAACCTGAACATGGCGCTGGTGCCTCACCTGCGGTCGATCTTCGATCTGCCCTACGCGTGGGCGATGCTGGCCGAATCGGCGTTTTTCCTCGCCTACCTGGTCTTCTCCGCGCCGACTTCCAAACTGATTGAGACCATAGGCTACAAGCGGACGATGGTGGTTTCGCTGTTTATCCAGGTGATTGGCTGCTTGTTGTTTGTCCCCGCGGCCAGGCTGGTCAGTTTTCCGCTCTTCCTGACCGCGGTTTTCGTGGTGGGAGCGGGCGTTACCGCCTTGCAGACCTCGGCGAATCCGTATGTTTCCATCCTGGGACCCGAGCAAAGCGCGCCCGTCCGGCTGACCCTGGCGCAGGCCTTCAACTCCATCGGAGGAACCATCGCTCCGCTGGTGGCCGGGGCGTATATCCTCACTGACTCCGCCAAGCTGGCTACCAAAGCCGCCATTGCCGATACGGTGCGCTTACCCTATATCTTCATTGCCGCCGGGCTGCTCATCCTGGGGCTTGCGGTAGCGTTTTCGCACCTGCCTCCCGTTGCCGAGACGCAGGCGTTCCGCCCCGCCAAAGAGGGCGACCCGCTGTTTGGCCGCAGCATCTGGAGCTACAAGCACACGGTGCTGGGAGCGCTGGGCATCTTCCTCTATGTGGGCGTGGAAGTGGGGCTGGCCTCGATTGCGGTCAACTACTTCAAGACCCAGGGAATGAGCACTGCCAAGACCGCATCCTTCCTGGTCTCGCTCTACTGGTTCGGCGCGCTGGTGGGGCGCTTGCTTGGTTCCTGGATTCTGACCAAGGTCAAGTCAGGAAAGCTGCTGGGCATCTTCGGCTTTGCCGCCGCCGCAATGTTGCTCGTATCCATGTTTACCAGTGGACAGGCCGCCATCTGGACCCTGGTGCTGTGCGGCTTCTTCAACTCCATTATGTTCCCCAACATCTTTACGCTGGGCATTGCCGGACTGGGACCGATGACCAGCAAGGGCTCGGGACTCCTCATGACCGCTGTCGTCGGCGGAGCGGTGATCCCTTACCTGCTGGGCGCGCTGGCCGACAAGGTGGGGATTCAGCACGCCTTCGTGCTTCCGGTGATCTGCTACCTCTACATCGCCTGGTACGGGCTGTGGGGATCCAAACCTGCGCGGACTGTGACGGCGTAGGCTGGATGGTTGTGCATTGAAGGCTCTTTGGCGCAAGCTGAGGGGCCTTCGCATCGGACGCATGCGAATGACTCCCAAACCAAAGTCACGCTCGCACAATCTGCTTCTGGCCGGCATGGTGGCGTTTGCCGTGCTGCTCTTGTTGTTGCGGCTGTTTGTTTTCGTGCATGGGCATGGGCGGCGAGGGTTTTGAGGAGCGGGGAACGGCGCCTCCGCCTCGATGGCGCGGTTCGTCCGGACTTACTCCTTGCCCTGCCCCAGCCGCCACGCCTTGATGAACTTCCAGTGGATGTAGACGGAGTGATTCAGGTGCAGGAGCAGGCCCTCGCGGCCATCGAGAAAGCCGAGCCGGAATACGTAGTTATAGACGAAGGTTGCGGCGGGATTCAGGACTGCGTTCCAGAGAAAAGCCGGCAGGGATTTGCTGTCGCGGCCTGACTGCGCGAGCAGCAGGGCGATCTCGGAGCTGTAGCGGTTCATGTGCTCGAGATAGATGCTCAAGGTGGGATAGGCATAGTGGAGCATGTCGTGCTTCAGCTTGCCGCGGGGGCCCTCGAACTGGGGGGTGCTGTGGGGGCCGACGCCTTCACTAAGCCGCGCCGCCCCGCGGCGGAAAAGCCTCAGCTTGCGGTCGGGATAGAAGCCGCCGTGGCGCATCCAGCGGCCGAAGTAAAGGTTCAGGCGGGGAATCCAGTAGGCGCCGTATTTGGGTTCGCGCCCGTCCTCGCAGGCCAGCAGTTGGCGGATTTCGTCCTGGAGGCCGGGAGTGAGGACTTCGTCGGCGTCGAGAAGCAGAATCCAGTCGCAAGTGCAGAGGTCGAGGGCAACATTTTTTTGCTCGCCGTGGCCACCGAAGACGTGGTAGGAGGTTTTGGCGCCGAAGGATTGGGCGATTTCCAGCGTGCGGTCCTTCGATCCCGAGTCGACGACGACGATCTCGTCGGCCCAGCGAACGCTCTCCAGCGTGCGGGGCAGGTTCGCCTCCTCGTTCATCGCAATCATGGCTACGGATAAAGTCTTGCGCATCGATGGAAGGATAAATCAGCGGGCGACGGCGGCGCTGTAAGGACGACATTTCCGCGTCAACTCTGTGCGCGTATCATGGCTGGTATGAATCTCGAAGCGATTCAGGCGGCCATTCGCGAGGCCGGCTTTGATGGCTGGCTGTTTTACGACCACCATCATCGCGATCCCATCGCCGGGCGCATCCTGGGTCTGGACGGAAAGGCGCACGTCACGCGGCGCTGGTACTACTTTGTGCCGGCGGAGGGCGAGCCGCGCAAGCTGGTGCATCGCATCGAGCAGGGGCGGCTGGATTCGCTGCCTGGCGGCAAGGGGTTGTACTCCAGTTGGCAGGAGCTGGCTGCGGGGCTGAGGGCAATGCTCTATGGCGCGCGCAGGCTGGCCATGCAGTACTCCCCCAATAACGCCATCATGTACGTCTCCATGGTGGATGCCGGGACGGTGGAGTTTTTGCGCAGTTTGGGCAAGGAGATCGTGAGTTCGGCAGACCTGGTGAGCCAGTTTGAGGCGGTTCTGAACCAGGAGCAGGTGGCCAGCCACGCCGCCGCGCAGAAGGCCATTGACACCGTTCTGGCCGAAGGCTGGAAGAAGATTGGCCGCAGCATCAGGAACAGCGACGGCACGACGGGCAAGCTGACCGAGTTCGAGATGGTGGAATGGCTGAGCTCGGCCATGCGCAACGAAGGACTGGTATGGGAAAACGGTCCCAACGTGAGCGTCAACGCGAACAGCTCCGACTCGCACTATGAGCCGACCCCGGAGCACACGGCGCCCATCAACGATGGCGATTTTGTGCTCATCGACATCTGGGGCCGCCAGGAAAAGCCGGGCAGCGTCTTTTATGACATCACCTGGACCGGGGTGGTGGGGCGCGAGCCGACGGAGAAGGAACAACTGGTCTTCGAGACGGTGCGCAACGCCCGCGACGCGGCCATCGCCGCCGTGCAGACGGCCTTTGCCGAGGGCCGGCCGATTCGCGGCTTCGAGGCCGACGATGCGGCGCGGTCGGTGATCCGCACGGCTGGTTTCGGCGATTTTTTTACCCATCGCACGGGTCACAACATCGCCCAGGAGCTGCACGGCTCCGGCGCGCATCTTGATAATCTTGAAACCCACGATGAGCGCCTCCTGCTGCCCAACACCTGCTTCTCCGTCGAGCCCGGCATCTATTTGCCGGAGTTCGGCGTGCGCAGCGAGGTGAACATGCTCACCGCTCCGGGCAAGGCCTGGGTCACGGGAAAGATTCAGCGCGAGCTGGTAAGAATCTGAGCGGCGGGGAACAGGGGAGCGGAAGCGCCGCAGAAGATTACCTTGAAAGGACACGGCTTGAGCCGCATAGACCCCCGGCTGTTTTGAAGGGCGCGGCCGCGGCAAGAGGGTTGCTGCGCGCCGTGGCGTCTTCCCGCGCGGCGCGCAGCACAGGCTGGATAGACAGCGGGTCTATCGCTTGATGATTTTGGCCAGACGCGGGTCCTGCCAGAGAGCGGAGAAAACCGGGTCGGTATACACCATGGCCAGATCGGCAAAACGGTCATCCCTGGCTTTGCGCAAATACTCCAGGGCTCCATCGATGTTGCCGCGCTTCATATACGCTTTCGCAATCAGGTAGGAAACGCGGGCGCGCTGTTCCGCCGTCAGTACCTGGGCAATAACGCCCTCCTGAGTGGTGGTCAGGACGTCGGCATCAAGCTCCAGAGCGCGGGAGTATTCTGTCATGGCGCGATCCGTCTGGCCCAGGCCCAACCAGGCTTCCGCGAGGTTGATATGAGTGGGCGCGCTCGATTCATCCATCGCCAGCGCCCGCTTGAAGTAGCCGATGGCAGGATTGTACTTCCGGTTCAGAAGCGCTACTACTCCAATGTTGTTGAGCGCGGAAATGAGCTGAGGGTCGTACTTCAGCGCCTTGGCAAAGTTTTTGTTCGCCGCCCCCTTCTCGCCCAGTTGCAACTCTGCAATGCCCAGCTTGTTATAAAGCGCGGCGCTCTGCGGGGAGACGCTCAGAGCATCCTTGTAGTAGGCGACGGCCAAGTCATAATTGGCGTGAATGCGCGCAACGTCTCCTTTCACCTCTGCCGTCCTGGCGCGCTCCAGCTTGTCCGTCTTAGCCGCATCCGGGAGGGGGTCTGTCCTTCCGTACGGGGCCGCGCAAATCAGCAGGCTTACCGCCATCATCGTCATCAGTTTTCTCATGGGTCACCTCTTCTGCGCATGTGCATTTCGTGGAAGGCTGTTGTTGCACTTGCCGTCTCCTGCGATCTGCTTCCGCATCGATCCCAGTAGAGATCGTGCACGGGCGGTCCACAACGCTATACCTGCTACCTGTCCGTTCCGCCGGGGTTAATTTTCCAATTGGCGCAACCGAACTCATAGTCCTGCTATCACTTGCAGGTGCCGGGTTTTTGGCGCGGAGTGGCTCGCCGCCAGGAAGCGGGAGAGGTTACCCGCCGTTACATGCCGGTTTTCCTTGTCGACTCAACCGTTAAACACTTCCCAGTTTAAGGATCGGGGAGCTATAGCATTACAATCAGTCCGAGTGTGGACGGGAATGGAAACGATGGCGATTGAAAGCCCAGAGTCGGCCGGCCTCGAAGCACAGCGCGCGGAACTGGAGGCGGTGCTTCATTCCGAGTACTTTACTCGCGCGCCCATGCTCGCTAATCTGCTGTCGTACCTATGCGAGAAGCTCTTTGCCGGGGAAGCCAGCCAGATCAAGGAATATTCCGTCGGAGTGGAGGTCTTCCATCGCGGATCTTCCTTCGATCAGAACTCCGACTCGATTGTGCGGGTAGAGGCCAACCGCTTGCGCAGGCGCCTGGCTGACTACTACGCGGGCGACGGCGCATCGCATCGGCTCCATATCGCGATCCCTTTGGGACAATATGTTCCGGAGTTCAAATCTGCCGCTCCGCGACAGGAAGAAGGACAGCAGGCTCCCGCCGATTCCCCCGCGGCGAGCCGGTCTGGAATCGAGAGTGCTCGAACCAGGCAGGCGGAAGGGTGGCTTCGTCTCTCCGGCCGCCGGGCCTGGTGGCTGGTCGCCGCCCTCGTGCTTCTGTCTCTCGGTCTCGGCTGCGCCTTGTTTTTTCTCCGGCAGATGAAGCAGGCCCCGCCGGCTGCGGTATCGAATGAGTTCCCTGCCCCACAGGCAGAGACGCAGCTTGGGCCGCCGGTGGGCGAGGAGGTTCGCATCCTGGCCGGCGCAGGCCGCAGCTTTGTGGATCATGCGGGGAAACTGTGGAGCGCCGATACCTGGTTTGATGGCGGCACAGCAGTGAAAAGCTCCGTGCAGCAGATCTGGCGAACGCAGAACCCGGATTTCTACCGCACCAGCCGCCAGGGACAATTCCGCTACGGGATTCCTCTGAAGAAGGGCATCTACGAACTGCGCCTGCACTTTGCCGAGACGGTCTATGACCCGGAGTCCACCGGGACGGGCGGGGAAGGCAGCCGTATCCTGACCGTGCGCGCCAACGGCAGGACTCTGCTCACCCGCTTCGATGTCGTGACCGATGCCGGAGCCAGCCGCACCGCCGATGTGAAGGTGTTCACCGACATTCAACCGGCTGCGGATGGGCTGCTGCATCTGGAGTTTTCCGGGGATGACGGCAGGCAAGCCATCCTCTCGGCTATCGAGATTCTGCCCGGCTTCCGGGGACACATCCGGCCCGTGCGAATACTGGCGCGCCAGACACCCTATTACTCCAACGACAGCCACTGGTGGAGCCCGGACAGCTACTTTGAGGGAGGCCAGTTGGCTGCCTACACGAGCCCGGTAAAAGGGACCGACGATCCTGAACTCTACGAAACCGAGCGCTGGGGCAACTTCTCCTATGCGATTCCCGTGACGCCGGGAAAATACTCCGTAACGCTGTATTTCGCTGTGCGCCACGGCGACTGGGACCAGTCTTCATCCCCATCCGACGATAACAGGGCCGCGGTTGCCCATATTTTCGATGTATTCTGCAATGGAAATGCGCTCCTGAAGAACTTCAACCTCCCCAGGGAAGCGCGCGAGACGGATGTGGTCACTCGCAAGTTCACAGGCATCGAACCGAATGCCCAGGGGAAATTGCTTTTGAGTTTCGTTCCGGTGGAGGGCTATGCAACAGTGACCGGAATAGAAGTCTTTCCCCAGTAATCCTTCGCGCTCGTCTTGAGCCATCCTCCTACGCCACAGTGAGCACCAGTTTGCCGAAGTGGCTGGCTTCTTCCATGCGGGTGAGGGCTTCGCGGGCCTGGGACCAGGGGAAGTTTTCGCCTATGGGACGGAGCGCGGCCAGAGAGATGGCTTTGTTCATCTCCTCAAAATCTTTGCGGGAGCCAACGTAGATGCCCTGAATGTGGGCCTGTTTGTGGAGGATGGAGGCGATGGGGAAAGAGACGGGATCGGCGGGGCCGGAGAGCACGCCAACCTGAGCGACGACTCCGCCGATGCGAAGGGCGCGAAGAGAGCGGGGCAAGGTTCCGGCGCCGCCTACCTCGACGACCAGGTCGACGCCCTGGCCGCCGGTCTGGTCCAGCGCCCAGCGGTCCCATTCGGGGTCTTCGCGGTAGTTGAGGCCGGCGTCGAGGCCCAGAGTGTAGGCGCGGCCGAGCTTTTCGTAGCTCGAGGAGATGCCGATTACGCGCGCGCCCTGGAGGCGGGCAAACTGCAGGGCGAAGATGGAGACGCCGCCGGTTCCCAGGATGAGGACATTGGCTCCGGGCTTGAGGTTGCCGGCGGCCAGAGCGTTCCAGGCGGTGACGGCGGCGCAGGGAAGGGTGGCGGCTTCCTGGAAGCTGAGGTGCTCGGGAAGGCTGACGAGGCCAGTCTCCTTGAGCACGACGTATTCGGCCAACATGCCGTCAATGTCGCCGCCCAAGGCTCCTCTGGCTTTGGCCGGGGTGAGGGTGCCGTCGAGCCAATTCTGCATAAAAATCCCGGCAACGCGGTCACCGGGCTTCCAGGCGGTTACGCCTTCGCCGACGGCTGCGACTACGCCGGCGCCGTCGGAGCAGGGGATGCGCGGGAGGTGCAATTTGGGGTTGTAGAGACCCTTGATCATGAGCAGATCGCGATAGTTGAGAGAAATCGCACGCACCTCGACGAGCACTTCGCCGGGACCGGGCGAGGCCGTGGGCCTCTCCACAAACTCCAAAGAATCAACGCCGAACGACGAAATCTGCCAAGCGCGCATGGGGCATCCTCCACCTATATCAGACACTATTTTGAGTTCTGGGATGCAACGATCTTCACTCCGCGGGATGCAATGCGGCGAATCCCTCGTAGAATAAAGATAGGTCTCGTGGTTCAAGAGAGTAAATCGAGGGGGAGCAGATGGCAAATGCCTTACAGCAACCGGAGGTCGAACGCGGCAACGAGTTTATGAGCGACGATGCCCGGCGGATCGCGGAACTGAACCGCACTGTGCGGGAACGGCAAAAGCAGTCGCTCAATCTGCAACGGGAAAATATTCTCTCGCAGAAGACCTCGCACCCGGCGCGGCGCGCCGCGCTGGAGGCGGCACTGGCCCAGATCGAAGCGCAAATCCAGGCCATGGGCTAGGGCCGGCTGGGAGTTCACCACGACTGCCGCTATGGCTTGCGGTGGAAGAGCAGGGAGTTGGCCTGATCCACCGAGGTCAGCGACACCCGCGCGATGTTCACATGCGCCGGCCGGCTGACGGCCCACAGGATGGCATCGGCAACGTCTTCGGGGGTGAGTGGCGTAACGCCTCTGTAGACTTTGGCCGCGCGCTCGGCATCCCCGTGAAAGCGCACCAGGCTGAAATCGGTTTCAACCATTCCGGGGTCCACGCTGGTCACCCGCACCGACGTCCCCAGCAGGTCCTGGCGCAGGCCGTCGTTGATGGCCCGCTCGGCGGCCTTGCTGCCGCAGTAAACTGCTCCACTGGGGTAGGAAAGCTCGCCGGCGGTGGAACCCAGGTTGACCACGTGGCCGCGGCCGCGCACCACCATCCCCGGCGCCACGGCGCGGGTGACGTAGAGCAACCCTTTGACGTTGGTATCGATCATCTCGTCCCAGTCTTCGACATTGCCCATGTAGAGCTTGTCCAGACCGCGGCTGAGGCCGGCGTTGTTGACCAGCACGTCGATTTCCGCCCACTCCGGCGGGAGCGAGTCGATGGCGTTCTGGACGGCGCGGTAGTTGCGCACGTCGAGATCGATGGAGTGAACGGCGGCGGCGCCACGCTCCAGGGCGAGTGAAGCCACCTGGGCCAGTTTTCCGGCGCGGCGGGCCGCCAGCAGCAGCCGCACCCCTTCTTGAGCAAAGACAAGCGCGGTAGCTGCGCCAATGCCGGCGCTGGCCCCGGTGATGAAGACGATCTTTCCCTTGAGACTCATGGTTTTATCTTAGAGCCTGACCACTGGCCCTGAAATAACGCAGCCCGCCGCCAGACCATGCGATATTGGCCCACTGCCCATTCTTCGTGGCCAAGGCCGCGTAAAAGGGGGACTGGAAGAGCGCGCTGTTGACGGTAGCGAAGAACGCTTCCGGGTCGATGCCCTGCACGGCTGCACACACAAAGGCCTCGCCCAGCGAATGGGTCATGGCGCTGATGAGGAAATTTCCGCGGCTCTACTGCGGGGCGACGAGTTGGCGGGCGATGGCGAAGAGGGCGAGTTCCAGACGGGTAGAGACGCCGGTTTTGTCGAAGATGTTGGAAAGGTGGCGCTTGACGGTCTCTTCGCTGAGGTTGAACTGCTTGGCGATGTCGCGGTTGCTGCAGCCTTCCACAATGGCGCCGACGACTTCGAGTTCGCGGGGGGTGAGGCCGTAAGTTTGGCGCTGGGGCGGGGCGGCCAGCTGCATCAGGTCGTGGAGCGCGGAGACCAGATTGACAACGCGCTTGCCGCCGATCCAGTAGTCGCCGCCCATTACGGTGCGGATGGCGGTTTGCAGATGGCTGGCGAGGGCGTCTTTGAGCACGATGCCGCGGGCGCCGATGTGCAGGGCCTCGATGATCTGCTGGGTGGTAATGGTGGAGGTGAGGAGGAGAATCTTGACCGTGGGCGAGCCGTTCATGATGGCGCGCATGGCTTCGATGCCGGGCAGGCGAGGCATCAGGACATCGAGGAGCAGGATATCGGGCTTGAGTTCGAGGGTCTGAGTGATGGCTTCGTCGCCGTCGGAGGCGTCGCCGACCACCTCAAAACCGTCATTCTCGGTAAGCATGTTGCGCACGCCGATGCAGACCACAGGATGGTCGTCGGCCACCACAATTCGGATCGGTCGTTCCACTTGAGCAGCTAACCTCCAGATGCCTGCCAGCCCCGGCGACGACGTTGAAGAGGGGACATGGAAGGAACTTTCCCTACAGTGCGAATTCTGTCTCTAGCATACGCTCCAGGTTGCGGGTGGCGGCACGCAAATCCCGGAGCACGGGGGAGTTGTTATCCAGATGGTTACTATTCCACCCCGGCGGCGAAGACCCATCGCCACCACTCCAGGAAGCAAAGATCGCTTCCTGGGGACCCTGGTTGCCGGGGGCTCCGGGCTCAAATTGAGCGGACTCAAGCGCGCCGGACTCGAGCAATGCGCCCAGGCGGGCAGCCTGGCGCGCGCCGGCCATCCCGCAGCCTCCCTTGATGGCGTGACCGATGCGGCGGACCCCGGCGGCGTCGCCGTCGGCGATGGCAAGCTCAAGCGCGGCCAGACGCTGGTGAAGATCCGCGACGATGGCGGCATAGATCTCCCGCACCGCGGCCTCGGGCATCAGTTCGCGAAGCCGAGCCAGGGTCTCGGCATGGACAACCGGCTCCGCAGGGTCCAATGCCGGCGGGTCGGAGGGGCTTGCCTTGACTGCGTGCCCGGCTTGGGCCGCGTCTTCTTCGAGCAGCTTGCTCAAGGCATCGGCGCCGAAGGGCTTGAGCAGGAATCCATCGGCGGCGGCGGCCACTTCGTCCGGCGCGTGGCTGCCGCTTATGGCGACCACCCTGGCATGGCTGCGCGCGCGGAGTTCCTCGATCAAACGGGTTCCGCTCAGGCCCGGCATCTGCGCGTCCATCAGGATTACGCCGGGAACACATTCCCCGCCAGCGAGCAACTCCAGCGCCTCCGTGCCGCTGGGCGCGGTGTGGACGGTGTAACCGTTCATGATGAGCACCGTCGCTGCGACCTCGCGACTGACCAGGTCGTCGTCAATCAGCAGCACCGTGGGAAGACTGCCCTGGGCCTGGAAGTTGGGCATGAATATAGTGTGCCACTTCGCCGCCGGAAACCGCTCGGTGATCTTGTCCGGCCTGGTTCCGGTTTTTACCAGCAGCGCCTGGTTGCTGTTTCCCAGGTCTCCCGCCGCGGCGGGCGAGTCCGAGTGATTGGGAACCGGCTCAGGCCCAGGTCAGAACCTCGGATTCGGTGAGAATTTGGGCCAGTAGCGTGGGATCGACGTTGCCGCCGCTGACTACGGCTACGGCTTTGCTGTAGGGCGGAAGCTGGGCGGCGTGGAAGAGCAGGGCTGCGGCGGCGACGGCTCCGCTGGGCTCGGGAACCAGGCGCGTGGTGGCGACAATGGCGCGCATGGCGGCGCGAATCTCGGCTTCGGTGACGGTGACGATGCCGTCCACGAAGGCGCGAATGTGGGCAAAGTTGCGCCGGCCGACGCTTTGGGTGCGCAATCCATCCGCGATAGTGCGGCTGGTCAGCTCGGCCGCCCAGGTAACGATGGAGCCGGCGCGAAAGCTTTCCGCGGTGTCGCCGGCCAGCTCTGGTTCGACGCCGAAGACGCGTGTGCGCGGACTGAGTTGCTTGACGGCCGCGGCCACGCCCCCGAGCAGGCCGCCGCCTGAGACGGGGGCGAGGACCAGATCCACGTTGGGAAGGGCCTCGACGATTTCCAGGCCGCAGGTGGCCTGGCCGGCGATGATCTGCTCGTCGTCGTAGGGCGGAATGACGATGTAGCCGTGCTCGCGGACGAGCTGCTCGGCCACGGCCAGGCGCTCGCTGGAGGCGAGGCCTACGTCGACGACCTCTGCGCCCAGCGCGAGCGTGGCGGCGCGCTTGATGGCCGGGGCGTTCAGGGGCATGACGATGACGGCTTTAGCGCCCACTTCGCGGGCGGCGTAGGCTACGCCCTGGGCGTGGTTGCCGCTGGAGTAGGTGATGACGCCGTGCGCGATTTCGTCGGCGGTGAGTTGCAGAATCTTGTTGGCCGCGCCGCGGATTTTGAAGGCGCCGATGGGCTGAAGGCTCTCGGCTTTGAGGTAGATTTCTTTATTGGTTCCGTGGCCGGAGAGGCCGGGGAATGGGGCGCGGACCAGCGGGGTTCTTACGGCAATGTTGGCGATGCGGGCCGCGGCGGCGCGGATTTCTTCAATGGAAACCAGTGGGTCGGCCATGCAGTCATTATCTACTCTAGGAACTTGTTGAAAAACGATTCGAAAAGCCAAAAGTGACCCGTAAGTTGAAAACAACATCGCTCAGAAATGCCCTACAACGCATCCGTGCGCCACGGGCATACAATTTGGCATCCCTCTTGTTGAGGTGAATGCAGCACTAGCAGGAGTTTTTCAACAAGTTCTTAGAGCGAAGTCAAGAGCTAACAACTAGAAGCTTCACTGTGCGAAGGCAGCGGCCTCGCTCTCCAACTGCTGATCCCAGTGCCTGGGCTGGTAGATACAGCAGGGTTCCTGGGCCAGCGGGTCGCCGGTGAGCGCATAGGCGCGGGCGCGCGAGCCGCCGCAGATTTCCTTATACTCACAAGCGCCGCACTTGCCTTCCAGCTTGCTCGTGTCGCGCAGGGATTTGAAGATAGGCGCGTTGCGGTAGATTTCGCTGAGCGGGGTCTCGCGGATGTTGCCGGCGTGGATGGGCAGAAAGCCGCTCGGATAGACGTTGCCAACGTGCGATACAAACAGGAAGCCCTTGCCGTCGTTGACGCGGCGGGTGGTCCAGTTCGCGGTGCGGGTTTGGGCGTCGGCGGTCGGCGTGCCGGGCTCATATTCGTTTGCGGGAGTTTGCGCGACTGCGGCGGCGGGCTGGGCGGCGTGCGGATGCCCGTGGCCCAGGCGCCGCTCTTCCAGATTGTGTTGCAGCAGGTAGCGCCGGTAGTGCATGGCCTCAGTGGTCTTGATTTGGAAATTGACCCGCTGCGAGAGCTCGTAGATTTTGCCGAAGACCTGTTCGAACTCCTCGCCGTTGAGCAGGTCAGCGAGCTGGCCGCGGCCCACGGGAACCAGGAAGAAGACGTTCCACATGACGATGGCCAGCCGCTCGCAGAGGGCGCATAGGCCGTCCAAGTCGTGGGCGTTGTGGCGGCTGATGGTGGAGTGGACCTGGATGGGGATGCCCGCCTCGTTGGCCCACTCGATGGCCTGGATGGTCCGCGCCCAGGCGCCGGGAAGGCCGCGGAAGGCGTCGTGAATCTCGGGAGTCGAGCCGTCGAGCGAGATGCCCAGCCGGACCAGTCCGGCTTCCTTGAGCTTGAAGATGGCCTCCCGGGTCAGCAGCGGCGTGGCGCTGGGGGTGAGCGCGACCTGCACGCCTTGGTCCGCGGCGTAGCGGATCAGCTCGAATACGTCCTTTCTTTTCAAGGGGTCGCCGCCGGTGAAGACGAAGATGGGCACGCCCATGGCGGCGATCTGGTCGATCAGCGCACGCCCCTCGGCGTTGGTCAGTTCGTCGGGGTGGGCGATGGGCTGGGCGGCGGCGCGGCAGTGCTTACAGGCCAGGTCGCAGGATTGGGTGACCTCCCAGATGGCCACAAAGGGGGTTTCGTCGAAGTTCAACCCGCCGCGAGCGGGAATGGCGTGCATGGGCTGCATACGGCCTCCGGCGGAATCGCGGCTGGCGGGTCCAGAGACGGTTCCGCCAGGGATGGAGCAATTTTCCCAATTATTAAAGAAAACTAAGACACTGCCGATTAGATAATCCTCCCGTGGGAGGAAACCATGTTGGAAGCTTTCAGCAGAGCCCCATGAATTGGAAAACCGCTCTCGAGGGCCACGATTCCGTTCCAGAAGAGCAGCGTTGGCGCTGCGCATGCTGTGATTGGGATCACCCCATCTCACTCAATCGGCTGCCTGGGCATCTTCCACTGGACAAATTCCCGAAAAGGGCGCACAATTCCATCTCTGCTGAATTATTGCCCTGGAACCTGCGCTTTTTATTGATAGTGAGATGGTTTTCGGTACGCTGGAAACTGAACTCCATGCCCTTCCGGCGTGATTCAAGCCACGCTGACCTGTGCCGTCGAGATTTGTGAACCGATGGCGACCCTGCTAGTTTTTATTGCCGCACCATCAGGAGGTTCCCATGGCAGCCGTCATCAAGCCAGGTTGGAGCAAGCCCTCCACCATCCTCTTCGCCTCCGAGATTCCCGCCAATGAGAAGACCTTTGCCTTCGCTCTTGCGCAAGCCGCCGAATTTGGCGCCGATCTCATCCTCTTTCACGCCTATGACACGCTGGTAGTGGCGGAATCAGAGACCTCCGGTATCCGCTACTACGACTATGCCGCCGCCGCCCGCGCCGCAATGAAGAGTCTTGAGCCTCTGGCCCAGCGCGTACGCAAGGCTGGCATCCGATGCGAAATCGTGGTTCGACCGGGAATGCCCGCGGACCAGATCCTCACCTTCCTGCGCGAGCGGGAGGTGGACCGCGTGGTGATGGGCACTCACTCTCCCGGCCCCATTGGCAAGCTGCTGGTGGGCTCGGTGGCCGAGGC
>Ga0187852_1000964_pt1 | contig 28799 bp, 34 predicted proteins | sample June2016WEW_6_40_FD_134511 | JGI IMG/M metagenome (GOLD analysis project Ga0187852, IMG submission 134511) | Peatland microbial communities from SPRUCE experiment site at the Marcell Experimental Forest, Minnesota, USA - June2016WEW_6_40 | ecosystem: Environmental > Terrestrial > Soil > Wetlands...
AAGGAACTAGCTATCACCAGACTAGATTGGTCTTTAGCCCCTAGCCCCAGGTCTGGGGAACGAATTGCACGTCAGAACCCTTTCGAGCCTCCACTAGGCTTTCGCCTAGCTTCGCCCTGCCCAAGGCTAGATCGTCTGGTTTCTAGTATGTATGGCTATGACTCCAGGCACTTTCGTACCCTGCACCTGGCTCTTGCGAGTTGCGTGCTTGTTGGTTTCCCTACGCTTACGGATTTTTGCTCCTTAGGCTTGCCATAGCCATAAACTCCCCGGCCCGTGTTTCTAGACGGAACGCGAGACCCTGATCCCCCCTCCTCGTACAGCCGCTTCACAGCGGTTTCCTTCGGAGAGGATCTACTCTTCTGGGCCTCGCACGTCTGTAACTGTCTGGTTTCAGGCACTTTTCACCCCCATTACGGGGTACTTTTCAGTTTTCCGTCACCGTACTAGTACGCTATCGGTCTTGAGGCGTATTTAGTCTTGGAAGTTGGTGACTCCCAACTTTCCATACCAAAGCCATGGTATGGTAGTCTGGGACTCCAGCTCATCTCTTTCTGGTGTATGTTTACGGGGCTTTCACCCTCTGTGGCGGGTCTTTTCAGGCCACTTCAGCTTTGCCAGCGAAGAGGAAGCCGGGCCCTTAACTCTACATCTCCCTCGTGTTTCCATGAGGGATTCGGTTTGGACTTTTCCCATTTCGCTCGCTGCTACTACGGGAATCCCGTGTTTGGTTTCTTTTCCTTCCCCTACTAAGATGCTTCCGTTCGGGGAGTTCCCGTTCCTGTGAAGGAACATTAACTAGGAAGTCCCATTCGGGTACCCCCGGATCTAAGGCTGCATGCGCCTACCCGGGGCGGTATCGCGGCTTGCCGCGCCCTTCTTCGGCTCTCAAGCCGAGCCATTCTCCAGACAGCGTGGCATGTTACGGGTCGATGGTGGTGTTTGTTTGGCGTTTGGTGAAACGCTTGTTGTTATTTTTTGTGTGTGGCGTCGTTGTTGTTTGGCCTATGCATGGTGTCATTTTGATCTTCGCGCGTGTCGATGGCGAAGCCAATCACCCTTCACTCCTCATCGATGGCGGTGGGGAGTTGCATGTTGCTAATGGTATAACCCATGTTGCTAAGTTCAGTTAAAAGCGGCTATCGCAAATATAAGAATTGTGGTGGCGGCAGATAAGGTTTGTTGAAAACTGGTTTGGCGCTGGGAGGCGGATTTCGGTGTTTGCTTGCATGTTGTTCACGTTTCTTTGGTTTATGGGTTGGTCGACGGCTATGCGTCGGGAAGATAGGTTAGGCGCAGTCTGCGGATATAAGGGTGGCGGCGCTGCTGAAACAGAAACATGGGTTTTTGTCCCAAATGAAACACTGCTTAACCCATCTTTACAATGGAATTTTGATGTAAATATTAGACCCCCTCCCCCCTCGGGTGCGATCCGTGGCTTGGCGCTTTTTGTTATGGAATTTGGTCACAAATAGTAGGGACCCCATAGGGTAAGCGGTTCTCTGCAGAGACACCTTTTGGCTGGTTTTTTGATTTGCAACTTGAAACGAGCTTAGCTGAGAAAAGCCCACCCAGCAGAAAAAGAGAAAAACAACTTGGAAAGCATATTTGGGACATCTAGCAGAGCCAAATAGACAAAAAACAAGCCCGCCTAGAGGCTTAGGCACCAAACTAAGCTTTCATTGCCCAACGTACTGTCTCCACAGCAACGTAACAAACGGATCAGCGTTACGAATAACTATGTGGTTTGCAACGATTTCCCTTATTAAAATATCCCCATTTCTCAGCCCCGCGTTAAAGTTTTCGGCGGTGGCGGTTTTTACGTTGATTTTTTTGCCGAAGATTGCTTCGAATTTGTTGAAGGCGTCTTGTTGGTTTTCTGTGAGTTTACCGATTGCGAAAAGGTCTATGTCGCTTTCCTCGTTAGCGTAACCTTTGACGTAGCTTCCGAAAAGAAGAAGCGGGACTGAAATGTCAATGTTGTTGAGATGCTCAGCTAATTTTTTGATGAGGAAGGTCTTCTGCAAATATTGTATTGTTACGTGTTCTTCGGCTGCGATGAGATAATATTTCGTTAGTATGTTGTCTTTGTTTAGTGTGAACTGTTTGTTCCGTCCTAATGTCTGAGCGTTCAGAATTTTTAGTTCTTCAAGAAGCTTCAAGTGAGGCAACAGTGCAACATGGCTTGTTCCAATGGTTTTTGCCAGGGCTCTGATGTGCACACTTGCTGCGTAATCGTTTTTGTAGAAAGACAGAATTTCGAAAGCAGTACTGGTAAGTTTTTCTACCATATGGTAATGATTATTACCATTTGTAGATTTAAGGATTGCGCAAAGTCTCCGCCAAAACTGTTAGATCCATTTTGTTTTGGTTTCTTTAATTTGCTTAATATGCCGGTCGTCCGTTAAGACGTATTCGCAGCCCATTGCAATTGCCGTCGCAGCTATTATGGCGTCTGCCGTTGGTAGCTCGCCGTATTTGCATCGGAGCTGAGCGGCTTGGATTGCAATAGATGTGTCAAGGTTTCTTATTTTAAGGTCTAATTTGAGAAGGGAATTAACTTTCAGTTCAGCAACTTCTTTTCCAAGGTTTTCAAGCTGGAACTTGTAAAATTCAAGTATCACTATTGACGGAACAACGCCCAAGTTTCCTTGATTTTGAAGTGTATCCAACGTTAATTTTGCCCATTTCTTAAATTGCTCGTCCTGGCTTGTCAAGCTATAGATTAAGAAGCGTGTGTCAATGACAGCTTTCATCAGTATCTGTCTTCTGAGCGCATCTTGTCCAACGCTTCTATAGCCTTTGCCAAGTCGATTTTTCCAGCATCGATACCGATAAGGTCTTCAAACCTGGGCACAACTTTGAGAACTATACTCGAACCTGAATCTTGCACTGTAATCTTCATGCCCTGTTTTATTCCGTATTTGCGTCTTAGCGCAACAGGAACCGTTATTTGTCCCTTGCGGGTTACGAGAACTTCTTCCATGTTCAACTTCAACCCTACAAGTAGTACCCTTGCAGTAAGTACAACTTAACTATTGCGGTTGGTTATATCCATCACCAATTTGAAAAGCAAAAGATCCATGCCAAGACAACCAAAGAAGTGAGAACCATCCAAAAAGAAATTGTCCCGCTGAAAAAAGCCCTAAGAGAACTCGCATGGGAAGGCGAAGAAGCCCACGAAGGACCACTCATCGACTTAGCCACACTAATATCTGCAATCGTTCGCACCTACGAACACAAAGGCATCCACTACACCCTACAAAAATACGCACCAGAACTAATCAAAACCCAACCCGACAAGCTGTAACTACTGCTAGAAAGCCAAATAGCAGAATAATAAGATTAAACTTATAGCATTGAAAGTACAACGATAGCACATTGGTGGCTATGGTTACAAAGACGCTCAAAAAGAAGGAAGTGGAATTAGGATTCGTTCACATACCTGCAAAGGACAGAGCGGAACTTCTGGGAGAACTAACAGCGCCATTTGCGACAAAGCTAAATGATTTTCCCGCGAAATATGATAGATTTGGGCGTCTTTGGTCGGAATGTCTAAAACGAAAGTACCCGATTGGTACCCAAGTCACAATAATTAGGAATAATGGCGGATTTGAGTTGGCTACGAGTGGACCTATTTCTGAAATCTCTGTTTTAGAACAAACAGAGCCTGTGAAAGCGCCCCCTCAAAATCTGACGTCTCCAGTTGCTGTTTCAGAAGAAACGTGTGAAACACCTTCAACCGAGATAACCCCAAACCCCATCGATAGTTTGATGGAGGCAGATAGCAGCATCGGCGACGTTAAACCTTATTTTCATGCAAATTCTGTTTGGATTTTCAATGAAAATGTAATTGACACTCAGGCTGTAAAAAGCGGCAGCGTTGACCTGATTGTCACCTCTCCACCTTATAATGTGGACATAAAATACAACAGTCATGATGACAAAATCTCTTATGAAGACTACTTAGAGTTCAGCAGAAAATGGATAACAAGATGTTTTGAATGGCTCAAGAAAGATGGACGTTTCTGCCTCAACATACCCTTGGACAAAAATAAGAACGGTCAACAAAGCGTGGGAGCAGACATAACTACAATAGCAAGGAAAATTGGGTTCAAGTATCATTCTACAATAATTTGGAATGAAGGAAACATTTCGAGAAGAACCGCATGGGGTTCATGGATGCGCGCCTCAGCACCGTTTGTGATTGCACCCGTCGAATTAATCGTCGTTCTTTACAAAGAGAACTGGAAGAAGACAAGCGGCAGTAAAATTTCAGATATCGGCAGAGATGATTTCATGAATTGGACTAATGGACTTTGGACTTTCCAGGGAGAAAGCAAAAAACGAACGGGTCATCCTGCGCCCTTCCCGATTGAACTTCCTCATCGGTGCATTAAACTTTTTAGTTTTGTCGATGATTTGATTTTAGACCCCTTTTTAGGTAGCGGGACTACGTTAGTTGCCGCAGTTTTGGACAAGCGAAAGGGGATAGGTATAGATGTTGACTTGGAATACTGCAAGTTAGCGAAGAAACGCTTAATTGGAGAAGCAAATATAATGAATACCAAGTTATCTCAATCCAGTGGTTGATATTGAAACAAGTGGATGACAATAATAACCAATCGCAACTTGACTTGTTAATGGAGTATTTTAAGAAAAACCCTCGACGGGATATTAGTCACCCAGAAATAGTAGATTGGGCGACACAAGAATGGTTGAAGCGAACGGGCAAAGTTTTCCGAGACCCAGACAGAGGCATAAGAAGTCTAGCTGACCGCGGGCTTCTCATTAAAGTCGCGAAGGGCATTTATCGATATGATCCTGATTTGGTTTCTCAAAAAGAATTGGAGGATTTTACTCCTGCCCAAAAAGAGGAAATAATGAAGCGGGATAACTATCGATGCGTCGTTTGTGGCAAAACTGTAAAAGATGGGGTCGAACTACACGCTGATCATATAATCCCCAGAGCACAGGGCGGCACTGCAACCATAGAAAATGGCGAAACACTGTGCGCCAAGCATAATTACATAAAGAAAAATTTCAAACAGACTGAATTGGGTAAAAGGTCCTTCATCAGGTTATATGAATTAGCCAAGGAAATCAATGATAAACAAATGCAGGAATTTTGTAGAAAAATTCTAACATTGTATGAGAAAAACGATGTGGACAGCCATATTGTGTGGGAAAGATAATAGTAATCTAACTTTAGCAGTCTGACTTGCCTTTGTGCTCTTCGATGTAATTCTTGATCCAGACCCAATCTGGATTACAATGGTTGAAAAAAGTTGAAAAATTATCCGTTAACCATTCATAATAATCGTCTTCCGTAAACTGGCAAAATGCTTCGACAAGTTCTTCTTTATTAATGGATTTCGGAATACGTGTGCTGGGTTTCTCTTTTAGTTTTTCTAGGACGAATTCTTTCACTACTTCTCTGTCTAACATAGAAGACCACCATTTTTTTACCGGGTTCTTTCACACTTTTATTTCTTGTTGTAGAGAAAATAGAACCTTATTGCCTCATAAAGGCTAATTACTTGCCCGACCAAATTAATCTCTTAAATTGTGGCTTTACAGGCTGATGTGTTGGTTTGGGCAAACTCAAATTCGGCGTGTTCCTTCCATTCTACGCGTTCCCAAAAGACCAAGGCGAAACCTTCAGCCTTATCCGCGACGTTGTTTTGGAGTGTGAGCGTTTAGGTTACGATTCGGTTTGGCTTGACGACCATTTGATGTATGGTTACTAGCAGATTTTTGAGAGCCCCGAAATCTTAATCCATATCAAACTTCTGATCAACGTATTCTAAGAAGCTCAATTCCCAATTTGTTGAATTCTTTGTCGCTGCCAACTACGAGTTTAGTTTTGAGGTTTTCAGCCGTTGCGGCGGCGAAGGCATCCCCGAGGGACATCGAGTGGTCACATTTGAATTTCGCAGCTTGACGCCATAACCCGTTATCTTCAGTTGGGACTACTTTTAGACCGTACCCTCTAAGAATTCGTACTTTCTCTTCAGCCACTTCAAGGCTTAATCTTGAGAGGATATAGGTAACTTCAGTCAAGTTGACCACGTTTATGTAGCCTTCAACTTCATTGCTTTCTATTTTTTCAAAAATATCCCTGACTTGTTCACCGCCCATCTCGCCAAAGAAGAACGCCAATATAGGTTCAGAGTCAAACGTCACTTTTTCCAAAACGCTTGCCCCATTGTTTGTCTTGTGCAAACTCTTCTTTCCGCGATTCTTCTAATAATTCTCGCGCCGTTTTACCTTTGAACGCTCCTTTAAGTGAACCAAATTCGTCGCTTGGCGAAGGAACTGCTTTTATGATGATGCCCCTTTCACTCTCTTCAAACATAATCTTATTTGTGATTCCGTATTTTTTTCGAAGCCTCTTAGGTATTGTTGCTTGCCCCTTTTTTGTAACGCTTACAACTTCTACCATGAAAATCCCCGCTTGGTAATACCGATGTATTTAGTAATACTTAACTTTGGTGGTCTTTACTTAATGCAAAGGCCTTAAAAACCGCCAGTAAAAAACTCGATATTCGCGTTTGATTCGTTTACTAAAAGCTAATTACCTCGTCACCCAATTGGTTTATCAGGCTGCAGGTAAACTTGGGCAAACTCAAATTCGGAGTGTTCCTTCCATTCTACGCGTTCCCAAAAGACCAAGCGGAAACCTTCAGCCTCATCCGCGACGCTGTTTTGGAGTGCGAGCGTTTAGGTTACCATTCAGTTTGGCTTGACGACCATTTAATGTACAATGACTGGCCAATCCTTGAGTCTTGGACGACCCTGTCCGCGCTGTCCGCCCTGACCAGCAGGGTGCGGCTTGGAACCATGGTTTCCTGCATGGCGCATCGGAATCCTGCGTTGCGGGCGAAGGCGGCGGCGACGTTGGATGTGGTTTCAGGCGGAAGGTTGGAGTTTGGGGTTGGCGCGGGAATCGGGGAGGCTGAGCATGCTGCTTACGGGTTCGATTTTCCCAAGCCGATGGAAAGAATTGAACGTTTACGCGAATCTTTAGAGGTGATTAAGCGCCTCTGGACGGAGGACAGGGCGAACTTTCAGGGAAAGCATTACAGGTTGACTGACGCTGTTTGCCTGCCTAAACCCGTGCAGAAACCCCACCCGCCCATAACCGTGGGAGCCAGCGGCGACCTGTTGCTGCGGAAGGCGACGGCTCCCTTTGCTGACAGGTTCGATTTCGGGTTTTTGCCGTCCCTTGAGCTGTACAGGCGCAAGCTTGGGGTTTTGGAGAATGCATGCAAGGCTGTCGGCAGGGATTTTGGGGAGATTGAGAAGTCCTGCTGGCCTGGCGGGCAAGTGGTCATAGCCCAAACCGAGGATGAGCTGCAGGAAAAGATTGCTAAGAAAAACGTTTTGGGTTTAAGCCAGGAAGAGTTCAAGCAGGTTAATTTGGCGGGTACACCTGCGCAGATTTTGGAGCAGTTGCAGGTTTGGGTTGATTTGGGCGTGTCATGTTTTATGCTTTATTTTGCGGATTTGCCGCGGGTTGAGGGGCTGCGGCTTTTCGCCAATTCCGTCATGAAGCCTATCCGTGGCGGTTAGAGGTCGCCTCTTGCGATGTGCGAGAGCTTGTGAGCCATTATTTCAGCTTTTATCCGTAATCTTCAAGAAAGACAAGCTGGTATGCTCTTTTTAGTTGACTAATTTTTCTTCGCATTTCCTCTTCTGGCTTTTTGAACAGCGCTTTGCACCCGTAAATTTGCGATGTAGCCAAAACGTAGCAGTCCGTTAACGAGAGACAGTATTTGAGCTTTGCTTTACCTGCTTCAATGGCTAAATCTTTGTTTCCAGTAGGGACTGTAACCGACGGAATCCTGAAGAGCCATTCAACAAGCTCTGCTGATGTGTCTTCTGGTTTTTCCACTCCCAGCTTTTGGTAGATCTTTGCGCTCACATAATACGTTTCTGAGAGAGTGGGGAGCGGAATTAATGCTTCAAATTCGCTGTTTAGCAGCGCCGTAAAAACTGCCTTTGCTTGCTCTTGGAATTGGGCTTTCCTGTCAATGTATTCTATTATAACGCTTGTATCTAAAGCGATTTGTGGCAATTGATACCTAGCTCTTTGAGAAGTTTTTGGGTCTTGTCGCTTGTGGCTTTGGCTTCGTGAAGGATTGGTTCAGTGACTTTTTGCCCTGCCCGAACAAAAGCTTTCTCTGGAAGTTCCCTGGTTGGCTCCAAAAGGACTCTTCCCTTCTCTACTTCAACTCGAAGAACTGTGCCAGGACTTAGGTTGAGCTCATCACGGGTGTCTTTCGGTATGACAACTTGCCCTTTTTTTGAGACCACTGTTTTTCTTGACATAAAAGATCATTTGCTGAATGTAAGAAATAAATCTTACTTAAATCTTACCCAGGTGTAAATTGGGCAATGGGGCTTAGTCATTTAGTCAGAGCCAAGCTTGGGGAGGGGAGCTGGAGGCGGCTTGCCGCGAGGCGGGATGGAATTTTGGCGAGATAGAAAAGATGTGATGGCCCCGTGATGCTTGGTTAAAGGTCGCCTCTTGCGATGTGCGAGAGCTCGTGAAGGATGATTTCGTCTATGCGGTGGAACGGTTTTTCCCGCACCAGTATGACGTACTCTGCGCCTTCCTCTTCGCAGGCGTTAAAAACGCAGGCGTCGGTGCCTCTTGTCGACAGGAGCCTGCCCCACTCCTCAATTTCGCGCATTTCGTCTTCGATGCAGCGCCGTTGCTCAATCACGCAGTTGAAGTCTTCATCGCAAAGCCTGAGCGCCTTAATTTTAGGCAGCGGCTTGCTGGACAGGGTTTTCCACGCCTTAACAAGCTTCTTTCCATGAATACGTTTAGCTTTCATGTCGACGCCTTCAACCATAACCATAAAAAACACGCAACCAGCCCCTGCCTCAAAAAACCATGACGCCGCAGGCAAAGGCTAACAAGAAAACTAGGGGTTTTTGGATTAAAAATATTTGCAGTAGTGACGCTACTACCACAACCAGTCCATGGTTTACGCCCAGATTGCAAGTGCGCATCCCTGTTTTCTTTTTCCAATCTTTCATCTTGGCTTATTCTGACGGCGTCGGCGTGTACCTGCTCAGGTAGCCCTTGGAGATTTTGGGTTTCCTCGGCTTCCACGCGGCTAAGCGTTCCTTAAGCTCCTTATCGCTCAGTTCGACGCGCAGTACGCGGTTGGGGATGTCGATGGTGATTTTGTCGCCGTTCCGAAGCGCCGCGATGGGTCCGCCGTCGAATGCTTCAGGCGCAACATGCCCAATGCAGGGTCCACGCGTCGCACCCGAGAACCGCCCGTCCGTGATGAGCGCAACGCTTTCGCTTAAGCCCATGCCCGCAATCGTCGCCGTGGGGATGAGCATTTCAGGCATTCCAGGCCCGCCCCGTGGTCCTTCGTAGCGGATGACTACGACGTCGCCTGCAACTACCTCGTGTCGTTTCATGGCTTCCTCCGCTTGGCGCTCGGAGTCGTAGACTTTCGCTGGACCTTGGATCTTCATGACCTTGGGCGAGACGGCTGCTGCTTTGACGACCGCGCCGCCTGGCGCCAGGTTGCCGCGCAGAATCGCGATGCCGCCTTCCTTGTGCACGGGGTTGCTTAGCGGTCGGATAACCTCTGGGTTGATCACTTTGGCGTTTGCGACGTTTTCGCCTACTGTTTTTCCCGTTACGGTCAGGGCGTCAAAGTGTATGTACGGCTTGAGTTCAGCCATCAGAGCGGGTAAGCCGCCTGCGTTGCCCAGGTCCGCCATGTCGTAGACGCCGCTTGGAACCATGCTGCACAGGTGCGGAACTCTTCGCCCTATTTCGTCGTAAGTTGAAAGGTTCAGTTTGGCGCCTGCTTCGTTGGCGATGGCGGAGAGGTGCAACACGGTGTTTGTTGAGCCGCCAAGCGCCATGTCCACTGCGGTGGCGTTGTCGAAGGCTTTCTGCGTCATGATCTGCGACGGCTTTATGTCGCGTTTAACCAGCTCCATGATTTTCATGCCTGACTCCTTGGCTATTCTCTGCTTGAACGCGCCGTTCGCCAGCGCCGTGGCGCAGTAGGGCAGGGACATGCCTAAGGCCTCGGTCATGCATGCCATCGTGTTCGCGGTGAACATGCCGTTGCAACTGCCACAGCCTGGGCACGCCACGTTTTCAAGCGCGGCTGATTCTGCCTCCGTCATTTTGCCCGCGAAGACTTTGCCAACGACTTCAAACATGTTGTTAACTCCGATTTTCTGGCCTTCATAGATGCCTGACTCCATGGGTCCGCCCGTGACGGCTACCGCTGGGACGTTAAGCCGCGCCGCCGCCATAAGCATGCCAGGCGTAATCTTGTCGCAGTTCGAAATGGTTACCAACCCGTCTAGGCGGTGCGCCTGCATCATGATTTCCACTGAGTCGGCGATGAGTTCGCGGCTTGGAAGGCTGTACCGCATGCCTTCGTGCCCCATGGCTATGCCGTCGCATATGGCGATGGTGCTGAATTCAAACGGGGTTCCACCTGCCTCCAGAATGCCTTCTTTAACGGCTTCGCCCAGCACGCGCAGGTGAACGTGCCCTGGAACGATGGATGTGTAACTGTTAGCGATCCCAATGAATGGTTTAGCTATTTCCTGATCTGTTAAGCCTAAACTTTTAAGCAAGGCTCTATGTGACGCCCGTTCGGGTCCAAGTTTGATTTCGTCGCTTCTCATAACATCACTCTTGTGCAACATAGATTCACCAATAATTTTATATTTAAGGTTGACGCCTTGGAAAAGGAAGGACTTTAAATGGGGTATTGCTTTATTTAACCGCTTCCCTAAAAAAGTAAAGTTTTTAGACACCACCCTAAGAGACGGAGAACAAACACCCGGAGTCTCGCTTGTACCTGAAAGCAAACTGAGGATAGCGCAGCGCCTAGACGAGCTGGGCGTGGACGTTATCGAAGCTGGGTTCGCCGCCGTTTCGGAAGGGGAAATGAAATCGGTAAGCCTAATCGCCAGCCAGGGGCTTAAAGCTAAGGTTTCAAGCGCGGCGAGGGGAACAAGAAGCGACATCGACGCCGTCTTGAAGAGCGGCGCCTCAACCATAAGCATGATCATCCCGACGAGCGATCTGCACATCGAGTGGAAACTGCATAAGACACGCGAGCAAATCCTCGCCGCCATCGACGAGTGCGTCAGGTACGCTAAGGACCACGGCTTAACCGTGGAGTTCCTCGCGGAAGACGCCACCCGATCAGACCTTGACTACCTAACCAGGTCTTTCCAAACGGCGGTTAACGCTGGAGTGGACAGAGTCATCGTCTGCGACACCGTGGGCATCCTGACGCCTGAGCGGTCAGCCGAACTTTTCTCAAAGCTGAAGGAAAAAATAAGGGTTCCAGTGGGCGTGCACTGCCACAACGACTTCGGCATGGCAGTCGCCAACAGCGTCGCAGCCTTAGGCTCAGGCGCAGAGGAGGTGCATGCAACCATCAACGGGTTGGGTGAACGAGCGGGAAACGCTTCGCTGGAGGAAATCGTCCTCACTCTCAAGTCCCTCTACAAGCTGGACGTGGACATCAAGACCGAGCTGCTGTTCGGCACGTCTCAGCTGGTTTCCAGGTTGACAGGCGTGTACGTGCAGCCTAACAAGGCGATTGTGGGCGCAAACGCCTTCACGCATGAGTCTGGAATTCACACGCAGGGGATGCTTTCTAACCCGTTGACTTACGAGCCGATCACTCCTGAACTGGTCGGGGCAAAACGGCGCATATCGGCTGGGAAACACTCGGGGTCACACGCCATCCGAGCGGACCTGGAGAACATGGGGCTTAAACCTTCGAACGAACAGTTTAAAGAGATTTTCCAGCGCATCAAAAACTTGGGCGACAAAGGCAAAACCGTGATGGACGCGGACGTGCTGGCGATCGCCGAGAACGTGATGGGCTTAAGCAAGGCTAAACCGATCAGGCTTGAGGAAATGACGTTTGTCGGCGGCGACAAGGTGACCGCGACCGCGTCGGTGCGTTTAACGTTGAACGGCAAGCAAGTTTGGGGTGCAGCCGTGGGCGTTGGCCCGGTGGACGCGGCGATAAACGCGGTGAAAAACGCGATTGCCGAGGTTGAGCCGATAACGCTGGAGCAGTACATGGTTAAAGCCATCACGGGCGGCACTGACGCGATGGTTGAGGTGACGGTGCGGATGCGCAAGGGCGACAGGATAGTGATGGCGATGGGAGTGCGCGAAGACATCGTTAAAGCCAGCTTAGACGCAGTGCTAAGCGCCATGAACGTGTTGACAACAGATTACAACGCCAAAAACAACCCATAGCACCCCTTTTTTTCAGAAGCCACTTGTAGTGTAACGTCGAAAATTTTCTTTGCTGATCTCGAAAGCTTCAGAATTTTCCATGGAGTTTTTGGCGTGCTAATGGCAGCCAAATGGTGTATATAATGCGGCTTGCATACAGTATTGGCGAAAAATCAGCATGCTAGTTAACGGTGAACAGCTTAACGCAATTCAATCGACGCGGGTTTTCAAAGGGTTGGGAAGGCTGAGTTTTAAGGCGCTTGGAGACGCCATTCCGGCGGGGCTGCTAATTGTCGAAAGGGAGAAGGGCGAAGTTTTTTATGTGAATAAGCGGGCGGTTGAGCTTTTTGGTTTTAGCCCACGCGGGCTCAAGTTTCGAGACTTTGCTTTAAACAGGGTTAAGGTGCGCAGGGTTGACGGCGGCAAACTGCGGTATGAAGAGCTTCCGCTGGTCAGGGCGCTCGTTCATGGAGAGACGCAGCGTGACCAGGAATTGACTTTTCAGGGGTCGAACCACGCCAGATTGAGCGTTTCGCTGCATGCGTCTCCGTTGATTGATGGCAGAGGAGAAATTGCGGCTGCTCTTGCCATTTTTGAAGACGTGACTGAGCGCAAGAAGGCTGAAGAGGCGTTGAGGCAGAAGAAGCAGAAGATGGGTGACATTCTGGCTAGCATCGACGACTACGTTTACTCGCTTGACAGAGACTGGAACATAAGTTACGTTAACAACAAGTCTGCGAACGACTGGAACTTTCAACCCGAAAGCTTGGTTGGCAAAAACTTTTGGCGCATGTTTCCCTTGTTTATCGGAACTGAAGTTGAGGCTAACTATCGTGAGGCGATGTACAGGAAAGAGATTAAGCGTTTCGAGTGGAAACCCGTTTACACGCAGGGCTACAGGGAATTTGCCGTTTTCCCTTCGTCTGAGGGCATAACTGTCTATGGCAGAGACATAACTGACCGTAAACTGTTGCAGAAAAAGCTTGAGGATTACTCGAAAAACCTTGAGAGGCTTGTTAAGGAACGGACTGACCAGCTTAAGGATGCTGAGCGGCTGGCAACCATCGGGCAGGTCGCGGGCATGGTTGGACATGACATTCGTAATCCTTTGCAGACCATCGTTAACGAATTGTACTGCGCGAAAGGGGAGTTAGATGCTGCGGTTGACAGTGAGGGCGGGCGGAGAATGACGGAAAGCTTGAGTTTAATCCAGGAGCAGGTTGATTACATAAGCAAGATTGTGTCCGACCTGCAGGATTACTCCAAAACGTTGCAGCCTAACCTGTGTGAGCTTGATCTTCGCGAATCCATCGGAGACGCGTTAAAGAGCATTAGGGTTCCGAGCAATATTGCAGCCACGACGATTTTTCAGAATCATCTGCCGATGGTGGAGCTTGACCAGACGTATTTGAAACGCATCTTAAGCAACCTCTTGATGAACGCTGTTCAAGCCATGCCTCAGGGCGGAAAGCTAATGGTTGAAGCCTTTCATGACGACGCGAACACCGTGATTACGGTTGAAGACACGGGTGAAGGCGTCCCGCTTGAAGCGAGAGGCAAATTGTTCACGCCTCTTTTCACGACGAAAGCCAAAGGACAGGGTTTAGGCTTGGCGGTTGTTAAACGCATGACGGAAGCGATGCAGGGCGCGGTGAATTTTGAAAGCGAATTGGGCAAAGGCACTAAATTCACCATCACGTTCCCGAGAAAGAGGCTGTAAAGGGCAAGATCAGCCAGGAAAACCGTGGCGGCTTCTAAGCGCTTGTTTTCGGTGGCGGACGCACACGCCGCCTTCCAAGTTTAACGCGTAGCGCTATCCGGTACAGTTTGCGCAGGGATTTCACGAGTTGCTCAAGGCTTGGCGCCGTTGAGTAGATAAGCGGTATCTGCTCGTACTCGGCTATGCGTATGGCCTGGGCGTCAGGCGGGGTTTTATGGAAAACTACAAGGCGCGGCTTGAGGCTGCTGACGCGTACAATCATCATGGGCAGGGAGCCTTCTTCTACGTTCGTGAAAATTAGCGCCCGATCGGTCGTTGATCCGAAAAGCTGCGAGTACTCCAAGCCAGAATATGCTTCAACTGCTTTTCGGCTGTCGACAACCGTGTACCCGTTAACTTCTTTAACGTACTTTTCTTTGCACGCGACTATTTCGCCGCCGATAGCCTTGCATAAATACTCAACCCGCACAGGGATTGGGAATTCGCGTAAGTCAACGACTGCCATGCTGGGTGAACTGGTGAGTTTTGCGAATTCTCGTATGAAGCGGCTGCCCTTCTGCTCGTCAATATGCAGCAGTGAGAGGACGAAGCGGCGGATGAATTTGGCGCCTGGGCTTTCCCGTCGCCCGCTTTCGTAGTCGCTTATGACGGTTGAAGAGGAAAGCCCCATGGTTTCGGAGAGGGTCAGTTGGGAAACGGCGAAGAGCTCACGCCACTTGCGCATGGTTGCGCCTGGTTTACTTGAAAGAATTATTTCTCCAGCGATTCTTCGCGCTAAGACTTCCCTGAGGCCTGGGGACACTGACATGGAATGATTCTCCCGGCTTGCAGTGTTTCCTTCAGGGTTGAGGTATAAAGGTTTAGCGCTTTTTGGGTGTGACGCGGCGTTTGTGCGGAGGGTTTCTTGGGCGTTTGCTGGGGGTTTGCCTGTGGGAAAAATGGTTTTGCTGTTTGTTTTGGGGTTTTGCTGGTTCGGGTGGAAACTGATTGTCTTTATTAGGAAGTTTGTGCAATTATGGGTTACTTCCGCAATGAAATATAAAAAGGAGTGAAATGTAAATGACAGAAAAATCAAGTGATGTCGTCTTCGTTGGAAACAAACCACCAATGAGCTATGTGCTCGCTCTCATAACAGCATTTTCAAGCGGGCAAAAAGAAATAACCCTGAAGGCAAGAGGACAAGCAATAACCACCGCCGTTGACGTTGCAGAAATAACGAGAAGCCGGTTCATCAAAGACATTAGAGTCAGCAAAATAGCGATTGGAACAGCCGAAATGCCGCCAAGAGAAGGCGAAAGCAGGTCCAGGATGGTTTCAACGATCGAAATCAGCATGGCAAAAGAGTAAACCACGCGACCAATAAAACACACATAAATGGGAGTTTTTTTAGCTCTCAACCCTTTTTACATTTAGATTTTGCATTTTGGTTTTTGATAAATTTTTGTTGCGACTTTGTGCTTATTTTTTTGTGTAGCCTTCGACTTTCTCGACGATTTCCATGAAGGCTTTTGCCGCCGCCGAATCCTTGTTTGCAATGACGAACGGTTGCCCTTTGTCCGAGTCCACGCCGATCTTCGGGTCAATTGGAATGCTGCCGAGGAACGCTACGCTCATCTCCTTCGCCATTTTTTCGCCGCCTCCTGACTCGAAAATCTCGGTTTTCGTTCCGCAATGAGGGCAAATGAAGCCGCTCATGTTCTCCACTACGCCGATGACTGGCATGTTGAGGCGTTCGGCGAAGGTGATTGCCTTCTTAACCACGCTGCTTGACAGCCCAGTCGGCATCGTGACGATGACTACCCCGTCCATTTCAGGCAGCAACTGCGCGACGCTCAGCGGTTCGTCGCCTGTTCCAGGCGGCAAATCGATGAAAAGGAAATCCAGCTCGCCCCAGACGATGTCCACCAGAAACTGCCTTATCGCCCGCATCTTGAGCGGTCCACGCCAAATCGTCGGCGCCTCCTCAGGCAAAAAGAAGTCAATCGACATAACCTTCATGCCTAACGGACCCTCAACTGGAAAAATGCCTGGAGGACCAGTCTTCACGCGCTGCCCCTCTAACCCTAAAAGCCTAGGCACGCTTGGACCATGAATGTCCGCGTCCAAAACCCCGATCTTAAACCCCTTCACCGCAAATGCCGCCGCAAGGTTAACGGTCACGGTGCTTTTTCCAACCCCGCCTTTACCGCTGATAACCGCGATTTTATGTTTGATCTTGCCCATTCTCTCTTTCAGTCTATTTTGCTCGACTGACTGTTCCCGTCTGTATTCTTCAAGCTGAGCCATGTTCCGTTCCAAAGCCATAAAAAACACCTGCTTACCAAAGTTATTAAAAGTTGATTCTTAAGTAAACTAAAATAGTTTATGGTGGCTTATTCAAGCCATGGCTAAACTGGCTTATTGGGGATAAAAAAATGGTTAATTTTCAAGACATTTTGCAGGCGCAAAAAAACATTGCCTCCTACACTAACCGCACGCCGTTGACCCAGTCGAAGTTTCTGAGTGAACTTTGCCATGGGAGCGTTTTTCTGAAATGGGAAAATCAGCAGCTGACACATTCCTTCAAAATCCGCGGCGCTCTCAACAGGCTTCTGAGCCTTACGTCCGAGGAGAAAGCTAAAGGGGTGATGACGGCTTCGGCGGGAAATCATGGCCAAGCCGTGGCTTACGCCGCGCAGAAACTGGGTTTTCACGCGGAAATTGTGGTCCCAACCTACACGCCTAAAGTCAAGGTTGAGGGGATACGGCAGTGGGGTGCGTCGCTGCTGTTGTACGGTGACACTTATGGGGAAGCTGAAAAGAAAGCCAAGGAGCTTGCAGCCAAGGAAGGGCGCCTCTACGTTTCACCCTATAACGATGAGCGGATTGTCGCGGGTCAGGGAACCGTTGGGCTGGAAATCCTCAAGGACCTGCCAAGCGTCGACGTAGTCATCGTGCCCGTCGGCGGAGGCGGACTCATCGGCGGCGTCGCCATCGCGGTCAAGAGCCAGAAGCCAGCGGTGCGGGTTCTCGGCGTTCAGTCGACGGCTTCACCCGTCATGTATGAGTCTTTGAAGGCAGGCAGGATTGTTCCGCCGCACAGGCATGAACGCTACACCATCGCGGAGGGGCTCGTGGGCGCCGTGGAGAAAGGCTCAATCACCTTCACAATCGCCCAACAGTGGGTCGACGAGGTCACGTTGGTTAGGGAGGAGTTGATCAGGCAAGCCGTTTACCTGCTTTGGAAGAACGAGGGGCAGGTGGTGGAAGGCTCAGGCGCAGCGGGCGTGGCGATGCTGATAGAAAACAAGGAATCATTCAAGGGCAAAACGGTGGCGGTAGTGATTACTGGTGGAAACATCGACCTCTACCTCTTCGACGGCATCGTAGCAGAAGAAAAATAACCTGTCAGCCAAGCTTGTAGCCGATCTTCCGCAGGAACTGCCGCCGCTCAGCCAAGTCAGCATCGGACTCTATGCCCCTGCTTTTCTCACCGTCAACAACGCCCATGATGCCTCTGCCCTGCTCGGTTTCGGCGACGATGACTTCCAGCTGGTTAGCTGTGGCGGCGTAAATCGTGCAGACCTCGGGCACCTTCTTGATTTTGTCCAGCACGTTGAGGGGATAAGCGTTTTTGATGTAGATTAGGAAGCTGTGTCCGCAGCCGATTTCAAGGGCTTTCTCCGCTGCATTTCGGCGCAGTTCCTCGTCGTTTCCTTCGTGCCTGACCAGGCAGGGTCCTGAACTTTCGCAGAAGCCTAAGCCGAACGCTATGTTAGGAACGGAGTTGACGAGGGCTTCGTAGAGGTCTTCAGCGGTTTTTATGAAATGCGCCATGCCTAAGATGACGTTGCAGTCTTTAGGCGGATAAATCTTAACCACTTTAAACTCCAAAGTTAAACCTCCAAAGATAGTATCCCCGCCAGCTCTTTTAAGCTATAGCATCTTCAGAAATAGAAGCCTGCAGACCCAAAGAGGCGGTTTGGCAGGGTTTTGGGTGGAGCCTCGAGCGGGCCTTGCTCCCGCGGCCTGCTGCTTACAAGGCAGCCGCTCTACTGGGCTGAGCTATCGAGGCACACATCTGGATTAACCCAGTTTTACACCCTTCACATTAAAGATTAGGCAGATAAAAGTTACTGCTAAGATTCAGCTTTGCCCAAATCAAAGGCACAAACATCGGCGCGGGTAAGTGCAGGCTCGGCTGAGGATAATATTTTTTAACGCGCCTGACAGATTTGCTGGTAGGTGAATTGTTTGGCAAAAACCCAGAAGTACTTAGCGTTGATAAGGATAAGCCCCAACATGGCTGCGAAACTGTACGAGCCGCTCATGGAGTTCAGCGAAAGCCCAATCAAAGGGGTAACCCTTGAAGAAGCGTACCAAGTGTTTGGACACTGGGACTTCGCGATTCTATTCCAGGCTGACAGCAACGAGAACGCCCTGCATTTCGTCGGAGACAAAATCCGTTTAGTGGAAGGAGTCATGGAAACCTACACCGTTCCCCTCACGCCCATAAAGACTTACCGCAAACCGTAGCCGCCGAAAAGAAAACAACCAAAGATCAACTAGAAAAAACATCTGAGAGCGTCTCGCTAGCCGTGTTCAGGCGGAGCCGCATCGCCAAGTGTGGTGTCGCCGTCCGCCGCGGTTTTTTGGTCATCTTTGCAAATTGATATATATTTCCGCTGACGTTTTTTGTAGATTATGGCATCGTACATAAAGAAGGCGAAAGTCCAGCTTGACGACATAGCCTTCAACAAACTGGACTACCGCGCAAACATAATGCTTATCCTGCGCATCGTCAATCGCAGAAAAATCCCGTTGCCCACGGCGGTCTACGATTTCTTCAACGCCCCCAGCGAAGTCAGCGACGACATGGGAAGCGAAAACTTCCTCGCCCCGTACATGCTGCCTGAACCTGGCAAATGCTTCGTCGATGTCGGCGCAAACGTCGGAGGCTGGACATTTTTCGTTGCCAAACGAGGATTCGACGTCTACGCGTTTGAACCAGGACCCAAAGCCTTCGAGGTGCTCAAGGGGTTAGCCAAGAAGTACCCGAACATCCATCCGTACCAGTACGCCTTAGGAGACAGCGACCGCACCACGCGCGTGGGGTTCGCCGCCTTTGACGTAGGAGGCACCGTGGATGAGGAAGTCAACCTGCCAGGGGGCGGAACAATCACCTTGCCTCTGCACAGACTGGACAGCCTACGCCTGCCCGAAGTAGGCGTACTGAAAATCGACACGGAAGGCTTCGAAACGCCCATTCTGGAAGGCGCCAAAGAGACAATACAGAAGTACAAGCCCCGCTTAGTCATCGAAGTGCACAGGCAGACAGGCAAAGCCGCCTCGACGTTTGAGGAGGAAAAGCAGAGAATCGAAAAGATCCTTGACAGCTTAGGCTACGGCTGGACCGTTCACTGCAGGCAAATCAGCCTACACGGCGAAATGCAGCCTTTCTTAATCGGGAACCCAAAAGACAAAACAAGATAAAACCGTTTTTTGAAGCAACCCCTTTTTGATGCTCCAGAAAGACCACTAAACTTTAATTGTATACTTCACATTTTGCCGAGCAAATCCAAGCAAGATTTTGGCAAAATACAGGCGGGGATAGCGTTGAGCCCCCGTTTGAACCCTCGGGTATTGAAATTGAAGTCGGAATCGGATTCAAGAGGCGCGGTGATCAATTTTGGCTCAGCATATATCTTGATGTCCAATACGTAACTGCCAGAAGGGATGGAATTTGAGCCGTGCAGGGGTTCAGACCTTGGCTATCGGTCGCGCCGCGATTATGGGTGCCAAGGCTTTGCTTTCTCCCACTCATGCATGAATAGATCTTCCATCCATTTCAGGAAAGAAGCATCTTCATACCCTCGCTTAATCCAGTTTGGGTTCGAATGAACACCCCAACTAATTTTCGCAATGGTATCTGTAGGCGATAGACTCTGTCCATTCAGGGTTGCTGACAATTTTGCAGTTCCTAAGCCTTTGGAAGGAGCCTTCAGATGTTTTCAAATACTAATAATTTATAAGGAAATAGCACCCTTCTTTTTTAAACTGTTTCGGACATGAGCAAGCCTGACATAAGTAGGTCTCCTTCCTTACGAAATCTGTTGGGAAGGATACTTGGCGTCTCAATTGGTGGATTTCTCGAATGGTTCGACTTTTCAATTTACGCTGTTTTTGCTGTTATAATCTCAAAGCAAATATTCGGATCGATAGGGGCAATATTTCTTGTTTTCTTAGCGTATGGATTAGGTTTCGTTATGAGACCGGTAGGAAGTTTCTTTTTTGGCCACATCGGAGACAAATATGGAAGAATAAAAGCACTCACCATCACTTTCTGGGTCATGGGGATAGCAACCATAATTACAGGTTTAGTGCCAGATTATGCCAACATCGGAATCGCCGCTCCCATTCTGTTAACTGTGGTTCGGATGGCACAAGGGTTTGGAACAGGCGGAGAATGGGGAAGCGCCAGCGCTTACCTTATTGAGCTAGGCGGAAGCAAAAGAAGAGGTCTTTATTCATCTATTCAAGAGTTCATTGCAATCTTAGGAATTGTAGTTAGCACAGCTATTGGATTAGCCATCACTCAACTTCCATCGCCAATTCTTAATTCAATTGGATGGAGAATTCCCTTCTTAGTCGGAGGGCTGGTCATAATTCCTTTGGCTTATCTTTCAAGGGTTGGAATTCCGGAAACAGATTCGTTTGAAGAAGTAAAATTCAAACATGAAGTCAAGTCTTCTCCAATTCTAACAACTCTGAAGAACGATTACAAGCCATTTCTTATAATTATTTTTGGGACAGCGGCTTTAACGACGGCATTTTATGGAGCGATTACGTACATGACAACTTACATTGTAACTGTCATAGGGCTAAGTCTTAGCGTGGCGCTAATGGCCACATTAACTTCCCTGATATTCATAACCTTGTTAACACCTATTTTCGGCTATTTATCAGACAGACTCAAAACAAGAAAAAAGTTCTTTTTGCTGTCTACCCTTTTGCTGATTCCCATAACGCCCGCTTACTTTCTTACTGTGGGAACCCGACAGTTTGGGGCAATCATATTCATGGCCGCCGTTTTTGGACTCACTGCTTCAATTGGCGCGGGGACACTTATCTCATTCATAAGTGAGAGTTTTCCCACTTCGGAAAGAGTTACTGGCGCTGCTTCATACAACATTTCAGCAGCTTACTTTGGCGGGTTTGCTCCGGTTATTTCTATTGCTCTCATCGATTTGTTGCATTCAGAGTTAGCTCCGGCATACTATGTCATTGTGATCGCAGTATTGTCTTTGGTTGCGATTTATTTTGCAAAGGACACAGGAAAAATAGAAAAGCTACCTGAAACGGAGTCACTGTACCACGAGTTTTAAGTGTATGGATACCAAGGCTTTGCTTTTTCCCACTCATGCGTAAACAAATCTTCTGCCCATTTCATAAAAGATGCTTCTCCTCCGTAGAATGAGTTGTAGCTCATTGCTCCATCATGCCGACGAAGAGTTAGCATGGCCACTTTATCGGTAACATTTACATTTCCTATTATTCTTGGGGTTGATCTTATTTCTGGATGAATGTCACCAGGACGGAACATTGTTCTGGCGTCATTCAGAAAGCTTTCCTGCACAAGCCACCTAACTTTCACCCCTTCATGTAAACGTCTAAGGGTTATTTCGAGAAGATGTTTGACGCCAAGCACTGAAGCATCAATCTTGTTTTGAGCACCTTCGAACATCTCTGCAACTTCATTCATGGTGTCGACGGTGCTCGTCGTCAGCTTAACATTCGTTAAGTCGCCTAATCGTGCGCGAAATTCGAATGGTAGGAGTGACGTGTCATGTTCAAGGAAGTATTCTCTGTTCTTGGAGATTACTCCCAGTGGAGACATGATGTCAAGAACTAGCTGCGCATAAGCTGTCATTCTGTAGGTTCCATTAGCCTGCTTCTGCACAAGCAAAGCATCGTTTAGCCGTTGCAGTTGTCTGCTAACTTCGGTGTCGGTTAGGCCTAGTCGTTTAGCTAGTTCCTGCATCCTGAGTTCCTTAACTTGAAGCTCGCTTAAAATGCCAAGTCTGCTCTCACTCGCGAGTTCAAAAAATAACTTATCTAAACCTTGTAAACATTCCATTTTCGGCACCACGTTTTAGTTTCGTCCAATGTTTGTTTCTAAGCTTCAATGTGGTATACTAAACATCGTTGCGAGCTATAATTAATTGCTATTGATTGCCTTTTAGCTCTACCGAGGAAAAAAAATGGAAGAAATTGATAAAGAACGGTTCTTCTCGGTGGAACTGAAATCCAAGGTTAACCTCAAAAACGTCACCGTTCGCGACAGCAGCCAAGAAAACGTCTTGGTTGAAGGCACTCTGGGAAAGCTACAGCACGCAGAATTCGCTGATGGAGTAGTCCTGGAAGTTTTTGGCGACAAAGGCGTCCTCAGGGTTAACCTAACAGTAGATGACATCAAAAAAATAGAAAAAAAGGAAAAGGAGGTGTAAGAGATGATTTACTGTACAAAATGTGGAACACAAAATCCTGATGGCGCAGCCTTCTGCCAAAAATGCGGTGCCCAACTTCAATCCGCGCAGAATACGCCTGTGGTGAATAATTATTATTACGGGCGGCAGAGGCTTCGCGATCGGAGAGGATCTGGTCAAGAACAGTCGGGTCCGCACATAGGAGCACTCATCGTGGCCGCAATAGTGATAGTGGCAGGACTAGGGGTCTTTTACCCTGATCTCCCCTGGTACTTGTTCTGGGGGACTCTTTGGATTATGCTCGGATGCCTGATAGTCGGCTTTTGGGTACTCAGAAGAAGCAGAAATACATCAAATCAACCCCAATCGGTTACCACATAGGTGAAAAAAATGATCGAAACAAAAGACTTAACAAAAATGTATGATGCAACACACGGAATAACGGATGTCACCTTAGATATTTCAAGCAGCACTTCAATGGCCTTGCTAGGCAGAAACGGCGCAGGAAAAACAACTCTCATCAGGACATTACTTGGCTTGCTTAAACCGAATTCAGGAAGTGCAACTATTAACGGCATTGACGTAGTAACTGATCCCCAAGGCGTCCGAAGAGTCGTAGGGTATCTTCCAGAGACTTTTGGTTTATACAACGATATGACAGTCATTGAAATTCTTGATTACGCAGGAAAGCTTGAGCGAATCGAAACTAACGAGAGAACTGCTCGAATACAATCGCTCCTGCAAAGATTAGAGCTTTCAGACATCAAAGATATGAAAGCTGGCAATCTATCCAAAGGCTTAAGCCAAAAAGTGGGTTTCGCCCGTGCACTACTGAACGATCCAGAAGTAGTTTTTCTAGACGAGCCCACTTCTGGCCTTGACCCAGTCGCAGCTAGAACGATGGAAAACTTGGTAAACGACCTAAAGCACGAAGGCAAAACGCTGCTAATAACCTCGCATATCCTTCCAGAGGTCGAAAAAATGTGTGACCACGTTTCATTAATCAAGCAAGGACATCTGCTTACGACGGGATCCCTAGATGAAATCAAAAACCAATACTGCAAACCGTCAATTCTCATAAGACTGCGGGATGAGAAGAGCGCGCAACAAGCAATCAACCTATTGAAAAAAAGCTTCAAAGAGCCAATTGAGCGAGAAGACAACAAGATAATTCTGCACACAAATGAGGCGGACGAGTTTACCGCTGCAATAAACAAACAACTCGAAGAAGCAAATCTGCCTGTCTATGAGATTAAGAAGCAAGAAGCAAGCCTGGATGATGCATACTTTAAGGCAATGGAGGCTTAAAAATTGGTTAACGTAATAGTGGAGATCGCTAAAAAAGAAATTAAAACTTTCTTTAGACAAAGCAGAGCAATGGCCACCTTTGTAATGTTGCTAATATTTGCTTCAATATCGATATTCGAAATACAGCACATTCTTAGCCAAAGCGGTTATACGGCAACTGCACTTTCGTCGGCTCTTGGCAGTTTTCTGTTCCTTGCATCAGTCTTTCCTGCAACCTTAGCTGGCGGCATATGTTTCATGGCCTTTGCAGCCGAAAGAGACCAAAAAACACTGGAGCATCTGTTGTCTATGCCGTTGAGTGATAACGAAATATTTCTTGGAAAGTTCCTGGCTGCTGTGATCGCTGGCTTAGCAGGTCTGCTACTGGTATTCTCCGTCGTTATAGGCTACACAGTGTTTAGCAATCCAATAGTCTGGAACGCGCCTCTGTTAACCGGCTCGCTAAGTCTGCTTACGTTCGTTGTATCACCGATGATAGTAATAATGTTTGCACTGATATCAACGGTATTGTCTCGATACCTATCAAGCCGCGACTCATTCATAACAAACCTAGCATCAGTGGGCGTCTTGCTTGGAATATTTGCCCTAAAAGAAACAGTAACAGTGGATGCTTTAGCATTTAATGCAATATTGACAGTGATCATTTCGGCCACAGCTGTTACATTGTATGTCTTTGGCGCAAGAAAGTTCAACCGCGAATCGCTCGTCTCCCGCTTGTAGGCTAGGCAACCTATGAAGCCGGTTCACCCTCTCTTTTTTCCCAATATATAATTTGGAGATATTTGAAAAATGTTGCAAGAACAGATTGAGCATAAAAGGGCAAGAAGAAACAAAGTTAGATTAAAGCCAGATTCTTTTTCTGACATTATTTTTGGTCTGGCACTTTCAATCGGTTCTCTGATTTTGATTCAGAATCGAGTGTTAGCTTGGCAAAGTTTTGTTGAGAACATATTATTGTTTGGCTTTAGTTTCGCAGTCATTGCGATGGTTTGGCTTTCGTTTTCAGAAACGATGCAGTATCTTTCAACCGAAGTATCATCGGTAGTGCTTCTGAACTTAATGTTGTTCTTCTGCGTGGTTCTCGAACCTTACCTTTTCTATACGCTGGAGAATAGCGAGGGTCAGCTGCTAATCGTGACGTCTGAAGTCTTTGCTTTAGATATGGGATTCATGTTCTTTGTTCTGGGAACATTAGCCTTAATAGTTGTAAAGGAGGCTAGGCGTTACCATCCGAACTATCATTCTGACGATTTGACGATTTTGCAAAAGATGATTTACCCCAGATACATTCTGGCGGCTTTATGCCTGCTATCAGTCGATCCTTTTCTCTGGGTTTCAACGCCATTCGCGTCGCCATTCGACCATTTAAGGTTCGTATTATGGACTTCATCCCTCGCCGTTTTCCTTGTTTATTACATGACAGTTAGCATCTTCCATACAGAAAAGAAACTAGATTCTAATGCTAACCCAAAAAATGCTGCGATGGCCAACGGCAACCGCGAAAATGCTTTGGTCGAAAGCACAAACGGTAACCTACAGGATGCTGTGCTTACAGAAAACTTGAAAGTCAGCAATAAACAGGGGGAGGTGCAAAAAAATTGACGCTTTGCTCGAAATGTGGAGCACAAAACGCGGATGGTGCAGCCTTCTGCAGTAAATGTGGCACGCAGCTTCAATCGGCACAAAATACGCCAGTGGTTAATAATTATTATTACGGGCGGCTAAGGCGTCGCGATTGCAGAAGATTAAGTCAAGGAGGTCAAGGAGCAGCACCTTTAGTATTTGCCGAAAAAGAAGTTATTAAAGAAGTAGTTTTGGTACCTTGCGCCTATTGTGGTTCACTCATGCCTCAAACATCTACAGTTTGTCCACATTGCGGAGCAACAAGAAAAGCGTGACAAAGCGCGCGGCAAGTCGCCGGCTGTCTGGAGGCATAGTCTTATTATTCTATGTCAGTTATTCTTCTGCTTTTTTAAGCTACAAATACCGTAAATTTTGAACCTTGCTGAGGATAACTCTGCTTGGAACTTGAACCGAAATAGGTTAAGACCAATTCAAACTCGGCCTAGCGAGTATGGGCCACTTTTATTGTCATGAACTTTTTTCAACGTTAGATTTGTTGGTTTAACGGTTTGAGCCTAAATATTTGAGCAAAGAACTAAGTATGTTAACGAAAGGGGTTAATTGCAAAAAATGAGCCAAAATTTAGCAAGAATTGAGCAAAATGCGGGCGGGGAGGGATTTGAACCCTCGACCCCCAACTTAGGAGACTGGTGCTCCATGCCGTTTCGCATGTTCTTGGCGGGAAGGTTTTTTATCCAGTACTTACAGCTATTATGTGCAATAAACATGTACGGAATGTGGTGTGCGTGAGTAATGTTACAGTGAGAGTTCCCGATGAGCTAAAAGGACGCATGAAACGCTGCAAAAACATTAACTGGAGCGAGGTTGCAAGAAAAGCCTTCGAAGAAGCCGCGCGTAGAGAAGAGATACAGTGTGCTGCAGCGGCGATTGACAAACTAAGGGTTGAAAGCAAGATAAAATGGGACGGCACTAAGGAGATACGCAAATGGAGAGACGCCGAGAAGTAGTTCTTGACTCTTCAGTTGTGGTTAAGTGGTTCAGCACAGAAATCAAGACAGACGAGGCTTTAAGACTCAGGGATTCATACACACAGGGTTCATTGGAGCTAACCGTTTCAGAAGTACTAATCGCTGAAGTAGCCAACGCCTTAAGATACAAACCTGATTATGATACGGAAAAACTAAGAGAAGCACTAACCAGTTTGTTGGGTCTCCACCTAAACATCGTACATTTAAGCGAAGCTGTAGTGACTAGAACGGTTGAAATAGCCTACGAAGGAAAAGTCACCTTCTATGACGCCCTGCCTGTGGCTATGGCAGAACGACGAAAAACCGTGTGCATAACAGCAGATGAAACAACCCAATACAAAAAACTCCAAACAAAAGGCTACCCCATCGAACTACTCTAGCTTGAAAAGAGAAGTGGCGGGCGGGGATAGCGTTGAGCCCCCGTTTGAACCCTCGAGCTGCGCATAGCTTAGCCAAGCCTAGAAAAATTACCGATGTCTGTTGCCATTAGCTTGACTTTTCGATCTCCAAACTAGCAACATACTCCAGATTCTTGGGTGGCTTCTCATCTCCTGAACTGTCAAAGACGAATTTAGTCTTCCAACCATTGTATTCTGCAGCAAGCTGCAAATGGCAAAGGGCAATACCCATATTGACCGGATAGTAACTCCCGCCTACAATAGTTCTAAGAAAGCTAGACTTGGAGGAATAGGCATGAATTGCATTCTTGTTACCGGTAAAATACCAGTTTTGTAAGTTTACCGCTGATGGAGCAAGACGCACTGGCTCTAACAATTCATCAGCTCCGTCCATGTTTGTTATTTCCTTAAGAGATTTTCTTTTGAATTCTGAAGCACTTGTCCTGTATAGTGTTTCTTTTGAATTTCCGAACGACATCAGAATAATGAATTCCAGATTTGAAGAGTCTGTTAAGTCTTTGGTTGGTTGAGGAATACCCAGCCAGCAACTGCCCAATCCAGTCGCTGAAAAATAAAGGTCCATTTGCTGAAGCATAAAACCAATGTTGACTTTGTAGGCGTCCTTGGCTTCGGAGAATGCTGCAATAAAGTGAGGCGCTTTATTCCCAAATTTTTTGGTTACCTGATTGGGCGAAATAATTTTGAACTCTGTCTTGGTCCCTGATAATAATGGCTTTAATGACTGCAAATTTCTTGAAATCTCTTCGAGACGATTTGAGTCAATCGACGTTGAGTCATAATTCCTAATCGATTTTCTTTTAAAGATTGCTTCGTAGAGAGCATTCTTATCCATTTTCTTGCACATCCAGCGAATTCTGATTATTACTTCTCAGATGAGACCTTAAAACTTACTGTGTGAGCCCTTATCTGCTGCGCTTATAAGGATTTCATTCATACTCGTTGCTATGGTTCGGTTCGGATTGAGCGGTTGGCGGGTTGTCGTGGTTGTCTTAGCGGCAACTAACGCTGTTATGGCTGTTTCGCAGACGAACATCGCGTCGCTGTATCTTGGGATTTCTTCTTATTTCCATTCGAGTCTGCTGGGCTTGGGGGTTCTTGCTTCAGTATACTTTGCCGGGTACGGTCTGGTTGAGCTGCCCGGAGGGATGATTGCGAGCAGACTTGGACCGAAGAGGCTGATTGTTACGGGAGGGCTATTGACAACATTTTCGTTGCTTGGCTGCGCTCTTTCACCGAGCTTTGTTTTTCTGACGATATTCAGAATCTTTGCTGGTGCTGGGTATGGGCTGGTTTTTGCACCCACTCTTGTTTTGCTCATCAGAAATCTTGGCAACCGCCAAGTCGGTTTGGGGGCGGCTCTTGGAACAATCTCTTTCGGCGTGGGAGGTTCTGCAGGAATCTATTTCTGGTCTATTCTGAGCAACGGGGCTGGTTGGCGAGTGAGTCTGCTCGTGGAGTTCGCCATAAGTCTATGCACAGTTGCTTTGCTGATTTTTCTAGTTCCCGACGATAAAACAACCGATCCTAAGGTGAGCTGGAGGCAGCTTAGGGTTGCTTTTACGGATAAGTCAATGATAGCTTTGTGTCTTACAGCATTCGGTGGAGCTGCGACGGCTAACCTAACTGGAAGCTTCATAGTCTACTATTTGGAGAACGTGTTCAGGGTGGCTCCAGCCGACGCTGGGCTGATTGGCGCAATCAGCTATTTTGTGCCCTTGATCACGTGTGTCGCGGCTGGCAGACTATACGACCGTGGGTTTAGTGTTAAGAGGCTTTTGGGTATTGCCGCGATAGCTATTTCGCTTGGAACGGCTGTACTGGTGTTTAATTCAGTTCTTGCCGCCGTGGTCGGCGTCATCGTTGTGGGGCTTGCAAGTGGTGTTGGCGGTACGGTGGACTTTTCAGTGGCTAGGGACCTGTCGGTTAAGCCAGAGTTGGAGAGTCTCAACGTCGGGATCGTGGATTTGGCCATGCTTATAGGCCTGTTTGTGTCACCGTTGCTTTTCT
>Ga0187852_1000965_pt1 | contig 28776 bp, 31 predicted proteins | sample June2016WEW_6_40_FD_134511 | JGI IMG/M metagenome (GOLD analysis project Ga0187852, IMG submission 134511) | Peatland microbial communities from SPRUCE experiment site at the Marcell Experimental Forest, Minnesota, USA - June2016WEW_6_40 | ecosystem: Environmental > Terrestrial > Soil > Wetlands...
CCACATATTCCTCGTTGGTGAGAATCTTGGCGGTGATGACCGGCTCGCGGATGGATTCGATGTTGGTGGGCTCGGGCCAACGCGAGGGATTGTCCACCTCCATCACGCTGCCGTCGGTCATCAGAATGTGGTAGCGCACGCCGGGAGCGGTGGTGATCAGGTCGAGCTGGTACTCGCGCTCCAGCCGCTCCTGGATGATCTCCATGTGCAGCAGGCCGAGAAAGCCGCAGCGGAAGCCGAAGCCCAGCGCCACCGAGCTCTCCGGCTCAAAGAAGAAGGAGGAATCGTTGAGACGCAGCTTCTCCAGGGCATCGCGAAGGAGCGTGTGCTCATGCGAGTCCACGGTGTAGAGGCCGGCGAAGACCATCGGCTTGATGTCTTCAAAGCCGGGCAACTGGGCGGCGGCGGGCCGCGCGTCGTCGGTTACGGTGTCGCCTATCTTGGTGTCGCTTACAGTTTTGATGGTGGCCGCAAAGAAACCCACCTCGCCCGCGGAGAGTTCGCCGATCTCGACCGGCTTGGGCATCAACACGCCCATGGACTCGACTTCAAAGGACTTCCCATTCGACATGAGGCGGATGCGCTGGCCCTTGCGCATGGTGCCCTGCATGACCCGCACCAGCACAATGACGCCGCGATAGGCATCGAACCAGGAGTCGAAGATGAGAGCCTGCAGCGGCGCGCCGGGGTCGCCAGTGGGCGGCGGCAGGCGGTGGACAATGGCTTCAAGCACTTCAGCCACGCCCTGGCCGGTTTTGGCGCTCACCGGGATGGCGTCGGTGGCGTCCAGGCCCACCGCCTTCTCGATGGCCTCCTGGGTGCCGAGAATGTCGGCCGAGGGCAGGTCGATCTTGTTGATGACGGGAATGATTTCCAGGCCGTGGTTGATGGCGAGATAGGCGTTGGCCAAAGTCTGCGCCTCGACGCCCTGGCTGGCGTCGACCACCAGCAGCGCGCCCTCGCAGGAGGCCAGGGAGCGGGAAACCTCGTAGCTGAAGTCCACGTGGCCGGGGGTGTCGATCAGATTGAGCTGGTAGGTGTTGCCGTCGTGGACCTTGTACATCATGCGCACGGCATGGGCTTTGATGGTGATGCCGCGCTCGCGCTCCAGATCCATGTCGTCCAGGATCTGGGCCTGCATCTCACGGCCGGTGACCGAGCCGGTGAGTTCCAGCAGACGGTCGCTCAACGTCGACTTGCCGTGGTCGATGTGGGCGATGATCGCGAAGTTGCGAAGGAAGCGGGCATCCATGCGGGGCCTTGCGAAAGAGGGTGGAATGCGCTGTTCTGCGCGTCCGCCGCAGCGGACCTCCAGGGCATAGCTTATCATCGGCATAGCGCCTTCCGTGGGCTGTTTCTGATCGCGGCGCCGCATCCTTTCATGCATATTTGTTGGAATCTGTATCGTTTGGTTGGTTCGGGCCTGCTGGCGCTCATCCTGGCGGGGTGCGATCCCTCGCAATCCGCAAAGAAGCCCGAGGTCGCCCAGCCCCAGGCCACCGCGCCCGTACTCGCCGCTGCGCCGCCGCAAGCCGCAGCGCCGGCAGCGCCTCCGCCGCCGACGCCCGCACAGCAGCGGGTGAGCGTGCTCATCCAGCAGGTGGAAGACGCTTACAGCAGCGGGGAGCAAGACTATCGCAAGGGGAAGTTGCCCGAGGCCAAGGCGGAGTTCGACCGCGCGGTGGACCTGATGCTGTCGAGCGGCATGGACATCAAGAGCGATGAGCGGTTGCAGGAGGAGTTCGACCGCATTGTGGACGGGGTCAACGCGCTGGAGATGGAGGCGCTCAAGCAGGGCAACGGCTTTGTGCCCAAGGAAGAGCCCACGCCGGCCGAGGCGGCCAGCGACGTGACTTTCGAGGTGAACCCCAACATCGTGGCCAAGGCCACGGCCGATCTGGCCACCACCAAGTCCGACCTGCCGCTGGTGGTGAACGAGTACGTGGCAAGTTACATCAACTTCTTTGCCAATACGCAGCGGGGCCACAATACGCTGGAGCACTCGTTTGAGCGCGCCGGGCGCTACAAGGCGATGATCCAACGGGTGATGTCCGAGGAGGGCGTGCCGCAGGACCTGATCTACCTGGCGGTGGCTGAGTCGGGCTTTCAGCCGCGGGCGGTCAATCGCCGCTCCCGGGCCGGCGGCATGTGGCAGTTCATGCCTCGCGGCAACTACGGCCTGGTGCGCAACGCATATGTGGACGAGCGCTTCGATCCGGAGAAGTCCACCCGCGCCTACGCCCGCTACATGAAGTACATTTACGAGCAGTTAGGCGACTGGTATCTGTCGATGGCCGGGTACGATTGGGGATCGGGCAATGTGCAGCGCGCGGTGGTGAAGACCGGCTACGCCGATTTCTGGGAGCTGTACAAGCGCAACAATCTTCCCCGCGAGACCAGGAACTACGTGCCGGAGATACTGGCGGCGATCATCATCGCCAACAATCCCAAGCAGTATGGCTTCGAGGACCTCACCCTCGATCCCCCGGTGCTCACCGATACGGTGACCATCAATTATTCCGCCGACCTGCGGCTGGTTTCAGACCTGGTGGGCGCGCCGGTGGATGAGTTGATGGCGCTGAATCCCAGCCTGCTGCGGCTGGTCACGCCACCCGGCGCCTCCTTCGACCTGCACCTGCCGGCCGGCACGGCCACGCTGTTCACCCAGCGCGTCGCCCAGATTCCCGAGTCCAAGCGCAACGCGTGGCGGTACCACCGCGTTGCCGCGGAAGACACGCTGGCATCGGTGGCGCGGGAGTATCGCGTGACGCTGGCGGAACTGGCCGCGGCGAATCACCTGCACCAGAGCGACAGCATCGAGGGGGTTGAAGCGCTGCTGGTGCCGTTGGCGCCCGCGGCGGCGCCAGCGCGCATGCTGATGTACACCGCGCGCAGGGGCGATACTCTGGTGACCATTGCCGACCGTTTCGGCGTCTCGCTCAATCAGTTGCGGCGCTGGAACAAGATCACCGGGATCAAGGTTGAGGCGGGCCGCCGCCTGCACGTGGCCGAGCCTGCGAGCGCGCCTCGCACGGGACGCAGCCGCCGCCCCGGAGCCTCTGCCGGGATGTCCGGGGGGAATGGCGCAAAGGCGCATGAAACGGCCCCGGCAAAGGGTTCCACCCAAGAGCCCGCGTCTCGCGCGGCCACAAAGAACAACGGCGCGCCGGCGGCGCAGAAGGGAGGCGCGGAAAGCCCCGGGACCGGAGCCGGCGCGAAGACGGGCGGGGCGTCGAGCGCGAAGAAAAGCCGCTTAAAGAAGGCCGCCGCGAAGGAAAAACCATCCTCTTAGAGGCAAAAAATGGCCAGGCAGCTCATTACCCACTTGTGTTTTGATAGCGTTTGCGTGCAAGCTATTGCTACAATGATTCCGCGAGCGGAGCACGTGCGTCTGTTGCGCGAAGAGACAAATCAAATCAACGGCAGCGGCAAGCCGCTGGAGGCAATGGAATGGAAGAATTGTTCAGGATGTACGCGATGAATGACGGCAACCCCGATGGGGAGCCCTCAGAGTTCGACCCCGATCTGGAAGAAGACTTCGAAGAGGATGAAGAAGTCGAAACCTCCGGCGTGCTGACCTCCTCGGATACGGGCCAGGGAGTGGTTGCAGAGGCCGTGATCGTGGCCGTGGAAAAACCTGTAGCAAAGCCGGCCAGCAAGAAGGCCGCGGTGAAGAAAGCTCCGGCCAAGAAGGCTGTGGCGAAGAAGGCGGCGGCGAAAAAAGTTGTGGCGAAGAAGGCCGCAAAGAAGAAGGCCGTCAAGAAGAAGAGCGCTGGCGTAAGGGACAAGAAGGCTGTGGCCAAGAAGGCCGCGGCCGGCAAGCGCGCCGGCAAACCCGCCAAACGAGGTAAAAAGTTGGCCGTCAAGAAAGCAGCCAAGAAGACGGCCAAGAAGGCTCCGGCGAAGAAGGCCAAGAAGACCAAGAAGTCATCTGCGAAAAAGAAAGCCAAGAAATAACGGCAACAGGCCAATCAAGGCAAGCAAAAAAGCCCGGCTTAACGCCGGGCCTTTTTTGCGTCTAGTGGAGGCGTACGGTCAAGGCAGAGGACTGGGGGAGCTGAGCTGGCCGAGATGCCAACGCTGATGCCGGAGGTAGTCCTCGATGAGAAAGCGCAGCGAGACCGGAGCGTCGTCGCCAACGATGCAGCTTGCATTGAGCCGGTCTTCAGGTATCTGGTCCACCACCGCCGCGAGGATTTCGTGCTCCGCCTCCCACCATCTGAGCAGAGTTTCCCAAGGTTGAGCGGCATAGCCGTGCGCGGCTACCCATACGTCCTGCGCGTACTTGGGGCCGGCATAGTGGCCGTCCGCGGCGGCACGGACGAAGCGCTGGCGGTTGTTGGCCGCCGAATCGAGCAGGTGCCCGACGATTTGCTTGCGGGACCAGCCGCCTTCGCGCCAGGGAGTGCCGGCAAGCTGGGGCGGAAGTGCAACGAGCGCGGCGTGAATGGTGTCAAGTTCCGCGCGAAAATGCCGGGCAAGCGGGGTTGTCATGCGTTCCTCCACTATCGGGCGGGCGATTGGATCTTGCCCTATCCCAAAACGACGGCCCCGTTGCCGGGGCCGCATGGTCCGATCTGTTGCAACGGCCTATTTCTTGAGTTCGGCGATCGCGGCCAGCACTTCCTCGGAGTGGTGCGAGGGATCCACCTTGGTCCACACCTGAGCGATTTTGCCCTGGGGATCGATGAGGAAGGTGTTGCGGTTGGCGATGGTCATGGGGCCAAAGTGGCCCAGCGAGCCGTAGGCATCGACTACCTTGTGCTCCGGATCGGCCAGGAGGCGGAAAGTGAGCCCTTCCTTGGTGCAGAACTGTTTGTGGCTGTCGGGAGTGTCCAGGCTCACGCCCAGGATGACGGCGTTCGCGGCGTCGAACTTGGCCTGATCGCGCTGAAAGTTGTGGGCCTCGATGGTGCAGCCCGGAGTCATGTCCTTGGGATAGAAGTAGAGCACCACCCATTTGCCGCGGAAGCTCTGCAGCGAAATCTGGGAGCCATCCTGCGAGGGAAGGGTGAAAGTGGGCGCGGCCTGCCCGACGGAAGGCAGGGTTTGCGGTTGATCGGCCGCATGGACTGCGACGAACGCAGCCCCGAGCACAAGGACTGTGGCAAAGACGAAGAGAAAGAGTTTTATCACGAGGGGACCTCCAGGTTATTTGACGGGGAAGGGGTTGAAGGGGACTCTGAAAATCCTTGCGGAGCTCAGTTTCCGCGCGGAGTCGCCACAATGGCAATTCCTGCCTCGGCGGCGCGCGCAAGCAACGTGTCGCGGTCGAACAGCAGCGTTCGGCCGGCCTCGACCGAGAGGCAACTAGCGCCGGCGCGGATCATGGTTTCAACCGTTGCTATGCCGATGACGGGTACATCGAAGCGCATGTCCTGGTTGGGCTTGGCGACCTTGACGACTGTGAGGCGGCGTTCCAGCGTTGAAGTATCGCCGCCGAGCGAGCGCATCAGGTGGCCGGCGCGCTCGATGGCCGCGTCCGTGCCTTCCATGGCCTCGACGGCGACGCAGGCCTGCGCCGCGACCACCACCGTTTGACCGATGTCGAAGCCGGCCACGGCGCAGGCCACGCCCAGGCCGTACTCGATGTTCCTGCGCTCATCCTCATCCGGGGCGCGCGCAGTCAGAACGCCCTCCTGGGCCAGCAGCGGCTCAAGGAAGGCGGTGGAGCTGACCAGTTCAATGCCCTCGTCGGCGAGGACTTTGGCTACCGCGCCCAGCAGCATGTCCGTCGAGCGCGCCGGCAGATTGAGGAGCAGCTTGGCCAGCCGCCAGTCGGGGCGAATGCTGGAAAAAATATTCTTATGCTTCACCTGCCCGGCCATCACAGCTTTTTGGACGCCTTCCTTGTGGAAGACCTCAATCAAGCGGGACAGCTCGCCCAGCGAGAGCCAATGGACGGTGATGCCGTTGTCGGCGGCAGCGCGGCGATCGATTTCAGGGTCAGTTTCCTCGCGAATGGCCGCGACGACCACGGCGTGGCCTTGCGCCCGCGCCGCATCCAGCAGCAGGAAGGGAAAGCGGCCGTTGCCGGCGATGAGGCCAAGGGTCATGGCTACTTGATGACCCCGCGCTCGCTGCGCTCGAGGAAGGCTGCCAGAAGCGCCACGTCCTCGCCTTCCAGCTCCTTGATTTTTTCGAGGGCCTGCGTGGTGTTCAGCTTGGCGGCCAGCAGCAGGCGGAAGGCCTTTTGCAGCGGTTGCAGCCGCTGCGGCGAGAAGCCGCGCCTCACGAGACCTATCTTGTTGATGCCGAAGGCTTTGTTCTCGCGCCGCGACGAGGTTAGCGAGAAGGGCAGCACATCCTGGGTGACGATGGTGCCGCCGCCGATAAAGGCGTAGGTGCCCACCGTGCAATGCTGATGGACGGGGCAGAAAGCGCCCACGGTAGCGTAGTCCTCGATGATCACGTGGCCTGCCAGCGTGGCGGCGTTGGCCAGGATGCAGTGGTTGCCCACCTGGCTGTCGTGGCCGATATGCACGCAGGTCATGAGCAGGCAGTTGGAGCCAATTCTGGTTACGCCGCCGCCGCCCGCCGTGCCGCGGCTGATGGTGACGCACTCGCGGATGGTGTTGCCGTCGCCGATCACGAGTTCGGTCGGCTCGCCGGCGTACTTCAGATCCTGTGGGGCCACGCCCACCGCACAGAAGGGATGAAAGACATTGCGGGCGCCGATGCGGGTGCGGCCATCCAGCACCACGTGGGAGATGAGAGTGCAATGCTCGCCCAGCACGACCTCCGGACCGATGGTGCAAAAGGGGCCGACGGTGCACGAGGCCGGAACCACGGCTCCGGGAGCAACGACGGCGCTGGGATGGACGCTCACTCCCCGGTCACCCCTTCCGCCGCCGGCTGGGGATCGGCAACGGGCGCGGCCTGGGGCACGCGCGGCACGATTGCGCAGCTTAGCGTGGCCTCGCAGGCCAGCTTGCCGTCCACTGTGGCCCTGGCTTCCATGCGTCCCATGCGGCTCCTGAAGGCCAGCACGTCCACCTCGATGCGCAGTTGATCGCCGGGCGTCACCTGATTGCGGAACTTGGCCTTGTCAATGCCGGTGAAGACCGCGAGTTTCTTATGCCGGTCGGGAATCTCGCTCATCATGATGATGGCTCCGGCCTGCGCCATGGCCTCGATGACCAGCACGGCGGGCATGATGGGAAAACCGGGGAAGTGGCCCTGAAAGAAGGGCTCATTCATGGTCACGTTCTTGATGGCGACGAGGCGCTTGCGGCGCTCGAACTCCACGACTCTGTCAATCAACAGAAACGGGTAACGATGGGGGAGGAAACCCAGGATTTCCTGGATGTCGAATATCATTCATAGCTCCAGAGAGCGCCCGTTGGGGCCGCTTTGCGCTCCTCTGGATTATAAACAAGGGCGTGCCGGGAATGCCGGGAGCCGGTTCTAGACGATTCCGTAGAGCGGATCGATATCGCGCAGATCCCGGGCAGTTGCGAAACCGAATTTGGAACTCTGCTCAGGCCATTTGCGCAAAAAGACGGTAAACTCATCCGCCGACACCGGCCGCTGAAGGAGAAATCCCTGACCAGCATCGCAGCCGATCTTCTGCATGACCTCCAGTTCTCCGGGCTCCTCGATGCCTTCGGCCACAATATGCAGCTTCAATTGCCTGGCCATGGCGACGATGGTTTTGCACAGCACCAGCATGTCCTGGGAGCGGTCGATGCCCCGGATAAAGCATTTGTCGATCTTCATGGTGTCGAAGGGCAATTCCTTGAGCACGTTGAAGCCGGTATACCGGGTGCCAAAGTCGTCGATGGCGATGCGCACGCCGATCTCCTTCAACTGTCTCACGCGCACGGCGAACAATTCCTCGTCATCGAAAAGCACCGACTCAGTCACCTCCAACTCCAACTGCGCGGGCTTGATCGGTATCTCCTCCAGGATGCCGCGGACGGAATCGACAAAGTCGTCCCGGCGCATGTTGGCCACGGAGGCGTTGATGGAGATGATGGGCAGTGAAAGGCCCAAGCTGCTCCACCACTGCATCTCCTTGAGGGTGGCTCGCAACACGTAGTCGAAGATGTGGTCAATCAGGCCCGAGCGTTCGGCGACAGGAATAAACTCGCCAGGCGTCATCGCGCCCCTTACCGGGTGGCTCCAGCGAATCAGCGCCTCCGCGCCCAGCACCTGCCCCATTGCCAGATCCACTTTCGGCTGGTAGAAGACAGAGAACTGGCCCAGGTCCAGTCCCTTTTGCATCTCCGCTTCCAGCTGCCTGTCGCGCATGATCAGGCTGTTCATGTCGGCATGGAAGTTCATCACGGTCAGACTCTTCACTTGGCCGGCGCGGGTGGCTGCCAGGCTGGCAAAACGGATCAGGTCCTCGGCCGACGCGGCGTCGGCGGGGTAGAACGCGACGCCTGCCGCAACCTCCGGATTGAAATCTGAAGCGCGCAAGCGCAACGGCGGCTGCGCGTCCACCAGCGCCTGGATGCGGCGCCGGCCGGCCTGGTCGCATTTGGCAGCCCACATCGAAATCAGGAAGCTGCCGCCGCCGAACCGGCCCAGCAATGCGCCCGGATCCGCCGTGGATCGCAGTTTATCCGCCGCACGCCGCACTACCGCCTCTGACCTCGCCCAGCCCCATGAAGAGAACTCCCGGCGCAGGTCCAGGAGGTCGATCCAGATCAGTGCGATCTCCTGGTCCGCGGGACCATCCCGCAAGAGCGCCGCAAGCGACTCCTGGAAGGACTTGTAATTCAATAGACCGGTTTCAATGTCGTGCCGCAGACCGTACGCCACTATCTGTTGGCACAACTCGTCATCTACCTTGCAATACTTAAGAACAGAACCATCACTGGCCATATTCAGCAGCATCCGCTGCCGGAATTCAGCGGCCGTTCTGCGATCCAAGAGATTCCCCGGTCGCTTTCCCGCATCAATTGTGCTGCTGAAATCGGGAACGGCTGATTCTTTCGCTTTTCCACACTGCTTCCTTCCCTTAGCGCCCTCCCAGAGGCCCTGGGCGATTGATCTAATGATCTGCGCAACGGCCATAGGTAACCTTCGATGGATTACTTTATTGCAGGCAGGTAACCATTCAAGCTTTCTAAAGTTTTCGCTTGAACCCTATTCCAGGGTACTTTAGTATGCCACCTCATCTGCATCCGTGCAAGAAAAAGGTATGTTTTTAGAGCCGGATGAAGGGAAGCGGCGCGGGGAAGTCCACTCTGTCACTTCTTTAAGCTGTGCTGGGTTGCGTCCGGGCTCCAGAAATCGGGCGACAACTGCTGATTGTAGGCCACATGGACCAGGAATCGCTGTTGGGTCTGGTCGTCGTTTTTGAAGCGGGTGATGGTGAATGCGGTGGGGAAGCCGTCGACAGTGTGGTAGTTGTCATATTCCTCGGCGTCGAGATTCTTGTCTTTGTAGACCGGATCGCGCCACTCGAAGGTGCGGCGGAGCGGCAGGTGGGTCTGCGTGTCCATCTGGATGGTTACGGCCTCGTTCTGGGGCGAGATGAGGGTCACCTGATCGGCCAGGTGGCGTTCGGCCAGGCGCTGACCGTCGAAGATCAGGATGGTCCGGGGATCGTTGAGCCAGGACTTGACTACGGTCTCGATGGAGTGATCGCGGCGGCGCAGGTAGTCGTCCAGCTGCTCTTTGGGCAGCGCCTTCTTGCCGCTGGAGTTCACCACCCAGCCCTCGCGCCCCAGAAAAAACTGAACCACGTCGCTGTGCTTGCTGAATTCGATGCGGTCCTGGTCCGGCCAGGCGTGGTACTCCCAGAATGCGCCCATGCCGCCGCTGGGCTTGCCATGGAAAAAGGCGGCTACTGTTACCTGCCGCATCGAATTCTTCATGGTCAGCCATGCCTGGCCGCCCAGCGCCTGCACCATGGCGTCGAGAGCAGCGCGCGCCTGCTGCGCATTCTTCGCGCCGGCGTCGTCCGCGGCCTGAGTCTGGGTTGCAAGCGGCCAGGCCAGCATCAGCATCGCCAGCGTAACCGGCAGAACTCTGCGCATGAGCTTATCTCCTCTGACCATTGGACGGTTCCGGCGGCCAATGCTTGGGTCTCAAGGCTCACGCTATCGCATTTTGGGAAATGATGTCGAGGGCCAGCGGCGCGCTCTTGTCCCCGGCGAAGAGAAAAACCCGCTCAAGGGCGGCATCTAAGCGGGGAAAAAACCGAATCAGACGGCGCGAAGAAGCCGGGCCGGGAACAAGATGATAGCCCTCACCAGTTCGAGCACGCCGCCTACGGCGATGCCAACCAGGCGAAACGGCAACAGGAGCAGCCACACCAGCGGATACAGAATCAGCGCGATGAGCGCCAGCGGCCAGCACAACACCAGAAGAATGCACCACAAGAGAAACTTCGTCATTTCAGCGCCTCACTGCGCGCGGGATTGCGCCCCGAGCGCCCCACCCCATGATACGAGGTCACGGCGCGAGTGGTTCCCGCTGCCAGATACTCCAAGTTTCGATTTTGAGAGATGGGATTCGCGCTCACCCCCGCTTGGTCTTCGCGCGCTCGGAAAGCAGCTTCTTGCGTTCGCGGATGAGCTTGGCGCGTTCTTTGTCTGGCATGGCCAGCACGGCCTTGGTGCGTTTGGGCAGCTTTTCGAAGATCAGCGCGTGGGCGCGGCGCAGTTCGTCCTCGATCTCTCTCGGACGCAGCGCATCCCAGCGCTCCAGGGCGACCCAGTAGGCTCTGGCCAGGTGAGGCGCGGAGCAGATTCCCTCGTTTTCCAGCAGCTCGTGGAAGCGCTCCGCTCCGCAATGGAACCAGAGGACGCCGGTTCCCGTGCCGTCCAGGTCGGTCATGGCAAACATCTTGCCACCAATATCGCGGTCGCCCACCCAGTAGACCAGGTGATGGCCCCAGTTCAGCGTCTCCGCCACGTGCGGGAGCGCCAGGCAAATGGCGCGGATGCGTTCGTTGTCCATGGCGACAGTGTAAGCCGGAAGCAGCTCCGGCGGAAGGCAAAAAGACCTTGAACAAGAGGCCGAGCTACCGGAACAACCGCCATAAGTCGGAACCGCAGGCCGCAGAGTTCAGAAATTCGCCTCGAAGGCACGGAATCGGCGTTCCAGCTCCCATTGGGCGGCGGCTTTTTCGCTGGTGTCGAGGAAGGCTTTGCAGGCGGCGGAGGGGGTGTCTGCGCCGAGCGGCTGGGATTTGCACGCGGTGGCGAGGGTGGTGAAGGCGTCCGGGGCGGCCCATAGGCTCTTGCCGGGCAGGAAGTCGTGTTCCATGCCGGTGCGGGCCAGTTGCTTGAGGTCCCGGTAGCTGAGGTGGTAGTCGAGGGCGGCGCGGACGTATTCATGGGTGATGTCGATGCGGCTAACCCCTTCATCATCAGTGGACAACGCGACGGGAACATGGGCGGCGCGGTAGAGCGGGAAGGGATGGCCGGCGCCTTTGACGCCCAGGATGCCTTCGTTGGAACTGAGGTTGATCTCGACCATCACATGCTTCTGGGCTAGTTCCTTGAGCAGGGCCGGGGCGTCGTCCTCATACATCACGTCCACGCCGTGGCCGATGCGCTCGGCATGGCCCAGTTCGACGGCCTGGCGGATGTGGAAGCGCAGACCCTCGGGCGGTACCAGGCCGGGGGCCAGTTCGCCGGCGTGCAGGCTGATGTGAACCCGTGGGTAGACGGAGTGGAGGTAGTCGAGCATCTTCATCTGCAATGTGTAGTCGCGCATGGAGATGAAGCCGTCCTCGGGCTGAACGAAGTTGATGCCGAGGAAGCCGGGCTCGCGGGCGTCCATGGTCGCCTGGACAGTTTCAAAGGCCAGAAGCGTCTGGACGAAGACCTGCTCAGGCGGATTGCCGCGCAGAACCTGGTAGATGTAGCGAATCTCAACCTGGCAGGCGGGCGCGGCCTGGGGAGTTCCGCAGCGCTCAATCTGCAGCCGCTGGGCCTCAACTGTGCGGGCGTCCTCGCGGTCGGCGGCGACTTCATCGCGCAGGCCGAGGGCGAGGAGGGCCTGGCGGAATTGGGCGAAATCCGGCTGGGAGGGGTCCGGCTTCCAGCCGATTTCGTGGGCGATGGTTGCGGCGTGGCTGAAGGGTGGGGTCTCCATCAGCTCGAGATACTGCTGATTCTGGGCAGCGGCGCGGCTGGCCACCTCGTCTACCCACTCGCCGGTATGCCGCTTGCTGAGGCCTCCAAAACGGCTAAACGTGGCGAAAAAATGGTCGTGGCCGCTGAAGCCGGGGGTAGGCACAAAGCCGCGCATGGAGAAAGAGTCGATGAGGCGGTCGTAGAGATCCTGGTTGGCCGGGGTGATATTTCCGGAGAGTTGGACTGCCGGGACCAGCGGGGCTGTGCAGGGAGGCTTGGCAAAGCTGAGCGCCGCGGGGTCAACGCATAGGCCGTCCTCGCCTGCGGCGCGGATGAAGCTCTCCGCATAGACCGCGCCGGAAAGGTGGACGTGCAGGTCGGCGCCCTTGGGGAACTGGGCCAGGAAGGCGTGCAAGGACAGCGGGCCCTGATGCGCGGCGGTTTCAAAGGCTTGGGCCGTACGCGCTTCCGGCTCCGGCGGCCGTGGAGCGGGAAGCTGGGCGTGGAGGACTGCGGTTGCGGCGAAGGCAAGGCAGGCGAGAGAACAAACCGGGCGGCGCATGATGTTTTCCAGTGTAGTGCAGGATCAGACGCGTGGGGAGGGTTTACCACCCAGCGACGAAGTTGACGCCCTTCGAGCATCGCTGAGGACCGCGGGTTTGCCGGAACGGTTTTGCGTGGAGAATTGGGAGTTGGTATACTGTCGCAGGTTGTTTTGAGCGCGCTGTTCGTGGACTCGCCCACACCCTCCGGCGACGCCGGAATCCGCGCAGGAGACTGCAACTCAAGAGTTTGCACTGAGGCCAGATAGCTCAGTGGTAGAGCGCGGCCCTGAAAAGGCCGGCGTCGGCGGTTCAATCCCGTCTCTGGCCACCACTTTTAACGAACCGGGCGCGCAAGCAGCGCGAATGTTCTTGTGCTGCGCAGCGCCTTGGCCCGGTGGCAGTTTCCGCGTATACTGAAGATTCTGCAAGCGGCTGGTGGTGTGTCTATATGCGCCCCGATGGCCGGCGCGGCGGGCATCGGCCCTACCTGAGCGCGGTTCCTTGGCGCTTGAAGGTGGGCAAATCCCGGCGGCAACGTAAGAATGTGGAGCGAAGGCATGGCACAGGTATGCGATATTTGCGGGAAAGGCCCGCAGTTCGGCAATAATATCTCTCACGCGCACAACGTTTCGCGGCGCCGCTGGAACGTGAATCTGCAAGCTGTGAAGGTGCTGGTCAACGGCGCGCCGAAGCGCATCCGGGTCTGCGCCAGTTGCATCAAGAGCGGCAAGATCGCCAAGCCGTAAGAACTATGGACTGATCGCCCGCTGGGTTTGGCCTGCGCCGGTTTTCAGGCCACCGCTTCATTCAGGATCGACACGAACCCCGTCCAGGCCGGACGGGGTTTTGTTGTGCCTGGAGGACGGCTTTTGAACGGGATTCGAGGCTCGGTTACGGCTCTGATTTAGGCGGCTGGCTTCGGCTCCTGGCGGGTGAAGGTGAGGCTGGCGGAGTTGATGCAGTAGCGGAGGCCGGTGGGCGCGGGGCCGTCGGGGAAGACGTGGCCCAGGTGGCCGCCGCAGCGAGCGCAGGTGACCTCGACGCGGCGCATTCCAAAGCTGCGGTCCTCGTGCTCGGCGATGGCCTTGGAGCCGGCGGGCAGCATGAAGCTGGGCCAGCCGCAGCCGGAGTCGAACTTGGCTCCGCTCAGAAACAGCAGCGCACCGCAGCCGGCGCAGTGGTAGTTGCCGGTCTCGTGGTTCCCGGTGAGGACACCGGTGAAAGCGCGCTCAGTGTCCTTTTCGCGGAGGATTTGATACTGCTCGGGAGTGAGCAGGGCGCGCCACTCGGCTTCAGTGCGCACGATCTTCTCGGGGATTTCGCTCAATGCGGCCTCCGGGGCTTGCGCGAGGGTCTTGCTTCCACCGATTGGATGCGCGGAGTTGGGACAAAGTAACCAGTAGCCGGTTTCAGACCTCCGCGATCAGATCGATCTCCACCAGCACGTCCTTGGGCAGGCGGGCGGCTTCGACGGTGGTGCGGGCGGGCAACGGGGCGGGTTCGCGCCCGAAATAGCTGGCGTAGACCGCGTTCATGGCGGCGAAGTCATTGATGTCCTTGAGGAAGACGGTGGCCTTGACCACCTTGCCCAGGCTCGTGCCGGCTGCTTCGAGGATGGCCTTCAGGTTTTCGAAGGTGCGCGCGGTCTGTTCCGCGATGCCGCCCGCGACCACCTGCTGGGTCGACGGGTCGACACCGGCCTGGCCGGCGGTAAAGACAAGGTTTCCCATGCGGATGCCCTGAGAATAGGGGCCGATGGCAGCGGGGGCCGAGGGAGTTGCGATGACGGTTTTGCTCATGGGTCAATTGTAGTGGGCGGCGATAGGCCTGTTTACACTGCCTGGGTCACGGTCCTGACTCCATGAACAGGCCCTTGTCCCATCTTTAAGGCATTTTCCGAATTACCGTGGAGTCGCCAAGTGTGTGCAGGGTGGATTTTACTTCCACCCCAGCGACAAGGACCCGTCGCCGGGGACCCCGGTCAGGAAAAATCCACTCGGCGGTTGTGGCCTCACTCTATACCAATTCGGAAAATGCTTTAGCGCCAAACGGCCAGCACTACTCCGGAGATGACGAGAGCCACAAGCCAGTAGCCGGAGTTGATGGCGAAGAGCTTGCAGGAGCGCTTCTCGTACATTGTTTCTGAAAGGAGAGGCGCGGCGATGAAGCCCAGCCAGCAGAGGGCGCCGATAAATGCTCCCCGGCCATATGTGACCGCGTTGGACCAAACCACCACGTGCGCCAGCACGAAGGAAAGGACCAGGCCGCCGATGAAGGACAGCGTCATGGCGACGACGGCGCCTTTGGGTCTTTCTCCCTTGGTATGGCCGGTCAAGGCCATCCATGGCTTGGCGAAGAGCAGGGAGTACCAGAGCGCGCCCAGAATCCATTGAATCAGAGCCGCGACCAGCACGGCCCAGAAGTTGAACTGATGCAAGTGAAGATGGTGCATTGAGAAACCTCCATAAAGGGCAGAAGTCTGGCTCCGAGGGACCGGAAGCGCAGGGAAATGGGGAGAGAGCGCCGGCCGGAAAGGAGTCGCGCAGTTGACTGTGCGGCAGCCGGGAAGGCTCTGTCAAGAAGAATCGGAGGCCCCTGATCCTCAACGGCGCTTGAGAACTTCCAACTCTTCGAGGGTGCGCGGCCAGTCGGAGCCGAGGAGCCGGGAGAGACCGCGGTCGGCCAGGACCTTTCCGCCGGTCTGGCAGCGGGCGCAGTAGTTGGTTTCGTTGTCGGCGTAGCGGATGCGCTGGACCTTTTCGCCGCAGCGCGGGCAGGGCTGCCCGAAGCGGCCATGCACGGCCATTTCGGGGCGGAAGGCGGTGACTTTTTCGGGGAAGTTTTTCTCCGCTTCGGCGCGCAGACGGTCTATCCAGAGGGTGAGCGTGGAACGCGTTGCGGCAAAGAGGCGATCCCACTCCTCAGGCTTGAGCTTGTGGGTGAGGGTGATAGGCGAGAGTTGGGCCGCGTGCAGAATCTCGTCGGAGTAGGCGTTGCCGACGCCGCTGATGAGGCGGGGATCGGTGAGGGCGCGCTTGAGGGTGCGGTTTTCCTGGGTGAGCGCGGCGCGGAAGCCGTCGAGGCCGGTGGAGAAGATTTCAACGCCGCCGGGGTCGATGGAGCGCAGAGCTTCTTCGCCGCACAGCACGTGGAGGGAGGCGCGGCGCTTGCTGCCGGCCTCGGTGAGGACAAGGGAGCCGGCGGGGAAGTCGAAGGCGGCAAGGGTTTGCCGGCCGGCCAGTTTGGCTCGCGGCGGGCGCCAGTGCAGACGGCCCGCGATCATCAGGTGCAGCACCAGCCAGAGCAACCCTGGGTCCCCAACGACGGGTCTTTGTCGTTGGGGTGGGAGATCACCTTCCACGCCAATGGCGATGCGCTTGCCGATGCGGCGAATTTCTTGGACCGTACGGCCCTCTACGCTGGCGAGCGGCGGGTCAACAGTGCGAAGCAGAAAGACGCTGGCCAGCCGCACGCGCTCCAGCGGCTGCTGAAGGATGCGGGCTTCGAGAGCGGTGATGTAGGCGGCGATGTCGGGGAGTTCCGGCATTGATAACAGAGTGCAGCCGGAAGCTGTGTTGGTGCAATGAGGTTCTTGCGTGTGCAATGCAAGAAGAGCAAAAGCAGGTTCTTCGAATCCGCTGCGCTTCGCTCACGATGACAGATTTGTGGTGGTATCCAGTTCAGCCGAGGATGGTGTTATCGATGAGGCGGGTTTGGCCGACCCAGGCGGCTACGGCGAAGAGGGCGCCGGGGGCGGCGATCTCCACTGGTTCCAGCGTCGCCCAGTCGACGAGGGCGATGTAATCGATGCGGAGTTCGGGCTCGGCGGCAACGGAACTGCGTTCCGCATCGAAAAGCCGGCGGGCGGCTTCTATCAACGCGCTGGCCCGGCGCTCTCCGGCGGCTACTGAGGCTTCGGCCTGGCGGATGGCGCGGCTGAGGGCGAGGGCCTGGATGCGTTCCGCGGGGCTGAGGTAGAGGTTGCGGGAGCTGAGGGCCAGGCCGTCAGGATCGCGGACGATGGGGCAGACCACGATTTCGGCGGGGAGGCGGAGGTCGGCGACCATGCGGCGGAGCACGGCGACCTGAGCAGCGTCCTTCTGGCCGAAGAAGGCGCGGTCGGCCTCCGTGGCAATAAGCAGTTTGGCGACCACGGTGGCAACGCCGCGAAAGTGGCCGGGGCGGGACTGGCCGTCGAGGCGATGGCTGAGGCCGGCGACCTCCACGAAGGTGGCTGCGCCGGGCGGGTACAGTTCCTCGACCGATGGGGCGAAGACTACATCCGCGCCTTCGCTTTCCGCGAGGGCGCAGTCGGCCTCGAAGCTGCGGGGATAGCGGGCGTAATCCTCATGGGGCCCGAACTGTGTGGGGTTGACGAAGATGCTGACGGCGACATAGCCGACCGAGGCTCTGGCGGCACGGATCAGCGAGGCGTGGCCGGCGTGTAGAGCGCCCATGGTGGGGACGATGCCGATCAGGTTGCCGCCATCGTTACGGGCCTCGATTCCGATGGCGCGGGACCGGCTTTCGCGGGACCAGTGGCGGAGTTCGGCTACGGTACGAAGGATTTCCATCAGGCTTTTCTGAGATCTCCCGCCTTCTGCATTCCGTCGAGCGCCTTACGCTCCGCTTCGGGCAGGTGATAACTTTCTTCATCCGAGGGGAAGGCGCGGTGCTCGACGTCTTCGCGATAGTGTTCGATGGCGGAGCGGATGAGGGCGCCGGCGTCGGCGTAGCGGCGGACAAACTTGGCCGCAGGCGCGAAGGTCAGGTTCAGCAGATCATGGAAGACGAGGATCTGGCCGTCGCAATCGGGACCTGCGCCGATGCCGATGGTAGGAATGGGAAGCTCGGTGGTTATTTCCGCGGCCACTTCGCGGGGAATGCCTTCCAGCACGATTGCGCCCGCGCCGGCCTGGGCAAGCGCGAGGACATCGGCCTTAAGCTCGAGGACGGTTTCAGCGGTGCGGGCCTGGACGCGGTAGCCGCCCATGCGGTGAATGCTCTGCGGGGTGAGGCCCAGATGGGCAACCACGGGAATTTCAGCTTCAGTGAGTGCGCGGACCAATTCGATGCGCGGCCCTTCGATCTTGACCGCCTCGGCGCCGGCCTCCTTGACGAAGCGAATGGCGTTGGCGAGAGCCTCGGCGACCGGGCCGTGATAGCTGCCAAAGGGCATGTCGGCCACCAGCAGCGCGCGGCGCACGGCGCGGCGGACAGCGCGGGTGTGGTGGAGCATCTCGTCCACGGTGACGGCAAGGGTGTTTTCGTGACCCAGAACCACCATGGCCAGCGAGTCGCCGACCAGGATAAGGTCGATGCCGGCCTCGTCCGCCAGGCGGGAGCTGGAGTAATCGTAGGCGGTGAGGGCGGAGATGGGCTTGCCCTGGCGCTTCATCTCGACAAGCGCCGGCATGGTGACTTTTGTGATGGAGATGCCCGGTGGCGAGGGATTCACATCGCCGGGAAAACTGGTGAGGCTCATGCAAGTCTCCAGTGCCGCTCCGTAGACTCAGGATGCGACCCGAACAAGGCGAGTATACGCCCGGAGGGCGGTGCTGAGTGCAAGGGAGACTCGGAGGCGTGCGATTTTCTGCTGCAAGGCTGGGAGCGGGATTGGGGAAGCTTGCCACTTTGAGTCTTGGCCGGCCAAAGACGCCAGGAACCACTCAGCGCATGAAATGGCCTGTTTCTATCAACTGGCGCCCAACTTCCGGATAGCCCTTGATCCGTTCCTCTACTGCTTCACCAGTTCGACGCGGCGGTTTTTCGCGCGCCCATCCTCGCTATCATTCGACGCCACAGGGGAGTAGGGGCCGCAACCGAAGGCCTTTAGCCTGGCGGCGGGAACCGCGTATTTCGTCGTGAGCGCAGCGAGCACAGCCTCTGCGCGCCGGCGCGAAAGGTCCATGTTCATGTCGAGCGCGCCCTGGTTGTCGGTGTGCCCCACAACATAAAGTCTCAGCTGGGGGTGGCCTTGAAGCAGCTTGGCGATCTCTTTCAGCGTCGCGTCAGACTCGGGTTTGACATCGGCTTTGCCGGTGTCGAAGTAGATCCCATAAACCGAAGCATGGCCGGTGCGATTGATGTCGTTGGCCAGCGATGCGGCGTTCACCGTGATCAGGTCCGACTCCATAGGCTTCACTTCGATGATGTAAAGCTCGGCATCGGTTCGGGAATCCGGGCCCTGATCATCGACCAACAAGCTCACATAAACGTCGCCCTCCGGCCGCGGGAGCTTCGCCGAAATATAGTGAATCCCGTGCTCGGGCCCCCAGTAATCGAGGCTATCGCCGCTGTTGGCATACGCATTTGCAACCGTGCTCCCGCAACCTTGCGGGCCGCACGTAAAGAGCGTCTCAAATCCAGCCTTCTTGAGCGCGCCTTGATAGTTGCGAAAGACCTCCAGCACCGTGCGTCCCGCAGGCGCCACGTAAACGATGCGGGTGATCTTCCCTTCCAGAGGCTGGTTCTTGGTAATCTTGTTCTCCTCCTCGACCGGACCCAGCGGAAGGCTGAACTCATCGAACTCTTTGGTCAGATACTTCGCGATATACGAGCCGGGATACCGCGAAATCAAGGGATGGTCTTTGCTTCCCTCCATGTCCTGGTCTTGTGCTGCCGCGAAGGGCGCCGATAGGCCAATTAATAAACCGGCTACGAATACTGTGCGAATGAAGGTTGTCATGCGTTCCTCCTGGCCGGAGCTTTCATGTTGCTTTTCCGGCTACAGGGCAATATAGCACCGGCTGCCGCTGCTCGCGGTTTATTATGCATCTTCTCCAAGGCAAAGCCCGGGCGTGCTCGCCACGGCTATTGCCGGGACCAAGAACCCCATATCGAAGCCATTTCACGATCACCTCTCCGTCTATGCCCCTCCGTCGTCAACATTGGTTCTGCTTGCGGTCCAACGGTCCCGCACCGCAAACTGGAAGGCAGAATGCTTTCTCCTTTGGCTACGGGGATTTACGCTGGGATCGGCGCGGCGAGTGCGCTGGGGCTGGCAGCGGGCGGCTGCGCCTATGCGGCGATGTGGCCAGGTTCGCAGCTTTTTGGCCGGGCGCTGATTGCGCCCGAGCGCCCCGGCGAGCTGGCGCTTACCTTCGACGACGGCCCCAACCAGGCGTGGACGCCCCACCTGCTGGATATTCTGGCTGGCCACGATGTGCGGGCGACGTTTTTTCTGCTGGGCAGCCATGCACAGGCAGAGCCGGAGCTGGTGCGGCGGATCGTTTCGGCCGGACACCTGATCGGAAACCACTCCTGGAGCCATCCCAACCTGGCGCTCACCGCAGCCGGCCGCGTGAAGGAGGAACTCGCCCGAACCAGCCAAACGCTTGAGCAGATTGTGGGCGCGCCGGTGAAGTATTTTCGTCCGCCTTATGGGGCGCGAAGGCCCATCGTGTTGCGCCTGGCAAGGTCGTTGGGGATGGTTCCAGTGCTGTGGAACGCGATGACCTCGGACTGGAAGGAGCCTTCAGCGGAGAGGATTGTCGCGCGGCTCGCGAGCAAGATCGACCGGCTGGAGAGGCGGGGCCGGGCAGCCAACATCGTGCTCCACGACGGCGGCCATCGGGAGATGGCTGCGGATCGGGGGCCGTCCGTGGCGGCGGCCGGGTTGATGGTTGCGCGCTACAAGGAAACGCATCGGTTTGTGACGCTGGAAGCGTGGGCGGCTGCGGTGCGGCCAGCCTGACGGCCACTTCTTTCAACTCTATGTCGATTTGATGGAAGACTGATATTCGGCGATCACCTCGATTGGACCCGAAATATGGCGATTGAACTCCTCCAGCTCCTGAGCGGGAATCCAAAGCTCCTGATGGGTCTTCGAACCGACGGTCTGGACCTGGAACTTAGTTAGATATTCGGATTCAACTTCAAACTTCACGACGAACCCTGTCTCACCATCGCGAGTATTCCAGTTGCGTGCAATCGCTGTCGCGTAGTCCTGATTGAGCACGGGATAGAAAATCGGTTGTTCCGGGAGCCGCGCCGGGAACGCGCGCCAGCCGCTTGCGCGGATCAGCAGAAGCTCCTGTGTACCGACGGGACGATAGAGAGTCGTCGTTTCACTCTTGGCGGGCAACACTGGGAACTCCTCGTACGCTCAGTAGAGATCCTTAAAAGCCGATCTTGCGGCCTCAATGGTGGCAGCCACTTCGGCTTCGCCGTGGGCGGTGCTGAGGAACGCGGCTTCGAATTGCGAGGGGGGAAGCCAGACGCCGGCATCGAGCATTGCGTGGTGGAAGCGGCCAAAGGCGGCAGTGTCGGACTTGGCGGCTTCGGCGTAGTTGGTGACGGGGCCGGGGGTAAAGAACCAGGTCCACATGGAGCCAACGCGGTTGAGGGTGAGGGGAAGGCCGGCCTGGGCGGCTTGGGCGGCGACGCCCTCGGCAACGGCTTTGGCAGTGGCTTCGAGCTGGGGATAGACCTGGGCGGCGTGTTCCTGTAAATAGCTGAGGGTAGCGATGCCGGCGGCCATGGCCAGCGGATTGCCACTGAGGGTTCCGGCCTGATAGACGGGGCCGAGGGGGGCGAGCAGGTCCATGAGGGCGCGCTTGCCGCCGAAGACGCCGACGGGCAGGCCTCCGCCGACGATCTTGCCCAGCGTGACCAGATCGGCGTCCAGGCCGTAGAGTTGGAGCGCGCCGCCGAGGGCGATGCGGAAGCCGGTCATGACCTCATCGACGATCAGCAAGGCTCCTTCGCGGGCGGTGATGTCGCGCAGACCGGCCAGATAGCCGGGTAGGGGTGGAATGCAGCCGGCGTTGCCGACAACCGGCTCGATGATGACCGCGGCGATGGCGCCCGGATGAGCGGCGAAGGCGGCTTCGACTGCGGCGAGATCGTTGTAGGGCAGGGCCCGAGTCAGCCAGGCAACCAGCGCCGGCACACCAGCCGAGCCGGGAATGCCAAACGTCGCGACGCCGGAGCCGGCTTTGACCAGGAGGCTGTCGGCATGGCCGTGGTAGCAGCCCTCGAACTTGACGATGATCTTGCGGCCGGTGGCGGCGCGGGCCAGGCGAATGGCCGACATGGCAGCCTCGGTGCCGGAGCTGACAAAGCGCAGCTTCTCAATGGCCGGAAAGCAAGCTATGACGCGCTCGGCGAGGTCGCCTTCAGCGGCTGTGGAGGCGCCGAAGCTGGCGGAGTTGCGCGCGGCACGCTCGATGGCCTCGACGACCGGCGGAAAGGCGTGGCCGAGAATCATAGGGCCCCAGGAGCCGAAGTAGTCGATATAGCGGTTGCCGTCAGCGTCGGTGAGCCAGGCGCCCTGAGCTCGCTCGACAAACGGCGGCGCGCCGCCCACCGCTCGAAAGGCCCGCACCGGCGAGTTGACGCCGCCGGGGAAGAAGCGTTCTGCGCGCAGTTGCAGGGCCTGGGAACGGGTGCGGACGGGGGCGTGGATTTTGGAACTCATGGTGGGTTCAGTATAGAGGGCGGAAGACTTGGGCACCGGCCGAAATGAATCTGCCGGCTCCGCGCAGGCATCCCCTTGAGTGTGAGCGAATTGGATGGGATCGGCGACCACCTGCTGGTCATCTTCGATGGCCACTGTGGGCTGTGCAACCGCGCAGTGCGGTGGTTGCTGAGACGCGACCGGCGGGACCGGCTGCGCTTTGCGGCCTCAGAGTCGCCGAGTGTGGCCGGGCTGCTGGCGCGGCAAAGCATTGATGTGCCGGATTCAGAATTGGGCCCCGGCACGATTCTGGTTGTGAGCGATCCAGGGGGGCCGGCAGAGCGAATGCTAGGCCGCTCGGATGCGGTTCTGGCTCTGCTGGCCGAGCTGCCGCGGCCCTGGCCGGCCGTGGGCGTTGCGTTGGGCTGGATTCCACGGCCGGTGTGCGACTTGGGCTACCGGCTTATCGCGCGTTGGCGGTACTGCATCTGGGGGCGGCTCGAGATTTGTCCGGCGCCTACGGCCGAGGAGCGGGCGCGGTTTCTCTAGCGTTCCCGATTCATTCGCAGGAGCGCTGGCGGCGCATCTTGATTCCGGTCATCAGCAACATTCCAATTGCGATGCCGAAGATTCCCCCGCGCAGAAAATCGTCCCAATTCTGCCCCGGCATGGAGGAGGGATGAATGATCTTGGGCCAGATGATGGCAATCGCCAGAAATATCGTTCCGATGGGCAATGTGACGATGGGCTTCTTGCGTTGATTGAGGCACATTGTTGCGAATCTCCTTTCAGGGTTGGTGGATTCGATCAGTCGGTGAGGCCGTACCAGAGCATCATGGCGACCTTGACCGCCGCCATGGCGGAGACGACGGCAAACAGATCCCAGCTCACGACATGCTGGACGATGAGGCGGTATTCGAAGATGCCCGCCGCGACGAGGCAGCCGGCGATTCCGGCCAAGCTGGTGGAACGGCGGCGGTGCTCGAGGAAGCGTTCATCGACGAATTTCCCGAGGATGGGAATTCTGCTGAAGATGGGATGGGTCATTCTTTGTTCTCCAACTGGAAGATTTGATCGGTGGAACAGGCGAAGATCCGTGCAAAGATGAGCGCGAGCTCCAGGCTGGGCACATAGCGGTTGCGTTCGATGGAGTTGATGCTCTGGCGGGAGACTTGAGCGGCTTGCGCCAGTTGCTCCTGCGTCCATCCGCGCGTGGTGCGCAGCTCTTTGACCCGGTTTTTGATGACGCACGTCATGTAAAGTTGGCTTTCCAAAACAGAGTAGCCTGGGGAGCATTCTTTGTCAAGCCGGCTTGTCATTTTTTGCCTGCTTTTTCCGGTCTCGGAAGCGGAAGAGGTGTGGAATGCACTGCCACCTCAGTCAAATCCTGCTAAAATCGACCTTCGGCCAGCAGCGCCAGAAAATCCATCTACAGAAAGCCCGTGCCGTGCCTGACGAATCCCAGCCCCAATCCGTGACCTACGCCGACGCCGGCGTGGACATCCGCAGTGGCAATCGCACCAAGGAACGCATCAAGTACCTGGCGCAGAAGACCTTTAACCGCAATGTTTTAGGCGGGATTGGGGGCTTTGGCGCGATGTTCCGGCTCGACTTGCAGCGCTGGAAGAATCCCATTCTGGTGAGCTCGGCGGATGGAGTGGGCACCAAGCTGAAGGTGGCCTTTGAGCTGGGGCTGCATCAGACGGTGGGCGCGGACCTGGTGAACCACTGCGTGAACGATATTGCCGTGCAGGGCGCGACGCCGCTGTTCTTCCTGGACTACTTTGCCACGGGCAGGCTCGAACCGGAGGTGACGGAGAGCGTGGTGAGCGGGCTGGCCGAGGCCTGCAAGGCCAACGGGTGCGTGCTGATCGGCGGCGAAACGGCGCAGATGCCGGGCTTTTATGCCGGTGGGGAGTACGATCTGGCGGGATTCATCGTGGGCGCGGTGGACCGCGACAAGATGGTGACCGGCGCGGGCATCAAGGCCGGAGACGTGCTCGTCGGGCTGCCCTCGACCGGGCTGCACACGAACGGTTATTCATTAGCGCGCAAGCTGTTCTTTGAGGTGGCGGGATACAAGCCCACGCAATATGTAACCGCGATCAGGGAGAAGGCGGGCGCGGCGCTGATGAAGACGCATCGCAGCTATCTTCACGTGATTCAGAAGCTGGTTACGGCGGGACTGACGAGCGGCATGGCGCACATTACCGGCGGCGGCATTACGGAAAACCTGCCCCGCATCCTGCCCAAGAACGTCACGGCGCAGATCGAGATAGGCTCCTGGCCGGTGCTGCCCATCTTTGAGCACCTGCGCGCTCTGGGCCAGGTCTCGCAAGAAGAGATGATGCGCACCTTCAACATGGGCGTGGGGCTGATTGTGGCGGTGCCCGCGGAGAAGTTCACACGCGCGAAAAACCTGCTGAACCGGGCGGAGGAGAAGTTCTACGTGATCGGCCGCGTGGTCAAAGGCGAGCGCCGGGTGCAGTACACATGAGCGTAGTGAATGAGTGAATGAGTGAATGAGTGAATAAGTGAATGAGTAAATAAGTGATGTGGCATCAATGGTGCTTTAGCTTCTGAGGGAAATCTTGGGACTCGCATCGAATGATTCGCCGGTTCGCCTCGGCGTCCTGCTCTCCGGCCGCGGGTCGAATTTTCTGGCCATTGCGGAATCGATCCGCGCCGGAAGGTTGAAGGGCGTGGAGATCGCCGTGGTGATCTCGAATGTGGCCGAGGCTCCCGGCCTTGCCGCTGCGCAGCAACTGGGGCTGCCGAGCGTGGTTCTTTTCTCCAGGGGCCGCAAGCGCGCCGAGCACGATGCCGCGGTAATTGCCTGCCTGAGGGCTCACCGCGTGGACCTGGTCTGCCTGGCCGGCTATATGCGGCTGCTGTCGCCGGAGTTTGTTGCGGCGTTTCCCAACCGCATCCTCAACATTCACCCATCGCTGCTGCCGGCCTTCCCAGGCCTGGAGGCGCAGCAGCAGGCCTTCGAGTATGGGGTGAAGATGGCCGGCTGCACGGTGCACTTTGTAGACAAAGACCTGGACCACGGAGTGATCGTGGTGCAGCGGGCCATTCCGGTGCTGGAGACGGACGACGCGCACTCGCTGACGGAGCGCATCCTGGCCGAGGAACACATCGCCTACAGCGAGGCCATTGCCCGCGTAGCAAGCGGGGAGTATGAGATTCGCGGACGGCGGTTTGTGAAGCGGATTCTGTAAAACACAGCCTGGGAATTCAGTTGATCGGAGATCATCACAGAGCGCGGACGGGGATTCTTCTCAGCTATTTTTCCTGCTGATTTCATGTTGTCAAGCAGTTCATTCTCGCTCTTATTTATAAATAGATGATTCTAAATATCTTACATACTCACCCATCCCTACAGAAGATATGCCACGGATTGCCTAGGCTTAAAGGTAGCCAGACAAACGACGGAGATGCCGCACCCGGCGAATGTGTACGCCCTCCCCCAAAGCGGATGGCGCCGGGGCGTGGGACCCGTCGAAGTCTGCGCGGCATGGACTCTCCACTGGAAGCCAGACCGGAACCACGGCAACTTCAAGACACTGAGAGCAGCCGAAACCCACGTCCAGCGGCCGGCCCGGAAGGGCGGGCTGGCCGCCGGCAGGAAGCAGAGCCCACTGGGAAGGCAAACATCCCTGCAAATCTCAAAAAAACAAACGGCGGCTCCTGCCGCCCGTCGCTCTTGGAAGGAGCTTTCCGCATGAATCCCATCTCGAATATATGGAACCACCCGAAGACATCGGCGGCCGGGCTGCTGATTGCAACCGTCACCATCGCCAGCGTTCTTTCGCAGCAGGGGATTTCGCTGGGTCAAGCGGGCACGGGCACCGTCGTCACGCTGGCGAGCGCTCTGGCTACTGCGCTTCTGGGCTTGCTGGCGAGAGATCCCGGTGCTGCATCCACGGCCGGCTCGACGCAGAAGCTCGGCGCATGGGCGCTGATCGCTCTGCTGCTGCCGTTGCCATTCGTGGGCGGCTGCTCGGGCGCAACCGTGGCTCAGGACATCGTGCACTGGACGCCGGCTCTGCAAAGCGCAGTGGCGACGGTGGATTCGACCGCGGCGCTGCTGATGCCCCAGGACGCGCCGATATTTACCGCAGCAACGGTGGGATTCGACGCGGGCTCAAATCTATTGGTGGCGCAAGCCAAGGCATATTTGGCCAATCCGAACGCAACTACTCTGGCGCAATTGCAAGCTCAGGTGGTTGCCTTGCAGCAGAACGTGAATGCTGCTTTGCTCTCGGCCGCGAAGATCATCGATCCGGCCAGCCAGCAACATGCTTTGAATGCGATTAGCGCGGTGGGAACCATCGTGAACGCGATGCTGGCGCTGGTCGAATCCATCAGCAGCAAGGCGCAGGTGGCGCAGATGGCCGCTCAGTCCACTATCAAATTGGCCCAGGTGCGGCCCTATCTGGACGACTCTCAAGCGGCCAGGATAGTGGCCGGTCACTATGGCGAGCCGTTGGAGCTGGCGCGGATTCAAGTGACGCAAGCGGAGCGGAACGCGGCACAGGCCGGTTTCTAGAGAATCACAAACAGAACGGGCCGTCCGACGCGGTGGACGGCCCGCGAAGCCTATACACATAACGATTGGCTCATTACAGCTGACCGACAAACTTCAGGGCCAGATCGTCAAGATGGGGCCAGCAGACGGCGACCCTGCGCCGCTCAATTCTTAGCGTCAATCTCCCAGAGCCGTGGTCCTCATATCCTCTGGCAAGACGAGCGGCGCTCACGCACCGCCCGGGTTAAATGCGCCGTGACGAGGCCGCTTCCTTATCGGGAGCCCCCGGTTCAATTCTTCCTTCTCTGTTACTCTCTACGAATCCAGCGCACAGTGTGGTCACCAAGATGCTCTGTTCCGTTTTGAAAAACGGACTCTATACCCTCCAATGTTTTCCCGTCAACGGACAGCGTGAACGTAACAGTCGCCACAGAGTAGGGGTACCCAGGAAAATGTCCTGATAGTTGGAAATTGATTTGCCTGGCCCGGACTTGTATTTTATCTATGGCCCATGTAGGCCAGGGGCAATGATTTGTAATTGTCCATCGTCCGCCATTTTCATTGATAAAATAGTCACATTCGGGATCTGACTTGCCGCCGATAAAGAAGTCGCCCGGCACGGGGATTCGATACCACCTTCCCTCGACGGTGAGATTCTTTCCTTCGGCGGCAGCACGCTCTTTTTCCTGCTGATCCTGCAAGAGTTTCTGTTGGCGTTCTTCCCTTTGTTTTATTACCGCATTTTCCGCATCCGCCGTCTTCTTGAGCGCCATGATCTGATAGATCTCATCCTGGGCGTCGCGGGCGAAGTCGGGTTGGGTGAGCATGTAAAGGTTCATGCTGGCGATGGCGTCGTCAAACCGCTCTGCGGCTTTCTGGGCCTCGGCCAGCTTCTTATACGCATCGCCCCACCAGGGAGCGGCCGACAAGGCTGCTTTGTACTCCTCGATGGCGCGCTCAAAGCCGGTAGTGTCCTCCGCCGAGTTCGCGAGGACTACGGCCATCACGTAATGCCCACGGGCCGTTTCGGGAATCTCCGGAGGATTCTTCATGGCCTGAACCAGCCTGATGATCTGTAGCCGAGCCGCGTCGGTGGGGTTGGCGTTAAACTGCCGCAACGCCAGCTGAAGCTGCTGCTCGTCCAGCTGGCGGTCAAGACCGCGCCCCAGTTCCACGGCGGCCTGGGTGTCAACCCCAGGGTGCACTGCCGCCAGATAAAGCGCCAGGTTGCGCTTGGCGTCGTCGTAGTCAGCGGCCTTGGCGTAGGCGGAGGCGGCGCTGTAATAGGCATCGGCATACCAGGGAGCCTGCACGCCAACCTGCTCAAAGTGCCTGGCGGCAGCTTTGAAATCGTCCGGGGACGAAGCAGCCTTCATCTGCGCAGCAGCATGGGTAAAAGTATCCCGCGCAAGTTGGGGAATCGCCGGAGCCGGCTTCATGGTCTTGGCCAACTCCACGATCTTGTTGCGCAGGGCGGCGTCATCAGGGCTGTTCTGGAAATCTGCCAGATAGGCTGCAAGCTGTTTGCGGGCAGCCGTGTCGGCAGCCTGCTGGTGTGCCGGGGCAGCGGGTTTGGCCGTCTGCGCAGGCGCCGGAAGGGCGATTGCGCATAACAGCGGAAAAAGCATGAGCCCGAAAAGACTCGATCGTGTGTTCATGACTTCTCTCTCTCCGTGGTACTGCATATCTCAAGTCGACGCGAGCAGAACGCTCACCTTGCGCCCGCATCCCACAGGATCCGAACTACATCCGGTCTCCGGCATGAATTGCCTTCCACACACCACAATGCCGTTTGACCATCCTGGTTCTCTGCGTTCACATTCTCGCCTCTGTCGATCAGCATCCGCACAAAACTCAGATTTCCCTCGCCGACGCCACTGCACACAGTGTAAACAGGGATCTCCGTTTTCAGGAGTGCTACCTCGAATTGTACGACTTGTGGACCGCTTTTGGGGAGACTTGATCTGCATCTGTGGCGGAAAGGCGAGTAATTATGCTCACCGAAGGTCAGGGCTAAAGCCCTGACCCACCATTTTTTTGACAGAATTCTAAGTGTTTGCGTCCCGCGCTTCTCCCAAAATCAATTTGAGGGTCATCTGTTTGTGGCCGCGATAGAAGGTGACGCTGATGGTGTCGCCGGCCTGGTGTTTGTCCATGAGGGCGCTGATGTCCTGCGGATCGGTGACTTGCTGGCCGTCGATGGCGACGATGAGGTCGCCGCCCAGCAGGATAGGAGTGTTGCCCACGTAGGCTTGC
>Ga0187852_1000971_pt1 | contig 28689 bp, 29 predicted proteins | sample June2016WEW_6_40_FD_134511 | JGI IMG/M metagenome (GOLD analysis project Ga0187852, IMG submission 134511) | Peatland microbial communities from SPRUCE experiment site at the Marcell Experimental Forest, Minnesota, USA - June2016WEW_6_40 | ecosystem: Environmental > Terrestrial > Soil > Wetlands...
CGGCTGCGCGAGGCTATGGAAGCCATGCTGAGCGAGCCGGAGCGCTCGGAGTCGAAGACGCCGGCGACGGTCTCGTGACTGAATCGATGAGCGAATTCTGGCGGGTCGTCGCTGCTGCTGCTCGCATCCAAAGATAGGGCGAGCGCATTGACGCCCTCGGAGGCAGGAACTTGATCATCGAGATGAGGACCTACAAGCTGAAGCCAGGCAAACGCGCCGAGTTTCTGGAGATCTTTCGGACGAAGTCGATGCCGGCACACGCGGAGATCGGGATGAAGATTCTGGGGCCGTGGCTTTCGCTTGAAGACCCTGACACGTTCTTCTTCATGCGCGGATTTCCGGACCTTGCCTCGCGCGAACCAATGAAAGCCAAGTTCTACGAAGGCGAGCTGTGGAAGCGCGAGCTGGAGCAGATACTGATGCCGATGATCGACAAGTATGACGTGGTGCTAGTTGATGATTCCGAGGGTTTGGTGCGCTGGTAAGGTGGGCGCGCGACGCGTCCGCATGGGCTTTACACTGGTTGCATGGCCGTCCGTATCGCCATTCCCGAACCCGCCAGCAGGGACGCTGAGTATAACCAGCGTGCACTGCCGCTGTATGTGGAAGCACTGAAGGCCGCGGGCGCGGAGCCGGTGGTGGTGCCGCTGCGAGGAGCGCAGGAGAGCGTGGCGAAGTTGCTGGCGGGCGTGCAGGGAGTGCTGCTGCCGGGCAGCAAGTTCGACGTGGCTCCGGAGCGCTACGGCGAAGCGCGGGAGCCGGAGTGCGCGGCCGACGACCCGGCGCGCACCGCTGCCGACGAGCTGCTGCTGCAGGACGCGTTCAACCTGCGCAAGCCCATCCTCGCCATCTGCCACGGCGCACAAAACCTGAATGTGTGGCGCGGAGGGACGCTGGTGCAGGATCTGAAGACGGCGGTCAATCACCGGCCCGGCCGCGAAGTGGTGAATGCGCACCCGGTGAAGATTGAGGAAGGATCGAGGTTGAGCGCGATTGTGCCCGCGCTGGAAGCGGACAACACCGAAGAGGGCGGGATCGAAGTGAACTCGAGCCACCACCAGGCCATTCGCCAGCCGGGAGACGCTCTGCGCGTGACTGCCGTTTCGCCGGGCGACGGCGTGATTGAGGCTGTGGAGCTCGATGCGCCCCATCACTTTGTCGTGGGAGTGCAGTGGCATCCCGAACGGACATACGGGCAGAGCGAGTTTTCGCGCGCGATTTTTGCCGCGTTTGTGCAGGCGGCCGCGGCGTGGCAGCCGCCGCAAATCGAGAGCGCGGGGAATGGTCCCCGGAACGGTCCTGAGAGCGGGCATTGAGCGATGGGTACGGGCGAGGCGAGTTCACGGCTGAATGTGCTTTTGAAGGCGGCGAGATTGGCGCCGCTGGACGAGGAAACAATGGGCCGGTTTGAGAGCTATCTTTCGCTTTTTATTCGCTGGAATAAACACCTGAATCTGAGTGCTATTCGCGACGAAGAGGGCATTCTCTCGCGGCATTTCATTCAATCCATTGCAGTTGCTCGCGTATTGCCGCACGGGATTCGAAGCTTACTCGACTTTGGATCGGGCGCCGGGTTGCCGGGGATTCCGATTGCGCTATGCCGGCCGGAGATTGCCGTGACCCTTTCGGAGTCCCAGGGCAAGAAGGCGGCGTTTCTCGAGGAGGTCGTGCGGGTGGTTGGTATCCAAGCGAAGGTCTATTGGGGTCGGGCCGAGGCGCTTCGCGCCGTCTTCGATTGCGTCACGTTGCGAGCGGTGGACAAGATGCCGAAAGCAGTCGCGGCAGCCGTTGGGCTCGTCGGGCCGGTGGGCTGGCTGGCGCTGATGACGACCGCAGCGGAGATAGAGCAACTGCGAGAGGCGGCGGGTGCACGGATCTCTTGGCGGGCGCCCGAGCGACTACCGTTTGGAGAGGACCGGATTCTTGCACTCGGCCAGCGGGTCAATTCTGCAGTTTGATGTCGACAAGCGTTTGGATGGGCGCCAGATCGTCAGTTGTCTTGACGAGCAACCGGATGCCGGTTCCCTCGGCGTAACGCCGCGCCCCGGCGATCTCCTTCAAAATAGCTTTCGGCAGGTCACTCGAGTAGGCCGCTGTCACGGCGCGATCGCCAAGAACCAAAGAAACGCGGAAACAACCGGCGCATGGACCCATGTAAAGAATGGTTCTGGATTTGAGCTTGGGTCGAATCGCCCAGCCGTACTTGAGCGAGATCGAGTGCCACTCTTTCGTCGAGATGCCTTTGCCTGCCAACCACGCGGTCAGCTCATACCAGGCGTTAAGGGAGTCTCCAAGAGTTGCTGCGAGGTTTTTGGCGGAGGGTTGGGTCTTTCTGCCGATGAAGGCGTTGGGGAGATCCACGCGTACCATCCTTCCGGATTTCAAGCGAAAGTGTACACCCGGCTGGGTCGCTTTCATGAAAGCCGCAGCGAGCGCAATCCCTGTAGCGGCGTGCAAGTGCTTCCATTGGTTGTCGGAGAATATGGCCGCCGGCCTCTAGGCCGACTGTCGTGCGGGTCTCCTGACCCGCACAACGCTGCCGGCAGCATGGCGCCGCCAAAAACTGCCGGCCTCTGAGACGGACGTCACTTCGAGTGCGGATTTGCGGATGAGTTCTGCGCCTGCGGGCGGCTGAATCTTGCTTAGGGCCAGTTTGATCTTTGGAACTGGCGCAGGGGTGAGTGGATGGTTTTGTTCCCGTTAGCGTTCAGGGCGCGCTGGCATCGCCTGGGTCGCGCTCGAAGCTGAGGTTGAGTTACCTACACTCCACAGTTTTTGTGCGCAAAAACTCTGTTCCACGTGGAACACATAGGCTGCTCAACTAGCTCAGAGATTCGTCTGCACGGGAAGTGTTCCACGTGAAACAACCCGGGACTCGTACCAAAATGAAACTGCCGGTCATAATCAACAGAAAAACGCCTGCGGAGCCGGTAGTTTTCCACCACGCGACCGGTTTTGACTCGCCCATACCACAATCGTTGTATCGTACTCAAAGCTCTTTCTTCACAAATGGTTACTCGCCGCGAAGAGGTGGCCTTCCGGACGGTTTCCACAACCGTGGCCGATTTCCCACAGTGCAAGTCGCTGTGCGTACCGCGCGCTTTCCCTTTACTCTGGAATGCCATGGGAAAGATCGTCGGAATCGTCAACCAAAAGGGTGGCGTCGGCAAGACCACTACGGCCATCAATCTCTCTGCGTGCCTCGCGCTGGAGGGACTGAAGACGCTCCTGGTTGACTGCGATCCGCAGGCCAACGCCTCGTCGGGATTGGGCCTTCAGCGCGATGATGACCGCCATTCTATCTACGAAGTGCTTACCGGCGAGACCCCGGCAGAGCAGACGGTTCTGCCCACGATGATCGATCGGCTGTGGTTGCTCCCGGGCTCGAAGAACCTGACCGGCATCAACATCGAGTTGGCCGACGCGGAGGACAGGGCGCTTCGTCTGCGGCGCGCTCTTGGACCCATCGAAAGCAGCTACGACCTGATCTTTCTGGATTGCCCGCCGGCTCTGGACCTGCTCACACTGAACGTTCTCTGCGCGGCGCAAACGCTCATCGTGCCGCTGCAGGCCGAGTACTTTGCTCTGGAAGGAATCTCAGAGCTGATCTCGACCCTGGAACGCGTGCGGGCCGCCTACAACCCGGAGCTGACGATCGAGGGCGTGCTGCTGACCATGTACGATGATCGCACTAACCTGGCGCAGCAGGTGACCGAGACGCTCCGCGAGTATTTTCGCGAGATCCTTTATCGCACGGTAATTCCGCGGAATGTGCGGCTTGCGGAGGCTCCGAGCCACGGCAAGCCAGTGGCGCTCTACGATCCGCGCTCGCGAGGCGCCGAAGCCTACTTCGAAATGACCGGTGAGTTCATGGCGCGCAATCAGATCGAAAGTCCACGAGCGGCCGAGCGCAAAGCCTCGGCGTCCGTGCGCACGCAAGCCAAGGTGAGCTTCTGGCCATACTCGTAAAACTCCAGCCGAGGCCGCTGAGCGTGCTACCCACCTCGGCCGCAGAACACTGACGCGGGGAAGGTTGGGTGCCCGCACAGATCGTCGATTGATTTCGGCCTGCAATGCATGCACTCCTGCAACGAAGGACTTTTCATGACAAATGTGGCTGTTCACGACCCAAAACGCCGCGCGCTCGGCAAAGGCCTGGATTCTCTGATTCCTCGTCCGGCAACTGCTTCCACAGGTGAAACCGAAGGTGGGAGACCACGCGAGATCCCTCTCGACCAGATCGACCGCAACCCCTTTCAAACGCGCTCCCATGTCAACGAGGAGCAATTGGCGGAGCTGGCGGCCTCCATTGCCGCGAATGGCGTAGTGCAGCCGGTGTTGCTCCGCCCCCTGGCAAGCGGGCGCTTTCAGCTAATCGCTGGTGAACGGCGCTGGCGGGCTTCGAAACTCGCCGGCAAGAACACGGTTCCGGCGATTCTGCGTCAGGTCTCCGACGAGCAGGCGATGGAGATCACCATCGTTGAAAACCTGCAGCGCGCCGACCTGAACGCGATGGAGCAGGCGCGGGCCTTCGAAAGTCTGGCACGCGAGTTCCACATGACTCAGGAGCAGATGGCGCAACGTACAGGAAAAGACCGCGCTACAGTCTCTAACTTCTTGCGTCTATTGAAGTTACCATCTACAGTGCAAGCGCGCGTCGAGGCCGGTGAAATCTCCTTCGGCCACGCTCGTGCGTTGCTGGCCCTGGAAGATGCCGAGGAGATAGAAAAGGCCGCGCAGCGCATTGCGGCGCTCTCCATGTCGGTGCGCCAGACCGAGAACTACGTGCAGGGACTCATCGACCCCAGCCGCAAAAGCAAGAAAGAACCGAAACCAGAGCAGCCCGTCGATCCCAACGTGCGCGACGCACAGGAACAACTGCAAAGAGCGCTCGGCTTGAAGGTCACGATCGACGATCACAACGGCCGCGGCAAGGTCATTATCGAGTACGCCCGCTTGGAGGATTTTGACGCGCTCATGGAGAGGCTCGGAGGAAAGTAAGAACCAAGTATATATTTATCAATAACTTAGTAGACATTGCGCACTGTCATGGCGACTTGGCGAAGCAGGATGCTCGTCCTTGCAGGTGTGTCGAGGGATGCCCGGGATTAATCGGCCTAGAATGGAAATCTCCGCCTTCCCGTGACAAAGGGAGAACCTAAGGGCTTTCGTTCGCCCCTTAATAGTGCTCTAATGTTGCTGTAGCAGTGCACGATTCGTCAGAGGAATCGTCGCCTCTCCAGGGATTGTTGAGTCGCCCTGGCTCGACAGGAGGCATGATGCACGGGCTCAAGGCAAGCCGCGGGTTTTTTTTAATGCCTTTGCTCGCTACCTCTCTGGGTGCGGCCTGGGCGCAGCCGGCCCCGGCGGCAAGCCCCGCGCCGCCCGCAGCGTCCGCAGCCTCCCCACTAACGCCACCCACTCCCGAGCAACTTGGCGATTCGTTGGTCGCGCATCAGCGCTATCAGGCCGCAGTTGCCGCCTACTCCAAGGCGCCGCAGATGACGGCAGCCATCTGGAACAAGATGGGCATCGCCTACCAGATGATATTCAACCCAAAGGATGCGACCCGCTGCTACAAGGAATCGCTTAAGCTCGATCCGGAGAATGCTCAGGTGCTGAACAATCTGGGCACGGTCTACGCCTCGCAAAAGTTATATAGCCAAGCCGATCGCATGTACCGCAAGGCGATCAAACTCGACCCGAAGTCGGCGATCGTCTTCAAGAATTACGGCACCAATCTGCTGGCCGAACACAAGTACAACAAGGGCTGGGAGGAGTACCAGCAGGCGGTCGCCATCGATCCGGAGATCTTTGCGGATCACGACGGTCCCACGGTGGACAATCCCTCCAACGTGCAGGAGCGGGGCGCCATGAACTACTACATGGCGGCGGGCTGCGCGCGCGCCGGCTACCCCGATTGCGCTCTCCAGTATCTGCGCATGGCGCTGGACGAAGGCTTCACCACCCGCAAGAAGATCGAAACCGACAGCCAATTCGCCAGCCTGCGCGGCAATCCCGCCTTCAAGCAACTTCTTGCCGAGCAGCACAATTGAACGATCCACGATTGAACGATCGAGCAGCGGCGCGAGAGGAGCTTGTGTAGTCTTCCGCTGCGAGGGACTCGTCTATCGAACAGGCTGGCCTTCGCGCCACCCTGGGAGTTTAGATGAAACCTCGTTACTTGCCTGCAATCCTCCGCAGGAGAATAGAGCCACCGATATCAAGATCGGCGACACCATTCGCGTGGAGGGTGCCCTTAAGAACGGAGTCTTCACTGCAACCGCCGTGAATGTTGGCGGCAGGATGGGCGGACCCGGCGGACCTCCGCCCAATGGGCCCTCCGGACCAGCCGCCGGTGCGCCTCCGGATTCCGGACTCAGCGCTCCGCCGCAATAAACAACGGGGTTTCATTCAGGCAGAAACACGCTGGCCGGATACGAGATCGCATCCGGCCAGTTGTTTTTGGGCGCGATGTGTTGCGGCTACTGGATCGATTGCAGGGTCCAGGCTCCGTTGACCAGCGAGAACGTCGCCACGCGTTGCGTGCTCAATTTGTTGAAGGGGTTTTGCGCAATGTCCTGCAAAGGCGCCGGCAAGCTGCTCAGATCGACGTCTTCCATGAAAGCTACAGTCTTGCTGTCGGCAAGCGACTGCACGTCGCCAAGACTGCGCGCTTTGAGTTTGGAGGTGACCAGGGGAACCACCACGATCGAGTAGTTTGGATCCTTCGGGGCATCCGGGTGCCACTTGATCGTATCGCCGCCGCCGGACAGCTTGACAACCTTCACTCCGTCCGGAGTGAGCTTGAAGTCGCCCCAATAGCCGTTGGGATAGCGCTTGACGCCAACCCAGAGGTTGGCGTGCACGCCCTTCTGCATGCCGATATCGTTGACTGCGATATTAAATACCGTGCCGGGATCCTTATCGTACTTGGCCTGAATCATTGCCTTTGCCTGGTCCTGCGTCAGGTCGGGAGCCGATTTGCAACCCGCCAGAAACCCGCCTGCGCCCAGAAAAACCAAAGCCGCCAAAGCCTGAATCCTTACTGCGTTTTTCACGTTCCCTCCGTAGACCGCATGAAACGGCTCGAAATTCTTCGCTCCGCCATTTTTCTCCTACTATGTTCTGCTGTCAATGCGATTGAAAGTGACCTCCCTCACAGGTGAAGGTGCAAAACTGCCGGCTGTCGACTCCTACGATCACTCAGGGCCGGCAGCCGCCCCATCCGGCAGCATGGAACCTGCCTCATAAAAGCTCAACGCGGCATCGCCCTGCTCGAGCAACCGCGACCGCTTCAGGCCCCCGTATTGCTCCTCGAGTGCCTGTTTGCGCCCGTGTTCGGCGACAACCAATGCTCCCCGCGCGAGAATCCCCTGCCCAGCGTCTCCCAGCACTCCCAATGTAGCCGCATACTCCTGCATAGCGTCGTACGGCGGATCCAGAAACACTAATTCGTAGCGTCCTGGCCTTGCCACTTCGTGAGGTTTTGACTTTGGCACTTCGTGCGGTTCTGGTCTTGGACTGGCTTTTGCGGCGGAGCGGAGGAACGCCGCCACGCTTTCCGAACGCACTTCGTACCCGCTCTCGATGCCCAGTTGAACCAGATTGCGGCGCAAAACCCTCAGCGCCGCCGGCGCACGTTCTACGAACGTGACCCGCGCCGCGCCGCGGCTCAGCGCCTCCAGGCCCACCGCGCCGGAGCCTGCATACAGATCCAGAAACGCCGCGCCGATCGTGCGCGGGGCCAGCACATTGAAGAGCGTCTCGCGCAGGCGGTCGCTGGTGGGCCGCGTGCTGAAGCCCGGCGGCGCCTCCAGTCTTCGCGAGCGATAGCTTCCGGCGATGATGCGCATCGCTCACCAGCATAGCTCACAGCAGGCGGCGAACAGCGGAAAGCCGCCGGTCGATCTCCGTGCCCGAATCACAATCCACGAGTCGCGCGCAACGGTCCCTGGCCTCGCGCTGCGACAAGCTAGGGGCTAGAGGCTAGTCGCTACCAGTTGTCTTTCGCCCCGACCCTCTACAATCAGAGGATGCGCGGTTGGTCGATTCCGTTTGGCCGGTGGATGGGCGTGGAGCTTCGCGTCCACATCTTCTTTCCGCTCCTGGTGCTGGTGCTCTTTGCCATGGGCGGCCCGCAAGGCCTGCCGCGCGGACTGGCTCTCTTCGTCCTGTTGGTGGCGGCCGTTGCCGTGCGCGAAACTGCCCGCCTGCTGGTTGCTGCGTGGCTAGGGCTGCGCCTGCGCGCCATCCTGCTGCTGCCCATCGGCGGGCTGTTCGCCTATGCCAACCCGAAGAGCCAGGAAACGGCAAACACAGGCCGCGGACAATACCTTCTCGCCGCCGCCGGCCCGCTCGCCAACTTTTGTGCCGGCCTTGCCGCCGCCGCGGCCATTCTGGGCGCCAGCAGCGAGGTCCGCCTCTTCGACCACCCCCTGGTCGCGACCGAGAGTCTGTTGCGCAGCCTGGTCTGGATGCAGATCTTTCTTGGCCTCCTGCACCTGGTTCCGGCCTACCCGCTCGATTGCGGCCGTCTGATCCGCAACGCCTTTGCCCGCACCCACGGAATGGGGCCCGCCGGCCGCGCCGCTGCCGGCCTGGGCCAGGCTCTGGCGCTCATCGCCATGCTGGGCGGCATGTTGCTGCACGAACCGTGGCTGATCCTCACCGGTTTCTTCATCATGATCGGCGCCCAAGTCGAGGATCAGGGCGTCTTCTTTCAGTCGGTGGTAGACACGGTGCGCATGCGCGAGGTCATGCTCACGGATTTTGCCACGCTCTCGCCCTCCGACACGCTCGCCGACGCTCTCTATCGCTGCGTGCACTCGCTGCAGGAGGAGTTTCCCGTGGTGCGCGGTCCGGAGCTGGTGGGCATCGTCTCGCGGCAGCGCATTGTGGATGCGCTGCGTAACGACGGCAACGGCTACGTGCAGGCGGTGATGTCGCGCGCCTTCCAGGTGGCGCAGCCCGAGGACACGCTCGGCGCCACCATCAGCCGCCTCACCGCCGGTCGCGGCATGGGACTGATTCCCGTCACCGAGAGCGGGCGCGTGGTGGGCGTGGTGAGCGTGCAGAATCTGATGAACTCCATGGCGCTGCTCGCCGAACAGCGGCGCATCGAGCGCCAGGAAGCAGACGAATCATAAGAGCAGTTCTTAGTTCACAGTTCGCAGTTTTCCGGGCCCGGCGATCCCACCAGCCTACTATGAACTGTGAACGAAGAACTGCGACCTTCTAAGCCATCCATGCCCGCCGACGGTCCACAGCTCGCACACGGCCTCTACCTCGTCGCCACTCCCATCGGCAATCTCGGCGACATCACCCTCCGCGCCCTCGAGGTGCTGCGCGGCGTAGACCGCATCGCCTGCGAAGACACCCGCCAAACCCAAAAACTTCTGAATCATTTCCAAATCGAGAAAAAAACCGTCAGTTGCCACGAGCACAACGAGCGCGAGCGCGCGGCGGAGCTGGTCAAGGCGCTCAAGGCTGGGGAACGTGTTGCGCTGGTTTCTGATGCGGGAACGCCAGCCATCAGCGATCCCGGCAGTTGGCTGGTGCGCGAAGCCATCGCCGCGGGAGTGCCCGTCATTCCCATTCCCGGCGCGAATGCGGCCATCAGCGCACTCATCGCATCGGGACTTCCCGCCGAAGACTTCCACTTCCTTGGTTTCCTGCCAGAAAAAGCCGGTGCTCGCCGCACCTTCCTCGAAGAACTTGCCGCTGCCGCGCAATCCGATCCCCGCGCAACGCCGCGGACTCTGATTTTCTACGAGGCGCCGCACCGGATTCTCGAAGCGCTCGCCGATATTGAAGAACTCTGGGGAGGTCTGCTGCACGCAGTGGTGGCGCGCGAACTGACCAAAGTGCACGAGGAGTTTGTGCGCGGAACCGTGGCCGAAGTGCGCAGAGAACTCGGCAGCCGCGACCGCATCCGTGGCGAGATCACGCTGCTCGTCGAAGCGCCGCGTACCGCCTCGGCATCTGGCGACACGCAAAGTTCAGCCGCTGCACCGGAGAAGATTGCCGATCGTGTCGCGCGCATGCAGGCCGAAGGCGGCATCGACGAAAAAGAGGCGTTGAAGCGGCTGGCGCGGGAGCTGGGCCGGTCGAAGAGCGACTTATATCGCGAGCTGCAACGCGAGCGCGCCCAGAAGCGGTGAGTTTACGCGGCTCGCACATCTTTTGATTCTTTGAGCTCCGGGTTCCGCGATCGTGGCCGGCTGCTCTTCGTTCACCCGTCGGGTCTTTCTGCCAGTAGCAGCGCGAGCGCATATTCACCCCAAATCAGCAAGAATCGTCAAGCTGATTGGTTCCTTACGATCTACGATGGTTTTGCGCGATGAGAACGATCACCCTTGACGATTACAAGCGGCGGATGCTGCGGGTTCTGGTGCACATCCAGCAGCATCTGGACGAGCCGATGCCGCTCGGAGAACTAGCTAGGGTGGCTTGTTTCTCTGCCTATCACTTTCACAGGGTCTTCAAAGGCATGGTGGGCGAATCGGTTGGCGAATACGTGCGCCGGTTGCGTCTGGAGCGGGCCGCGAGCCAGCTCAAGCTGGGTTCGGCTTCGGTGGTAGAGATTGCGCTCGGAGCCGGCTACGACAGCCACGAGGCATTTACACGTTCGTTCAAGACGGCTTTTGGCGCAGCGCCTTCCGAGTTCCGTTTGGCTCGCCAGAGGGAGTTGGCGGAATCTCCGTCGGGGATCCATTTCCAGAAGCCGATCACCGTGCGCTTTCGCACGCTTCATCGAGGAGGGAGTATGAAGGTCGAAATTAAACAGTTGCAACCCATGCGCGTGGCGTTCATGCGCGACGTGGGGCCGTACGACGAGGTGGGCAAGACCTGGGACCAATTCCTGACCGTCATGGGCAAGGACGGCTACCTGGCGGGCAATCCCATGATGCTGGGGATTTGTCACGACGACCCGGAAGTGACGCCGCCCGCGAAGATTCGCTACGATGCCTGCCTGACGGTGGGCGAGGAGTTCCAGCCGAGCGGCGAGATTGGCGTACAGACTGTGGCCGGCGGCGCTTATGCGGTGACTACGCACACCGGCCCTTACAACGAGGTGGGGCGCACGTACACGGAGTTTCTGGGGCAATGGATGCCGCGCAGCGGATACGAACTCGGCAACGCTCCGTGCTTCGAGGTCTATGTCAACCATCCCGAGAGCACCGCTCCGGAGGAGCTGCTGACGGATATTTATGCGCCGTTGCAGGAAAGCGCGAAGGGTGCGAGGGAGTGAAGATGGCTACGCAAGAGAAAGTGGACCTCTACAAGGAAAACAAGAAAGAGTATGCGGCGACTGCGAAACCCGCGCTGGTTGAGATGGGCCCGGCGGTTTATTTGAGCATCAGCGGGCAGGGCGCGCCGGGCGGGGATGCGTTCAGCGCTGCGATTGGCGCGCTCTACGGAGTCGCCTTCACTGTGAAGATGACGCGCAAGTTTGCCGGCAAACAAGACTACGCCGTCTCCAAGCTGGAGGCTCTTTGGCCCAATATGAACCGGGATGACGCCACGCCCGACAAAGAACTGTGGACTTGGCAATTGATGATTCGGACGCCGAAGTTCGTCACGCAGAAAGACGTCAATCAGGCGATCGAAACCTTGATGAAGCGCGGAAAGGGAGCGGACGTCCAGCGGGTCGAATTGCGTCCGCTCAGCGAAGGGCTGTGCGTGCAGGCATTGCACGTGGGCGCGTACGAAAACGAAGGCAAGACGGCGGCGGCGATGCGGACTTTTGCCGAAAAACAAGGGTTACGCATCGCAGGCCCGCATCACGAGATCTACTTGTCGGACCCGCGGCGGGTAGAGGCGTCGAAACTCAAGACCATCCTGCGGACGCCGGTGATGAAGGCGGAGAAATGATGGCTTGCGCTGTCACGCAAGGCGCCGCCTCCCGGCGAACCGAGAGGCAGTGAGCGTGGGCACGGTTCGGAGCTATTCGGCCGGGGCTTCTGCTGCGGCCGGTTCGGTAACGGCTGGTTCGGCAGCGGGCTCAGTTGGAGCGGCTGCTGCTGCGGCTGCTTCTTCCTCGGTGACTTCGGCGAGGACCTTGACGGTGACGCGCGCAGTGACTTCGCGGTGCAGGCGGATGGCCACCTTGATGTCGCCCAGGGTCTTGATGGCGTCGCCGAGCTGGATCTTGCGGCGATCGATCTCGAAGCCCTGCTTGGCAAGCTCCGCGGCGATATCGGCCGATGTGACCGAGCCAAAGAGACGGTCGTGCTCGCCGGCCTTGCGGGTAAAGCTCAGGACCACGGGCTCGAGCTTGGCCAGCAGCAGCTCGGCTTGCGCCTTCTCCGTGGCGGAGCGGCGCGCGGCCGAGGCCTTCATCTGCTCGATCACGGCTTTGTTGGTCGCAGTGGCCTGCATGGCCAGCTTGCGCGGCAGAAGATAATTGCGTGCGTAGCCGTCGGCCACCTTGACCACTTCTCCGCGAAAGCCTACGTTGGCTACGTCTTCCTTCAGAATTACTTCCATGGAAATTCTCCAAATTTGTGGACGCGCGGTAGGGGCTAAAGCCCCGGACCATTTTGCGCCATTTTCGGCACGACTGAAGTCGTGCCCTGATACAAAACTCGACCGACATGCAGTCGTTTCGCTACCTCACAAGTCGAGCACCGGTGCAGCAACTCCACAGGTCGCGAGTTGTCGCCCGGCAACTCCGGGCTTAGTGCTTGGTGGCGAAGGGCAGCAGCGCAATGTTGCGGGCCTGCTTGATGGCGCGGGTGAGACGGCGCTGGTGCGTGGTGCAAACACCGGTCAAACGCCGCGGCACAATCTTGCCACGCTCGGCGACGAACTGCTGCAGCAGGCGCACGTCGCGGTAAGGAATCGCGTCGAGCTTCTCGGTGCAGAACTTGCACACCTTCTTGCGGCGAAAGAATTTGCCGCGCCCGCCGGGACCACCGCCGGGACGGCCTGCGCCGCGCGGGCCGGCGCCCGGACCGGATGAACCGTGTCCGGATGGGGCTGGTGAAGTTGCTGGTGCGTCCGCCGTGGCGGGCGCTTTGGCTTGGGTTTCTTCAGGCATCGTGTTTCCTCTTTGTCTTCGTTGTTCCGGCATGGCCGGAGAATTTTGTAGGGAGTAGTGAGTAGCCAATAGGGAGTAGGAATCGGCGGAAGGAGCACTGAACGCGTCTTCTACTCTCTATTCCCTACTGGCTATTCCCTGCTCTTACGCGCTGGCCTGCGCCGGCTCGGCCGGCTCGGCCGCAGCAGCGCTTACGGCGGCAGGCGCGGGTTCGGCGTTGGCCGTGCGGCGCGTGCCGCGCAGGGCCCTCACCTTGGCCAGGCGCTTCTCTTCCTCGTCGATGCGCACGGTGATGAATTTGATCACCTGTTCGGTCACGCGCAGACGGCGCTCCAGTTCCAGCACCACCGGGCCGGGTGCTTCAACGGTGAGCAGAATGTAGTTGCCATCGTTGAATTTGCGCACCTGGTAGGCTAGCTTGCGGCGGCCCATCTTCTCGGCCGACTTCACCACACCGCCGCCGTTCTTGACCGTCGTGCTGAAGCTGTCGATCAGCTTGTCGGCTTCTTCGTCCTCCACGTCGGGACGGACGATAAACATTACTTCATACAAACGCGACATTGTTCCTCACAGTTCTTAGTTCGTAGTTCACAGTTGATTGTTCGCAGCTTCGGTTGCTGTTCCCTGTTCGCCAGTCCCTGTCTTCTAGTCCTTCCGATTAAATTCGTTCATCGCGGCTGCCGGTCCCTGCTCGAGAATGCGCCGCGTGGCCGTAGCCACCCGGTCCAGCACCTCGTCCAGCACCGCCAGATCCGCCTTGCGCATGGGCGAGAGCAGATAATCCCTGCCCGGCCGCTTTCCGCCTCCCGCCGCGATCGCTTCGGGAGGTAAATCCGGCCCCACGCCGATACGCAAGCGCAACCACTCTTGCGTGCCCAGGGCGGCGGTGACGCTGCGGGCTCCGTTGTGCCCGGCGGGCGAACCGCGCTCCCTGATCTTGAAGGTCCCCAGCACCAGGTCGAGCTCGTCGTGGATCACGAGCAGGTCCTGGAATGGGTCCGCTTCAAACTCCTCGACCAAAGCGGCCACGGCTACTCCGCTCAGGTTCATAAACGTCTCCGGCTTGGCCAGAACCACCGGGCGTCCTGCGATACGGCAGGTCGCGGTAGTGGCCCGGCAGCGCCGGTTCTGGACCACAACGCCCTCCTGCTGGGCGATGCGATCGATGGCCATGAAACCCGCGTTGTGCGGGGTCCACAGATATTCGAGACCGGGATTGCCGAGCCCCACAATCAGGAAGGGGCCGCTGCGAGCCTTCGGCCCGGAGCTCCCGGCGAGAGTCTCTGTCTCGCCGGAACAACCGATCTCACTTGCTTCAGGCAAGGCTTACTTCTTCGCCTCGGGCTTCTTGGCCGTCGCAGGCTCGGCCTCGGCCTTGCCCTTCTTGGCAACCTCAGGCTCAGCCGGCGCACCCGCTGCCTCACCTGGCGCAGCCGCTGCTGCAACCTCGGCGCCTTCCACCACCTCCGGCGCCGCAACCACTTCCTCGCGGATGTGGACGACGTGGGCCACAGTGGAGTCTTCCGGGGTCAGGTACTTGATCTTGTCGAAGTGGGGCAGACCGCTGACGCGGATCCCCTGGTGCATCTCCAAACCGCTCACGTCCACGTCGATGTGGCCGGGAATGTCCGCGGGCAGGCACTCGACTTCGACCTCGCGCAGCACCTGGTCCAGAATGCCGCCCTCGGTCTTGACGCCGATCGGGATGCCCAGCAGCTTGACGCGCACACGCACGCGCAGCGCCTTGTCGAGGGCGATGCGCTTCAGATCGATGTGGATCAGCTGGTCCTTGATGGGCTCGCGCTGCCAATCGACGATCATGGCTTTGGCCGCAGGCTGGCCGGCAACTTCCACGTCAAAGATGGTGTTGTGGCCGCTCTCGGAGTAAAGGATCTTCAAAATCTGCTTGGGATCCACCTCCACGGCGACCGGCTCATGGCCGGGACCGTAGAACACGGCCGGAATCTTGCCCGCGGCGCGTACGCGGCGCGCGGCATTCTTGTTGAACTTGCCCTTGCGGGGCGTGGCTACGACGACTTCAGGCATTTCTCGTATTCTCGTTTCTTCTTGAGATCGGGCACGGTGTTGATGCCGCTCCCTTTGTTGGGCCGGCCAATGGCCGGCAGTTCATAGTTCTTAGTTCACAGTTCTCAGAAAATGCACGGCTCGCAGAATAACTTTGAACTGCGAACTGTGAATTATGAACTCAGCTGAACAACGTACTGACACTCGTCTCCATGTGAATGCTCTCGATGGCCGCGCCGAGCAGGCCGGCGATGGAGAGCACCTTGATCTTGGGCAATGGCTGCGCCGGATCGCTGCCCGGCACGGTCAATTTCTGCGCCGCTTCGCGCAGCGGAATGGTATCGCTGACCACCAACTGCTTCAGTCTCGAGTTGGCGATGCGGTCGATGGCCGGGCCGGAAAGCACGGCATGGCTGGCGCAGGCGTAGACCGCGGCCGCGCCATTGGCGTACAACGCGTCGACGGTCTTCACGAGCGTGCCGGCGGTATCGACAATGTCGTCGATGATGAGGCAGTGCTGGCCTTCCACGTCGCCCACCACGTGCATCACTTCGGCCACATTCAGGTCGGTGCGGCGCTTGTCGACGATGGCCAGCGGCGCGCCCATCTTCTGCGCAAAGAAACGCGTCCGCTCCACGCCGCCCGCATCCGGCGAGACGACGGTCAGGTTGGGCAGATTCAGCTCGCGGAAGTAGCTGACCAGAACGGGGCTGGCGAACAGATGGTCAACGGGAATGTCGAAGAAGCCCTGAATCTGCGCGGCATGAAGATCGACAAAGAGGGCGCGGTTAGCGCCGGCGGTGGTGAGCAGGTCGGCGATGAGCTTGGCGCTGATGGCCACGCGCGGACGGTCCTTGCGATCCTGGCGGGCGTACCCGTAGTAGGGAACCACTGCCGTGATGCGGGCCGCCGAGGCCCTTTTGAGCGCATCGATCATAATGAGCAACTCGATCAGGTGCTGATCCACCGGATAGCAGGTGGGCTGCACCACAAACACATCCACGCCGCGCACGTTTTCGAGGAGTTGGAAGTAAACCTCGCCGTCGGCAAAGCGCTGCAGCTTCACCTGCCCCACGGTGACTCCGATGTGCTTGCCGACATCCTCGGCGAGACGCGGGTTCGCGGTTCCGGAGAACAGCTTGAAGCGCTTGTCCTCGCTGAGTCTTGCGGGCTTTTTGCGCTCCGGCGCCGGGGTTTGCCTGGCGTCTTTCGCCTTGGGGCCTTCCCCGAACGCGGCCTGGGGTACATCCTTGCCGCCTTCCGGTTTTCCCGAGCCTGGCTTGCCCTGGGCTGGTTGGCCCGGATTCTTCTCTTCCAATGTCACCGTCGACGTTCCCGTTTCCATCTGAAGCACCTCCATGCTGGTTGGCTATGGCTGCGTTTCTTTTTCTGAGCTATCAGCTGTCAGCCCTCAGCTTTCAGCTTCTTTCCTGCTGCGGCCGATGATTCAGGTTCCCGCACAATGAAGCTAAAAGCTGATAGCTAAGAGCTGAAAGCTGCTTTTCTGGCTGGGCGATCAGGATTCGAACCTGAATAAATGCCTCCAAAGGGCATTGTCCTACCATTGAACGATCGCCCAACACGACGGTCAGCCGAGGGTGAGTTTCACTTACCCAAAAGGCGACTGTCAACGACTAAAAGCAGCTATCAGCTTTGTCGTCGCGAGGAGCACATCGAGTGCACCTCGCAAAATGGAGCTGATAGCTAAGAGCTGTCTTTCAACATCTGGTCCCAGTAGGCTTGGCGGGGCAGGGTACGCGTGACGACCGTGTTCCGCACTTGGAGCGCCTGGGACTCCCTTTCGATTCGATCTTGCGCTGCGTCTGCATCTCCGCGGGTCCGGTACAACCCGAAAAGCGCCGAACCGGAGCCCGACAGCGCGGCATAAACGGCTGCCTCCGGAGTGCCGGCGGCCGCAAGAAGACGCTTGATCTCAGCAAGGGAAGGATGCTGGGGAAAGACGACGCGTTCAAAGTCGTTCTCGATCCAGCTCGTGATCCCGGTGCGGACAAGCCCAGACCTTTGTGTCGTCTCTTGCGGTCCGGCCAGGTCTTCCCCTACGGAGAAGACACCGGAGGAGCCTGCTTTGCGAACCCACCCAGGACTCCTCGGGAAGGCTGCTGCATAGGCACGGCTCAACTTCTTTAGTCTATCGGCACTTGCCTCCGGGGTCAAACCTTCGGTGGCGCAGAGCGCGTCCCAGTCGCGAAAAGCCTGCGGGGTGGAGACGCCGGCCTCGGGAACCACGACCACGCACCAGGTGGGCTCGAGATCGGGGAGCGGAGAGACCTGCTGACCGCGATCCTGACCGAGAACCAGGCCCCCGATCAAAAAAAGCGGCACATCGGAGCCGACTTTTTCTGCCCACATGATCTCCGCTATAAACAATTGCTTTCGATGGGTCCTCCGGACGGTTTCGGGTGAAGGGGGTTGTGGATTAAAGCCGACCTCTTCCAGGATCTCTTTGGGAACAACTCGGAAAACCAAATCCCCACAGGATTCCAGAGATGAGATCTTTAATTCGTGCTCCAGCCCGATCATTGCGGCCACCGCATTCGCAGAACCCGCTCCGAGGCCGCCCTGCACCGGGAGGTGCTTCTCGATGTGGATGTCAACCTCGGCCTTGATCAGAAGCCCATCAAGCGCTTGGGAGAGCATTTTCCAAACCGTGTTGCGTTCGCCGGTGGGAACTTCCGGGGCATTGCAGCTGAGGCGCAGTTTGGTCTCATCCGAAAGGGTAGCACTAACTGTAACAATGTCATGCATTTCCAGCGTCTGGTAGGCAGTGACGAGGGCGTGAAATCCATCGGGACGAGGAGCGCCAAGATACAGCCCCAGATTGATCTTCGCGTGGGATCGAACAGCAGTCGGCATACCGGTTCATTGTAGAGGGGTGAGGCGCGAGAGGCAGGCGAAAAGCTCGCTCCCACCCTTGACCGCAAAGAGCGCAGTCAAGGATGGGGCACCCTCACAATCTTGACTTGCCGGGGCAATGACGGCGGCATTGTCTCCAGTCCTTTTCCGCAAGAAGCGCGGAAAAGGACGAGGCGGGTGACAGTACTTTGCTGCCGTATCAACAGGGCCAAGCAGTATCAGGATTGCTTGTACAGTGCGGCTCCAGCGACCGTGCCGGCGACGGCTTCCACCAGCCCTCCGAGCGTCGTATAGAGCGTGAGGTGTTTGGAGAAAAGGTCCGTGACCAGCATAAAGCTGGCGTTGGGCAGCAGAACGCCAATAACCCACGCCGTAACGCCGGCATAGACGGCGGTCTTCCAGCTGGCGCCGAAGAGCGATCGGAAGGCCACATAAATCACGATCGATACGATGCCAAAAACGATCCCAATCAGATTGAACTGGACGATCTGGGTGGTCGAAAACTCATTTCGGCCCAGGGCAAGCATCGCGTCGGTCCAGCGCTGCGAGAGCAGCACGCCATCCACCAGGTAACCCAGAATATCTGCGACGATCCCGGCCACGAGACCACCGAGCAACAGGCGGACAAGATTGATTTTTCGCATTACGCCTCCTTTTGTGTTTCTTGGGGGACGTGGGGAGTATACGCGTGCCCCAAATGGCCGCGCAAGATGAAATTCCCGCGTAATCTTTCGAGGAGCGCCGGGTTGTCGGAGGCTGGTTCCATGTGCTCTTGAAAGACAGCGGCGCCAGCGGGTTTAGAAACGCGCCAGCCCCCACCCACTCGTCCAAGCGCTCCGCCAACTTCCGCCCGAGCGCTCATCCGTCGCTCCACTCGAAGATCCGCGGACGTTTCAAGACGGCCCGCACAATCCTGCTCCTATGACGCGTCCGGAAGCGAACACGAATTTGCATTTATGGACAAGTCCGGAGAAATGCCTGTGGTGCACTTGTTCAGCTATCTACTTGTCCTTGTTTGAATTTGCGCTCGCAGTGACGCTCCGGTTCTCTGGAAGGTGAATTGCATGGCCTGAGTAGGAACCTGGATTCAATGAGGAGGCAGTATGGCCTATTTTGAGCGGATGCGTGACATCGTCTCCGGACCGTTATGTCCCGAGGTAATCCGGCAACGCACGGCGGCAGGGTGGCAGATGGTTGCAATCGAGTGGCGGCGCGAGCTGCCCAATGGGGAGGCCCCAATTGAGAGCGAATTCGACGAAGACGTTCCGTACGGGCTGCGCGTCTCCGACGACTGCAAGCGGCTGGAGGCTGACCCCGTCGAGCACCAGATATTGTTCCTGATGATGGATCTGGCGACACAGGACTTTTCTTACGCGGAGATCGTCGCCAAGCTCAATGAAAAAGGCTATTTCATGAGAAACGGCCAGCCCTGGAACCGCGTTGCCGTCTTCCAGATGGTGCCACGGCTCATCGAGGTAGGGCCGAGCTTCTTCTCGTCGGCAGAGTGGGCCGAACGCCTCGAGCACTTCGAGAATCCATCTCCGACGGGAGAGCACGATCAGCCTGCGACACAACCACACACATGGCGCGGCCTTTTCGGGTGTCGGTCGCGCACTTAGGGCTCGCTATTTATCTGGGAAGGGGTTCCGGATCGCCCATGCCCGGCCGCTCTTGCGGCTTGGCGCGCGATGCCGGCGGCGGAAGAGCGCCCCGCTATAGTTCGCGGTGCAAAGAATGGGGTGGTACTCTCGTAGGGAGTTCAACACTTCAACGGGAGCCTGACGCGGGCGATTTGCCGCGCAGGGACAGGCCATGACCGATCAGCAATGGAACACGCTCGTCGCCGCGATTCGCGGTGAAGCGCTTCGCCCTCTTCCCACCGCCTTCATCATCGATAGCCCCTGGCTGCCGAATTGGGCGGGGCATTCGATTCTCGATTACTTTACCAGCGACTGCATCTTTCTCGACGACAACCTGAAGGCCATCGAGGCTTTACCGGAGACCATCTTCCTGCCCGGCTTCTGGTCGGAGTTTGGAATGTGCACCGAGCCCTCGGCCTTCGGCTCGGTTTCAATCTGGGGCGAGAACGACTTTCCCTTCGCCATGAAAGTGCTGCGCGCGCCCGAGGAGGTCGATCGGCTCGCCGTACCCGATCCGCGCAAGCACGGCCTCTTGCCGTTCGTCGTCAAGCGGCTCCAGCACCTGCAACCGGAGATCGAGAAAGCGGGCCACAAGATCCGCTTCGCCGTGGCGCGTGGGCCGTTGAACGTGGCCTCGTTCCTGATGGGGACGACGGAATTCCTTGAGGCGATCAAGACCGAACCCGAGCGCATGCACCAACTGCTGACCATGGTCACGGATTTTCTCGTGGACTGGATCGCGTACCAGCGCGAGCAGTTCCCCTCGATCGACGGCATCTTCCTGCTCGACGACATCGTGGGCTTCGTGGGGCGGAAGGACTTCGAGCAGTTTGCGCTGCCCTACCTACGGCGCGCCTACGACACCGATGTGACGGTCAAGTTCTTCCACTGCGACGCGCCGGTGAAGGCCGCGGCGCCCATGCTGGAGGCGGCGGGGATCAATCTGCTGAACTGGGGCGTTCAACATACCGTGACCGAAATGCAGCAGTGGACCAATCACAAGATTGCGCTCCTAGGCAATATTCCTCCGCGCGATGTGCTGGCCGACGGCTCGCCGGCCGATGTGGCACGCGCGGTGCGCGAGATGCTCAAGCCGGTCGAGGACCGGACGCGGCTGATTGTTTCCTGCGGCGGCGGCATGCCGCCCCAGGCGCCGACCGACAACATCCAGGCGCTGATCCGGACGGTCGAGGAAGAGACGCGATAGGCCGCCCTTCGCTAAGCCGGGATCGGTGTGCCCGGCCTTTCGCTTTCCGACCCTTATCGCAAAGAGCGCGAAAAGGATGGGGCACGGAGGCGATGGGCATAGACATTGTGAAATTGCCACGAGGCACTGCAGCTGCGGCTCGTTGACCAGCCGGAAATGTCTTCGGGAGTAAGGGAACTTCGGCGGTACACTTGGCGTAACACTCCTGGGAACACTTTGGGGGATACGATGCACTTCCTGATCTTTCTGGGCGTCTTCTACTTTCTCCCCGCGATCATTGCGGCCGTGCGGCACACGCACAACACCGCGGGAATCCTGCTCCTGAACATCTTTCTTGGCTGGACCGTGGTGGGCTGGTTTGTTGCCCTTCTGATGGCGCTGTTTTCCGCGCCCAGTTGGGCCTATTACTATCATCGCGGATGGTAAAGAGAGAGCCTGAAGCAACAGAAGCGAAGACGCCGGAGCCTGAAGCGATTGCGCTGCGCTGGACGCCACGCGACTGGATCGCCGCGGCGGCGCTCTTTGCGGCCACCGCCGGCGTGGTGCTCTGGCAGAACGCGCACGTCGCCGTTCTCTTCGATCTCAGCTACATTCTGAATACCGCCGAGCGCATCGCCCTCGGCCAGGTCCCCTACCGCGCCTTTCCCCTGGCGCACGCGCCGCTGACGTTTCTCATGCAGGCGGCGATCGTTCGCCTGACGGGCCGCGTCGTCTTTCATCACGTTCTCTATACCGCGATCGTTGGCGGACTGGGCACGGTGCTGGCGTGGAGGATTGCGCTTGGCCTGCTGCGCGGGCGCGTAGCCGCCGCGTGGACCTGGGCTTTGCTGCTTGCTGCGCCGTTGATCTTCCTGGGCGTTTACTCGATTGTGCCCAACCCAGAGTACGACTGCGATTGCGGCTTCTGGCTGCTGGTTGCGCTTTGGTGCTTGTTACAGGTAGATCTCGCATCCCATCCGAACACGATGTCTGTCGAAAATGTGCGCTATCATCCTGAGCGACAAAAATCGGCTGTCATCCTGAGCGAGTCCGCCGCGGCGGACGAGTCGAAGGATCTGCGGTTGCTATTCGGCAGGCTGGGCCAACTGCGCCCGCTTGCTCGCGGATTCGCGGCCGGAGCGGTGCTCGTCATCCCGCTCTTTTTCAAACAGAACATGGGCGTGCCATTTCTGGTTACAGCGCTCTCAGCGGTCCTGCTGGTGCTAGCGATAAATAGACTGGGGCAGGGAACGGCGAAATTCAGAAAGCCCGAGACGCGCTTGCTGTTCTCCGTGTTGTCCGGGGCCGCAGTCGCGTTCTTGCTGGCCGTACTGGTCCTGCATTGGACCGCCGGTCTCGGCAACTACCTTCATTGGACGATTCAATACGCGGGGCAGCGCCGCATGCCGGGACTCAGCCTCATGCTCGGCGTCTACAGCGATGCGACGCTTCTGTGGACGCTTCCCTGCGTGGTCGCCGCGTTGATCCTGCTGCGCGCGGAAATCGGCAAAAAGCATTGGACGGGCCTCGTTGCCTTCGCGCTGCTCGCCGCGCCGTTTCTCTTTGCGCTCGCCTCGCTACTGATTTACGACGATGCCGATGAGCGAGGCGACGCGCTGCTGGCGCTTTGGCCGCTGGTCCTGGTGCTGGCCGCGGCATTGGCCCTCGCGAATCTCTTTGCATGGCGGCGCCGGCCATCCTTGCGCCTGTTCTTGCCGCTCATTCTGCTGGCCGCGATTCACGGCACGTTTCTGTCGCAACAGCTTTGGGGATCGACGTACGGCATATGGCCGCTGCTGATTCTGCTGATTGCGGAATTGCTGGCGTTTCTTGCGGGATCTTTGCCGCGCGCATCTGCTTCGCAGTGGTTGGTTCCCGCGCTTGCCGCAGTTATTGCCGTCACGCTTTTTGTCTGCGGAGGGTTCTACACGGTGAGCGAAGAGCGGCTCTCTTACGCGAACCTTCCCGGCGGCCCTGCTGTGCACTCCGCCTTTCCCGCGCTTGCGGGGCTGGCCACGCCGGGGCCGTACGTACCGGAGATCGACGAACTGCTGCGCTATGCCCAGGCCAACATTCCCTTCGACGACGGAATCGTTCTCATCCCCGGCGAGGAGCCGTTTTATTTCGCCAATGGCCGCGCGCCGCAGTTCCCGGTGCCGTTCTTCGATCCCACCATCGATCCTTATTCGCCGGCCGAGATCGCCGCGCTGGTGCGCGCGCGCAACATTCGCTGGCTGATTGTGAAGACGGACGTGCAGACGAAAGAGGATCCCACGCCGGATCGCGCGGCCTTGATGCAACTGCTGATGCAGGAGTTCACGCCGGCGGCGCATTTGCGGGGCTACGATGTCTACCGGCGCTAGTATGTGGAAAGTGGGCTAAGTACTGTGCTTTCCCAGGTCTCAAAGGCGAGAACTGGGGCGCCCGGCGTCAGCCCGCGTCGGCCGGTGTTGTCGCGCTGTCCTTTACCCCCTTGATCGCCAGCCACAGCGCGAGCCCGCACTCGGCAATGAACATGACGGGATACAAGGGGTACATCCACTTTTCATATCCGGGAAAGAACCACATCTGGACGAAACAAATCATCAGCGAAGCGCCGTCGAGGATCAGCAGGATTCCGAAGATCTTCGGCAGCAAGCGCGATTGAATTGCCAGAACCCCGAGCGGAAACAACCACACTCCATAAAACAACGTGCATGCCATGCTTCCAGCGCCGCTCACATGAAGAAAGATCAAACCGAGCGTCTGCAGCTGGTCCGGCTTGAACGCAGCCATCGGTGCGGAGCCGGTATTGAGGAGCAAGGCTGCAAAATGGATCATTGTGTCGACGCACTCGATGCCGACGCCCACCAGATTCAACAACAGGAAAAGCAGCGCGAGATCTCTGTTGACCGGTTTGAACAGCGCATACAGCGACCACGCTGCTAAAAGAAAGAGTAGTGCAGCAATCAATTCCAAAGCGACGCCAAGGCGAAACATTTCCTGCGATGCCACAATGGCGTTTGCGGTGGCTGCGGCATCTCCCCATACGATGGGTTTGCCCTGAATGAATTGAGAGGTGGCAAAGATGACGATGTATGCGAGGTAAAGCAGGCCGGCAATTCTTGCAACGCTGCGCTGTGACATCGCGTGGAGTCCATCCTTCCCGATTTCGTCGGTCCTTCTCGACGAGGAGATCACCGAGATGAGGACAAGATACGGCGGCTCATATTCAACACGGTCCCGAAGGTAGCACGCATTGCGCCCGCAGTCCAGACCTAACGCGTAGCTGCTTTGGCTTTCCCCGACCGTTTTAACTGCTCCCAGTCCTTCACGGTCTGGTCGGCGTAGGCCAGTCCAAAGGCAGCAATGGCTTCGGCGAATGCGCTGCCGTTGCCGATATAGCCGGCGATCACCTGAGGATCGCCAGAGCGGCCGTGGCCGCGGGCGAGGAGTTCGCCGCAGACCTCGGCGTAGGCCTTGAGGTTCACGCCTGCCAGGTCTTCGATTTCGATGGAACCCTTGTGGTCGTTCAACTGGCGTACGAGATATTGCCGCCCGCCGATGTGGGTCCAGCCCAGAAACGGATCGTTCTGGATCTGCATGGCGCGTTGCCCTTCGGCCACGCGCTGGCCGTTGTGCGCCGGCGCATGCGCGTCAGGCAGATACGGCGCGTAGGCCGACGCAGGCTCCTCCTTGATCTGCAAAAACAGCGGATCGCCGGGGCCGTTGCCCTCGAAGTAGATGCAATAGTCGCGCCAGCCCACCGATCCGGTGCCGACTACTTTGAAGGCCACGTCCAGCGGGCGGTAAAACGCGAGCAGACGCTGGCGCTGCGGCTCCAGCATCTCGCGATAGGGGCCAAGCGAGGCCAGCACGGCTGCGGCGCGGGCGCCGGTGACGCGCGTGAGCATAGGCTTCGATTCCCTGAAGCGGCGCGGCGCGCCGGCCCGTGCGGAAGCCGGCTCAGTCAACTGCTCCAGTGTGTGCAGCGGCGTGGCGCGCTCGGCTTTGGTGAGCGCCAAGTGTACCGGCCTTGCCAGGCCCAGGCGATGCACCTGGAAGCGGTTCACTTCCAGTTGCGGCATGCGGGCAAAGGCACGCATCTGGGCGGCATACCGCTCCACGCACGCCACGGCAGCCCTGCGCGCCGAGCCGTCTTTGTGTCCCGAGGCTCGCCCGGCGAGCACCAGCGATGCGGCCATGCGCTTGAGGTCCCACTCGAAGGGGCCGCGCATGGTTTCGTCGAAGTCGTTGATGTCGAAGACCAGCCGGCCGTCGGGCGCGGCATAGGCGCCCAGGTTGCGCACATGCGCGTCGCCGCACAGTTGGCACGCGATCCCGGTGGAGGGCAGCTGAGCCAGGTCCGCCGCCATCACCGGCGCCGCGCCGCGAAAGTACGCGAAGGGCGATTCGGCCATCAATTGGTACTTCAACTGAACGAGCGCAGGCACGCGGCCGCGCATCGATCGCTCCACGATCTTGAGGGCCGGCGTTTGCCGCGCCTTGGGTTCGAGGGCTTCGTGCTGGTGGCGTCGCATCTGCTTGCGCCGCGCCTGACCCAGCGCGCGGCGTTCTTCGGGAGTCGTCCAGTGCATATCCCCGGAACATACACCGTCCAGTTCCAGCGCGCAATATGTTCTCTGGCGTCATTTACACTTTTCTCGAAGCCCTACCTGTTTCCATCGAGGCCAGGAATCACCTAACCGGGCTGCTCTCCTCATCCCGCTTCTGGAGGCACTCTCATTGACGCGAGCCGCTGCTTTATTGTTTGCCGTTTTCGCCGCACAGTCTCTGGCTTCGCATCCGCGCGCGGCGCGGGCACAGGATGGTCAGCTCACCGTGGAAGCAATCTTTGCGCATGGTCCGCTGGTTCCCAAGCCGCCGGCGCCGCTCGACTGGTCTCCTGACGGCAAGCACCTGAGCTACCTCGACGGCGGCGCGCTGATGGATGTGGATCCCGCGACCGGCAAAGTTCACGTGATGGTGAGCGCGGAAAAGATGGCTCCGCTCTTGAGTCGCGGCGGCTCCGAGCGGGACCGCGATCATCGCGAGCGCTACAACATGGCCAGCTACCTGTGGGCGCCCGGCTCGACCCACCTGCTCTTCGACGCCGACGGACGCCTTTGGCTCTACGATCTGCGCAACGGCACCGGAGTCGAGATCGGCTTTACGGGAGCCGCTGCCGGCGACGATCCCAAGTTCTCACCCAACGGCGCGAGCGTCTCCTTCATTCGCGACCACGGACTCTGGGTTATCTACTCGGGCAACCCCGGCATGCCCATTCTCGCGGTTGCGCCCGTTCCCAGCGCCTCGGCCGGTAAAGGAGAATCGATCCTCAACGGCGAGGTGGACTGGGTCTACGAGGAAGAACTCGACGTGCGCAGCAACTACTTCTGGTCGCCGGACTCGAAGAACCTCGCTTACTTGCAGATGAACGAGACCGCGGTGCCCCAGTACCCGCTCACCGACTGGATTCCCACGCACGCGCAGGTGGAGTGGCAAAGCTATCCCCAGGTCGGCGACGCCAACCCCCAGGTGCGCGTGGGCGTGGTGAGCGCCAAGGGCGGCAGGACCGCATGGATCGGTATCCCCATCAAGGCCGGCGACTACATTCCACGCTTTGGGTGGATCGATCGCAAGACCGTGTGGATCGAGACCCTCAGCCGCGATCATAAGCGGCGCGCACTGTTCTTTGCCGGCGCCGACAATGGGGACGCACGGAAGGTGCTCGAGATCGGCGACGAGAAGTTCGTCGACGAGGACTACGACGTGACCGTGGGCGATGGCGCCATTGTTCTCACCAGTTGGAGCGATGGGCACACGCATCTCTATCTCTACAGCTACAACGAGGCGAAGCCGCTTGCGGCGGACGCCAAATTGGAGGGTCAACTCACGCACGGCGATTTCGAGGTGAGCGGCGTTTACGGTGTCGACACCGCGCGCAAGGTCGTTACCTACGCATCGAACGAGGGCAATCCGCTGGAGCAGCAGATCTGGGAGGTCGGTTTCAACGGCGAACGCAGGCAGTTGAGCGCCGGCGCCGGATTTCACGACGCCAGCTTTTCACCGAACGGCAATGCGTTTGCCGACATCTACTCCCGGCGCACGGCCACTCCGGTGGTCCGGCTCTGCCATGTGAAGGACGGTCCCGCTTCGGCCCAGAGTTGCCGCGTCTTCTGGGAGACGCACGCGCTCGATGCCTATCATGTGCGAGCGCCCGAGCCGTTCGAGGTGAAAGCGCACGACGGAACCACGCTTTACGCCACGTTGCTGATGCCTTCCGGGGTAACGAATCCTGCCACCGTGCCGCTCATCGTGAATCCCTACGGCGGACCCGGCGACCAGGCGGTGCTGAACCTATGGAAAGACAACCTGCTCTTCGACAACGTGCTCGCGCAGCACGGATTCGCCGTGCTGCGCGCCGATAATCGCGGCATGGGCGGCCGCGGACGCGCCTTTGCGCAGGCGGCTTGGCACAACTTCGGTCCCGTGCAGCTTGAGGATCAGTTGACCGTGATCGATGCGGCGCTCGACAAGGTTCCGGAACTCGACCGGCGGCGCCTGGGCTGGTGGGGATGGAGTTGGGGCGGCAGCTTTACGCTCTACGCACTCACGCACTCGGACCGCTTCCGAGTGGGCGTTGCCGTGGCGCCCGTGACCGATTGGCGCGACTACGACTCGGTTTACACGGAGCGCTATCTCGGCAATCCCGAGGAGGACCCGGACGCCTACCGCGACTTCTCCGTGGTGAACACGGCGGCGCTCCTGAAGGGGCGGCTGCTCCTGGCGCAGGGAACCGGCGACGACAACGTGCACATGGAAAACACGGTGAGGTTTGCCGAGAAGCTGATCCAAGCCGGGATCCCGTACGACCTCGCAATCTATCCGCGCAAGTTGCACTCCATCGACGGCGCCGAAGCACGCACCAGTCTCTACAACCGCATTCTGGCGGAGTTCGAAATGAACTTGAAGCCGGAGCCGCCGGCTGCCGGCGGAAAGTAGCGGGCGCTAGACCTCGTGGTGGTCGAAGAGATCGTCCTTCTCGCGGCGGTCGCACTTGGTGCACTCCAGGCAACACACCAGGAGCACCGCTACGCCTACCGTGACCAGCACGGCAAGGACGCTTTCATTCGCCGTGAGCCAATTGGCTATGTTCTGCATCTTTAGTCATCATTCCCGGAGCGATGGGCCCCTACGCGGTTCAACTCTGGTATCGGCTGATTGCTTTATGACGATCATCGGCTGATTAGGTGTACTTTTCAAGCGGCTACTGGGTAACTGCGTGACGATGGGCAGTGGATTTCTCTTGCCAATTAGAGAAGAAAAGGCGAAAATAGTCCGCAAATGGCCACTGCGCCCAACCCAGCCCTCTCGCCCGCTCCCGAGGAGTGGCCGGAAGAGCTGGTGAACCTGGGCCGGGAAGCCGCAGGCGTCCGGCGCGAGCTGGAAGAATCTGCGCGGGCGGATTCGGCCCAGAACTCCGCGCTCAACTGGCTCTTCGTCGATCTGAACTCCTATTTTGCCTCGTGCGAGCAGGAGGCGCGGCCGGAGCTGCGCGGGCGGCCCGTGGGCGTGGTGCCGATGATGGCCGATACCACCTGCTGCATCGCGGCCAGCTACGAGGCCAGGGCCTTTGGCGTGCGCACGGGGACAATCGTCGCCGACGCCAAGCGCCTCTGCCCCGAGATCGTTCTAGTCGAGGCGCGGCACGAGCTTTATACCGAATTCCACCATCGCATCGTCGAGGCTGTGGAAAGCTGCGTGCCTGTCACGGCGGTTTGCTCCATCGACGAGATGGCTTGCCGGCTGATCGGCAGCGAAAAGGCACTTCGTGCCGCTCTCGACCTCGGCATGAAAGTCAAAGCCGCTATCCGCGAGCGCGTGGGGACCATGCTGCGCAGTTCGGTGGGTCTGGCCACCAATCGCTACCTGGCCAA
>Ga0187852_1000975_pt1 | contig 28678 bp, 20 predicted proteins | sample June2016WEW_6_40_FD_134511 | JGI IMG/M metagenome (GOLD analysis project Ga0187852, IMG submission 134511) | Peatland microbial communities from SPRUCE experiment site at the Marcell Experimental Forest, Minnesota, USA - June2016WEW_6_40 | ecosystem: Environmental > Terrestrial > Soil > Wetlands...
ACTTCTCTCCCTGGAAGAATGCCTCTCCGAAATCGAAGCCGGCGGCCTCTTCACCCCTTAAACATCGTTCCCACTTATCGGCGCCATCGCAATATGTCTCCTGGGTCCACCGGACGGGTACCTACCTGTGACCGCGGTGATCCTTTCGTGGCCTTACCTGTCGTGGTCGATTCAATCTTCTTCCCAATTAACAACACACGTAGCGCTGGTGAAAGCCATCGCCTGTGCCATAAAGGAGGTTCCATGTTCATCGAACTCATGCCACTTCTTGCCGGCCGCACTGTGCTCATCACAGTGGCCAAAGTGGATGACAACACGCTTCGCGTCAACGTCATCCCCACCCAGGCCAAGACCGACGAGAATCCGGCTCTATCTGCCCCACTCACTTATACCGGCTCGCCGGAGGAACTCGATGCCGAACTCGGCAAGCATCTGGCCGGCTACGTCCAAACTCACCAGCAAACCGCCAGCACCCTGGCTGAGGCCAAGGCCACCATGGAGGCTGCGGCCAAAGCAGCGCAGGAGGAAGCCAAGCGGAAAGCCGAGGAACGCAAGAAGGCGATTCAGAAGCCATCTGCAACCGCCACACCTGCATCCTCAGTTCCTGCTGAGCCTGTGCCTGCTTCAGCATCGACCGGCACACTCGGGTTGTTTCCAACTACAACGCCTGAAACCGCCACAACTCAATCGAAAGGAGGATTGGCACTCTGATGGAAAGCCGCGTCCTTGAGCGCGTTTTCGAATTCAATGGGTTGAGGCTTCCGGAGGTTTCGCCGAAGCTCTCGCCCGAGGAAATCCGAACTCTCTACAGCCAGCAATACCCCGACATCGCCACGGCAACGATCACGGGGGCCGGAGGCAGTGGGAGACAAGCTGGTCTATCGCTTCACGCGAGCGATCGGCACAAAGGGATGGCCCATGAGCCGACATCCCAAAAGCAAGGAGGTGACGAAGCAGGCGGTCCTGGCGGAACTTGAAAGCCTTCGCCAGGGCCGCCACGCCCGTTACCGGACACTCGTCGGGAGGTTCGCCAGATGCCGATACCTGCAAGACACAGCCGCACTGTTCGCTGCCGCAGTCGACGCCAGCTCTCGCGCCTACAACCGCACGCCAATCGCTGCGCCGCCCGGCTGGCTTCCTCCCGTCAGTTGATGGCACAGGGAACCGGCCTTCTGCTGCCACGACTGGCTGGCGTCCCGCCAATCCATCGCGTGGTTGCCGATGATCGTCTGGCTGTAATGCTGGCCAAGTCTCTCGTCGAGCTGGACACTGCCATCCCTGGAGATTGGACAGGGGCGGAACACGACCCAACATCCTTCATCAGGATTACGCTTGAGCGCTGGATCAAGGCGCATGGGGGATCAGCCATCCGCCGCCGCTTCCTGCTGGTTGCCGGCATCAGCGACACTCCATGCGAATGGGCGGAGCGCGATGAAAGCAAGCCCAGCCAATTGTTTCTCATTGTTGAGCCTTCCGAGGCAAGCTGTGGCTGTGTGACCTTTGGGCCAACGTTAGAGCTGCTGGAGAAAGTTCATCCACAACTGCCGGCGACGTTCTTCAACCTCTTTGTCGGAGCCCTCAACCGCTGGACGAGGATTTATGACTTTCGTGATGCCGAGGAACGAGCGGAGACGCTGCGGGAGTGGGCCGCGCAGGAAGCCGACGCTGACCAGTATGAAATCCCAGATGTCCAAGGGTCGATCCCACCTTGCATGCGGCAATCGGCGCTGGATGAGGGTGGACTTGCTCACCTCATTGACAAGATCAACGATCCACTGGCAGCTAAACTGATCGAAGCTGCAATCAATCTCGATCACTTGTCCACCCAGGCCAAGCGACCTGAGCTTGGTGATGACATCGGCCAACAGCTCTCGGACTGCAATCCGCCCTTGCCCTGCCTGCTGGCGGTATTTGCTGAAGCTGACCAAATTTCAGCTTCGTTCGATGAAGAGGCTGAGGGAATGATGGAAGTGACACCGGAGCCCAACCTGATCATCCCATTTGACCCCACCAAGACGGACAGTGTTCAGCGAACTTTCCACATGTTCGGAGTGGCGTGCCAGACCATTGCCGCGGCAAGCCGCCTGATCGACCTTATGCCTGGCAATGACCAATGGATCATTTCAAGGTGAGAGTCATGAAAGCTTACGTCAACATAGGAGCGAACCATGAATTCAGGCTTGCCCAAGCAGTGCTTGTTTATCGGGGTGGAGCTAATGGCGCCTTCGCAAGCCTGCATCAAGTCAAGCAAGCTGAGAATGGAATTCCTCACCTCACCCCCGGTGAAGCCCTGACTACGGCCTTCCTGCGTATTCTTGCCCAAGGCCTCGGAGCACAGGTCAAGCCGGAAATCCTTCCTAACAACGTCCTGGCGCGTACTCCTGACATGCTGGTCTGGTGGTCACCGCCGCAACGACGGGTCATGTTCTTCGGAGGCGTGGATAAAGAAGCACGGAAGCTCAACGGTCTGGTCTTCCCGCATCCGGCGCTGATCTTCAAGGTCGTAGGCAAGGATCTTCTCGTGCGGGCGCTCGCAACAATCTCACGGCCGACACCGGAAACGCCGCTGAAGATGGCTCCCTACTGGAACACGGACAGTCGAGGTTTAGTCTGTGCTGGCAGCATGCGCGTACCCGAGTCTTCCGACATCGCCTCCATATCTGGTTGGCAAGATGCATATTTTCAATCCTTTGTGCCGAAAGCTGAAAATTGACGATAACCGCATGATAATTCAGTAGATGTCTATGCGGCGGTAACTTATATCTGAATTTCGGAACACGCGAGGGCCGCAACAGGGTGCAGTGGCCATGCGGCGTTTAAGACGACGATGATCGCACAAGTGAGCATCGGGACAACTCGCGAGTTTAAACTTAGGCACGCCGTGCTAGTTTACGGCGATAGTTCAGAAGCGTTCTGCACGCTGCATAAGGTGCGAACTGAAGGCGGAGCGACGCCCTATCTTGAGCCCGCGCAACCTCTCACCACCGCGTTCCTGCGTAAATTAGCCGAAGGCTTGGGAAGACGCGTGGCGCCAGAAGTATTGCCAGAGAACGTTCTTGCCAGAACGCCGGATTTGATTGTGTGGTGGAGCCGTTCGAGCCGTCGGGTGATGTTCTTCAACGGCGGAACTGAAGAATCCTCATCTCTCAACGGCCATGTCTGTCACGCATGAGGTCGCGGGTTCGAGTCCCGTCGTCCCCGCCAGCTAACTCCTTCAAAGTAAAACCAATCCCATTTTTCATAACCATGATAAACATCAAAAGTGTTCCAAAAGTGTTCCAAAAAGTCGCCTAATTTGGTCTGAGTGTTCCAGAAGTCGTGCTGTGTTCGTTGGCTGCGCGGTCCAGCCGTTCCAGCGATTCGCGCATCATCAGAAGTTTTGCTTGGCTATACCTCTTGAAAACCTTGGCGTCGCCTTGCCGCAGCATCTGGGTCACGAAATGGTCGGCAACGCCTCCGGCGCTGAGTCGAGTGGCAAAGGTGTGGCGGAGATGGTACAGCGGGAAGTACGGAACACTCGCTCGCTTCAGGGTGGCAGCCCAGATCTTTCTTAGTGAGGTCAGGTGCGCTTTCGCGGATGGTGTCCTGAGAGCTGGAAAGAGGTAATCTGAGCCCGAATTCGAGTCCACCTGAGCCTTGAATGCCTGACGCGCGAGATCAGTTAACGGCATGTCTCCGATTCCATTCGGAGTTTTGGAATCCGAGATGTGTACGAGCGAATTCTCAAGATCAACTTGAGACTTTCTCATGGGTAAGAGTTCCTTATACGGACGGAGCCCGGTCTCCACAAGGATCACGATGGCGTTCTTCAGATGGCTGGGAGCCCAGAACTCGATCCCTGCCTGCTCGGTGGCAGTCATGTAATGGGGCTTTCGGGTGGACCGGCTAACCGAAACGGGAAACTCGACTGCAGTACAGGGATTGCTCGCGAGTCGTTTCTGTTGAACAGCGAGATTTAGGATTCGCGTCAAGACACGGAACTCCTGGTGCACGGTCGCAGGTTTGAGCTTGCCGAGCTTCCGAATCCCCAACTTCGTGGTGACACACCGTTGCGAATCAAGACGGCTCCGCAGGTAATCCTCAATTGGCTCCTGGCCAAGGTCGGCTAAGAATGTAGTCCCGAAAGCAGGTCGAAGATGTTTCAGCGCGTTCAAGTTTTGTGCATGGGTATTCTCCGATCTAAACGGTGGCTTCGACCGCTTCTCGACGAACCAGTCAGCCCATTCGTTGAACGTGAGATTCTTGCTCGAGAGAATCGTGGAGAGGGTTCCGTCGTCTCTCGCGTCGAGTCGTTCGCGAAGAAATTGCTCTGCTTCCATGCGGTCCTTCGTTCCGGTGGACTCTTTGATAATGCGACCGTCGCGGTACCGGTAACGTACCCACCAGAAGGCCGATTTCCGTCGCAGGAAAATCGCCCCTTCCGATTTACGTGGCCTACCATATCTACTCATTGATTCCTCCATTCACAATGAACTGGCGTCGCCACTTTTCGAGCTCAGCTAGGCTGAACCGAATTGCGCGACCCATCATTCGGAAATGGGGAATCTGCTTTCGCTCAACGTAAGCATACACCAGCGACGGACTGACACCAAGAAACCGTGCGGCCGTTTTCACATTGACGGGCACTTCGAGGCCATTAATTTCGTGCTGGCCGTTCGGCCCTGGTAGATAGAATCTTTGCTGAGTTGAATTCACGATGGTGGCTCCTCCGAGGACGAAAAGCCGATCCGGCGTCTCGGGGGCTCCACGGGAGGCGCCATGAGCTCCCGAATAGCGGTGAACACGGCCTCAAACTTTTCGTCGTGCTCTACAAGCCTCCTTTCAAGTTCCTCAAGTTTTCGGGCGAACTCCGGTTGTGTGTTAACGAGCGCTCGGAGCTTAACGAAGGCTCGGACTACATAGATGCTGACAGTTGTCGCTCTGGCAGAGTTGAGGACGGTGGCCGCCATGATGGCTCCGTGCTCTGTAAAGGCGAATGGTAAGACGGTCGAATACTTTAACCTACGGAGGTGGTCACAATTTGTGACCACCTCGGCCTTCTGTTTTGGCGTCAGACGGAACCTGAAATCCTCGGGGAAACGATCCTGATTTCGTTTCACGGCCTGATTGAAGACTTTTGTGCTGACCCCGTAAAGATCGGCCAGGTCGGTGTCAAGAATCACTTTCTGACCACGGAAGACTAAGATACAACGCTCAATTCGCAGCCCCGGTACAGGAGTCGGGTGTCGGATAGATCGGCTTGGTTCGTTTTCCATTTGTGTCTCCAGTTAGGTTGTCTTCGAGAGTCACATTCCGCGGAAAAGGCCGAGTTTTGCAGTGCGCCTGTCCATGTCGTACCGGGGTGTCGCACGGCAGCGCATCCGCGATGAAGGCTCGTGAGTGGAGAATCCTCTCGATCATATTGTGGCGCCAGCTGTAGCGTGCTCGCTCTCAAGCTTCTTCTCGTGTGCTGTGGGCTTCGCCCGCTTCGCCGTAGCAGGTAGCGTCCGCGCGGTGCCAGATCGGTTGGACAGCCGGTCCTTGAAGTCTGTGTTCTTCTGAAAGCCAGAGTCCGCCGCTTGGGTGAGAACCCGGTCAATGCTGTCGGTCTGCAGGCTCGCGGCGTATTTCTCGTGAGTGATCGCGGACTGCTCGGTGGTCTTGGCGCAGTACCGGTGATTGGGAATTTCGGGCGTTCGTGGGTCGATCATTGGCACTTTCGTTCTCCGCGAGCTTTGGGTTCGGTGCGGCAAAAACTGGCCGGGAGCGACTCCAAAGCCCGGACGGGCGTTTGGCCGAGCCACAGGCCGGCCAAACGGGGTCGCTCCCGGCCAGTTTTGGTTCTTTGCCACGTCGCAAACGCCCTCTCCGCGTAACCTTAAGTTCTTTACGCTACATTCGGTTATGGCTCACAGGCACTGGAAGCAGAAATGGAAAACCGGCCTGAGGACCTGTCCCGGTCTCTGTTTCTATAGTCACGACTTGAAGTGGTCGAAAAAACGGCAAAACGCTCAGGCTGCAGATAGGTCTGGAAAACTCCTTCTTTCCCCCGAAAGGATCCCTGAATTATGGCCCTCGCTTGGTTGTCCGAGAGGCCTTCGGTGGACCATTTTTCGTATGCGAATTCGTACTGTGGAGCCTTAAATTGGCGCATGGCTTCACGTAAAAAGTCCCGGTCGGCGCGGGTTAGCCGAGCACATTGTTGGCTGTCCCATATTCTGCGAAGCTCGAAATAGCGGAGCAATCGTCGGCTGGTGAAGCGTCCGTCGTCACCGAATTTTTGGGTGAAGTATTCCCTGGCACGCTCGAATTTATAGTGCTCCGCGGAGGCGAAGATGAAGTTGAAATCGGGCAGCCACCGAAGCAATTGTTCGTACTTTTGGAGGTGGGTAAAGTAGGCAGACAGGCTTGTTCCTGGTACGTCACAGTAGGTGAACGTGACGAGCGGAGGCAGGGAAAGAGCGTTGCCAGCTACCGGAAGAAAAATCGGGAAGCGGTCTACAAAGTTGCGTTTCGTCTTTGACAGGGACTTAATTCCGTGATAGATCCTGCCCGGCAGAAAGGCCGTAGGGACACCCGCTTGCTGCGCAAAGTAGCGAACCTTGTCTACCTCGGTTTCAAGGTAGTCGAGGTCTGAGTGAGCGATGACAAACGCCAGAATCAGGAGCCGGATGTGGATCATCTCAACCGACAGGAAGCGTCGGTTGCGGAGGTTGTCCTTATCGATCGGGCCGTAGATGCGACGGGAGAAGAGGTTGTAGACATGGGTGTTGTTGGCGTATGACGTGGAACGCGCGTGTCGGCGTTCCAAGAGCCTGGTGGTCAACCTGTGCAGCAGAGAGCCTGGGTTGAGGTGGGCAAAATCCAGGTAATGGCGCTGCGTAAAGTAGCCGGAATGGGTCGCCACGAGGTAGAGGAAGCGCGCCTCAGTGTCGGTATAACCAAGGTTGCGGATCGCGCTCAGGTGCTCGGGTCGAATGTTCATAAGGAAAGTATGTCCTTCGTTAGTGCAAGATCGTCGATCGCGCGACGGAGGGGATCGACGTATTCATAAACCGCGTAAGTCGAGAATCCGCACGCCCCTTTCTCTCGGCGCCGATGCGTGTGACGGGGCCGTTGAAGGATCGAAAAACGATTCCTTGTTTCATAAGTTCATTCCACGCAGAAACTGAGCGGGGGCGATCAAATGCTCGCGGGAGAGGCCAGGCCAGGAGGTTAACCGCACCTACCGCCATGCCAAAGCCGATGAACTCGCCGGCCAAAGTTCGTTCCGTCCCGCCATCACCAACGGCGAATATCAGGCAACCGACCCCGACAGCAACCAGTGCGAGGCTAGTAGCGATCGCGCCGGTGGTCGGCCCGGGCTATCACTCTCCGTCGTTTCATCATTTGCCCTCTACTGTTATAGGGAACATCAAAAAGGGAAAAAGTAATGAAGATCTGAAAAAATACTGTTGATGGATTGGAATTGGATATGCGTGCGCACCTTCAGTGATTTATGGAGTGGAACGCCCACGGTTGTGTGGGGGGGACGGGTGAAAGATTGAAAAGTGAGGTTGATTCTCCGTCGCATATGTTCCGTCCACCGGAAAGTCAGCGTTCTGAGGGCAAAGCTCACTAAGAAAGCTGAGCCATCAAGTTGACTACGCCTCCCGCCATGCCGACACTAAGGATTATGGCGGCCCTAGTTCGTTTTCGGCCCGCCTGATCGAAAAACGAACGCACCCCATCGACCACGATGGCGACGAATGCGAGTCCCATTGCGATCGGTTGCCGTCGGGTTTGGCACTCACTCTCCAGGACTTCAATCTTTGCCCTCTACTTATATAAGGAACATCAGGAAGGGAAAAAGTAAGAAAAAATCGGAAAATATTTCTGCCGACATGGGGCTGGCTAACCTCGTAACGCGTTTAATGGCCCGGGATCCTGTCGGTTGCTGACAAAGGCGTTGCACGTGCGACTGGGTTCCAGGGATGATATCGAGCGATGCGAAAGTGGTGAGAATCATTGGAGCCTCGCGCTGGCGATTTTACCTGCGCGGCAGGCGTCGATTGCGCAGCGCGGATGATGACCCTTCACTCGGCTAAGTATCGAATCCTAGCGCCGTCGGAGCCCGCCGTTGGGTTAGCAAAGTGGAGTTGTGGCGCAACGTCCTCCTGGGAGCCGAGTTGACCCCCTGGAAAACAGGTTTGTCTCTGAATCTGACAATATCGAATTCGGTCGACTTTCTCAGATTTCCACAGGGCCTACTACTGGTGGCAGTCTACTGGCTCCTACAGGTAAACTACATGGCCTTTTTGCAATGCGCTGATTACACTTGGGTTAAATCAAAAATCGCACAAAGTCACGCGAAGGTGAACACAAACTCACGTGGTCCCGTACACAAGGTCACGTGAATTTCGCGTTTTATTGAACACAGACTCACGTAATCCGAGAGTCCCGAAATTTAGGTTTTTCCACAGTTGTGATGGCGGGGGAGAACTTTGGAAGACCTATTGGTGAGAAGGTCACACTCCGGCAGGGTTTCAGCGGGGCACTCGGGCCACAGCATCTTGGCCGACAAGTCCGCCAAACGGATCCACATGGCAGATTCGTCCCGGATCCAAGGGCCCAAGCCCTTGTGGTACGAAAGGCCGTCTATCAGAGTGAGCTGAACCGAACGCTCAGCACCAAGGAATCTGGCGGGCCTGCGGCAGCTTCGGGCCCATCTGAACCGGGCTATCCCCAAAATAAGCGATTCCGCTGTGCCTTGACACATTCACTTCGGTTTACTGGTCTTATCGAAACAGAGCAGGTATCTAAGCTACTTGAAAGTAGGCTGCGATGCCGGGACCTCAGGATACCCGGCGCACGTGATTCGCAAGCGTTAGCTTGGTTCTTGTCCTTCGCATGTTCATGCCTCATACACAGACGCTAAAGCCCCGCCCTCGCGAAAAGCAGCGAACGAGCATCAAACTCTTTAAGGGAGCTCGGACTAGCCAATATTCTGTTGAGCGGCAACGGCTCCGAGGTCGAAGCCCCAGTTCCAGCTCCATCCACAAGCGGGTCCCCAGATGTGGTGGTGCTCGCCACCTGCGGCGCCATGGCAGCCCGCCCAATTATGGACAAATCCAATCCACTGAGTCCAACCTCCCGCGAATCCCATTCCCTGAGAAGGCGGCGGGAGAAACGGCGCAGTGGCAGGAGGCTCGAATAGAGGCGGGCTAAATGTCCAACACGTTAGTGCTTCGAACTGAACGGAGCCAAGCGACTGATCAGGCATCTGATTCACGTCGCCGGTGCTGTCGTTGGCGTATACGGCTACCCACCAGGTGGAGGCGTTGGCCGGGGCGTACTGCACGGGATTCCAGCCGGAGGTTTGATAGGCTAGCCAAGAACTGCCTGCTCCGGAAGTTTTGTCTTGTATTCCCCAGCTGGGATAATTGAGGAAATCCTGGACCGTAGCGGTGAAGGGCACAGACCCCGTTCCTTGATCGGTATTGGCATTGAGAACCATCGCGACTTGCATCATCACGGGAAGCTGTGTGGAATTGCTGCCACTCTGGGGGGCGTGTGCAACCATCTGAACCCCGGAGGATGGACTATTGGCATAACTCAGCGTGTTTGGTTCAATTTGAAACATCAACTGAAACCAACCCCGCGAGCTCCCGACGTTGGCGAGGACGTTGCCAATTGCCATGGAACCGGTCTCGCGAAGAATGACGAGATAATAGGGTGCATTCCCGCCGTTCACCCAATAAACGAAAAACTCGGTCAGGTATTGGTTATTGATCGGCTGGGTATTCTGTTGTGCTGTATTGTCATCCCAAGCGCCGTTAATGTTGGGATAACCGGGATCCCAGGACACGGGCGCCTGGAAACTTGAGTAACCGCAAACTGATCCCAAAGGGGGGACCAGTCCGGGAGGAGCAGCTCCAAGCGGTGCGGAGGCCCCGAGTGCTTCGGCCAGATGTGCTCCAATCTGGACGTCCACAGGCGACGAAGAAACTTGGGCCGCCTCTGACTCACCTGCTGTGCAGGTTTTCATCGTGCCGTCCGGGACAAGCACGCAATGGTATCCAGGCTTATCGGCACGCTTCTTGTAAGTGATTAGTGGAACATTAGCTCCAGGGGCTTGACCCGTGAGGGCCAGTAAGGTCTTAGTGTGGTCGGCAGTAGGGCGGCTTATGGCAAGCAATCGTCCCGACTCCAGCACCTGCTTCATAGCGGAGCTTCCTACCGTCGTGGCTGTCTGGCCATCGATCAAGAGTCCTTGCTGGTCCGTTGCCAGCGAGCCCGAAAACTGAGCAAGTTGGACATGACCAGCTAATTGCTTTGCCAGCGGCCCCGACGAATCTCCGGCAAAACTGAGCGGTGGACGTTGTGGATTCATATCTTTCCTCCAAATTGATTTGGCAAACTCCGTGCGTCAAATGCCGAAGCGACGGCAGGCGCCTGGTTTGCGCCGGCCGCGGCTGCCGTACCTTACCAGGTCGGAAACCATGACGGTCGAAAGGTCTGGGTCACGGACACGCCGAATGCAGCCCAATTCGCAACATACCCCGGCAAGAAAACCAAAACTTTGTTCTTGGGCGTGTCGTCCAATACACGCTGGAACGGCAGATCCCTTCCTGTGACTTTAAAATCATCCGTGCGTGTCCAGAGGCGGTCCGTATACTTATCTTCCTGTTCTACCGTGGCGCTTCCCCAATTCGGCTCATATGACAATGCCCGAGTCGTTCCCTCGCCGATGGCGGTTCCAACCCCGCCCAGAACCACTCCGCTTAGGGCGGCATACCCCAGGCCGGCGGTGACATCCTGGCCGGTAAAATTATCGGAAAATTCGTTGGCCAGTACTTGCCCTGCAACATTTCCTGCGCCTCCGCCGATTGCCCCGGCGACGACGTTGAGCGTCATGCGGCCCGCAGCGCCAATCTCGAAGGCGGCGTTGGCCGCAGAGGTGCCGGCTTCCGCAATTGAGTCTGCCGCTAGGGCTGCGCCCGCAGCGATGCCGCCCGCGACGAGTCCCGTTAAGCCGCCGATCGCCAGTTGCTCGCCCCAGTCTTTCCAGGAAAAGCTCTGCCCGGTTGCGGCCACTTTGATGTCATAGACAAGGCCAGTTATGCCAGCACCCATGAGTGCTGAGCCTAATGTGCCGAAACCAAAGAATAGCGCGACGCCTCCGCCAATGATCAAAGCGCCGTCGACAACGAAGGAAGTGACCAATTCAAAGGTCCGGTTGTACCGCAACTGGTCAAGATCGTGTAAGAAGTGACCTCCCTGAGTGCTTGCGAAGCTGGCCACGTCAGAATAGGCGCTTTCAAAGAATCCGCCGATGCTATGCCCAAACGGGTCGACATAGTTGACCGGATCGTTTGTGCAGTAGGCGTACGGATGGAGCACGTCACGGGACCCCATTGGCCCACCCGTACGGTCGTCCGGCGTGAGAAAGCGGCCCAGCACGGGATCGTAATAGCGCGCCCCAAAGTAGTACAAGCCGGTGGAATCGTCCCATTCCTTTCCCGTGAACATGGCGGGGACGGTAGCTACCTGGCTGGAACTTGAGACAGCTCCAAACGGGTCGTAGTCAATAGAATTGACAAGCTTCCCTTGTCCATCGGTTTGGCGGACGACGCTGCCCAGCCGGTCCGGGTGGTTATAAAAAACCCCTGGAGCTGCAATACCCTTGTAAGCAGGAGGGCTACCCGCGTCAACGCTCGTGACACTGACCAGCGCGCCTCCATCGCCGTAAACCAGTTTCGTGTGCTGCTGACTGTTGTCTGGGAATACCGCCACTTGGTAGTAAGGCGCGACGGAATAAACCGTCGGCCCTCCCGAAACTTGCTTTTTCAGTCTGCGACCGGAATAGTCGTAGGAGAAGGTGGTCGTTCCGGCACTCGCCAGGCGGTTTTCGGCATCGTAGAGGTATTTAGTTGTCGCTCCGTTCCGCGTTGCTTGAGCAATATTTCCATTTGGATCAAATGTTCCCTGGAACACAGTGCTTCCGTTCTGCGTTCCGGTGCCGACCTCGTTTCCTGCCGACACATATTGAATCCCATCCTTCAGGCTGATATTTCCGGCGGAATCATACTGATAACTCCTGCTGGTCGTTCCTCCGGATACTCCCGAGAGCCGGCCGACACCGTCATAACCGAATACTTGCTGCGACTGGCTGAGCGGATCGGTCGCGCTACTCAACAGCCCGAGCACATTTTTCTCAAAACTGCCCGAATATATTGCGGTAGTTCCAGGTCCGGTTACGGTTTGCGACTTGAGCTGCCCGAGCGTTCCGTAATTCAGGGATTCGCTCACTCCGTTGGAGTACGTGATTGCTTGCGGCTTTCCCATGCTTGTAACGTCGGCATAGGAAATCAGTCGCGAAGCGGGGGCTTGGGCGTTCTCCGCCAAGTCAATCTCTGAGAGGTCACCGCCCGTAGTGTAAACATGCGTCTCGACGCCCCCATCCGCGTGAGTCCGTGTTTGCAGTTTCCTGGTAGGGCCATAGCTATGCTGCACGGTCCAGTTGTGGCCATCGACGGACAAGCTGATGGAGGTTTGATTTCCGTAAGCGTCGTATTGGTAGGTGTAGGTGCTGCCGTCCGGCATTGTCACCGAAGATATCCGGCCTTGCGAATATGAAGATTGCGCGCTGTCGAAAATGAAATTTGTCGTCTCCGTTCCTGGGACGTCAACCGCCGTAGCAGTTTTGCTGAGGGGCCGTCCCAACGCATCTTTTTGAATCACAATCTGGTTGCCCTTTGCATCCTGATGCGTCTCCTTTCCACTTATGTCGTCGTAGCTGTACGTTTTCTTCCAGAGAACGGCCGAATCGGTACGCGAAGCGAACGAAACTGGACGGCCGACCGTATCGTATCCGGTGGTGGAGGTCACGCCGCCCGGGTCGACCACACTCGTCATGCGTCCCAGACCGTCGTAGGCGTAAGTAGTATAGGCTTGCATGGCGTCAGTCCGCTTGGTGACAAGCTGCTTTCCATTGCAATAGGCGTAGTCATAGGTTGTCTTGAGAGCCTGTTGCGTGCCGGATGCCTGAGTGACCACCACATGGTTTGTGGTCTGGTAGTCGATGGTCGTGATGACAGTCGTCCCGTCATCTACCGGTGAAGGCTCCTGCAACCGGATCGTGCGTTTATATTCATCAAAATAGATCTGAGTGTAAGATGGCGTGCTTCCTTCGTAATAGGGGAGCGATCGTTGCACCACCTGGTTGCTGCTGTTATACGATTGATCAATCAGGACAGCACGGACGCCATCCGGACCGAGAGAACTGGTACGATAAACGCGCGAAAAGCCATCCAGATACTTCTTGTCCCAGGCCGTCGTGCCCTTCCAGTCGAGCAGCGTGTTCACTTGCTCGTAGACCCCAGTCTGGTCGGTTTCCCAGGTCCGGCTCATGAACTGCACAGTCGCACCCGAAGGGTCGGGGCCAGTCTTCCCAATGACCCTCCCGAGGCCATCTAATTGTTGTGAAAACGTAACGTTGTTTTCGTCTGTGTGGGACTGCAGTTCGCCACTCTCAGCGTAATACACAAAGGACGACGACAGACTTTTGCCTCCCGCGACTTCCGTTTTCTTCTGGATGAAAGTGTGGTACGTCGGCTCGAAAACCATATTCGTGATTCTGCCGTTAGGGCTCTCGATGCTGGTTCGGTTGCCAAACTGATCATAGCCGTACTTCGTGGTCAAAAACTGCTTTGTCTGATCGTGCCACAGGGAGGACGTTTCCACGCTCATATTCGGGAGGTAGAAGGCTTGCGTCCATGACAACACCTGTGCCCCTGCGCTGTCGGCGGTCGCTTTTGAACTCTCTTCATAGCCGATACTCCATTGAGTCTGGTCGTTTCGGTAAGTCTTCGAAACGTACAGTTCCGCTGCCAGAGCGTTTCCGGTGTGCGCGATGAGCTGCGCATTCCCGTAGTCATCGAAATTACTGAAGGTCTTAACAAACGAGCAATCCGGAGAGCCTGGGTCCAGTGCAGCATAGGTGTAGAAATCAGTTTGCATTGAGGTTTGCCGAACCTGGTAGATGCCAGGGCCCGTATTAGGCCCGTTTTCCACGGGGTCGTAACCGAGTGAGGTCTTCAACATCAAAAGGGCAGGGGAGGAGCCGGTTGCACTTTTCATGAGGGTCGAAGAGCTTGTGAAATGCGAAAGAGGGAACAACTGGTTGTAAGCGGCCAGCGTCGTCGTGCCTGTGCTCAAATCGGAAGTCGACACGGATTCATAGCCCAGCCAACCTCTACCTGTCAGATCAGCCAAGGCCCCCGTGTAGAACTGCCGATAGGTGTAAGCGCCGCCACGTCCATCGTTCTTGGTGTATTCAGCAACCACATACTTCGGAAAACGGACTCTCCGCGTTGCGTAGGAGGCGCCGGCAGTGGCCGCCGTGGAGGAAAACGTCGAACTTATCTGATAGCTGACCCCGGAAACCGCCGTACTAAAAACACCGCGAGCTTCCACGCTGTCCTCGACGCCATTCCCACCCTTGCTGTAGACCGTCGCATCCGTAAGCGGCTTGTAGGTGATGGAATAACTGCCTCCCAGCCCGTTCGTAATCGTGGTCATCAGGTCCGGGAACAGCGTATTGGACGGCACTGTGGTGAGGGTGAGCGTCTGCGCGCGTGATGCCACCAGCAAGTCAGTCTTGCCGTCACCGTTGAAGTCCATCGGCAAGAGGCTCCCAAGAAGAACCTGGCTTGGTTGGTTTACGGCGGAAGGCTGAGCGTATCCGGAGCCGGTTGAAAGCAGGACATTAAGAGAAAGCTGATTACTCACTCCGTGCGCCACTACCAGGTCCGGGAGCCCGTCTCCGTTAACCTCCATGGGAAGCAGTGTCGGCAGCGCCGTACCTAAATTGGGGATGTTGAAGGATTGGGCCGCTAGCATCTCGAGAGAGCGCCCGTTAGATATCAGCGGCTGAATCACTAATTGGCCGTTACTCAGGTAAGCTTGCACTACGTCATCCAGCCCGTCTCCGTTAAGATCCGACACAAGCAGAGTTCCGTGCGGCGTCACGGTGCCAGAAGAAAGCGGGCTGGACGGCATTTCCGCAAACCCATTCCTCCCCTGAGACTGGTATAGAACGAAGGCGGTCGAAGTGCCCTGCTGGTATGCGTAGAGCAAGTCCATCATCCCATCGCCATTGAAGTCCAAGCCCTGCAGCTGCGCTCCCGCATAGAACGGCTTGGTGGCCGCCGTTTGGTCGGTTGCGGAGGGCGAGAATGTGCTGCCGTCTGAAAACAGCGTCGTCAGCTTCAGGATGTTATTGGAGCTCGAGACGCACACTAGATCGGAAAGTCCATCGCCGTCGACATCCATCGCATACAAGTTCCCGTAAGGAATGTTTGAAGGACAGCCACCATTCAGAGGGCCAGGCTCCAGCGTCCAGCCCTGGTTGCTCGGCTGCGCTGTGAAGACAGTGAGGCCGAGGTAGTTTCCGTTCTTATAGGCGTAGACCAGGTCCATACATCCATCGCCGTTCACGTCCAGCGGGATGATCTGAGCGCCTGAGAAATATGGAATACTTGTAACTGGGCTCACGATGCCGGGGGACGAAAACCCCGTCCCGTCGGAGAGGAAGACGGTGATTTGCACTTTGTTGGCGTTTTCATATACGTTCACCAGATCAACATAGCCGTCGCCGTTCACGTCCATGGCAAAGTAAGACCCTTGAAAGTTCTGACCGGTGTTGGTGGGACTACCGGCGGGGCTGAATATCCCCGGATCGCTATCCTGCCACCCGAAGGTAGTGGCGGGCAAAGTCAAGCCTTGGGCGTCCGATAGCGTGATCGACTGCAATTGGCTTCGGCCAGTGGCCTTCCCGTAAGCGTAAGAAAAGGTGTAGGTGCGAACGAGATTGCCGTCGAGGAAGGTCTGGATAGTTTGCAAGCGGCGGCTCATGGTCGAAACACCGCCGCCCTGGTACTGCGGAACGGAGTCCGTCCTGGGTTCATATCTGAACTTCACAGATCGCTGTGCCGTTACACCGGCGGCGTCGTTGGCGCTGTAATCGATGCTGGCAGGATAGTTGGCGTTATCATTTGGGTCCAAGTCATAAGTGACCGTCAAATAGTTGCCATTAGGGTCGGTTACTTTATTCAGCGCCCAAATACGAATGTTCGTGGGATCGCTCGAGGCAGGCACGGCCGCGTTGCCGGCGGTCCCAAACTCCAACAGATTTCCCTCCCGGCTGTAGACCAGAAATGATTGCGGCCCGTTGGCGGCGCCGCCACTTCCGTATTGCGGAACGATCTTGTGCCAGCTCTCAATTTCCGTGCGATAACTGACGCCAACGTCGTTATACGTAAGGCCCAAGGCGGGCACGAGCCGCTGGCCATCCAGAGCGAAACGGTCGTTCGCATCAAAGTTCACGGTGCCATGAAACCCATCCTGAGCGGGAGTGGCCTTAACCCGCGTGACAGCGGAAAGTCCCAGCAGCCGCCAGCCAACCCCCAGGAGGCCATTACCGCCCCCACTGTTGTAGCCAACCGACAGCTTCGGCATCATCTTTGCAATTCCTGGTGGCACCTCGATCGGTATCACGTAATTCGTTCCGCCATCGCTATCGATGGAAAAATGATCGGGCAGAGATCCAATGTAGGAGGAAGTTGATGAGCTCATTTTTTCTGCTCCTTGCCAGGGTCAATTTCTGCTCAGATGTGTGAGATGGTAATGTTGTCTCGACTGCGACCCTCAATACAGTAAGGGGCATTAGCTGCTACGAGTCGCTGCCGTTTGCGCGGACTGCGCCTTCCGTTATGACCTGCGCGGCCGTTATCAGTATTCGCCGGCCGCCTATTCTCCGCTATGAACACTGACAGTTAGCTGCGCGATCTGGGTGGCTGCTCGTGCTTACCGAGCCCTCAGCGCGTTCTGCTTGCGTGGGAATGCATTTCATCGCTAGATTGCTTTTTCGAAGAAATGGGCGACCTTGTGGCCGGCATCCTCGGTGTAGTAAACGGTGACCTTCGCGGATTTCTCGCTTGCCTCGGCAATGTCCTTTCCCGCTTCCCTGGCGGCGCGATCGGTCAGATGATAGGTTTCCTTGGTGCCGTCTTCGGTCTGGACGGCGAGCGTCTTCGCTCCCCGATCGATATGAACAACAGTTGCCTGTGTCGACTTCAGGCCACCCTCTCCAATATGGTCGACCTCCTCGGCGGTCGCCTCGCTTCCCTTGGCGCTGTAGTGAACGGCCACCTTGCTGCCCTCCTTCAACCCGTGGAACGCGTCCTCGGCACTTTCGGTCGTGCCATGGACCGTAGTTCGCTCCACGAAGTGAAAGGTATGTTCGGTTCCGTCGCCTATCTTGACGACGGCTGTCTTGGTTGCAGAGTCCAATTTAGTGATTTCCCCCACCAGAATGCCGTGCCTCCGCTCCACCGCGATGGCCGGTAAGCACAAGCCTGCTATGACCACAACCGCAAATAGTCTTTTGAGCATGTTGTCCTCATTCATCGGATTATTTACTTTCTGCTGTCTCACGTTTGTTAGGATTCGCGCTTGCGATTCTGTCTGACGCTTTCTCTCGCAATCCACTCGCGGATGTAAGGCAGGCAGTTGCGCAGCTGAGTGCCAGCGGCCTCACAGCGGGCGAAAAACGTGACCGCCTGCTGGTCAACCAGGCTCACCTGCTCCAGGTCGAGTTCGACTTTCTGAGGCCCCGTCGTTTCCGACTGCACAGCCTTTTCCAGTTCAGACAACTCCTCGGCCACGATGCGACCGCTGATGTTCAGGACTATGCAGTCACGGTCCGTCAGTTTTCGCAGTTTCCACATTTATCCTTCCGGGTTTCCTTTCACTGCGGATTTCTTCCCGCCCCCACGTCAGATTGAGAATTCAAAACGGCAGTGGCGCAAGAGACGTGCCCTCACCGATGACAAGCAAGACTGCTGCCAACGCTAGCTGGAAGAAAAACAAGAGAAGGGCTGGAAATGAGGCTCACGACGGATTCGGGATTTCACGAAACTTCGTGAGGGATTTGAAACGACCCTCAAAGGGTCTGAAACTGTCGCTTGTCGATCTTCAGCGACTTGATTTTGGAGTCGAGTGTGGACGCGGGTATGCCCAACCTGATTGCTGCGCCGGAAGGCCCCGAGACGCGGCCTCGAGTTTGGGCCAGGGCGGTTTCGATGCGTTCTCTTTCCTGAGCGACAAGATCCTCGGGCAAAGGCCGGCTTGAACTGGGGTTTACGGAAAACCAACTCTCGTCGATGGCAAATTGATCGGAGTCGCAGAGGATAACCGTGCGCTCAACGACGTTCTGGAGTTCGCGAATGTTCCCCGGCCAGGAATAAGATTCCAGGTGCGCCAAACTCTTCTTCTCGATGCCGGTGAATTTCCTTCCCGCTTTACTGGCATAGCGGCCAATGAAGTATTCCACCAACAATCGAATGTCCTCCTTCCGATCGCGGAGCGGAGGAATTTCCACAGGAAACACATTGATCCGGTAAAACAAGTCGTTCCGAAACGTCCCGGCTGCCACGGCGGCCGGCAGGTCACGATGTGTAGCGGCGATTACACGAACATCTGCGCGGATCGGACCACTACCTCCGACACGATCAAACTCACGCTCCTGTATTACACGAAGCAGCGCCACCTGGGTCTCCGGTGTCAACTCGCCGATTTCGTCCAGAAAAATAGAGCCGCCTTCTGCCAGCTCAAAACGCCCCAAACGCCGTTGCAGAGCTCCTGTGAAAGCGCCTTTCTCATGGCCGAACAACTCCGAAGCAATCAGATCGCGCGGAATTGCCGCGCAGTTGACGCTCAAGAACGGTCGGGATGCTCGAGGCGAGCGCTTGTGAATCGCACGGGCGATCAGTTCCTTGCCGGTACCGGTTTCGCCGGTGACCAAGACGGTGCAGTCACTGGGCGCGACTTTGGAAACACGCTTCAGGACGGCCTGCAGAGCGGGCGAGGTGCCGATGATCTCCTCAAACATAGAAGCTTTGTCGACTTCCTCTCGCAGAACCAGGTTTTCGCGTTGCGATCGGTCGTGTGCTCGTTTCCGGTCGTCGATGTCGATTCCCGTCTCACACCAGCGGATCACATGCCCTTGTCTGTCGTTTAGAGGATCAAGCCGATAGAGAAACCAACGGTACTCGCCATCCCGCCGGCGCAGGCGAACTTCCTTCTCAAACGGTTCCGCGCGCCCCATCGCTACATTTATTCCGTTCTTAAGCGTCTCTGCGTCTTCCGGATGTGTCACCGACTCCAGAAACTCGAGGGGGAGTTTTGGCGGCAGGGGACCGAAGTATTCGTTTGCGCTGCGGTTACCGAAGGACACCTTCGCATCAGCTTCCCAAATAAACATGTGCAGCGGAGCCAAATCGACCACTTGTTTGAGCTCCTGTGCGCGTTGCTCAAATGCTGCTTCCACTCGCTGCAAATCTTCAAACGCCCTGGCGTTCGAAATCGCGACGGCAGCCTGGTCCGCAAACATGCGCAGCCAAACAGATTCTTGTTCGGAAAGCGGTTCGCGGCTGAAGACGCCCAAGACGCCTAGGATTTGCCCCCGGAAGACTAGCGGGTGGCCAACAAAACTGCGAATTTCCTCCCTCGCGACCCAATCGGGCCGGGCGACCCACTGGTTTTCCTGTGTCAGGTCTTGAATCAGAATCGAGTCGCCGGTTGCGCCGATAGACCCGATTTTACGGTGACCTCGGGGAATTCGGTGGAAGTGGCCTCGGGTCGACGACCAGTTTTCAGTATTGTCTTTAGAAGTTCCAGCGCTGGCAACAAGGTGAAAACATTCCGTTTGATCATGGCATTCCGTGCGCTCAAAACAATTCCCGCCACACATGTCGCCGGACACAAGCAGCCAGATGCGCGCCAAAGCGACGCCCGATTGGGCGGCAAGCCCGCGCACCATGCCCTCAAGGACGTCGCTGGCGCGGTGCTCGCCGCTCACCTGTGCGGCAAGAGAGAGCAAAGATTCAGATCGCAAGCTAATACCTCTGTATGCACGTTATTATACATCAAAATCCGATCGGTGGCTCGCGCGTCAAGCCGTTCATCGAAAACTCTCTAGACCTCGTTCCCGAGTTTTCGTGAATTCTTGAAGAGCCGTGAACCCTCGAAGGCCACAAGTCTAAATGTGTCAGGCAGTTGCGTGTGGCCCTTGCCTTGCAATGAGTCCATCAGGCGGGCTGGCCAGCGAACCGTACTGGAGGATCTTAGAGGGAATGTACGAGCTGCGGCTGCCCAACCCTGGCTGTCTGTTTTCGGACAACTTAACCGAACGAACCGAGTCACTAAGCCAATCTCGCCCCGCAAAGGAGGGGGAAAACAATGAGGCTACGTGTCCTATTACTGGTAGTTTGCGGAGTGTCTCTTTTCTCAGTTGAGGCTTCGGCAAGGCACATCTTCTGGCAGTTGAGGGATGTGCAGTTCAGTGACGGCGGAATCGCCGGGGGCAGGTTCATCTATGATGTCGACTCGAATACGTACAGCGACGTGCTGATCATCACCAATGCGGGCAAAAGCCGCCCTGGTGCGACTTACAATACCGCCTCCCCCACCTCGAATCGGATAACAGGATTGTTTTTCACCCAGCCCGGGGAAGACCAGAAGGGCCTGCCTGGCTTGGATCTCTTCTACACCAGGGAACTGACGAACGAGGGCGGTGTGGTGCCGTTGGCCGCCGGTTTTGGCCTCGAGTTCACCTGCGCGAATGCTAGCTGCAGCGTTTTTGCAACCCCTCAGCGGTTAGTGACGAGCGGCTACCTGGAAGGAAGACCACTCGAGGAATTTCACTCGAGATCCAGCCTGGGCAGCGGTTTGACTTCCAGCGACAGCACGCTCGCGGCCGCGCTGCCCGGCAGCTTGTGGATCCAGGCGCTGCCTCAATCGTCGCAACACCCCCTGCCCGCAGCCAGTACGATCTGGTCAACGCTGGAGGCGTATCTGCGGCGGGCGATGTCGGATATTCGGGAACTTGCGGCGTGATGAAGTAGCGGCGTGATGTCACGTGGCCGTGCGCCGTTTCCGATTGTTCAAACAGCGGGCCCCCCTGCAGGGGCCATTTTCAGGGCCGCAAGTAGGCGTGGACCATGGGTTCACAAGCAAGTGGGGCTACAGAGGCACGCGCTCAGGATAGCGCGCCAACTGGTCAAGAGATAGAGGCAGGCGATCACGGCGCCAGCGCGACACCGAAAAATGAGGAGGATTCCCGATGCGAACTACAAGTCGCCACTACCTGACCGTGTTTGTCAGGTTTCGGGGATTGGTTCTTGTCATGGCGCTGTGCCTTTGCGCAGCTCAAACGAGCTTCGCCGCACCGCAGGAACCGCAGGCGATAACCAGTTACCAGCCTTGCGGCGTGGAATCAGCCGCAGCGGGGCAGGTGGCTACTACGTCGGCGCTCGCGGGCGCTCAGCCGGGCGCCACCGACCCCCTGGGCATACCGGCTGGTCGCTATACGCTGTTTCCGGACCAGGGCGTGGGGAGTTTCCAACCTATTGGTCCGAGCACGTTTCAGACCCTGTTCTATCAAACCGACGGCGACGCTACGCTCAGTCTCGGGAGATCCACGGTCGTCAAAACAAGCCAGACATATACAGGGAATCCGATTTTCGCCGCCGCCGGGAGAATCCTGACCCCGGACCACGATAACCTGGTGTACGCCACGCGCGTCGGCGCTCCCACTCAGTCTGGGTCCGTGGCCATCAGCTTTGCCCAGGAAGGCCCTTCGGTGACGCTGCCGGCACCCCTCATCCCTCGGCCACTAAATGCCTCGGATTTCATCGCCATCGCGCAGGCTGATCTCGACAAAGTCCCCGACCAGAATGGCCAACCCCACAACGAGGTGGTGGTGGCGCACGTGTCGGCGGCCGACGGATATTATTACCGCTATACCCTCGACGTGCTGAATTACTCGTCCGGAAACGTGTCTTCCCCGGACATTACAAGTTTTGACGTTGTTGATATCGCCCCGTACTTCAACAATAGTCCTCAAAACGGCGGGCATGGTGTTCTCCCTGTGGACAACACCATCGCCCTCGCTGTCGGCGATTTCGATGGAGATGGTAACCAAGAAATTGCGCTCGCGGCCTTAGGCGACTACACGGTCTATGTGTACACATTCCGGTATCAGACCGTGAACGGGGTTCACTCGCTGAATGTGCTGAGCTCCTGGTTTGCGGGCGGGTACGGTTTTGTGGTTGGTAGCTTGTCGGCGGCGGCTGGAAACCTCAATGGAAAGGGGCCGGATGAGCTGATTCTGGGCTTCGCGCGGTGGGGCGAGAATCCGCTCCGTTACGTCGTCGAGGCTCTCGTTCTTAAGTACTCTGGCGCCAATCCTGCGCCCGTGAACGAGTACTACGCGACGGCCAACCCGCCCCCTGACAAAACCTTCTCCGTCTTCACCCGGCCGATCGTGCAGCTTGCCACCGGCCAGTTTCTGTTTAAGCCGCCGGGCATCGCCTTAGGTACGCGCCAGCTCGCCATCGCCTATACTGACGACGGAGTACTGACATCTTCCGCCAGGCTTCACATCCAGATGCTCTCGTATTCCAGCGACTTGGGCACCGCAACTCCCCTGGGCCCACTTTTTAACGACGCTCCTGTTATCAATATACCCGCCAGCCCGATATTCTCCATAGCCGCGGGAGCGTTCCAAGGTTTGAACACCCTCCAAACGGGCGGGAACAACACGCCCGGCGCTCCCCTTGCGACTCTGGCGGTGGGCTTATCGACGTATCCAAGTTACGCGTATCTCGGCCAATCTCTCAGCCAGTTCTGGGTACAAACCTTTTTCGTGGACCCTTCCCTCGGCCCTGTCCTGTCCAACTCTGTAAATAAATCCTTCGCATTTGCGCCTAACTTGTCGGCGCGACTGCCGGTCGTGGCCTACGACCTCCAGGGAAAGAGCCTTTACCTGGGAGCGCCGGCGCACATGACCGTGACCGGCACGGCTAGAACCGACGTGATTCTGCAGGAACCCCCCAAGCACGCTTACTGGGACGAGATCTCGAAGTCGGTGGTCAACCTCACCCGGCATGACACCAACAACGTCCACCTCTATAACGGCACCACCAGCAGCTTCGCCACCGGAGACACCGACGAGGCTTCACGCAACACCGGCGGGTCGTTTGCCATCTCTGCCGGCGCCACAGTAGGCTACAAGACGTCGTTTTTTATAGGCGAGGCAAGCACCGAGGCGAAAGTGGACGTTACGGTCGCCGGCAGCTACGACTATAACCAGCACGAATCGCAGTACAATTCGGAGTACAAAACCCGCACCATCAGCTCCCGCAGCAGCACCGACCACGACGACTATCTGAGCGGCGAAGTCGAGACGTTTGACATGTGGCGTTATCGCGCCTACGGCGCCTCGCCCTCGGGCGAAACGAATACTTTCTACGAGCTTGTATTCCCGGGCCCCAAAGTGCCTTTCGCAGGCGGCGGACTGAACTTTGATTGGTACCAACCGGTGCACGAAAACGGCAACATCTTGTCCTACCCCTCGGCGCTGGGCAAACCGGGCAACCCGTTCATTCCCACCGATCTTGGCACCATCACCCTCCCCGACGGCAAGCAGCCTCAGGAACCGCTGGTGCCCGCGGCGCAGAGCTTTTTCGATGGCAGCGGAAACAGCACGACCCTTGCGTTTTCGAGCGACATAAGTAGCGCGCATTCTTTCCAGTACTCCCACGAGTTGGCGGAGAGTGCGGACGTGACCGCAAGCTACACCGCTTCGGGGAAAGTGGCTGGAGCCAGCGGCGAAATTCGCGCCTGTGGCTCCCTCGCGTTCCATAACAGCAACAGTTGGGGAGGAACTCAGACCAGCAGCGATTCGACCAAAACCGAGACGGAGATCACTCTGAACCGGGCGGCCGGCAATGCCAGTTACTCCTATCCGTTCTACCCGGTGGTTTACACCACTCAGGACGGAACGCTGAAGATGTCGTCCGCGGTGCCCAATCCCGGCCAAAAGGCTTCGAACCCTAGTAACTACCAAACCTATGCAAACCTTTACGGCGGCAAGCAAGATCCGGCGCTTAACCTGCCCTGGCGGTTTGACTCCTACATCATTACTCCCGGACAGGTGGGATGGAAGGCCAATTTCCGCACCGATCGCAAGCAGATGCGCGGGCTCTTCTTCCGACAGCCCACCGCGAATGCCGTAAGCGGCACCTATGAATTTCTCTCCATGTTCCCAACCGCCGGCGACACAGTCCGAGTCGAGGCTCGGATCTACAACTACAGCACCAACTTTGGCGCGTTCAACGTTCCGGTTCAGTTCGAGGCCATCCCATACAACAGCGGGACGAACAGCGAACTCTGCACGGATCCCATCAATGCCGCGGTGGGCAAGACGTCCGGGTTGATCTGCCCACCCTCCGCGCGCACAGTCATCGGCCAGACCACCATCCCGTCTCTCAACCCGGTGCAATGGACCTGCCTGGACGGCGTCGATGACCCAAGCGTGACCTTCTGCGCGCCTCCCGTGTACATCAACTGGGACACGACCGATTTTGGAAGCCGCTACTCCGGCACCTCAGAATATCGCATCTACGTGGTTCTCAATGCCGACGGCTCGGCAGGCCCGGAGACCTATGGCTGGGAAGGCAACCCCGTGCCCATAACGAACGTGGCCAGCACTACACCCATGACGGTGACCGCGCCGGGCAATAAGTTCGAGTATGGAGATTACGTGACTATTGGCGGGGTCGAAGGCTTGAACCAGGCTAACGGCATCTTCCAGATCGGAGAGTTTTCCAACGCCGGCGACACGTTTACTTTGAACACTTGTCAGCCCAGTCCGCCCTGCGCCGCGTCCTCCGTGCCAGGCAGGACACCCTATTCGGGCAGCGGCACCGCAACCCTCCTCGATCCCGGGCAGAACAACGAAGGTTACGGCTACATTGGTATTACAACGCCAACCGTTCAGTCTGCGGATAGCGCCCCGGTCACTCCCACGGATTACCTGGAGTTCAACTCCCTAGAGGGTATGCGAACCAGTGGTTCCCCCATCGGGAGTCTGGGGGCCGGTTGGATACTTGCTTATCTGTACGATCATCAGGAGCTGCGCTTTACAACCTTTAGCAACACGATTCATGCGGATGCCGGCGACGTTCTGCTCTTTGACGGCGACCCTAGCACGGGAGTTCCGGCGATCGGGGAGAAAACGATTCATCCGGGCGCTCATGGCTCGGAAGGCGAGAGCGTGTGGTTCGATTGGCAGCCCACCACTCCTGGTTTGCACCACCTCTACGCCGTGCTTGTGGAGGCTACCGGCCCACAGCAGGAGGCGCGCCTCGATGTTGAGGTCACGAACGGGAACCCGGCCTCGCAGTAGTCTGCCGGCGCCGGGAGTGGATCGAGCGCCGGTCTCCGGGCTGGCGCCCGCGACGCGCTGTCATCCTAAGTGCAAGGATCTCGGCAGTTCGCTTGATCCAGACACTTACTAGCAACTGCGGAGATCTTTCGCTACGCTCAGGATGACAGAGGCGGCGGCAATGGTTCCGAGTTTGGAATTTGGGTTCAAGGGAGGATTTCATGAAGAGAATTTACTCGACGCTGAAGCTGGCTGGCTTGGTTTTCTGCTTGCTGGCGTTTTCGAATGCCGCGCTGGCGCAGGTGCCCCCGGACAACGTTGAGGGCAACTGGACGATTTACTCAACCAGCCTCGAGACCGGACAGACGGTTGTGAAGCATGTGCAAATCGCACAGTATGGCAACAACCTCGGGGGATTCTTCCAGGGTCCCGACCAGTCAGGCCCGATTCAAGGAACGGTCAAGGGCCATCATATCGAGATCAAGACGCAGACTCGCACTGTCATCACGTTTCGCGGCGAGGTCACCGGAAACTCCATGGCAGGTTTGTTCGGAATTCGCGGACGGCATGCCGGTTGGCAAGCTGTGCGTACCACCGGGATTGGGATGGCGGCTCCGGTAGTGGCCGTGACCGCCAGCTACCAGCCTCCGCCCCAACCCGCGCCACAGCCTCCACCGCAACCTGAGCAGCAGCCCCCAGCGCCTGCCGCGCAAACCAATTCCGGTCCGACCCCAGCGCCTCAAACTCCGGATCAGCTCAATGCTTTGGTTGCTCCCATCGCACTTTACCCGGATGCCCTGGTGGCCCAAGTTCTGGCGGCTTCGACAAATCCAGACCAGGTGGCGTTTGCAGATGACTGGCTTCACCAGAACTCCAATCTTACCGGTGCGGCTCTCGCCCAGGCTGTTGACCAGCAATCGTGGGATCCCAGCGTCAAGGCGTTAACGCAGTTTCCATCGGTCATGGATACGCTGGCAAAGAATCTGCCCTGGACCTCGAGCTTGGGGCAGGCGTATGAAAACCAACAAGCCGAAGTGATGGCGGCCGTGCAAGCGATGCGGGCCAAGGCGCAAGCTGCGGGAACGCTTCAAACCACGTCGCAGATCGTCGTCACTACACCGACTCCCGGCACCATCGTGATTCAACCCGCTAATCCGGAAGTCGTTTACGTTCCTCAATACAACCCGACGATTGTGTACGGAGCCCCGTTTGTGGTGCCTTACTATACTCCGCCCGTGGTGGTTGCGACCGCAGGCTTATCGTTCGGCGCGGGTGTGGCGCTCGGCGCCTTCATCGGTGGCGGCGGAATTGTCGCCGGTGGCGGGTGGGGATGGGGCTACCACGCCTGGGGCCTGCACTGGGGCGGAGGCGGAGGCGGCGGAGGGACCACGGTTATCTACAATCACAACACCTACATTTCGAGGAACACGACGTACCATAACACCACCTATAACAACTATCACCCTTGGGGTCCCGGCGCGCACGGCGCCGGCCCTAGCGGTCCGCATCCTTACGCCCCCGGGCCTTATCGTCCGGACGGCAATCGCCCCGGCTATGGGCCAGATCGCAATCAACCGAATGGCGGCGCCAATGGAAATCGTGGGCTCATCGGGGGCAATGGCGGCGTGCAGGACAAGAATGCCGGCCGTAACGGTCCCGGCGTCGCGCCCGCCGGCGGTTATAACAATCTCGGCCAGGAAGCAAGAAACGAGAACCGCATGGGCGACAGCAGGCAGAACAGCTCGCGCATGAGCGGTGACGGCCGGACGAATCGAATGGAGAGCGACCGCGGCCGCCAAAGTATGGCAAGGCGGCGCCCGCAACAACACATGGAGCGGCAGCACGAGCCTATGGCACGTCGCGGTGGTGGCGGAGGCGGGCGCCGCCGCTAGCGGCGCGATTCGATAATGAATGAGTAAGACTCAGGTGACAGAGATCAGACCAGCAGGAGGAGATGGAAAATGAGATCGCGAACACAAGGAAGGGGAGCGTCGAAAGTCACTGCGGTCTTCGCAGTGGTAGCTTTCGCCGCCATCGCTTTAACGGTTGGATGTTTCAAGTCGAAAAACTCGGCCTCCGGTGGCGGGGCCCAAGTGGCGTTCAAGTCGGCAGACGAAGCCGGTGCTGCCCTCGATCAGGCGGCGAAAACCGCTGATCTCGATGCCTTGACGCGCATCCTGGGCCCCGATGCGAAAGTCCTCATCCTGGCTGGCGATTACGAAACCGACAAGGCGGCCATGGACGTTTTCGTCGCAAAGTATCAGCGCATGAACCGGTGGGTCGACATGACAGACGGCAGCCGGGTTCTCTACATCGGAGCGGATAACTTTGCCTTCCCCGTGCCTCTCGTGAAGAACCCTTCGGGCCAGTGGTCCTTCGACGGGGCAGCGGGAGTGCGGGAAATCCGCGCCCGCGAAATTGGCAAGGACGAACTGCTGACCATCGACGCCTGCTACGCACTCGCCAAGGCTCAAGAAATGTACTACGCAGGCAGGGGCAACGCACCGGAATATGCGCGTCGCATTGTCAGCACTTCGGGCAATCAAGATGGCTTGTATTGGCCTTCGCCCGAATCGGAGGATCCGAGGAGCCCGCTCGGGCATTTGAGCAAGTTCCCAAAGACTTCGCTGGTTTCGATGCCTGCGGATGAATCTCTGACCATTGATGGCTACACCCTGCGCATCCTCACCGGGCAAGGTAGCAATGCTCCGGGCGGCGCCAAGGGCTACGTCGTGGATGGGAAGATGACGGACGGCTTCGCCATTCTCGCCGTGCCCGTCAAGTATGGTGAAACCGGAATCATGACCTTCCAGATCGGCCCCGAAGGTATCGTCTATGAAAGAGACCTGGGTCCCGACACGGCCAAAACCGTGGCCTCGATCCAACAATACGACCCGGACGACAGTTGGGCCCCAGTCGAGTAGCCTTTGAAAATGACTCTCCTCCTCAGTTGAGGAGGGGATAGGAGGTGGTGGGCCCAGCGATCAAACCGCCCCTGGCTCCTCCGCATCCAAGGAGCCGATTCGCTGTCATGGTCTCCGGGCGCCGGTCCCCCGACGGGCACGATCGTCTGATGCACGGAAAGGAGAGGCTGCGCGTATGGAAAGGCCATCAGAATTAGGAGGGAAGATTAGTTTGTTAACTCGACGTCGTTTCCTGCATTGGTCCGCTGCCACAGCGGGGGCCATTCCCTTGGCGAAGTGGGCCAAACTTTACGCGAGCGCCTTCTCCGAGACAGAGCAGCAAATTCGCGAGCGGCTGGGCATCCCGGCATCGGCCGAGTATGTCCTGATTATGGATCAGGCTGCCCACATGGATTGGGACTGGAACTTCACCTTCCCCGAGTATTTCGTGGGCGACTGGTCCTCGAACCCAGGCGATCAGCCGGAAGGAGGCAACGGTGTCGCCGTCAATACGATCCTGGCC
>Ga0187852_1000977_pt1 | contig 28631 bp, 24 predicted proteins | sample June2016WEW_6_40_FD_134511 | JGI IMG/M metagenome (GOLD analysis project Ga0187852, IMG submission 134511) | Peatland microbial communities from SPRUCE experiment site at the Marcell Experimental Forest, Minnesota, USA - June2016WEW_6_40 | ecosystem: Environmental > Terrestrial > Soil > Wetlands...
GCACCCCGATTGTCTCGGGGCCAATCCAACGACTGGTGGATGGTCAGCGAACAAGGGCCCTCGGGGGCCCTTCGTCGCGTTCAGTCGCGACGTGGTCACTATGCGCCTATTCGCGCGGCCTCTTAACCCTGCGGATGCCGAAAATCCCATCCACCCGCTCTGACTAGGGCGTTGTGGAGACTCTCCTCCTTAACCTGTGGAGACTCCCCCGCTGTCACCACTTAGACCCTGGCCACGGCATTTGACGAATGGTTCATGGTCTAGATGAGTAATGGCAGACGTATCGGGAGAACCACTCATGGCGCACCAACCATCGGGGACGCTTGGGCATCCATGCGGGGAGTCGAGTTGACCAGGATGCGCTCGATGCCCACGGTCGACGGGTGTCGTTAATGATGGGGGGGCATAGGTGGCCAACACGAAGTGGCCACCTATGCATCTAGAACCTTGTCGCCGTGCCAGATCGCCCATGACGTTGCTCCAAACGCCAGTAGCATTCCGCCGCCTGCGGGCGGCTACCCCGCGAGCTGCAGCCCGACCTGTGGGTCAACAACGCCGGCATCATCGTCGAGCACCCGAAGAACTCGTCTTACCCAGGCCACGTGGCGGACACGCTGACTCGTCGTGACAAGGAGTCACGGGGACGATCGTCGTTGACAGGACGATAGACCAAATATCATACGATTTGGAACGTCCAAGATGGACGGTTAGCCAGCCAACGAGGGGACGCTGGCAATGAGCGACTACGAGTTGCGCCGGCAGCAACACATCGAGGACTTCCTAGCACGGATCTCCGATCACATCGCGCGGATCGACTGGCCACCTGAGCGGATCCACACCGAGCGCCGGGAACGCCTACGGGAGCTCGTGCGCGTTGCCAAGGAGCGCTCGCCATGGCACCGTGAGCGGCTTGCCGATGTCGACCCCGAAACGCTCGATGAGGAGGACCTGCCAAAGCTTCCGGTCATGACGAAGGACGACCTCATGACCAACTTTGACGAGAGCGTGACCGACCCGCGTGTCACGCTTGCTGCCGCGAACACGCACATTAAAAGGCTCACCTCCGATGACTACTTCCTCGGGGACCTCCACATTGTCGCCTCTGGCGGATCCAGCGGGCGCCGCGGCGTTTTCGTCTACGCCTGGGAGGCGTGGACCACCGGCTTCGCTGGCTTCGCGCGGCAGCCTCTCCGGGACAAGATGAACGACCCCGATCTCGGAGCACTGCCGAACATCATCGGGGTCGTCGCTGCCGATCATCCTTGGCACATGACGAGTGCCTCGGCTCAGACGTTCTCCAACCCATTCACGGAATCGCATCGCTTCCCGGTGACGCTGCCGGTCGCGCATATCGTCGCCGGACTCAACCGTGTACAACCGACCATGCTGGTGACATACGCCTCGGCGCTTGCAATGCTTGTGGAGGAGGCGCGCGCGGGACGGCTTCGGATCGACCCCAAGCGCATCACCTCGACGAGCGAGCCGCTCCTTCCCGAAATCCGGGCCGCGGCGGAGGAGATCTGGGGGGCGCCCGTGGCGAATTGGTGGGGGACGAGTGAGGGGGGGCCGACGGGTGTGGGGTGTTTCCGCGGCCGCGGGATGCACCTGAGCGACGACCTGTTGATCATCGAGCCGGTCAACGACGTCGGCAGTCTCATCGGACCCGATGAGACTGCCTCCAAGATCTACCTTACCAACCTCTTCAATCCGATCCAGCCGCTCATCCGCTACGAGATCACCGATGAGGTGAAACTGCTCAACGAGCCCTGCCCGTGCGGCTCCGTGCATCGCCGGGTCGAGGACATCCAGGGACGACTCGATGACCGTTTTGTTTACGGCGGTGGCATCGCGGTCCACCCGCACCTGTTCCGATCGGCGCTCGCGCGCGAGCCATCCATCGTCGAGTACCAGGTTCGCCAGACACCGAGCGGCGCGGTCGTGCTGGCGGTGACGAGCGAGCCGTTCGATGCAGAGCGCCTCGGTTCCGAAATGGCGGCCGAGCTCGCGCTCCTTGGTGTGCAGCAGCCCGCCGTTGCGGTCCGTACGGTGGATCGCATCGACCGCCAAGCAATCGGCAAGCTCAAGCGCTTCGTCCCGCTCGAGCCCACTTCTGCGCGATGACGTGGCGCGTCAAGGCCAATCCCGATGCGATCAGCTTCGACGGGTGTGGGTGCCGACAACGTCATCCGCAGTCCCCACCTGGGAGTTCTCAGGGCGCGGAGACGACGCCCAAGATGGGCCATGGCCCTGTCGTTCCTCTATGTGGCGTTCCTGCGGATCCTCCAGCTGCTGCGTCTCAAGGGAGACGAGGACGAGCTGGCGATCGAAGTCGTCATGCTTCGCCACGAGGTGGCGGTCCTTCGTCGTCAAGTGAAGCGTCCGGCGCTTCGTCCAGCTGACCGTGCTCTTCTTTCAGGACTGAGCAGCCTGCTCTCTCGGAGTAGGCGAGCCACATTCTTCGTTCAGCCAGGAACTCTGCTCAGATGGCACCGAGACCTTGTACGCCGTAGATGGACTTACCCCCGGCCAGCCGGACGGCCGAGACTGCCAGCTGGAACAACCCAGCTTGTCCTCCGACTCGCAGGTGAGAATCCGGGTTGGGGGTATCGCAGAATCCACGGCGAGCTCGTACAGATGGGCATCCCTCTTGCCCCTTCGAGCGTCTGGAGCGTTCTCAAGCGCCACGGCATAGATCCATCACCGAGGAGGTCAGGGCCGAGCTGGGGCGAGTTCCTAAGAGCCCAGGCAGCCAGCATGCTGGCATGTGACTTCTTCACGGTGGAGACCGTGCTCCTTCGACGTCTCTACGTGCTGTTTTTCATCGAGCTCGACAGTCGTCGGGTGCACCTCGCTGGCGTGACCGCCAATCCCACTGGCGTCTGGGTGACCCAGCAAGCTCGCAACCTGGTGATGAGGATCGGGGGTTCCATCCCACGGCGGAAGGTTTTGGTCCGCGACCGGGATGCCAAGTTCACAGCAAGCTTCGACCACGTATTCGGCTCCGAGGGAATCCGAGTCATCCGAACCCCAATAGGGGCGCCCCGGGCGAATGCCTTCGCTGAGCGTTTCGTGGGCACTGTCCGCCGGGAATGCCTCGACAGAATCCTCGTCTTCCACCGTCGCCAACTCGAGGGAGTTCTTGGCGAGTTCGTCGACCACTACAACGCGCACCGTCCGCACCGTTCCCTCCGTCAAGCGTCGCCGTCAACAGCCGTCCCCACGCCGTCGTGCAGGACTAGCCCTGACCCAAGAAAGCTGCGGCGCACAGACAGACTGGGTGGACTCATTCACGAGTACGGGCTGGTTGCGTAGGACGGATCAGATTCTCGGCACCCACACGAGGCATTCCCTGCTCAATAGCGCGATCGAATATTCGGGCAGTACGAGTTGATGAGTCGGGTGGCTGCGTGCGCTGACAACGCACCGACGGAGTCCTTCTGCTCGCTGTTGCAGAAGAACGTCCTCGACTCGAAGTCCTGGGAGACCCGCGAGGAGCTGCATCTGGCTATCGTCAGCTGGATCGAGCGCACCTATCATCGCCGCCGCCGTCAGCGAGCCCTCGGAAGACTCACGCCGATCGAATATGAGACCATCTACAGCGCAGAGACGGTCGCCTAGAGCTGGATAAGCAACGAGTCAACCGTTTTGGGGGCAGACCCCTCCCAGGGGGGTTGGAGTAACGTGTCGTTACCTCCACTCGATGGCCCCGGCAGGAAAGTGTGGAACCTTCTAGCCACTTTGTGTCACCCCGTACTGCTCGAATATTCGGGCACTACGCGAAGCGAAAAGGACCGGGGTCTACGAGGCGTTCATCCGATCCACAGCCCCTCCACGCGAACTTGCAGCCCGGACGGCGTGCGACTTAGGTAGTTCACGAGTCCACTGTGGCGCCATTGCAACATGCACATCCCTGGTTGGAAGAAGTAGCGCAGCCCGATCTTGACCTCACGTCGGGTCCGCTTGATCATGCCCTCGTAGCCCTCGGCGATGTAGTACCCGAGGTCCTTGTAGCCCTCTTGGCGCGGGCGCAGAGGTCCGGTTACGCACCAGATGATGACGCCGGTGCGCTGATCGACCTGCATGGTGACACCGCAGTGGGTGATCGGACAGCCGCATGACATCCCCATGGGCCGGCCGATGAGAACATCCCCAACCTGAACGTCGAGTTCGCGAGTCAACAAGGGGTTGTGAGGCAAGATAATCTCGCGCGGGCCTGGATCCTCGGGGAACGGCTTCAGCACGAAGTCGAACTCGCGTCCGAGCGTGTCGCACCAGGCTTCGTCGGTCGTGCCCGGACCAGCGCCATAAGCGGGGCAGGTCCCGCAAGCTGACGTGTCGACGGGCGCCCCGATCGAGACTGGTATCGAGTCGACGGGCCCACCGATCGAGAAGGGCGTGGTTCGCCGTATCGGGGCCGTGCTTGTCGTCAAGTAGATACAGCGCCTGGCGAGATCGGGGTCTTCCTGGAGTCGCTCGGCGAGCAGTGCGCAGCTTCCGAAGCCGCACAATCCGCAGTCGAGACCTGGTAGGTCATCCAGCGTCACGTTCGTGGCTTCCACTCGTGGCTCCTTCCTATGTCATTGCCAGATGGCTTGTGATCGGTCGGAGGGACTCGACCGCTTCGGGCAAGACCTCGAGCAGACGACAGACGTCCGCGTCGTTATTGAAACGGCCCAGCGTGATACGAAGCGACCCGCGGGCACGGACAGGGTCGAATCCCATCGCCACGAGAACCGAAGAAGGTTCGCCCGCGTGCTGCGCGCTGCAGGCACTGCCGGTGGACACCGCGATACCCAGATCGTCCAGTGTCAGGAGCAGCCTGATCGCCTCGCCTTCTTGTCCCTGAAATCCAAGGCAGAGGTGACCCGGCAGGCGCCGATAGCGATCACCGATCAAGTACGCGTGAGGGAGACGGGAGGCCAGATCCGTCAGGATACGTTCGGCCAGCAGCACCAGCCGGGCGTTCTCCTCTGCGAGAGTGACACGGGCCAACTCCGCGGCTCGTCCCAACCCGACGAGACCGGAGACGTTCTCCGTCCCTGAACGCAGTCCGCGTTCCTGTCCACCCCCGTGAACAAGCGGCTCAAGTTCGACGCCCTTTCGGAGGAAGAGAGCCCCGACACCTTGGGGGCCGTTCAGCTTGTGAGCCGAGAGCGAAAGGAGGTCGATCGATTGCGCCAGCACGTCGAGGGGCAGCTTGCCCACGGCTTGGACGGCATCTGTATGAAAGAGCGTTCCATGCTCGTGTGCGATCCGGGCGAGCTCCGTGATCGGTTGCACGGCACCAGTGACGTTGTTCGCGGCCATCACCGACACGAGCCGCGTCGTCTGGCGGAGGCTGCCTTGCAGGGCCGCTGGGTCCACGATCCCGTCGGCACCCACGGGTAGAAAGGTCACCTCGACGCCCCTTCGAGCAAGGTAGCTGCAGGTCGAGAGCACCGCGGGATGCTCGATCCTGCTAGTCACGAGGTGGCAGTCGCCTGGGGCGAACGACTCGGCCACTCCGACGAGCGCGAGATTGTCAGCTTCCGTGCCACTGCCCGTGAAGACGAGCTCGCCGGGATCGGCATTGAGCAATGCAGCCACTTGGTGTCGCGCCTGCTCGACTGCCTCACGCGCCAGCCTCCCCGAGGCGTGCAGGCTCGAGGGATTCCCGAACCTCCCCTCGAGCCACGGCTGCATCGCTTCGGCAACGATCGGGTCAAGCGGCGTCGTAGCAGCGTTGTCGAGGTAGATGCGGTCGATCACGCCGTCATTCCCCTCGATAGAACGTCTGGTTGTCCAAGGCTCGCACGATTCCGAAGTGCGACTGCCAGCCGATCTCCTTCTTGCCGACGCAGATCGTGCAGGTTCCAGCGGGTGGATTGCCACGAAGCAGCAGGTGGTCCGGCGTTTCAGGCGTCGCGTCGATGTGTCCGGCCAGTGGAGCGATCCCTATGCCGTGCAGCGCGTCCACCTCGCGGATGCGCACCATCGGAGCGGCATCCTGGATCCGGGAGCGGAACACCTCCCGCTCAGCCTGCGAGACGCGATCGATCTTCGTCACCACTGCCACGTCTGCCAACGTCAGCATCGGTCCGACCTTGCGAGGAAGGTTCATGCCGCTCGTCGCCTCCAGCACGACGATGCCGAGCCCACCGTCCACGTAGGGCGAGCAGCGCAGGCACAGCCCCGCGGTCTCGACCAGCAACACCTCACAACTAGCCTTGCGCGCCCATTCGAGCGCGTCTCCCAGAACCATCACATTGCAATGGTCGGGACACAGCTCTCCGGAGTAGACCTTGCGCGTAGGAATCCCGAACTCCGTTGCCAGGACCTCGTCTTCTTCTGCATACTGAACGTCAACCTTGAGGAACGCTGCACGCTTTCCCTTGTCCGCGAGGCCTGCGATCAGGTGACGTAACACGGACGTCTTGCCCGTCGTCGCAGGACCTGCGCAGATCGCGAGCTTCATGCCCACCCCGGGATTTGGTTCACCCTCAGGCGCTCGCCGCATCGGATCTTGTCGCGGAGCTGTGAAAGTTGGTCGTCCAGCTGGTTCACTCGGACGGAGACCTCGCGCTCCTCCTCGTCGGTATGCAGTACCTGCGTCATGCTGCCGTTCTGCATCACGATTCGGCACTCGGATAGCAGCGCGATCCGCGGATCGTGGGTGACGAAGATGAAGATCTTTCGATGCGCACGGAGCAGCTCGAGGGCACGCGTGCGGTGAATGCCGGCGTTCTCCACCTCATCGAGCAGCACGATTGGGGTCTCGCAGACGACCGTCGCGTCGGCAATCAATAGGGCCCGCGCTTGTCCTCCTGAAAGTTCCGTCATTCGGTAGTCGGGCGGGATCGGCTCGCCCGTCAGCTCGTTTGCGAAAGCCAACGTCGCCGCGAGCGTGTCCTGGATCCTCGAAGCCTCGTTCTGCCGGATGCCAGCATGGATGGTGATGAAGTCCCTCACCGGCAGATCCGACAAGAACGTGGTGTTTTGCGTGATCAGGGCTATGGGATGGCGGGAGGGGTCGTCCCGATATTCGGTTGGGGGCACTTCTCCGTTGATGAGGACGCGCCGGCCGGTCGGTGTGGCGCCGTCGGCGAAAAGCTCGATGTCGTTGATGAGCGTCGTCTTTCCCGATCCTGTTGGACCAACAATGCTGACCACGTCCCCCATTCTGAGATCGATCCGCTGAATGGGCTCGAGTTCACCCGACTTGCCGCGTCCTCCGAGGATCGTGATCGAGTCGATCGTGTCCTGTGGGTGGGGCACTTCGGCCACATCCAGCGGTCGTCCCTCCATTTCTACAAATGCCTTCACCACCCTCCCCTCTTTGGGTAGCTAGTTGGTGCCCATGAGTGTGAAACTTCGGCTCCTGACCACTTCGAGATGTCTCACCTGCACCGAGCGAACCACGACTCACGACGCCACGACTCGTAACGCCGTCGTCATGAAGGATGGACCAAGAACCTGGGTCGAGCCTGGGAAGGGTCACAGAACGCCCTATGAATAATGTGAACATGCGGTGAACTGCGGGGACCCGTGCACGTCCGTCGCCCGAGTTGCAACTAGCTGGACCGGACGCGTTGTGTCGATCCAGTACGGCCGGTTATTGACGTCGGCTCGCCGCAGTGTTGGGCCACTCGTTGCGGGCTGGGCTGGCCACCGCCGTAGCTGCTGCGGGGATGTTAGAGCGTCCGATCGCGCCGACCGCGGGGCACAAGTTGATTGTCGTGCTTCGCGGCTTCGTCCGTAGCGGGAGCTTGTTCGCGGAGAACGTCGCGGCAGCGATCGGCCTGTAGGCCTGAAAGGTCCATTTACTCGATCGCTGGCTTGACCAGGTATGACGGGCTCGACGAGGCTCGCCGCCCGTGGCGCTCACCTTCCTCTACCGTCTCGTCCGTCGCGTCGCCGAGGCGATCCGAATCCACCGGATGGATGTCGTTGCCAAGGACGCGGAGATCCTCGTGCTGCGCCATCAGCTCGCCGTACTCCAGCGGCAGATTGCCCGTCCTCGCTTCACCTGGTCGGATCGCGCGCTCGTCAGCGCGCTCGCCGGCCTGGTCCCCCGCGAGCTGTGGGCGTCGTTCCTCGTCAAGCCGGAGACGATCCTTCGCTGGCATCGTGCCCTCGTCCGGCGGCGCTGGACCCATCCCCACCGTCGGGCCGGACGACCGGCCCTTTCCGAAGAAACGGCAGAGCTGATCGTGTATCTGGCGCGGGAGAATCCCCGCTGGGGCTACCTGCGCATCGTCGGCGAGCTGAAGAAGCTCGGTGTCACCGTATCCAAGACGAGCGTTGCAGCCATCCTCCGCCGCCACCGCCTCCCGCCGGCGCCGCGGCGACAGGGTCCCACGTGGAGCCAGTTCCTCAAGGCTCAGGCCAAGGGGATCTTGGCCACAGACTTCTTCACGGTAGATGCCGTGACGCTGAGCCGCTTCTACGTGCTCTTCGTGATCGAGATCGACCGGCGAAGGGTGCACCTGCTCGGCGTCACCGCCAACCCCGACGGTCCCTGGGTCACCCAGGTGGCCCGAAACTTCGTGTCTAATCTCGAAGAGGTTGGGCGTCATTTCCGGTTCCTCATCCGCGACCGGGACACCAAGTTCACAACAAGCTTCGACGCCGTGCTCGCCTCGGTTGGCATCGAGACCATACGGACGCCCGTTGCCTCGCCGCAGGCGAACGCCTTCGCCGAGCGCTTCGTGCGGACCGTCCGCCAGGACTGCCTGGACCACCTACTCGTCTTCTCGCGACGACATCTCGAGTCGCTGCTTGGCGAGTCCCTCCGCCACTACAACCAAGCCAGGCCCCACCGCGGTCTCCAGCTCACTGCGCCATTCCCCCGCCCGGTGCCCTCGACCACCGGTGGCAAGGTCATACGTCGTGACGTCCTCGGTGGCATTATTCACGAGTACGACCGCGCCGCCTGAGCGACGCTCACCCGTCGTGGGCGCACCGAGATCGCACCATCACCTACTGCTTGCCACCGTCTGAATCTGCGACAAGCTGTCGCGGCGGCGGGGCGACGACCCGGTGACGCTCTCTTCCTGAGCCAGCGGTTCACACCGTGACGCAACGAGATCTAACCGCGGCGACGAGCCTTGGCCTGATAATTGGACCCTTCAGGGCTTCCTGTCCCGAGCGTGATCACCTCCACTGTGGTGCTTCCTTCCCTGCGTGAGCCGCACCCCTTCTGCCGATGCCGGATGCGGAAATTGTTGGTATGCCCTTCCGGTTGATGTGTTGGCCACTCATGATGTCATTCCACCGAGACCGACCAAGCCCCGTGCCAATTCGATCTCGCCCATGTGCCGCAGGCCGTGCTGGTAAAGCCAGCACTCGAAGCCGTCCAGAACCGTGATGCCGTCGGGCCCAGCGCAGCGGGCGCTGTAGGTGCTGGCGACTACCGACGGAAACGGCCGAGGGATCACGACCCGGGTGAAATCGGCTGGATCGATTGTCTCGAGATAGGCCTCGGTCCGGTCAAAGACCAAGCGCTGGTACTCCTTGAACTCCTCGTATTCGCCGATCCGCTGGAAGACCATCTCGTCGACGGTGCGCTCTTTGCCGTGGTCGTTTACGGCCATCTTCACCCGGGCCTGCAAGTCGTCGTTCCAGATCGGCAGCTCTCCAGAGAGAACCATGAAATTGGCGTCCTCCATGTTGGTGTAGTGGAAAAGCGAGAAGGCGATCGGCAGGACTCCGTCGCGCTCGAAGTGGTTGACGTGGGATTTGTTCATCGAGTCGACCGCCTGGTAGTAGAGCGAGTGCATCGTCCGCATGCGCCGCTGGAGCGAGTCGAGCAGCAGGTCGGTGGTCATCAGTGACTCCTTCTCACGTTGGCGCCGCGGCGATCACGTCCTCGGCGTAGCGGACCAGTTTGTCAGCGGTACACCCCGGAACAAGGAACAGGGAGCATCTCTGGCATCAGCGGCCGTCGACCTCGGGCGAGAGGAATGACACCGGATCAACGCACTCACATCGAACGTCACCACCCTGGCCGCTCCCCTCTTGCACCCGACTGAGCGCTCGACAAGCCGCCGTCAGGCCGAGGTGAAGGTACCCGAGACGAACAGCCCAGAGCCAGTGCTGAATACGGAGCGACAGGGATCCTCGGGGCTCTGCACTGCTTCGGACGTGCGCACCGGTCATGCTCCGCGCCGAGAGAGCGCCGATCACCGTCAGGTGCGCCCGACGCGAGTGAAATGCCACGGAGAGCAAGTGGGGAACCCCCACAGAACGCCCCACTTCGCACGCCCCCGAAACCCACCGACTCCCTGCTCCCGATTAACAGGTCGGCGACGCGCTCGGGTCCCAGCGGACCATCCCTGTCGGCATTCGCGAGCGCGCGATGGGCTGAAGTCACGAGACGATTGACCGATCGGTAATGATGCCGGTTATTTCACCCCGCTAGGTGGCGTTGGACAGTGACCTCACTGCACGGTATCGCTCGGACCCGGCGGTATGGGATACCCCGACCAACGGTCCGGGCTGAGCAATATGGGACAGTCTGGAATCTCTCGCAGACGCCCTGCCGACCGACCGCTCAGGCACTTCCAGCCCGGGCCACGCGAATACACACGCCGTCGGGATCGCTCGGGTCTGCCCCCAAGTCAGTTGACTCGCAGGTCAACCAAACCTAGGGCAGACCCTTGAGGTTGGGGCTGGACACTGGCCAACCAAGGAGATGGGAGTTCGGCCCCCGTCCTTCCGAAGCCATCGTACAGGTCAGCTCTCCGGGTTTGAGCAGACCGTAGACGAACCACGGAAGGGCGGGTTCTCTTGGGTGGGGGAAAACGGACACAACTCCATTATTCAGAACCCCTCCATTGCGCGCCAGCAATGGCAGTTGCAGGAAGCGTGATGCTGTACTCCGACGGCGATTCCGTGGCAATGTTGGACGGTTTGTACGAAGCCGTGAGACCCGGCAGCGAATAGGGTGTTTTGCAGGAAAGGATCGCCCAAGGGATACCCGCGGCGAACGATCAGCCTCAGAAGGCGATCGTGTCTTCGAACCGGTTGTGTCGCAACAGTGTGTCCGATCGAGTTCAGCGTCGGGATCACCTCGGAGGGTTGATCCACGAATACGAGTTGGCGGCATGATCGATGAGATTGAGTATTCGTAGGTTACGCGAAGTCAGCTCACGGCGCGTCCCCGGCACCTACCGGTGCCATCTCCCTTCGAACCTTGGCCAGCTCCCGCTCGATGAATGCCTCGTGCTTGCGCTCGTCCTCGCGGGCCCGGCTCGGACGCCAACGTCCCTTCATCACGAAGATCCACGGTATGAAGAACACCACACCTCCGAAGCAGATCCAGAACCAGTGCTGCCACTGCCGGGGCGCGACACGCGAGGCAGCCAGTAGTTTCGACAGGTGGCCTTGGTACCGGCCGAGAAACAGAAGCTGCGTCTTCGCCTGGTTCATCCACAAAAGGGTGTTTGTCGTCCCGTAGATGCGCGTGTGGGGGAATCCTTGGACGTCTTTCTCAAGCTTGGCCAGCAATGCAGCGTGAGGGGGAGCCAGCAGTTGCGTCTGCGAGAGGCTCCCCGCCGCCTGCCAGTCCGCCGGGTGCGCCTCCGCGATGGCAACTTGTTCCGGATACCTGTTCTGGATGGCTGACGCCGCCGGTCCGATGTTCGCGATCTGAGTGTGCGGGCCGGTAGCTGTGATGTCGGAGAACGGCGGTGTCTTGCCGGCCTCGAACGTCGCGACGGCGGTTGCCATCTGAGGCGTCATGGCGGTGTAGGAGTTCTCCGCGGCCTTCCCGGCCGAGGTGGCCACGAACGCAACAACGAAGATGGACACACCTGCCGTGAAGCGCAGAAGGCCGCCCCAGATGGACAGCCCTGTGGCGACCAAAGCCGGGTTGCGGGCCTCACAGGTCTCGGTGAAGCTCGCCATCCAGGTCGAGGAGCACATGGCCTGGAAGAAGAAGGTGCCGGCGCAGACCCATACGATCGTGTAGTAGCCAGAGGTCACATGTCCCGTGTGGGAGATCAGCAACAGGATGAAGACCAGCATGCCGACCGCGCCGACCATCATGAACGGTTTTCGCACCTTCAGCATGTCGCTCAAGATCCCGGACAGGACGAGCGCTATGCAGTCGGCTCCCCATACCCATGCGAGAAGAGCGTTCGCCTGGGGCAGCGAGGACCAGAGCGTCGCTTTCAGGAACACGGTCACCAAGTAGATGGGGAAGAAAGCAGTGGCTGTGTAGTAGATGATGAGCAGCACGTTCGAGGCGACCGCGGAGCTGACGACGTCGAAACGCGCCATCTGGCGCCAGGGGCTTCGGAGCGCCGCTTCGATGTCGAGACCCTTGGCCTTAAGCTCGACCAGCACTTTGTCCCGCTCGGTGACCATCAGCTGATCCCGAATCTGCGGTGAGAGCTCCCGCAGGAACAGCAGGGCGATGCCGAAGACGATCAGACCGACTACGCCGGAGATGATGTACTCACGCTGCCAGTCGCCTGAGGTGACACCGAGCGTGTGGGCCGTGAGCTCGGTGGCCACGAGCAGACCGGCGACGGGGCCCAGGGTCCAGAAACCCATGGCCGAGGCCCGGCCGAGTTGAGGCGTGAAGTCACGCACAAGGGCCGGGGTCGCGACGAGGATGACCCCTTCGAACAGCCCAACGGCAATCACCGCGCTGACGAGTGCCGGTTGGCTGTTGACATGGGAGAAGCCGAAGAGCTGGATCGAGGTCACGATGCCGAGGCCGGTGATGATCACCCAGCAACGACCTATCCGGTCTGTTATCTGCCCGATGCTGGCAGCGAGCACGCCGACGCCCTGGGACCCCACCGTCATGACCACGTAGAAGAGGAACGTCATGTGGAATCGCACCATCATGAGTTGCGCCAGACTGCCCGTGAGGAAGTACTGGTACCAGAGGACGATCGAGGCAACGACCACGATCGCCAGGTAGAAGTGGCGGGGTCCTGGCCTCGGGTAGTGAGGCAACTCTCGGTTTGCGATCCAAGACCAGAACCCACCCGCTGTCCCGCGCGACGGGGGCGTCGCCCCCGTAGATGAGCCGGGCTCAGGCACCAAGGTTGGGCTCGGCGAACTCTCGATCGCTCCCAACTGCGCGCTCATGTTCTCATATCACTCCTGGCTGAAGGGAAGTCGGGACGGTCGTCGGGTGGTGATGACGCGTAGGCGCAGGGAACTGCAATCGCCCATGGCGCGATGACTTAGATATCCCCTGTCCCCCGGCACCTGACTGGTCTCCCGGCCTGTCTCCGGTCACCCCGCCAGGCGAGAAGGTTCTTCTTGCGACCCTCTGCTCCATCCCAGCCCCCCCGCTGGCTCGCTCAACGTACAGAAGAGAACTGTGGGCCCCGAGCAGCCCATTGAGGCAGCCCGCCTGGGCTCATGCCAGGCCGACCCGCCTCTTTGTTTCGATGCCCAGAAGACCCGCGAGGTTCCCACCGAAGATCCGGGCGCGGTCCTCGACGCTCAGAGTCGGATACCCGTAGCGCTCCTGCAGCTCCTCGGGCATCTGGAAGTCGCGGAAGCCGACGACGGCGCCCGCCATCTGCGCGCCGAAGCCGGCCGAGTCGGTTCCCCAGATGATCCGCTCAGGACCGACGAAGCGCAGCGCCTCGCCGAGGATCCGAGCGAACTTCCACGGCGCGGCCACCGCCCACGGTACGAGCAGCGAGAGGCACAGGTAGACGTTGGGGTGCCCCATGGCAACCATGTTGAGGTCGTCGCAGTAGGGATAGCCCATGTGGAAGGCGACGATCTTCAGCTGCGGGAAGTCCCGCGCCACGTCGTCCAAGAGGACAGGCAGGGCGTACTTGCTCTTGCCCGGGGGGACCCAACTGAAGCCGGTGTGGATGTCGAGGACGATGCCAAGCGCCTCTGCCCGTTCGTAGAAGGGCCAGAGCTCCTCGTCGTTCATATAGGTGTCCTCGGGCGGGTAGAACTTGAAGATCCGCGCCCCCTTCTCCTTCACCCAGTACTCGAGCTCCCAGATGGCGTTTTGCACCCCGCGCTGCTTAATAGGTGAAAGGTTGGGTTCGTACAGGAAGCGGTCCGGGTGGCGCTCGACCGCCCGAGCCATCTCCCCGTTCGAGACCCACCGGCTCGAGAACCCGGTCGTGTCCATCATCGACTCCGGCAGCAGACAGGCGACGTCGACGCCGTAGCGGTCCATGATCGCAAGCAAGGCCTCGGGGTCGGTGGTCGGCGAGAGGTCCTCGGGCGGAAGCGCTGCGATCTGATCGTCCGGCCAACCCATCATGAGCGGTCTCGTGATGCTTTGGATCGCCCTCCACCACATCTGCACGCCGGGGAAGTGGTCGTACAACGTCATGTCGCCGACGAGATGAAACTCTGGATCGATCTTGAAGTAGTCGTCCTGCAGAGGAATCTCGATGCTCATCTCTCAGCCTCCCTCGGGTTCGGGCTCACGACATGGGAGCCAAGTCGGCGTCGTCACGTTTGATCACCGATTCGCGAAGCTCCCGGTAGGCCACCTTTCCGACCAGGGTCTTCGGCAGGCTTTCCTGGAACTCGACGCGGCGCGGCTTCTTGTAGCCGGCGAGCTTGACCTCACACAGAGCGGTGATCTCCTCGGCCGATACGACCTGCCCCGGCTGGACCACGACGCAGGCGGTCACTTCCTCGCCCCAGAGGTCATCGGGCAATCCCACCACGGCGCATTCGGCCACCGCCGGATGCGCCAGGATCACCTCCTCCACTTCCTGGGGGTAGACGTTCTCACCGCCGGTGATGATCATGTCGTCCTTGCGACCGGTGAGGAACAGGAAGCCGTCCTCGTCGACCATGCCGAGGTCCCCGGTGTGCAACCATCCGTCGCGAAGACGCTCGGCGGTGAGCTCGGGATTCTTCCAATAGCCGAGCATGACGTTGGCGCCCCGGGCGATCGCCTCGCCCACCACACCGGGAGGGAGCGGCTCGTGGCGGCCGTCGTCGTCGGGGTCGACGATGCGCACCTCGGTCGTGAGCGCCTCTCGTCCCGCCCCCTTAAGACGGCGCCGGCCGAGCTCTGTCTCGCTGTCACGGTGCGCGACCTCGTCGAGCACCGAGATGATGGGGGCTGCCTCGGTCATGCCGTAGCCCTGACTGATCTCCGCGGCAGGAAAGCGCGCCCGGAGCCTGAGCAGGAGCTCGAGTGGCATCGGCGCCCCGGCGTAGGTGATGGCCCGCAGTTTGGACAGGTCGTGGCTGTCCAGCCCCGGCGCGGCGAGGAGCATGGCGACGAGCGTGGGCACGAGGTTCACGTGGCTGACACCCTCGCGCTCGACCGTGGCGAGCAGTTCGTCCATGTCGAACCGCCGGCTCACGACGACCCTCGCGCCCACGTAGTGCGCGGCCGTCACGGGCCACAGCGAGACGTGGAACAGAGGAAGCACCATGAGCGTGCTGTCGTCGGGGCGGATCCCAGTGGCCGACAGCACGCATCCGAGCGTGCCGGTCATGAGGTTCCGGTTGCTGATCATGACCCCTTTGGGCTTGCCCGTCGTGCCTCCCGTGTAGAGGAGGATGAAGAGGCGGTTCTCGTCACGGACGTCGGGAAAGCAGCCGGAGGGTGCGTCGGCGAGCAACGCCTCGTAGTCCTCCGCGCCCTCCAGGTGCTCCCCGAGGCTGACGACGGCCCGGAGCTCCGTCGCGGCCCCGCGGATCTCCTGGACGATGGGCCAGAATTCGGGGTCGACGAAGAGGGCAACGGCTTCGGAGTCCTCGAGGATGTGGCGGAGCTCTTCGCCGGCGAGACGCCAGTTGAGCGGCACGATCACGTTGCCCGCCCGCGACGTCGCGTAGTACATCTCGACGTAGCGGTGGTGGTTGAACGCTAGGACGGCCACGTGCTCACCCTCGCGGATCCCGAGGGCACGCAGGGCGTGGGCCAGCCGGTCAATGCGCTCGTCGAGTGCCCGCCACGAGAGCCGGTGCTCGTCGAACACCAGCGCCTCGCGCTCAGCGGCGAGCCGGCTCCACTTGCGGGGTATGTCGCTGAGCGTGATCATCGTCGTTCCCGAGTCACCACGAGCGCGGCATTCCCATGAACTGCATCATCATGTTCTTGGCCATCTCGTCGGAGATCGGCGAGAACACCATCTGCTTGTAGTCGCGGAAGTAGCGCTGCATGTCGTACTCCATGGCGTAACCCCAACCGCCCATGATCTCCATGCCGTAGATCGCCGCCTTCTCCGAAGCCCGGGCGGCGACGATCTTGGCCATGGTCGCCTCGAGGTGAAACGGCCGTCCCTGGTCGATCAGCCAGGCGCACTTGTAGATGAGGTTCCGCGCGTTCTCGATCTCTATGGCGATGTCCGCCAGATAGTGCTGGAGGATCTGGAACCGGGCGATGGGGCCGCCGAACGCCTCCCTCCCCTTGGCGTACTCCATGGCGTCTTCGAAGGCGGCGCGTGCGATGCCCAGGCTCATCACCGACGTCGCCACCCGCTCGGGGTTGAGGGTCATGAGCAGCTCGTACCAACCGTTGTTCAGCGTTCCGAGCAGGTTCTCCTTCGGCACGACGACCTCGTCGAAGAAGACCTCGTTGGTCCCGCACGCGTGACATCCGAGCTTTGGGATCAGGCGGGTCTCGAGCCCCTCGGACGGTCGCGGCACGAGGAAGATCGAGAGCCCATGGCTGCGCTTGGCCTCCGGATCGGTGATCGCGACAGTGATCAAGTAGTCGGCGACGTGGGCGCCGGTGATGAAGGCCTTCTGGCCGCTGAGGACCCAGTGGTCGCCCCGGTCCTCCGCGTGGGTGCGGATGGCTCCGAGGATGTCTGTGCCCCCCGATGGCTCAGTGAGGGCCAGCGCGAACTTGAGCTCGCCGCGCGCGATCCTGGGGAGCATCTCGCGCTTCTGCTCGTCGGTGCCGAGATTCCGGACGGTCGTGGCCCCGAAGCCGACGGCCGCCCCCAAGCCGAGCGCGACCGCGACCGAAGCGGTGGCCAGTTCCTCGAGCACCAGCATCGTTTCCAGGGAGCCGAGGCCGAGGCCGCCGTACTCGGCCGGGACGGACAGCTCGAAGTGGCCGAGCGCCGCCATCTTCTGCCACAGCTCGTCGGGGATGAAATCGCAGTTCTCGTCCATCCAGCGCACGTACTCGCGGGTGAGTTCCTTCTCGCAGAAGGCCTTCACCTCGTCCCGGAGCTGCTCCTGCTCCGGTGTCAGAGAGAAGTCCATGCCGATCTCCTCACCGGCTCTGTCCGCTGTCCTCTTGCACGACGGACAGGGCGAAGTTCCTGAGCTGCTCGGCGTGCTCGCTGTGGAAGAGCCAACCCACCGCGTTTCGCTCGATGGTGTAGGCGGCGTCCCACGGAAGGCCCTCGGCAGCGCAATTCATCACGCTCTTGGCCATACGGAGAGCGTCGGCGGAGTTGCCGACGATCTGCTGGACGACGGCTTCCACCGTGGCGTCGAGCTCGCCCTCGGCGCAGACCCGGGTGAGCAGACCCAGCTCGAAGAGCTCGGCGGCGCGGTAGTCCTTGCGCCCGGTGAGCACAAGCTCCTTCGCCCGGCAGAGTGGCATGGCTCTGGCGAGGCGGACCGTCCCGCCCCATCCGGGGATGACGCCCATGGTGATCTCGGTGACACCGAACTTCGTGTCCTCGGTGGCATAGACGAGATCGCAGACGAGGGCCAGCTCCAGTCCGCCGGCGATGCAGTGCCCGTGGACCTTGGCGACCACGATCTTCTCGTTCTCGGCTATGGCCCGCGTGCACTCGTAGCCGCTGCGCGCCATCCAGTCGTAGACGGTCGCGTGGTCCAGCGTGGGAAGCACGGTGAAGTCACCGCCCACGCAGAAAGACTTCCCGGCCCCGGCGAGGACCACCACCTTCACCGCTTTCTCGTCCCTCACCCTCGTGAACGCGTCGGTGAGCTCCTCGGCCATCTGCCGGTTTATGGCATTTCGCTGGTCCGGTCGGTTCAAGGTGATCGAGCAGACGGCGCCGCCGGCACCGCCGATCTCATATGCGAGAGTCTCGTAGCCCGCCGTCACCGCGCCACCGGCTTCCACTTGGGCAGCGTGTACTCCTCGGAGACGTCGTCGAAGACCACCTCGAGCTCCATGCCATCGTGCAGCGCCTCGTGGTCGCATTCGACGACGTTCGAGATCATCCGCACCCCTTCGGGTAGCTCGACGATGGCCGTGACGTACGGCAGGTCGCCCCAGAAGGGGAACGGCACGGCGAAGTGGTTGACGCTGAAGGCGAACAAGGACGCGCGGCCCGCAGCCTCGACCCAGCTGAACTCCTCACCCCAGCACACCTCGCAGTAGGGATACGGCGGGTGCTGGTAGGTGCCGCACGAGTCGCAGCGCCTGAGCACCATGCGATGCTCGCGGGCCGCCTCCCAGAACGGTCGCGACCAAGGGGTGGGCTGGGGCAGTGGCTTGACCATGTCGGCGTCCGAGAGGCCAAGAAGCTCCTTTATGTCTTGATCCTGGCTCATCGCGCTTCTCCTCCTCTCGGCGCCTACGAGGCGGACCCGCCGGGGACCTCGTTCCCGAGCACCGTGAAGTGGCAGTCCATGAACGCGCCGCCACCGCAGTTCTCGATGAGGAACCTCGCGCCTTCGACCTGGGCGGCGCCTGCTTTCCCCTGGAGCTGGCGCACCGACTCGACGAACACGCTCAGGCCCACTCCGGTCCCGGTATGACCCATTCCCATGGCCTCGCCGTTCGTGGAGATCGGGAACGGGCCACCTGGATCGCACTTGCCCGAGGCCACCAGCTGGCCGGAGGTCCCGGGCTCGGTGATGCCGAGCGTGTCGAGGACCATGAGCGTCACGCTCGGATAGGACGCGTAGATCTCGAAGATGTCCATGTCCTCCGGCCCGAGGCCGGCCCGCTCGTACGCCCGGTTCGCCAGCGTGCCTAGTGAGCCGACGATTTCCGAGAAGTCCTTCACCTTGGCGCTGGTGATGCTGCGATGGGAGTAGTCCGAGGCGTCCGAGAGCACGTACACCGGCTTCCGGCACGCTCGCCGTGCCTTCTCGGCGGTGGTCATGACGTATGCGCATCCCCCGTCCGCCAGGACATTGCACATGAGGCTCGTGAGTGGATAGGCGACCATCCTCGAGTTGAGGACCTTCTCCACCGTCAGCTCTTTCTTGTTGAACATGGCGTTCGGCTGGAGCATCGCCCACTTGCGCAGCGTCACGCAGACTGCCGCCACCTCCTCGATGGTGGCCGGGGTCCTGTCGAGGTACGCCTGGGTCACCATCGCCGCCAGGGAGTTGTAGGTCATCCCGTAGGGGACGTCCCATTCGGGGTCGGACCCGGCCGCGGCGAAGTACGTCGCCAGCTGGTTAACGCTGAACTGGGAGAACCGCTGGGCGTGGACGACAAGCGCCGTGTCGGTCTCGCCCGACTCCAAGATGCCCTCCACCGTCTTGCGGATCGAGAAGCTCGACGCGCCCCCCGAGATCGTGGATGCGGTGATCTTGCAGTTCCGGGCGCCGATCGCCTCGGGCAGGCGGCCGAAGAACAGCTCGGTGTTGTAGGAGTCCCCCATGATGTGGGCCGCCCCGATCACCGCGCCGACCTCGTCCTTGTCGATCCCCGCGTCCTCGATGGCGAGCTTCGCGACCCGGTAAGCGATCTCGAACTCGCTCCGCTCCGGGTAGCTGCCGTAGGGGACCTCGCCCGTCCCGATGACCGCAAACTCGCCCTTTGCCATGAGTTCGCCTCTTTATGCCGAGGCGGCAGGAGCGTCGAGGCCCGGGCAGGGTATCGCCGGGGCGGGCGGCAGCACGTCGACCTTGGATCCCACCTCCTCCCGGGGCGGACGCCAGTACTCGGGCATGAACCGCTCACGTCCGAGGTTCGGGTTGTTCGGGCAACGGACGGTGAGCCCGGCGGCGGTGCGCATCAGGCACTGAGAGCACCGGTCGCATTTCTCGTACGGCTCCCCCCGACGGACCTTGTTGGCGTACTCGGGCTCAACGAGCATCTGCCGGCCGAGCGAGACCATGTCGATCTTTCCTTCGCGGATGGCCTTTGAGCTTTTCTCGGGTTTATGGATCGACACACAGATGACCGGGACCGAGGACGGCAAGACGGATTTGAAGCTGGCGGCCTCTTCGAGCATCGTCCCGTCGCGCACCGGCAAGAAGTACTTGGTGGCCTCGTAGGACCCGTCCGACATGTGCAGGTAGTCGATGCCCAGCTGGCCCATGGTCTTGACGACGGTCTTCAGCTCGCCGTGGTGGATCCCGTCGTCGAGGTGCTCGTCCCCCGACAGCCGCATGCCGATCGGGATGGCGGTTCCGACCGCGCCGCGCACCGACTCGTAGCACTCGATCACGAAGCGCATGCGGTTCTCGAGCGATCCCCCGTAGTCGTCGGTCCGCTTGTTGGACCGGGGGGAAAGGAACTGATGCTCGAGGTACCCGTGGGGTGCATGCAGCTCGATCCCGTCGAAACCGGCCATCACCGCCAGCCGGCACGACCGGCCGTACTCCTCAATCTCCGAGTGGATCTCCTCCCTCGTCATCTCTCGGGGGATGTCGGCTCGTAACGCGAGCGGGGTCTCCGGATGGAGCGCCCAGCTGGGGTGTTGGACGATCCAGGTCCGGATCTTCGCAGGCAGGAGAGTCGGGTCGGTTTGGTAGGGAATCGCCGACGGCGCGGGGGGCGGGACATGGTCCGGATTGTGTCCCTGCCGTCCGAACCCGACGGAGAGCTGGATGAACATCTTCGAGCCGAAGGCGTGGACGGTTTCCACGAGCTCGGCCAGGCCCGCCACATGGGTCGTGTTGAACAGGTGCAGGTTGCTCGTGTACGGGAACTGGGAGGCGAGCCTGGTGCCGAGCACGGCCTCGGTCACGATAAGGCCCGTGCCCCCTTTGGCACGGGCCGCGTAGTACGCGAGCTGCTGGTCACAGACGTACCCGAGGTTCCCGGGCGACATCAGCACGTTCATGGGTGCCATGACGATGCGGTTCGCCACCTCGCAGTCGCCGATCGAGATCGGCTGGAAGAGCTCCGGAAAAGTCAGCTTGTCCGAGTGCCGTTGGTCAGAGACAGCCAGTCCTGCACGGCGATTCGCCATATGCCCCCTCCGGAACCTCGGTGACCTCGTCAGAGGTTCTGTAGTAATGTCACGGTAATGATAGATTTATCAGTTGTGCCCAGAAGTGTCAAGAGGGCCTATGACTGATCGTTTCATCACTGTCCCGCTCGCGGCCACACCGGATCGCTGCCACGACTCTTGCGGCCCTCCCACGCTGCAATTGCCCGAGGCCCGACCATTCCCGCGAGACGGAGCGCTGGACCTTCCCGGCCGCCCTCTCCCCTTCTCAACCCCAGGCCACACCTCAGGACACAGCTGCTACCACCTGCCCGATGCCGGCCCAATCACGACCGGTGATGTTCTCCTCAGCGCCCACCCGACCTCCGGCACAAGCGGGCCCCAGCTGCTCATGCCTCTGTTCGATTACGACGAAGCCGGCACCGTTGCATCTCTGGACTCACTCGAACGCCGTGAAGCCAACACCGTGCTTCCCTGTTACGGACCACTGCTTCGCACCCCGCCTCGAGGTGTCGTTGCCTTTGAGCGCGAGCGCGCGGGTTCCTAGGCCCAATGAATCGCGCGGCACCAGGGACGCCATTAGCCGAGGGAACCGTGCTGTGGCAGCCATCAGCCCTGAGGATCACACGCTCGCGTCTCAGCGGTTTTGCCAAGTGGCTGGCGGAGCACAGGGGACTGAGCTTCGCCGGGTACCCCGATCTGTGGAGGTGGTCGGTCGACCACCTCGACGAGTTCTGGGGGTCGATCTGGGACTACTTCAACATTCACCCGGAGCGCGAGGTACCCGAACACGTGCTCGAGTGGGGTAGCGGAGCCGAAGGTGCCAGGTGGTTTCCCGACGCTCGGCTCAACTACGTGGACCAGGCGCTGCGTTACCGCCCGGGCTCACTCGCCATCGTCGCCTGTGCCGAAGACTCCGGATCCGAGGAGCTGACCTACGGGGAGCTCAGCGACCTGGTGGGGGCGGCCTCCCAGGGCCTTCGACGCCTGGGCGTCGGACTGGGAGACCGTGTGGCGGCCGTGCTGCCGAACGGATCCCCCGCAGTGATCGGCTTCCTGGCGAGCGCGAGCCTGGGGGCGGTCTGGTCGAGCTGCGCGCCCGAGTTCGGCGCACCGAGCATGGTCGATCGCTTCCGCCAGATCGAGCCGAAGGTGCTCATCGCCACGAGCGGTTACCGCTACCGGGGTCGCTGCTACGACCTCGCGGCGAAGATCGCCCGTCTTGAGTCCGAGCTCCCGTCGCTGGCGGCGACAGTGATCGTCCCTGCTGGTTCGAACACAAGGGGCGGACCGGGTCCGTTCGAGATGATCGAGGGGCGGCCGGCCGCCCAGCGCTCTGAACGGACGTCGGGCGAGAACCGCACGTCGGTTGCCGAAGATCGCGGCGATGCCTCCGCTGCGAGCGGTTCGATTACGCGCGTAGGGTGGGCCGAACTCCTCAGCGAGCCGGCGCCGGTCGTCCCCGAGAAGGTTGAGTTCTCCCACCCCCTTTGGGTTCTGTACTCGTCGGGCACGACGGGGCTTCCGAAGCCGATAGTTCACGGGCACGGGGGGATAGTGCTCGAGCACCTGAAGGCCCTCGCCCTGCACTGCGATCTAGGACCTGGGGATCGGTTCTTCTGGTTCACCACGACCGGCTGGATGATGTGGAACTTCCTCGTTGGCGGCCTGCTCGTAGGGGCGACCATCGTTCTCTACGACGGAGACCCGATGTGGCCGGACGAAAGCGGGCTCTGGCGTATGGCACAGGACCTTGGCATCACCTATTTCGGTACGAGCGCCCCCTTCATCGAGGCCGGTCGGCACTCGGCGTTCTCACCCCGCCAGCTGGAGAACCTGAGGGTGCGCAGTGTCGGGTCCACAGGTGCACCACTCTCGCCCGAGGGGTTCGCCTGGGCTTCCTCTGAGATCTGCGACGACGTTCTCGTCGGTTCGGTGTCGGGGGGGACCGACGTCTGCAGTGCTTTTCTGATCTGCTGCCCCTGGTTGGAGGTGCGTGCCGGGGAGCTGCAGTGCAGGGCACTGGGGGCAAGGGTGGAAGCCTACGACGAGAGCGGGAGACCCATGGTCGACGAGGTGGGGGAACTCGTGCTCACCGAGCCCATGCCGTCCATGCCGATCTCGCTGTGGGGCGACGACGGCTCGCGCCTGCACGACAGCTACTTCGTCCGGTACCCGGGTGTGTGGCAGCACGGGGATTGGGTGAAGATCACGCCTGGTGGGAGCGCGGTCGTCTACGGTCGTTCGGACGCGACCTTGAACCGCGGTGGCGTGCGTATGGGGACCGCGGAGTTCTACCGGGTAGTCGAGGAGCTACCCGAGGTGAGTGGCGCCCTCGTCGTGGACACGAGCGAGCTTGGTCGCGAGGGTGAGCTGATACTGTTCATCGTCCCCAGCGCCTCTACCTGTACTGGCCCACGGCTAAGCGACGAGGCGCGCGACCACATACGTGACGCTCTGCGCGAGAGGCTCTCTCCTCGCCACGTCCCGGACCGGGTCATCGCGGTGCGGGCGCTTCCTAGGACCATCAGCGGCAAGAAGTTGGAGGTACCCGTCAGGCGAATCCTCCTGGGTGCTCCAAAGGACAAGGTGGCTGCGCCGGACGCTCTGGTCGACCCGGCAGCTCTTGAGGAGCTCCTCGAGGCGGTCAGCGTGTCCGGGGGGGACTGAAGTCCCGTAAGCTTTGGATGACTTTGCACCACAACCCCTTCCGGCGTGCTCCTGCACCAATAACCCAGTGGTTGCATCAAAGGTCGCTAGAGATTGCCGACCCACACCATCGGGACGAGTTCCTGGTTGAAGTGCCTGCGGAACGAACGCCCCGGCGTTCGCATATAGCTGAGGCCTACGGGCACCCCATACGTAGCTTTCACAACAACGGGTAATCGCAAACTTAGCTTGGACGATTCCTGACTTGAGAAGGGGAAGCACTCATGGACGTGCTAGATGACCGATCGTTGATCGAGGAGTATCTCCGGGATGGAAAGTTTCTCCAAATTGGATGGACAACCGTGGCTTACTCACGTGTGGTATGCGGTGGACGACAACCTTGATATCTACTTCGTTTCAAATGCTGCCCAGCGTCACAGCTCGGAGATTCGGTCAAACTCGCGCGTGGCCGCAGGCGTGATAGCTATTGAACTCGAAGGCCCCGGTCAGAAGGTGAGAGGGATTTCACTTGAAGGTGATGCCGAAGAGATCGGAGCTCGCTCCCTTCCGCACGCTTTTCGAGTCTATTCTCGCCGGTGGCCGCAGGTCTCTAAGATTGCCACGCAAGCGGAGTTCGTGAAGCACGCCACAAAAATGCGTTTTTACAGAATACGACCTAAACGGATCATTCTGTTTGACCAAGTCAACTTTCCGGATAGCCCTCAGCGAGAACTGACCCTCTAACAGAGTCGCAACACCTCGTCATGGAGGTGGTGCGTCATGTGTGTTACCAAGCGTCACCGAGCGATTCGTACGATGCGCGGCCAGATGTGGTCGCCGGTCGGCCGTCAACTGCACGGCGTGAGGACCGGATCCACTTCTGGAAGGCGATAGCCCCCGGAGTGCCGAGTGACGAGGCCGTCGAGTGAAGAGGCCGCTATGGAACCTGGGGTGTCGCAGCCAGTCGGCTCGAGATGGTTCCGGCAGGCTGGCGGGATGCCGCCAATCTCGTTGGCTCCGGTGTCGGGGCGCCATCTGTCATTTGCCGAGCGGGGAGAGATCGCAATCTTCCATGCTCAGCGTCTTGGGTGCGGGAGATCGCGCACCGCTTGGGTCGTTCTCCATCGACGGTCTCGCGGAAGCTGAGGCGCAACGCATCGACGTGCACCTATGCCGTGGAGTAACGGGCAAAGACTGCACGCTGGCACGCCGAGCGGCGTGCCAGCCGCCCGAAGGTCTCCAAGCTTCCGGCGAACGTTGCCTTAGGCGAGTACGTGCAAGATCGGCTGGCCGGAACGATCACCAGATCCGACGGTGAGTGGGTGCGAGGACCTCATGTGCATTGGATCGGCCGTCGCCACGGTCGCCGCCAGGACCGGCGTTGGGCCAGGTCGTGGAGCCCGGAGCAGATCGCTAACCGGTTGCGTGTCGATTTCCTCATGATGAGACCATGCGTATCTCGCACGAGGCCATCTACCAGGCCCTCTACGTGCAAGGCCGTGGAACGTTGCACCGCGAGCTCGTTAGCTGTATGCGGACCGGGCGTTGCATATCCCGAGAGGCCGAAGCCGGGGGTGTAGCAAGAAGTTCGTCACGCCCGACATCATGATCAGCGAGCGCCCAGCCGAAGCAGACGACCGTGCCGCGCCCGAACACTGGGAAGGCGACCTCATCCTTGGGCTGAACAGCTCAGCCATCGGGACCCTCGTCGAGCGCACCATTCGGTTCACGATACTTCTGCACCTTCCGCGCACGGACGGGCACGGTGACCAGCCACGTGTCAAGAGGGGTCCCGCGCTCGTCGGGCACGGTGCCAAACCTGTCCGAGACGCGATCGCGGCGTCGATCACCATGCTGCGCTACAGCTGCGTCGATCACCAGGCGCGTTTCAGGGGGCGTTCCCGGACTCCCGCGTGGTCGGGGTCGTGGGGTTCCTTGGGTGGGCGTCCCCTTGGGGCCTTGGACTCGTCTCCCGGCGCGCTCGCGGATCTGGGTCTAACCCTGCTCGATGAAGATGCACTCCCCGGGGCACTCTTCGATGGCCTCGGTCACCGCGTCCTCAAGGTCTTCGGGTACGAGCACCATCGCTGCCGACCCCCCCGGGTCGTTCTTCACGTCTTCGCCTTCCTTGACGTAGGAGAGACCATCGTCGAGCACGGTGAACACCGCCGGTGCGACGTCCTCGCACAGACCGTCCCCGGTGCACAGATCCTGGCTGATCCAGATCTTCATGGGCTTGCCTCTCGAACAGGCGCCATCCAGGCGCCCCACAGCTTCGGATGTTCCGACGTCGACGCTTCGTGCCACGCTTCCGACCCCGTCGGCGCGTAGTACGCGAGCTGCTGGTCTGAGACGTACCCGAGGTTCCCGGGCGACATCAACACGTTCGTGGGTGCCATGACGATCCGGTTCGCCACCTTGCCGATCGTGATCGGCCGGAAGAGCTCCGGAAAAGCCGGCTTGTCCGGGCGCCGTTGGTAAGAGACAGCCAGTCCTGCTCGGCGATTCGCCATTTGCTCCCTCTGAGAACCTCGGTGGCCTCCTTGGAGGAGGTCCTGTAGTAGCATCACGGTAATGATCAAGTTATCAGTTATGCTAGAAGTGTCAAGGGCGTCAATAGGTGATCGTTCCATTACCGGTTCGGTCGCATCCGGGATTACATCTCAGTACTGATGACCCGATCAGTACTGTGGTAGAGTAGCGCCATGGCCGCATCACAGCCTGGGGACTCGGGTTCGATGTCCCGCCTCGAGCGGCGCAAGGCGCAGACCCGGCAGAAGCTCACCGATGCCGCTCGGGCGATGCTGGCTGACGGCCGTGCGCAAACGGCCAGCGTCCAGGACATCACCGAGGCCGCCGATGTCGGGTTCGGTTCCTTCTACAACCACTTCGAGAGCAAGGCCGACCTGTTCGATGCGGCCGTGGAAGACGTGCTGGAGGAGATCGGGCAGCTCTTGGACCGTCTGAGCAGCGATGTCACCGACCCCGCGCTCGCCTTCGCCCGTTCGGTTCGGCTCGCTGCTCGCCTCACCCGGACCCGGCGAGAGGCCGGACAGATCCTCGTACACCACGGCATGGCCTACATGGACTCCGAACGCGGTCTGGCCCCCCGCGCCCTCCAGGACATCCGTAACGGGATTGCCACGGGCCGTTTTCGCGTCACCGACGCCCGTCTCGCGTTGGCCGCCACCGCCGGGTCCTTGCTTGCGATCGTGTACATCTCCCTGACCGACCCGGATCTGGTCGACGACGCGGCATGCGACCAGCTCGCGGAGCAGCTATTGCGAATGCTCGGCGTGGCTCCCGCCGAAGCGAGGAAGCTAGCCTCAGCTCCGCTCCCTGACCTGGATGGCGTCTGAAAAGGAACCAACGCTCGAGATGGTGCTACGCCGTACTCCAATGGACCGTGCGGGTGCCGAAAATCCCATCCACCCACTCTGACCAGGGCTTGTGGAGACTCCCCTTCTTATCGCGTGGGAAGTCCCCCACGGAGGCTCCTTCTTCCCAGGTCAGGGGGAAGTGCGAACACGCCACCAAGGGGTGTTCCCGAAAGGGAACGCTCGGTGTTCCCGAAACCCCCCGTTGGAGGTGGCGGCGAGGCTGTTTGGCTCGCCCGCCACCCCTGATGTGCGAACCGCCGGCCTTTGGGCCGGCGGTTTTGAATTCAGGGCGGAGGTTTCATCCTCGCCAGGGCGCGACGGAACCGGCTCTGTCGGAGCCGGTCGCCGTTTAGCTGAGCTTGCGCTAGCCGGGGGTGTAGGGCACCAAAATCCCGATCAGGCCGCTGACCTGGCACTGCACATCGACGTCAGCCATCATCCGCCGTGCTCTTCTCTCTCCTCTACGTCGGGCTGTGCCGGATCCTTGCCCTTGTCCGATCTACCCGTCGGTCCGAGTGGGACAAGGACTATCGAGATCATGGTGCTTCGCCACCAGGTTTGCATCCTTGAACGTCAGCTCCACGCACGTGTGAGATACCGACCAGCAGATCGGGCGATCCTCGCTGAATTGAGCCGTTTACTACCCCGAACGCGTTGGCGCTCCTTCCTGGTCACTCCCGAAACCCTGCTGCGTTGGCACCGCGAAGCTGCGAGACGCAAGTGGCGGCGCTGGAGAAGACAACGACGGCCTGGGCGCCCGGCGTTGCGCCCTGAGCTGGTCAAGCTGATCGTCCGCCTGGGCAAGGAGAACCGCAGCTGGGGCTGCGTGCGAATCCAGGGTGAGCTGAGGAAGCTGGGGATCCGGCTCTCGGCCACCTCGATCCGACGCGTGCTGCGTCGTCATCGCTTGGGGCCGCCACCGAGAGGAGGTCCCTCGTGGTCCGAGTTCCTCCGAGCCCAGGCGGCCGGTATCCTGGCCACCGACTTTCTCACGGTCGATACCGTCTTTCTCAAGCGGCTGTACATCCTGTTCGTGATCGAGCTCAGGAGCCGAAGAGTCCATCTCCTCGGCGTGAGCGCGCACCCAAGCGGCCCTTGGGTGACCCAAGTCGCTCGGAACCTGGCCGGTGATCTCGGAGAGCAAAGTCAGTGGTTCAAATTCCTGATCCGCGACCGAGACACGAAGTTCACCGCCAGCTTTGACGAGGTGTTCTTCTCCGAAGGCATGAGGGTCATACAAACCCCAGTGCGTGCGCCCCGAGCAAACGCGTACGCCGAACGCTGGGTGAGAACAGTGCGAAGTGAGTGTCTTGATCGGCTCTTGTTGGTCGGCCAACGGCATGCAGAGCGTGTCCTACGTGCCTATGTGTCCCACTACAACCAGCAGCGTCCGCACCGCGGCATCGATCTTGCAGTGCCCGTCGCCACGCACTCCTCGGAGGCCCCTGCTCTCCCCGCCCAAGTGAAGCGCCGAGACATCCTTGGGGGTCTGATCCACGAGTATTACGAAGCGGCTGCGTAATCCACTCTGCTAGTGACATCCCAGTTGGGTATCACCATGGCCGGTCACGCGGCATGAGCTTGGCGCGAA
>Ga0187852_1000984_pt1 | contig 28533 bp, 27 predicted proteins | sample June2016WEW_6_40_FD_134511 | JGI IMG/M metagenome (GOLD analysis project Ga0187852, IMG submission 134511) | Peatland microbial communities from SPRUCE experiment site at the Marcell Experimental Forest, Minnesota, USA - June2016WEW_6_40 | ecosystem: Environmental > Terrestrial > Soil > Wetlands...
AGTTGGCCGTGCGCACCGTCTGCGGATACGACGAAATCCAGAAGGACGGCTCGAAGAAGCACGTCAAGGGTGAACTCGAAAAGCTTTCGAAGCCCGTTGAGGGCGCGATGATTGCCCAGGTGGGTGCGGTTTCCGCCAATAACGACATCGCCATCGGCGAAATCATAGCGGAAGCCATGAAGAAGGTTGGCAAGGACGGCGTCATCACGGTCGAGGAAGCGAAGACCATGGAGACGGCGCTCGAGGTGGTGGAAGGCATGCAATTCGACCGCGGATACCTCTCCCCTTACTTCGTAACCGATCCTGACCGGATGGAGAGCGTCCTCGAGGACCCCTACATCCTGATTCATGAGAAGAAGATCAGCTCGATGAAGGACCTCCTGCCATTGCTCGAGCAGATTGCCAAGTCGGGCAAGCCCCTGCTGATCGTGGCGGAGGAAGTGGAAGGCGAAGCCCTGGCCACACTGGTGGTCAATAAGCTTCGCGGAACCCTGCACTGCAGCGCCGTCAAGGCCCCTGGCTTCGGCGATCGCCGCAAGGCCATGCTGGAAGACATCGCCATCCTGACGGGCGGCAAGGCTATCACGGAAGACTTGGGCATCAAGCTCGAGAACGTAAGGCTCGAGGACCTTGGCCGCGCCAAGAAGATCACCGTGGACAAGGACAACACCACGATCGTCGAGGGCTATGGAAAGAGCTCCGCGATCGAAGGCCGCGTCAAGCAGATTCGCACTCAGGTCGAAGACACCACTTCCGACTACGACCGCGAGAAGCTTCAGGAGCGGTTGGCGAAATTGGTCGGCGGCGTTGCCCAGATCAAGGTGGGGGCTGCGACCGAGTCCGAGATGAAAGAGAAGAAGGCGCGTGTCGAGGACGCCATGCACGCCACCAAGGCAGCCGTCGAAGAAGGCATCGTTCCGGGCGGCGGCGTGGCTCTGATTCGCTCGATTCCGGCGCTCGACAAACTCAAGGCGGCCGGCGACGAGCAGATCGGCATCGACATCGTGAAGCGCGCGCTCGAAGAGCCGCTGCGGTTGATCGTGCAGAACGCCGGTGAGGAAGGCGCGGTGGTTTGCGAGAAGGTACGCGCCAATTCCAATCCGCACTACGGCTTCGACGCTCAGGCTGAGACCTACGGCGATCTGGTTGAAGCGGGTGTCATCGACCCGACCAAGGTCACTCGCACGGCGCTCCAAAACGCCGCTTCCATCGCTTCACTCATGCTCAGTACCGAAGCGTTGATCAGCGAGATCCCAGAGAAAGAAGAGAAGCATCCGATGCCTCCGGGCGGCGGCGGCATGGGCGGCGGGATGTACTGAGGGAGTTGACAGTTAAGAGTTGACAGTCGACAGTGAAGGCCTAGGGGTAGGGGGCGGTTCGCGAACCGCCCCTACGTCAGCAGTACACGAGGCCCGGCCAACTATCGACATGATCGAGGGCGGGGATAACGTTTCCCCGCCCTTCTTTTTGCCACCGCGTGTTTGGATGACAGCCCTCTCCCCTTTGGGGGAAAGGGTGACCCGCACCGGCGTTTTCATCAGTCCGTCAGCTGACGGAGCTGGGTGAGGGGGTCGAGCGGCACGTGCCTCCAAACCACATTGCGCCCATACTCCCTCTATGGCCATCAGGAAGGTGTTTCGGGGTGGAAACCGGAAAGCCGTGCGAAGCCCGAGGAATTCTCGTGTTCTTTCTGAGCAAGTCGAGATCAGGAAGCGTGCGGATGAAATCGGGCTGCGTGAAAAGCCGGAGAATCTGTCTGCCGCCTTCGAGCTTCTGACCGGCTTCTCATCCGACTTCTTCAAGGGCGGCCGCCGCCAACCCAGGTTGGATGAGCGCACGATGCGTTGATGCGCACCGTCCCCGACCGGGCGCAGTCATTCCAGCGACAGCGGGAATCCATTGGTAGGGGCGGCTCGCGAGCCGCCCCTACTTTCCAACGTCGGAACGAAGTGATACGGGATCGACGGACTAAGATCTTGTGAGTGGTTCGATGACGACCGCGGTCCCGTAGCACAGGACCTCCGTAGCAGATTCTCGTGCCACCACCTCTGAGGCGTCGTAGTGGAGGCCGACGACGGCGTTGGCGCCTAACTGTAGTGCGTGCTCGATCATCAAATCGTAGGCTTGCTGCCGGGCCTGCTCGCACATCTCGGTGTAGGCGCCGATGCGGCCCCCGATGATGCTTTTCAGGCCGCCAAGGATGCCCTGGGCTATCGTAGGGGCGCGCACGATGATGCCGCGAACGACTCCCTTGTATTCTCTGATGCGATAACCGTCAATGTTCAAGGTTGTGGTGACGGGGATAGTCATTGCATTCTCCTCCGTAGCGCAGGCACTCCTGCCTGCGTATTTCGGTAGGAAATGAGAGCCTTCATCGGCACGAGCATTCCTGCCTGTGCCATAGGTTGGCGCGTCGATCCAAGAAGCACAGGCGGGAGTGCTTGTGCTACAGAAGAACTTCTCACAGCGTCGCTGCTGTTTTTTCTTTCAAAGCCTTGATCCGGTCGCGGAGTTGAGCGGCCTTTTCAAACTCAAACTGCTTGGCGGCTTCCCGCATTTGCTTCTCGAGGCTCTTAGTGAGTTCTTCGAGCTGGTCAGGGGTCGCGGCGTCCTCTGGCACGTCGGCGGGCACCTCGACATAATCCGCCGCCACGATGGAGGCCAGAGCCATGTCTACGGGTCGTACGATGCTTTCCGGCGTGATGCCATTATCCTCGTTATAACGAGTCTGCTTGGCGCGGCGGCGATTGGTTTCAGCGATTGCGTTACTCATTGACTCCGTCATGCGGTCGGCATAAAGGATGGCCTTGCCATGCAAGTTCCGAGCCGCGCGTCCCATGGTCTGGATCAGCGCTCCCGCCGAGCGCAAGTAGCCTTCCTTGTCGGCGTCGAGAATAGCGACCAGCGAAACCTCCGGCAGGTCAAGCCCTTCGCGGAGCAGGTTGATGCCGATCAGTACGTCGAACTCGCCGCGCCGCAGGTCGCGCAGGATTTTCACGCGTTCCAGAGTTTCGATTTCGGAGTGCAAGTAGCGGCAGCGCACACCGACCTCGGCGTAATACTCCGCCAGGTCTTCTGACATACGCTTGGTGAGTGTAGTGACCAGAACGCGTTCGTTGGCTGCGGTCCGGCTTCGAATGTCCGCCAGCAAGTCTTCAATCTGGTGGCGCGTGGGACGGACTTCCACCTCGGGGTCGATCAGTCCTGTGGGACGGATGATTTGTTCTACGACTTCGCCGCCGGATTTGGTCAGCTCGTAAGGGCCTGGAGTGGCCGAGACGTAAATCAGCTGACCCACGCGATGCTCGAACTCTTCAAAGGAGAGTGGGCGGTTGTCCAGCGCGGAAGGCAGTCGAAATCCATAGTCTACAAGCGTCTGCTTGCGCGACCGGTCGCCATGGTACATCCCGCGTAATTGGGGCACTGTCTGGTGGCTCTCGTCGATGAAGATCATGGCGTCCTGCGGCAGATAGTCGAGCAATGTGGGCGGAGGCTCGCCCGGCAGGCGTCCGGACAGGTGGCGCGAGTAGTTCTCAATGCCGTGACAGTAGCCGATCTCTTTCATCATCTCGAGGTCGAACATGGTGCGCTGGTTGACCCGCTGGGCTTCCACCAGCTTCCCTTGTTTCTCGAGTTCCCCCCGCCACCATTCCAGTTCGCTGAGGATGCGCTGCACAGCATCTTCTTTCCTTTCGGCGGGCAACACGTAGTGCGTGCGGGGGTAGATCGGCAGGCGGGAATAAGTCTGCTTCACCTGGCCGAACAGCGGGTCAATCTGGGACAGGCTCTCCACCTGGTCGCCCCACATTTCGATCCGGTAGGCAACATCCTCGTAAGTGGGAAAAACTTCAATCACGTCGCCGCGCACGCGGATCGCACCGCGCCGGAACTCCGCGTCGTTGCGCTCGTACTGGATTTCGACCAGCCGCCGAAGGATATCCCGCCGCTCGATCTTCTGCCCCTTTTCCAGCAGCAGGACCATTCCATAATAGGCTTCCGGCGACCCCAAGCCGTAAATGCAACTGACGCTGGCCACGATCACGCAATCGCGGCGCTCAAAGAGCGAGCGAGTCGCGGACATGCGCAGCTTATCCAGTTCGTCGTTGATGGTCGCTTCCTTCTCGATGTAGACGTCGCTGGCGGGGATGTAGGCTTCCGGCTGATAGTAATCGTAGTAGCTTACGAAGTACTCGACGGCGTTGCGCGGAAAGAACGACCGGAACTCGTGATAAAGCTGCGCGGCAAGCGTCTTGTTGTGGGCCAGGATCAGCGTGGGGCGGTTCACCGCCTCAATCACTTTGGCCACGGTAAAGGTTTTACCCGAACCTGTGACCCCAAGCAAAACTTGATGCGGCTTGCCTTCTTCGACACCCCGCACCAGTTCCTGAATGGCCGTCACCTGATCGCCCCGCGGCTGGTAGTCGCTGGAGAGGTTGAAATTCATGGAGCCGGAATCGCGTCCCATTGTGATTCAATTATACCAGTGGATATGTTAACATGGTGGGTTTTGCGGCAATCAAAAAGGACTGTGAGGCAGGGTCAATGGGTCATATTAGGTGGGGAAGAGCATATTGGTTGACAGCCAGGGCGTTGATAGCGGCGCTCGTTGTGGGTGTTATGTGTGGTCGGGCAGCGAGCGGCCAAACTCCGGCAGGTCCAACTCCGAGTCCTGCTGCACCTCCTGCCGCGCCAGCCTCGCCTGACAAGGTAGTGTTGAAGGTCGGCGATCAGTCGGTAACTGAAGGGCAAATTGAAAAAGCCATCCACGCGCTCCCTCCGCAGGCGCAAAACTCTCTGGCGCGGCAAGGGAAGAAGCCGTTCGGAGATGAATACGTTTTGATGCTGCTTCTCTCTCAGGAAGCCCTCAGCAATCATCTGGACGATACTGCCGACTATAAGGAGACGCTCGCCTTGACTCGCCTCAAGATCCTGGCGCAGGCGGAGTACCAGCAGATCGTGCAAAAGGTAGTCGTGACGCCTGAAGAGACGAGCAAATATTTTGCCACGCATCAAAATGATTTCGAGGAACTTCAGGTGCTCCAAGTCACGGTCCGCAAGAAACCGGAAGGCTCCAAGGAAGGGACTCCGGGATTTTCGCCGGACGAAGCCAAGACCCGTGCGGAAGAGATTCGCCAGGCTTTCATTGCCGGGCAGGATCCAAAGCAAGTGGCCGAAAAATTTCAGATTGCCAATATCGTGCGAGTGGATAGCCAGCCTTTTGCGGTTCGCCGGGGACAGATGCGAGCGGACTTCGAAAAGGCAGTCTTCGATCTCCCCGCCGGGCAAGTTACTGAGTTGTTTGATTTTGGGACGGCATTGGGCTTTGTAAAGGTTGTTTCCCACCAGCCAGGTGATTTGAAAGGCGCCACTCCAAAAATTGAAAGCACGCTTCGACAACAAAAGATCAATTCCGCCTTGGACGCACTCAAGGTAAACTCCAAGATTTGGGTGGATGACACCTACTTCACCTCACCAACCGCGCAACAAGGTCCGCCCAAACCGCCGTCGATGACAGGCGCACCGCCAGTCCCTAAATAACTTATTTTAAAATAAGGTACTGGTACCTGGGCAGACGTCAGGTACTAGTAACTTCTTAGTAGCTGGATGGAGACACGTGTACTGACCTGATTTGGTCCATCATCCGGCTTCCAGTTGGCACCGGAGCCATCAAGATGACGGGGCCACGACCAATTAGGACAGCACAGGAGACACGCCAAGCGTTGACGATGGCTTGGCAACCCTCTGACATTCGGCAGGCAGGCCATCGAAGATTTTTTTCAACAGGTCTGTTGAAAACCTTGTGGAAAAGACGGCTCTTGTTACGGGAAGGTTAACGAATGGAAGAGCTTTTAACTCTTTGCACCAACGTGTAGCATCTTCTGATTTGGTCTGAGAACCCTCGAAGATTTTTCCCTTTCGTCTTATCTTTGGCACGCACATGGTGTGCTTTGAATTCTAAAGTTGCGCCTGGGGTTTTTTGAGCTTGACCTCAATGGTCTGATTATCCTGTTCAAGCTCAATTTCTTTTCCAAAGCTCTGATGACGTTCGGCCGTCACGATCAAAAGGACAGTTCCTTTCGGAATATGCGTGAACGTGTATTCTCCTTGTGCATTGGTTTTCGCTCCGTAGGTGACATTACGATGGAGCCTGCCGGATTTGAACTGGAGCGTCAGACGCGCCTGGCTGATGACTTCGCCGGTTGCGCCTTCTTTCACCACTACGTTCAGGCTGTACTCGGGAATTGGCTCTTGTTGTGCGGATCTACACGTGCCGCAAGAAAGTAGGATAACTATCCCGATATTAACCCCAATTGCGCACCGCGAACGATTCGAGCCAAACATGGTTAAGCCACTCCTTCCCTGCTCTCTTTCTCCTCGACAGTTCAGACGAGCGTCTTCAGCAACCTCTGTTCACCGGATGATGTTCCCTAACCGCTCTTCTCTACGCCCACCGGCTTCACGGATTCGGATATCCACTGCAAGTAATTGCGGGAGCCCTCGACGATCGGGAGGCAGATGATCTCAGGCGTGCGATAACTGTGGAGCCTTAAGATCTCAGTTTCGATCTCAGCGTACAATGCCTTGGCGCTCTTGATGATCAGCAGGCATTCCCCTTCCTCGGCAATTTGGCCTTGCCAGCGATAAACCGATTCGATGGGCGGCAGGATGTTAACGCAGGCTGCAAGTTCAGCTTCCACCAACCGGCGCGCGATCTTTCGGCTTTCATCATGATTAGCTGCGGTGACGAGGATTACGACTTTATCCGTCACATTTCCTCCCGCGCCGCCGGCATGGCCGCGAGATTTCGCGACTGCCCGGCCCTAGCAGCGATTGCGAGGCCGGCAGTCTTCGCTCGAGAGTCCGCTGCCCGCGCAGGTTCAGACCAGGACCTTGGGATGACTCGCTTGCTCGAAGCCTCTGCTCAGGATACAATAGCGCGTGCAGGCTCGGCAATGCCAATCAGACTCCGGCAGTGTCCTAGTTTCGGCGTAGCGCTGGCCATTAGGCCAGCATCTGCCGACACTTCGCTCTACTCAGGGCAGGCTCTAAAGGTCGGCGCTACGAGGTAAACTAGGACACTGCCCAGACTTCGGCCGAAGCGCAACTCGGACCATTCATTTGCAGGGCGCGATAGTTGGCGCGGCAGTCCAGTCGATTGGAAGATGCCGTTGTAACGGTCGATCCGGTGAGTGGGTTTAAACGCGGATCGCACTGCGCTTGGGCGATCGAGATGCTCCCCTGGAATGTCGAAACTCTACGCCGTTACGCGACGTACCTACTCGTGGTAGTTTGTATTGCGCTGCTCGTTCACGAAATAATGGGAGCGCATGGCTTCATGGCTCTACGCCAGGAAAAAAGGGAAATTGAGAGCCTGCGGGAACAGATTCGTCAGCTCAAAGATGAAAACGCACAACTGGACAAACGCATCAAGGAGCTTCAGTCCGACCCCAAAGCCATCGAGCGTTTGGCGCGAGAGAGTATGGGGTTCGCCCGCAATGGGGAGACAATCTACACCGGCGTGACTGGAACGGACTCCCCCAAAGAGCAAGCTCCTAACGCCCCTCCGGACAAAACCTCGAAGTGAGCACGCTTACCTTCGGGCGATATATTTCACTCCTTCTTTTATCTCACCACGCCTTCGAGCGGACTTGAGGCCGCGGCGTAGAGTTTTCTGGGCATGCGACCGGCGAGATACGCCTGGCGTCCAGCGATGACAGCGTGCTGCATCGCTTGTGCCATTAGGACGGGATCCTGAGCGGCGGCGATGCCGGTGTTCATCAGGACCGCATCGGCGCCCAGTTCCATGGCTACGGTTGCGTCGGACGCCGTGCCTACCCCGGCGTCGAGGATTAGGGGCACGCTGGTAATCATCTCCCGCAGGATGCGTATATTGGCGGGATTCTGAATGCCCAGACCGGACCCGATGGGCGCTCCCAAAGGCATCACCGCCGCCGCTCCCGCCTCGACCAGCCGCCGAGCGGATATCAAATCGTCGTTGGTATACGGCAAGACGATAAACCCCTCTTTGACCAGAACCTCTGTCGCCCGCAGCAATTCGAAATTGTCGGGGAAGAGCGTCTTCTCGTCGCCGATCACTTCCAGTTTGATCCAGTTGGAAAGGCCTACTTCCCGAGCCAGACGCGCCGTACGAATAGCCTCATCGCCGCTATAGCACCCGGCGGTATTGGGCAGAATGAAATACCTCTGACGATCTACATAATCGAGTAAAGATTCCTTGCTGCGGTCCGTGAGATTCACGCGCCGGACCGCGACCGTAACCATCTCTGCCCCGGAAGCCTCATGGGCCCGCGCCATTTCTTGAAAGCTCCTGTATTTTCCGGTGCCGATGATCAGGCGCGAACGAAATTCCCTGCCGGCAATCCGCAGAACGTCATTTTCCATGTTGCTGCTCCTTTCTTTTTGATTCTAGATGCCGGTGAGTGAAATTGCAATGTGGCGAGGTGTCAGGCGCCGGGTGACAGGGAAGAAGCTATCAGCCGTCAGCCGTCGGCAAACTCGCACTGACTGCTCAGAGCAGTCGCTCATGCCAGTCCACTGACGGGCACCCAGAAACTACGAAAATGGTCCGCCGATGGCTGGGCGTAGCGCGGGCGTCTCGCCCGCGGGCGCGGGTGCGTCCCGCTCCCGCGCACGGGCAGGATGCCCGTGCCACGGCGGGCGAGGCGCCGGCCCTACGATTCTCAGAGCAGAGATCTGAGTTCTCAGATCTTAGATGTGAGATCCAAGATCTGAGAGCTGACGGCTGATAGCTTGTCCCCTGACACCCGGCACGTGAAATCTGACACCTGAATTGGCTTGTCTTGGGGTCCAATCACAGGTACAATTAGTCTGGTCAGGGTAAGGACTTAACAGCTTGAATTCGGGCCCGGAAGGACTACGCTCTCAAGGCGGAGCCCAAAGGGGAGTAACTGACTTCGACTCGGTTTTAAAGCTGTGTCCTGCCACCGCTCGGCGGACAAAATTTTGGAAAAAACGAGGAGGATTACGATGATCAAGAGAATTGCCATGCTGGGGTTGATGCTGTTCGCTTTTGGCTGTCTGAGTTGGGCTCAGAACAAGGCGTTCACGGGCACGGTTAGCGACGAGCATTGCGGGGCCAAACATGCCAAGGCCAGTGCAGCGGCCGAGACATGCGTCGAGAAATGCGTGTCAGGCGGCGCCAAGTATGTTCTGGTCAGCCATGGGAAAGTCTATCAGGTTGATGATCAAGATAAGTTCAAGGGCATGGGTGGAAAAGCTGTGAAGGTTACTGGCTCTTTGAGCGACAGCACGATCACAGTTGCCGATGTTTCCCCCGTCGGAGGCAAGTAGACAATCGTGGGTGTGCCTGCGGAAAAACAGAGAGAACCCGGAACTGGGGGCTAGGGAAGACGCGGGAGGCCAGAGTCTGGGGGCCGGGGCTGCGGACGGGGAAGAGGAGCTTTCCTTGCCCGTGAGCCGTGTCCAGTGTTGAGGCATGCTGCTCTGAAAGCGTGTAGGGGTAAGGCTTGCCCTACCCCGGAGGGTGCAAGATCGGTCCATCCAGGGGACGGCAAGCCGTCCCCCTACAATCCCAAAGCGGGGCCAGGCTCTTCGCGCCGCAGGATTGACGACACGTGTGGTTTTCATTGATTTGGGTGGCCCGCAGGCCGATGAACGCTCGGGATGACAGCGGTGCTTTTGCGGTTAGAGGAAACTTGTAGCGGCGTGATCGGCTGCCCTTCGCGACGCGCTCCCCGCCCAGTCCTATCCACTGGCCAATATCTTCTCTCACGCAACTTTCGGTTTTTCAGGTAAAATAACTTGGAGGTGGCCCAAATGCGGAGGATCGCCATTTACAGTGTTGCGCTTTTGCTTCTCGCGAGCCTGGGCTTCGCCGGCACTGCGAAGGCTGCGGCAAAAACTTTTGTCGGGAGCATCAGTGATTCCATGTGCGGCGCGAAGCACATGATGCCGGGACAGAGTGACAAGGATTGTACGCTGGCGTGTGTAAAGGCCGGGAGCAAGTTTATACTTGCCGACGCCAGTGGAAAGGTCTATCAGCTCAGCGATCAGAAGAAACCTGAGCAATTTGCAGGGCAGAAGGTGAAGGTCACCGGATCACTTAAGGGTGATACGATTACCGTCACCTCCATCGAACCTGCGAAGTAGCAGCGACGCCGCCTCTGCGGCATCGCCAATGGCGGCGTCGAGCCGACTCCCCAACAGACAGATAGAGAGCACAACTATGGAGCGAGATAGCAAGGCCCCCGAGACGGAAGAATGGAAGGTCCGTCGAGTGGGAACGGTTACGTTCGCGATCTCAAAACCCAAACGCAAAACCAACAAAATACGCCAATCACGGCTTAAGAATAGGCGCCGGGCGCGCTGAGCGTCCAAGGGTTCCGGGGGCACCGCAGGTCTGCATATGAGGGCAGGCCTGCGGCGCGTGCGGGACCCTGACAACACAATTCTTTCATACCTTTTCACCGCCAGGAGACACTGACGGGCACGGGAAGTTGTCACCCTGAGCGCGCCAAGAGGTTTCCGCAGTTACCCCCGTCTGCAAGATGCAATCTGCAGTCGAGTTTCACTCGGCATGAGGGCCATTGTCCGACGTGTTTCATCTATTGAAGTAACGCAGCAGCGGAGCGGATAGGGAAGCGAGCAGGTCTGATCGCTTCACCCCGTGCGGAGTTGCGGGCTAGGTGTCGGCATGGTCCAAGTCTTGAGACATTACGGGTATCCTATCTTCTTCCTCGTGGTTCTCGCGGAGAGCTTGGGGTTGCCCGTTCCGAGTTTTCCAGTCATCCTCATCGGCGCCGCGCTGGCAGCGGAACTACACTTCCGTTTGGCTGTCATCATAGCGCTCAGCGTGCTCCCGGCACTCTGCGGAGATTCCCTTTGGTACTACCTTGGCAGACGTCGCGGCCGCTCGGTTCTCAGGAAGCTTTGCTCTCTCTCCCTTAATGTTGATTCCTGCGTGGGCCGCACCGAAGACTTCTTCGCGCGAAACGGGCTCAAGACGCTTATTTTCGCCAAGTTCGTTCCCGGTCTGAGTACGGTGGCTTCCCCTCTGTCCGGGATGCTGAAGACCGCTTATTCTCGTTTCCTATGGTTCGATTTCGCAGGGGTTACCCTCTGGGTGATGTCCGCCGTATTGCTGGGGTTAGGTTTCCGGACCGAGGTCGAGCGCCTGGTCGGCTGGCTGGCTGCTTTCGGAAAGACTAGTGCACTGATCGTGTCTCTCCTCCTGGCCGTTTGGTTTCTGTGGAAGTGGTTTGAACGCCGGCGGTTCTTACGCTTGCTTGAAAGATCGCGTATTTCCCCGCAGGACTTGAGGGAGCGCCTCGGGCAGGGTGAGAGTGTGGTCGTTGTGGATTTGCGGTCTGACCTTGCCTATCAGCAGGAGGGCTTCAGGATCCCGGGCGCGATCCATATCCCACCAGGCGATTTCCATCTTCGCAATGAGGAAATCCCAAAGGGCCGCCCGGTGGTGATGTACTGCACTTGACCAAACGAGGCTACGAGCGCCAGGATGGCGCTCCTTCTCAAGAGCAAAGGGTTCAAGGAGGTCTGGCCGCTGCTTGGGGGTCTCGACGCTTGGGTGGAGTTGGGTTACCCCACGGAAGCCTTGCATGCCAGCGGAGGATTGGCGGACGAGACCCCTGCCGCCGGCACACCCGCTCCGAGTGGTGACTTATTTTGATGTGGCACGGCCATCTTGGCCGTGAGCGTGCCTGGGCAGAGCCTGTCCTGAGCGCAGCGAAGGAAGGCCCGTGCCACGGGAAATTGAGCCACTCCACGGCTCCGAAAGAGCAAGACAACTCCCGGGCGTGAGGTATATTCTATCTTACAGGAGCGCGTGTTGCGGCGTCCAAGGGGCCGGGAAGCATTGTCAGGGAAGGATCAAAGTCCAATGACCAAGAAAGCAGCTTTGATAATACTCTTGATGGCTTTCGGAGGGCTGTTTGCCCTTTTGGCCGCGGCGGCGGATCAGCCCTTGAGTGCCGACGACGTGACCCTGCTGCTCCTCGGCGGTTCTCCCTCGCCAAAGATCGTCACGCTGGTTAAGGAACGAGGCGTCAGTTTCAAGATGAATCCGGACCTGGCCAAGAAATTCCATGACGCTGGAGCCAGCGATGACTTGGTCGATGCCCTGACCGAAGCAGGTTTAAAGGCCCAAACCGCCTCAGCTCGTTCTGCAGGGTCTGCGCCGGCAACCACCCCCCAGCAAAGCCAATCAGCGAGTGCGCCACCTCCAGCCCCCACAGCGCCGGCTACCATTGCGCCCAATTCTAATCCTCCGGATGTAAGCCGGAAGGTCTCGGACACGTTGAACAAACTTACCGCGCCTGAGGCTACAACTGCCAAGCCGGCAGCCGCCAAAGAAACAAAGGATCTGACGGATCCCAGCCCGGATCAGATCCAGAAGATCATCCAGGAGTTCGCTGCCAAAGAGAAACTCTTCAAGGCGGCGCGCGACAACTACACCTACCACCAGATCAACAAAGTGGAAGAATTAGGACCCGACAACGAAGTTGGGGGCGTTTACGAGCAGGAGTGGGATATCCTCTTCGACGATTCCGGCAAACGGATCGAGCGGGTGACGTATGCCCCGGCGGACACTCTCAAGAAAATCATTATGACCGAGGAAGATCTTACTTCTTTTCGAAACACTCAGCCTTTCGTTCTCACTACCGACGAGCTGCCGGAATACGAAATCAAGTATTTGGGACATGTGAAGGTGGATGAGATTACCGCCTACGTTTTCTCAGTCCGCCCCAAAGAAATCCAGAAAGGGCACCAGTATTTTCAGGGCGTGGTGTGGGTTGATGACCAGGATCTGCAAATCGTAAAGTCGGAAGGCAAGCCCGTGCCCGAACTACACACAAAGAGGGGCGAAAACCTGTTTCCGCGCTTCACCACCTACCGCGAGCAGATCGACGGGAAATATTGGTTTCCGACATACACCATGGCGGATGACACACTCTATTTTTCCGGCGGCCCCGTGCATATTAAAGAGGTCCTTCGTTACACCGACTATAAACAATTCAAGTCGAAAGTCCGCATCGTGAGCGCTACTCCTACTGATCAGCCGAACGCGCCCACAATCCCTGCGGCCCCTCATCAGTAGTGGGTTGTCTGCTCCGCGCCGCCATGCTCACCACCCCTGCCTGTCCTCAGAGAGGAGGGGAATTGATGGTCGGGTTCCCCTGCTTTGTAAGGAGGAGGTAGGGGGTGGTAGCTGCGACGAGTTCGCCCGGAGGGCCAACATGGAACAGCGGGTGAGTCTGATTACACTTGGCGTGGCGGACCTGAGTCGGAGCAGGGAATTCTACGAACAGCTCGGTTGGCGGCGGGCAATGGCCAAGGCGGAGGGCATAGTCTTCTTCCAGCTCGGGGGGATCGCTTTCTCGCTATACCCGCGAGACGAGCTTGCAAAGGACGCCAACGTTTCTTCCGACGGTCATGGGTTTCCCGGCATTACCCTTGCCTACAACGCCCGGACTCGCGAAGAAGTCGATTCCGTGCTGGCCCAGGCGGCGGGCGCAGGCGCCAAGATCGCTAAACTGGCACAGGAAGCCTTTTGGGGCGGGTACTCAGGATATTTCGCCGACCCGGACGGCTTCCTGTGGGAAGTTGCCTGGAATCCTTCCTTCCAGATTGCAGCGGACGGAAGCGTTCGAATCCCTGAATAGCGTTGCAGCGCTGACCTGCTGTTGAAAGATCTTTGGGTCTGTCATCCTGAGGAGCCCCGATCTGATCGGGACGACGAAGGATCTCGGCAGTTCATTGAGATTACAACTGCAGGGATTCTTCGCTTCGCTCAGAATGACACTTGCCGGGCGTTTTTCATCAGCCTGTCAGTTCTACACTATGCGGTCAAATCCGCGGTGGGAAGGAACTGCGGGGCACGGCGATGCCGGGTGGTCTGTTCGAACGAATAGGCCAGCTTTATCAATGTCGGCTCGCTATAAGCCCTGCCGAAGAATGAGATTCCGACCGGCAGACTGAAAATGAAACCCGCCGGCACCGTGATGTTCGGATACCCCGCTACTGCCGCAGGCGTCGAACTACCGCCGACATCGTGGTCGCCGTCAACCAGGTCCGTCAAAAAGGCAGGCCCCCCGGTGGGTGCTATCAGCGCATCCAATTGAAACTTCTCCATCACGGCGTCGATTCCTTGCTTGCGAGTGAGAAGATGATCCTTCTCGAGCGCATCCAGGTACGCCTTTTCCGTGAGCGGTCCCTTAGCCTGCGCTTTGATGAAGGTATCCTGTCCGAAGTAAGGCATCTCCTTTTCGCGGTGGCGCTCGTTGAACTCGATGATCTCCGCTAATGTATGCACCGGTGCGGTGGGTCCAAGTGCCGCGAGGTAGGAGTTCAAGTCGGCCTTTAGTTCGTATAGGAGGACCTGGAATTCGGGCTCCCCGACCTGCTCCATGTTTTCAATGTCAGCCGGGTCCACAATCGCCGCGCCCTGACGCTTCATCTCCTCGATGGCCTGGTTCATCAGTGCGTCCACTGCGTCGCTGATGCCGAAGGATTTGCGTACCACGCCGATCTTCGAGCCACGCAGCCCGTGCGGGTCGAGAAACTTGGTGTAATCCGTCAGCGCCTTCCCCTGGCTTGAGCTCGTGGCCGGATCGTCGGCGTCGACGCCGGTTAAAGCGCCCAGCAGAATCGCAGCATCGGTCACGGTTCGAGCCATGGGCCCTGCGGTGTCTTGGCTATGCGCGATGGGAACAATCCCGGCGCGGCTGACCAGGCCGACAGTGGGCTTAATCCCTACAATCCCGTTGACACCTGAGGGGCAGACGATGGACCCGTCCGTCTCCGTGCCGATGGCCAGTGCGCAGAAGTTTGCAGAAACGGCGGCGCCCGACCCGGAACTCGAGCCGCACGGATTGCGGTCGAGCGCGTACGGATTGCGCGTTAGCCCGCCTCGCCCGCTCCAGCCGCTGGTTGAGTGCGATGACCGGATGTTAGCCCATTCGCTCAGATTGGTCTTTCCCAGAATCACCGCGCCAGCCTCGCGAAGCTTCTTCGCCACGAAAGAGTCCTTTGGCGGTTTTGCTCCCACCAGAGCGAGTGAGCCGGCTGTGGTCATCATCCGGTCGCGGGTGGCGATGTTATCTTTGATGAGCACTGGAATCCCGTGCAGCGGGCCGCGCGCGCCCTGGGCTTTGCGTTCGCGGTCGAGCTCCTCAGCAATGTCCAGCGCCTCCGGATTGGTTTCAATGACGGCGTTGACACCAGGCCCATGCTTATCGGCTTCTTCGATCCGCCCCAGGCATTTTTCCGCAATGGAGCGCGCGGTAAGCCGGCCCGATTGCATCGCCTGCTGAAGCCCGTCCACCGTGACTTCGTCCAGGTCGAATGCCTTCAAGTGTGCGCGCGCTTCTTGAGGAATTGCGGCGGGAGTCCCGGCAACCAGCGGAAGGGAAGGCAGAGCAGCCGCCACGCCCGCGAGCATTCCGGAGTTTAGGAGCCTTCGTCTTGTCAATCTGGTGCTAGTGGTGTCGCATTTGTTGGTTCGGTGCACGGTCAGCAAACTCCTCCGTCAAGAATGGCTTCTCGCACTCTGAAGCTGTGAAAAACCAAAACATCTCACGCAAAGGCGCTAAGGCGCAGAGTGCCGCAAAGTGAAGGCCAATTTACTTCTTTGCGAGCTTCGCGTTCTTTGCGCCTTTGCGTGAAACCGCTTCTGTACTCCAAGGGCCTCTCGCACCGTCTCTCCTTTTGGGGAAACGGTAGCGCGTTGCCTTTGAAGGGCTAATATCCGGACGAATTCCGAATTGCCCGAATCAGACCTTTCAAATCCTCCACAGTCGTGCGCGGGTTCATGAGCGTGGTGCGGAGATAGACTTTGTTCCGCAAAACCGTGTGCACCAGGAAATACTTTCCCGAAGCCACCACACGCTGTCGTACCTCTAACTGATGCTCATCGAGCCTTTTCGTCTCGCTCTCGGAGTTCCCAATCTCCGGCGGGACATGCCGAAAACAGAGAATGTTGCTGGCGGGTTCCGCTGCGAGTTCAAAATCGGGCTGGGCTTTTAGCAGGGTTGCGAACTCGCGCGCCAAGTCAAACGTCTTGGTCACCAGTTCGCCGATAGCCTTTGCGCCATGGACGCGCAGCGCCAGCCAGAGCTTGATTCCCATGGTTCGCTTCGTGCATTCGAGGGTGCGAAGTGCGAGGTCAAAATCCGCTTCCTCGGGACGCCGAGCGAAGAGATAGCTTGCCTCTTGCGAGAAGGCGTCGTAACTGTACTGCCGGTGGGGGAAGAGCACCGCCGTGATCAGGCTCGGCGTGAAAAGCATCTTGTGCATGTCCCAGACGAGCGACGACGCCAATTCGATTCCCTCCGTGAGGCTACGATACTTCTCCGAGAAAAGAGCCGAGGCGCCGTGCGAGCCGTCGATGTGAAACCACGCGTTCTTCTCCCGGCAGAATTCTCCCATCTCGTGCAGGGGATCGAAAGAGCCGGTCGCGGTGGTGCCGGCGCTGCCTACGATGGCGACCACTTTCTTCCCTTGTTGTACAGTCTGCCGGTAGAGGCGTTCGAGCGCCGAAACATCGAGCCGGAAACAACTGTCGGTCGGAATCGTGACGATGGACTCTTGGCCGAGGCCGAGGACTCCCGCCGTCCGGGCCACGGAATAATGCGCCTGGTCGGACACCAGCAGAGCCAGCGGCGGTCCCGCGTGGAGTCCCTGGCGCCACGCCGAGCCTTGCGTGGCATGGTTGCGGGCGGCCAGGAGGGCCGTGAGATTCCCCAGAGATCCTCCGGAGGTCAAGACTCCATCGGAATCCTGGGACCAACCGACCGCTGCGCACAGCCAGCGTATGACTTGCCGCTCGATCTGCGTTCCGGCTTGAGCCATTTCGTGAATGGCGGCGCTGTTGTTCAACAAACTCGAGATCAAGTCGGCCAGCGCTGCCACCGGCAGCACGGCGGGAAGCTGGTGGCCCATGTAACCGGGATGATGCAGGTGAATACTCTGCCCGACGATCTGCTCCAGGCAGCGCGCCAGCTCATCCTCGGCGTCGTCGGCGGCGTACAGCTGAAGAGCGCCTTGGTATTGCTCGGCAAGCTCAAGTGGGGCGCGGAGCGGAAGAACCGGCACTTGGCCCGCAAGAGCGGAACCAAGATAAGCTGCCAACGCCTCGACCACCTGGTGGCCCTGGCGCCGGAACAACTCAGGATCGTAAGGATCAGTGTGCATAGGCCGTAATGGTAACTCAATCCCGCAGGTTTGAAACGGGCCATTTGCTTCGAGTTTCGTCGGGCCAGGGGAAAAGATTCACCACAGAGAACACAGAGATCACGGAGTCGTCTCTGCGATCTCTGTGTTCTCTGTGGTGAAGGCTTTGTCCTTCGCGAAGGTAAGCAGGAAGCACATAACGACTTCTGCTCGTTCCTGGTAAAATTCGGCTTATGAAATCACCTGACTTAGCGTGGCGGTTTGTGCTGGTGCGGCCGCGGAATCCGTTGAACATCGGGGCGGCAGCGCGAGCCATGGCCAATTTTGGCTTTCGGGAATTGATGGTGGTGTCGCCGTACGGCCCGGTATGGCAGGAAACGCGCTCGGCGGTGGGAGCGGAGGAGGTAGTCACCTCGGCGCGCGCCGTCGAGAGCCTGGTAGATGCGGTTGCGGACGTTCCCCTGGTTGTGGGGACAACCGCAGGCTCCCGGCGCAACCTGGACCGCGAGCTAATCCCATTGCCGGATTTCCCCGCCTGGCTTCGGCGACGCCACGCGAGAGGTCTTGTCGCCTTGCTCTTTGGCTCCGAGAAGACGGGTCTCTCGAACGAGCACCTGAGTTTCTGCCACGCGCTGGTTCGTATCCCTACCGCGGTTGATTGTCCTTCCATGAACCTGGGACAGGCGGTGGCGGTTTGCGCTTACGAACTCGCGCGCGCGGGACTTGTTCCGGCTCGACCCCTGCGGCCCACCGTGCACTCTTCGGACCCGGCGGGCGCGCAGTCCCTCGAGCACCTGTTCGAGCGTGCCGCGCGTGTATTGGACCAGGTGGGATACTTGAAGCCCAAGAGCCGAGGCGCCACACTGCTGAAATTGCGCCGCCTGATGCGCGATCTCGAACTCACCAACAACGACGCCAAAATCCTGGGCGGGGTTTTAGCGCAGATTGAGTGGAAAATTGGGAATAGTGAATTGTGAATAGTGAATTGACAACTGTAAATTGCCGCGCCCCAACATCAATGCGGGCACGCGAACCCAGGTGATAATTCACAATTCACTATTCACCATTTACTAGCTTTGACCAAGCGAAGTGGGCAGCTGAACCAAAGCGTCCGCGGGGGTGAAGGCGGGGCGGGTTTGCGGGTCGCGCCAATTGTCGATCATGCCGACTTGCTGCACACAGGAGATAGTGCAGCGGGGCGCGCAGGACTTTTGAGTGTGATACTCGTGTTCAAGGTGGGCGCGGGTGTACTTCTCGAGCGGAATGGCGGGATATCCGCGCTGCTGTGAGCAGTAGTGAACCAGCCCATCCTCGCAAATATAAAGATAGCGGCTGCCGGCGCGGCAGCGCCACTCGTTGCCCAGCCCCTCGGAGATATTCTTCTGGAACTGATTGAAGCGGGAGTAGGACCGTTTTCCCATCTCCATGATGAGGGCATAGAGTTGTTGCTGGCGTTCACTGAGTGGCTTGAGCTGGCCGCCGTGATCGTGGAGGATGCCCACGGTACTTGTGAAACCGAGTTCGAGCGCCCGGCGGGCCACTTCCAGAGCGTCGTCAGGATTACGAACGCAACTCCCCAGGACGGAATTGATATTTACCTGGAAGATCGCGTATCGAGCCAGCAGGCGCAGCTTGCGGTCCAAAACACGCAGGCTCTTCTTGGAAATCTCGTCGGGTATTACATTATCAATGCTGATCTGCAAATGATCCAAGCCGGCGCGATTCAGGTGATCGATCCGCTGCGGGGTCAGCAGGTATCCGTTGGTGATCAAACCGGCAATAATTCCGCGACTGCGGATATGCTGAACAATCTCTTCCAATTCAGGGTGCAGGAGCGGCTCGCCTCCGCTGATCGTGATAATGGTTGTCCCCAGCGCCGCCAATCGATCGACGCGGCGAAACATGGTCTCGAGAGGAAGGGGTTTTGAGACCTTGTCGAATTCGTTGCAATAGGCGCAAGAGAGATTGCAGCGGCGAATGGGAATCAGGTGAGCAAGAACCGGGTGATGGGTGGAGAGCAGGCCGCTCGCGATCATGCGCCATTCTCGCAGGCGCGTGTTCCAAAATCGCATTGTCCGGCGAAGACTAAGCTGGTCCATTCGGGTCAAACCCCACTGCTACTTCTCGGCAGCCTTTCAAGTAAGGCCCCTCGAAACGCCGTAGGCAGGAGGTGAATCCTAACCGTAACTCGTAGTCCAAGAGATGACAATCCGCATAATATGAACGGTCGAAAACCATGATTGAACTGCGCATTATTGCGGTTCAATGAGCGTGGAGAAGTAGCGCGGGCGTCTCGCCCGCGGGGGCGGGAGCGTCCCGCTCCCGCGCGCGGGCAGGATGCCCGCGCCACAGCGGGCGAGACGCCCGCGCTACCCGATAAACAGCTTGCTCGTGGTGACTGACCGGAGTATGCTTACGTGTTCTCGGAACTCGGCCACGCGCCAGGTGAGAGAACGAACCCGGAGTTTGTAGCAACCCTCGCGCGTTGCACCGAACACACGGTGCATTCCACTTATTGGAGTAAACATTGAAAGCGATACCTCTTGCACGAGCAGCTCGCATGATTGCCCGAGGCACGTGGAGTTTCTGCACGAATCGGCCTCTGGTAGTTTCGTTCGAGCTGACTCATTCCTGCACGGCCAATTGCAAGCATTGCGACAAAGGAGGGATGAAACCCGATCCGGCGGGACTGCTGCGCGCGGAGGATTACGCGGAACTCCGCAGCACTCTCAAACCCATGGTGGTGCAACTCTCGGGCGGCGAACCCCTGCTGAGGAAGGATCTCGAGGAGATTATTCGAGCCGTGAAGGAGTCCAGCGGCCTGCCGTACCTCATCCTGGTAACCAACGGACGGTTGCTGACGGAGGAAAAGTATCTGGCTTTGCGCCCCCTGGGCATTAACCAGATTTCTATCTCGCTCGACTTTCCGGATTCCAGGCACGACGAATTCCGCCGCTCACCTGGTCTTTACGCTTACCTTGAAAAACTGGTTCCTGTGCTTGCCCGCCACGGCTACGACGACGTGGCGCTGAACACCGCCATCACCCGTGAAAACCTTCCCGCACTCGTAGGGATCCACGAACGCGCCAAGGAGTGGGGAGTTTCGATCTCCTACAGTGCTTATACGCCCCTGCGCACTGGGAGCATGGATCACTACATCCAGTCGGCGGAAGATCTGGCGCTGCTGCGCAAGACCCTCGATCAATTGTTGGAGCTGAAGTCCAAGAATGGCCGCATTGCCAACTCGCCTTGGACGCTGTCGGGTATCCACGATTTCTTCCGCGATGGAACTGTGCCGGGATGCAACGCGGGGAAGAGATTTATGGTCGTAACGCCGACGGGCGGGTTGCGTCCGTGCTCGATGTTTGAGAATGAGTACACTTCGCAAAAAGCTATGGTGCGTGAGTTTGTCCCAACCAACCACTGCGGCGGATGCTACGTTTCCATTCGCTCCTACCTCGATGCCTCGTTTTGGACGCTGCTTAAAGACAACGTCGGCACCCGGGTTCTCACCCGCAATGGTCAATCGGAGCAATGCTGACCTTTGTAGCGCTGACCTTCAGGTCAGCAGCCCGGTGCCGACCTGAAGGTCGGCGCTACCCATCTTACGTAGCCTTTCCCACTTTCGTCGCCTCGCTCACCTCGTTAAGGCGGCCCGTGGCGACATCGTAGACGTACCCGTAGACAGGGATGTGTTTCGGAACCAAGGGATGAGCCTTGATCCGCGCCACATCGGATATGACGCTTCGGGCCTGGTCAGGGATGGTCAGCCATTCGATGAAATGACCTTCATAGGAACCAGGGCCCTTACCCACGTCCTTCCATTTGCCGCCCTCGAGTTGCGCGGTCTCGAGGCTGTGTTCCAACAGTTCACGCATGATCTCGTTGGTGAAGGCTAACATTCCGCAGTCGGTGTGGTGAATCACAAACCACTCGCGCGTCCCAAGAAGCTTGTGGGAAATCACCAATGACCGGATAGCGTCGTCGCTGGCCCGACCGCCGGCATTACGGATGACGTGGGCGTCGCCTTCACTTAGACCGGCGAACCGCGCCGGATCCAGGCGCGCGTCCATGCAGGTAAGAATGGCAAACCGGCGGGCCGGCGGCATTGCCAGCTTGCTTTTATCGCCGAAGCTTTTCGCGTAAGCCTCGTTGGCCGCGAGAACTTGTGTCAGAACATCGCTCATGTTTTCTCTCCTTTTACTCGTCAATCGTCACTCGAAGCTGTTCAATACCTTATGTATCCGATTGCAACGTGGATGGTCGACTGCGCGTGAAGCGGTGCTCCCCGGAGGGGAGCAAATTGAGTAGCCGGGGGTGAAACCCCCGGACCCGACCCCACACCCCGTCCGTCAGTTGACGGACACCCCTCTCCCCGCAGGCGGGGAGAGGGGAAAGGGGGTGAGGGGGGGCGATGTTTCCGGGGGCGTTGCCCCCGGCTATTCATGTCCAGCCCCTGCGGGGCTGACGTCTCGAGCGGTGGCCGGGGATCCTGGGCGGCATTCAGTAATCTCTCCTCTGCCGGGCGGTTTTGAAACAGCTTCTTGTCACTCGTCACTGCTTCAAGTATTTCTCGATTGCCGCCGCGACCTCAGGAGAGTCCGGCTTGATGGGTGATTCGAAGCGCGCCACGACGTTGCCATTGCGATCGACCAGGAATTTCGTGAAATTCCACTTGATGTCGCCCGTGAGGCTTGGGTTCGCCTGCTTGGTCAGATATTGATAGAGGGGAGTACAGTCGTCGCCTTTCACCGAGACCTTGGCGAACATTGGAAAGGAGACGCTGTACTTGGTGGAGCAGAAATTCTTGATTTCCGCATTCGTGCCCGGCTCCTGGCCGCCAAAATTGTTGGCTGGGAAACCCAGGATCACAAACCCCTGGTCTTTGTATTTCTCATAGATCGATTCAAGGGCGGAATATTGCGGCGTGAAACCGCAGCGGCTGGCAACGTTCACCAGCAGGATGACCTTGCCTTTGTAGTGCCCAAGCGAAGTGGGCTCGCCATCGATGGACGGGAGGGTGAAATTGTAGACGCCCTCAGCCGCCAACAAAACCGCGGCGAAGGACAGAATCACCGCCAGAAGCGTGAGAAGCGGGCGTGCACGCAGACGTCGAATGTCCATGCTTTTTCTCCTTATGTTGTGTTGTGCCCTGACCCCTTGCCACTCATGCGGCCGGGGTGAAGGTATATGATAACCCAGCAATCGAGGCGCGAGCAATGAGGTAGCGGAGGCACCCTTGTCTGTGCGTGTGTTAGGGCGAGATGGCCGCGTGTCTCAACAATTCGCGAAATAAGTCGGGAAGGCTCCGCCACACGTCAGTAGCCCCGTCAGGGGCGCCATAAAGTAGCCCAGGGCGTAAGCCCTGGGTTGGACGGCCCTCACCCCGCCTGCGGCACCCCTCTCCCGCCCGAGCGGGAGAGGGGACGTGGGTGAGGGAGGGCCTCACGATCCCACGGCTTACGCCGTGGGCTACTCGCTTACGCCCGCTCCGCGGGCTGACATGTCCAACGAACTTCTGAGGCACGACACAAGCCGCGGGCACCGGCAGGAGTGCCGGTTCTACGGGATGAGGTACAATCGAACCATGGAAACTTGGTTTGCTTTTGGAAAGAACGGCCTCAGCCTGGAGTTGCCGGAGGGATTTCGCTATCAGGTGCTGGAGGCGCGCTCGGCGGTTCCACTCGCGGACGCACCCTCGGCCATCGAGGATGCCCTCGACTCTCCTATTGCCAGCCCTCCGCTCCAAGAACTCGCAGCAGGGAAGAAGTCGGCGGCGATTTCGGTCTGCGACATTACACGTCCCGCGCCGAATCGAGAAATCTTGCCGCCTCTCCTGGCCAGGTTGGAGGCGGCAGGGATTCCGCGCGAGCGCATAACAATCCTGATTGCCACTGGCCTGCACCGTCCGGCGACCGAAGCGGAAATCAGCGAGATTTGCGGCGAGCAGGTCGCGGCGAAGCACCGCGTCGTCAGCCACCGTGCGCGCCAGCTCGGCGAGCACCGTTACCTGGGCACGACGGCCTCGGGAACGCCGGTCTTCATTGACGAGCGATTCGTTTCCGCCGACCTCCACATTACGCTGGGGTTTATCGAACCCCACCTCATGCTGGGTTATTCGGGCGGGAGAAAGCTGGTTGCGCCGGGCCTCGCCGGGGAAGCGACCATCAAAGTTCTGCACAGTCCGAAGTTCATGCGAGACGCGCTGGCCGTGGAAGGTTCGATCGAAGACAACCCCTTGCACCGCGAGCTTCTGGAAATCGCACACATGGCCCGGCACGACTTCCTGGTGGATGCGGCGTTGGCGCGTGGGAACGGCCGACGCCCCATTGCAGCCGTGTTTGCCGGAGAGCCGATGGCGGCCCATCGCCAGGGCGTGAAATTCGTCTCACAGGTGATGCTGGAAACCCTGGATGAGCCCGCAGACGCAGTCATCACGACCTCCGCCGGCTACCCGCTGGATCTTACGTTTTATCAAGCCGTCAAGGGAATCACCGCTGCCTCGCACATTGTGAAGCCGGGCGGCAGGATCCTGCTGCTGGCGGAATGCACGGAAGGGGTTGGCGGGGCAGAGTTCGCCGAGCTGTTGGCGAATCACCCCTCCGACCGCGTCTTCATGGAGGAGATTGCCGAAGCGGCGGTGGTTGTGGACCAATGGCAACTTGAAAAGCTTGCACTCGTGACGGCCAAGGCAGAGGTGCTCTTCTACGTTCCAGGCTTGCCGCGACAATACTATGCGTCGCTGTGGGGGAAAGCCTACGATACACCCCAGGCTGCAATCAGCGCGCTCACATCATCCCTTCCGCGAGGAGCCCATATCGCGGTGATTCCGGAAGGGCCGTACGTCCTCGCGCAGGTCGGACAGGCAGTGGGCAGGTGAGATAAAAGGGTAAAGGCTAAAGGGTAAACCGTTATCATTTAACCTTTAGCCTTTACCCTTTCCTAGTTCATCTTGATGATCTTCGCCCCGGCGGAGGGCGGGATCTCGAAGGTGGAAGCAGGGAACTTGAGGTTCACCTTTATTGCGGTGTAGCGGGCAATCATGTAGTCGCCGCCCGGCTCGAAGAATTGCTGCTGTGCCGGCATCCAGGAATCTTCGCTGACCCACATCTGGATTTTGGTAAGCTGTGCGGCAATGCTCTGCTTGCGTGGTACGAGTTCAAGCACGGCGGTGGTTTCGCCGCCGAGATCCTCTTCCTTCAGGTACTTCACGTTGTAGGATTTCGTCAAATCTCCTGTTTCCGCTCCGAAGCCGAGGAGCAGGAACTCCTCCACCAATCCGGTCTTCTGCTGGAGGTTGTATTCCTGGATCTGATTGATCTTCGGCAGGTAGATTTCCGCCTTGTTATTCTTGAACAAGACGACTTTGGACTCCGGCTGCTGCATCTCAACCCGGATTTCCTGACCCTTACCTTTATTGCCTTTGCTGAAAAACAGACGGCCTTCCTCCGTGGACTTGTCGTTCACGAGCACCGTCACTTTGGTGTACTCGAGATTCGCGGTAAGGCTCCTCAGCCGTTTGCCGGCATCATCCATGCGTGACAGGATCTCGGAGAGATCGGGGGGTACCTTCCCCTTGCGCGGAAGGGGCGCGCCGGCGCCACGCGACAGAGGCGGCAAAAGCATGGCGGCGAGGGTAAGCAACGCGAAAGGCAATTTGAGACGCAAGAGCATCCTCCCAGTTCTATTGTAGAGGGAGCAGAGAGAAAAGGCCAGCGAGGAGAGGGCAGTGACGAGTGACAAGTGACGAGTGACGAGTGACGAGCAGAAGTCCAGTCATCCTGAGGAGCCAGAGGCGACGAAGGATCTCGGCAGTTCGTTGAAACTGCAACTGCCGGGATTCTTCGCTTCGCTCAGAATGACAGCGTGCAAATGTTTTTCCGGACCCTTCGAGCCGCGCCGTTCTCGAGGCATGGTGAGAAATCCGCACTGGCCCTTTCTCTTCTGGATCCGCTCGTCACTTGTCACTCGTCACTTGTCACTCTTATTGACCAGCACTGAGTAGCCTAGAACGACCTGATTCTTATCGGTGATGGGATCGATGGATAGGACGGAGAAAGGCTGGTGTAATTGCCGGCTCAAGAGGGTCCGAATGGCGTCCTCAGGTGTAGACCCTGTGAACGATTCCACAAGTCTTGCATCCACCATGTAGCGCCATCCCTGTTTGCCGTGCCCCATCTCGACGAAGCCTTGCTGGTGGCGGAGATCCGTCAACTCCAGAGTGGGGCGGTCGTTAAACCAGGTGCGCGGCGTGAGGAAAATGAAAGCCAGAATAGCCAGGCACAACAGATCGTACTGCCAGGACCCCCGTTCGAATGCCCAAAAGATGGTGCGCTTAACGCCGAGCTTGATCTTCTCCCAAGTCGTTCCGACGCCACCACCGAGCGCATCGGCCTGAGATTGCGGCAAGGAGGGATTCGGGATTTCCGTGCTGTGATTCATAGGCGAAGAATCAATCCGAAACAATGCGGCCATCCCGCATGTGAATGGTCCGGTCCGCAACCGCGGCCGCCTCGGGGTTATGGGTAATCATCAGAACCGTTTGCCTAAAGGTCTTGTTCAGGCCGCGAATCATATTCAGAACCGTCTGCGAGTTCTCAGTGTCCAGATTCCCGGTCGGCTCATCCGCCAGGAGCAACTTGGGATCACAGATTACGGCGCGAGCGATGGCCACGCGCTGTTGCTCGCCGCCCGAAAGCGCGTAGGGGCGATGATCGAGTTTGTTCTGAATGCCGAGCATCTCGACGACTGACTGAAAACGGTGGGGATTAAAACCGTTTCCCTGGATGTGCTGCGCAATGGCGATGTTGTTGCGCGCCGTCAGAGTGGGCAGCAGGTTGAAGCGCTGGAAGACGAAGCCGATTTTATGCCGTCGAAAGCGTGTGCGGTCGGCGTCTGACATTTGAGTGAAATCGTTGCCATCCACCAGCACCTGGCCGCTGGTGGGCCCGGTCAAGCCACCCAGGATGTGAAGGAAGGTGGACTTGCCGCAGCCGGATGGTCCTACCACCGCCACGAACTCGCCCTCCTGAATATTACAATCCACGCCCCGCAGCGCTTCCACCTCGACTTTGCCGACGTGGTAGATCTTCTTCAGGCCGTGAGTCTCTATGATGGGTCCCATTTACTCGTACGCCAATGCGTCCACAGGGTCAAGCTGAGCCGCGCGCATGGCGGGATAGGACGCCCCCAGCAGGCTTCCAGCTATCGCCAAAACTGCAGCGTACCCTGCCCACAGCAGCGTCAGTTCGATGACCAGGGTAGGGAAGTTCGCCAGAATCAGTTTGCGGGTTATCAGAGCTACACCGTACCCCGCCAGGATCCCAACCGCACTGAGCAGGCTTGCCTCTCGCAGAATCACTGCAATGATATACCCTTTTGATGCTCCGAGCGATTTCAAAATCCCGATCTCCCGGGTTCGCTCCGTAATGGTCGTGTACATCGACAGGAATATAACCAGAAATCCGATCCCCACCGCGATGACGATGATGACCGTTGTAAACACATTCAGGCCTGGCAGATTATTGGAGGTCATCAATGACATCCATTCCTTCACAGCAGTGACTTGGCACTGTGGAAGGAGTTGACGAATGGCGCCGACAGCCTTCTCAGTATAGGCGGGCTCGGTGCACTTGACCCAAAAGATGGTGGCCCTGTCCTTGACTTGCAGAAGATCCTCGGCGGTCGGCAGAGGTATAAAAAGCCGAGCGCCTTTTCCGTGCTCGACGATTCCGCAGACAGTGAACTGGTGGTTGAGCAGATCCACCGTTTGACCGGCCTTGATATGTTTCGACTTCGCATACAGGTCGTCAACGAGCAGGTCATAGGGTTTTGTAAATGACCCGCCGTCGTGATAGGCGAAGCCGCCCGAGACGCGATTAAAGCTGTCCATGTCGATGCCGTAGACCATGCTCAACGCTCCGGTGTTGAAGAGGATCAGCGTGGGAGCTACGGCCAGCACATGGGGGACTTGCGCCAAGTGGTCGCCAATCGTCAAAGGCATGGGCGACTGCGAAAAAGCGAGAAGGAACGACGAACCGGAGGGTTGCACCATGATGTCGGCCCCGACACCCTCCTGCCGTTGGGCTGAGTCGTTCACCAGTCCGTGGGCCAGCCCCACGAAGAGCATCACCATGGCTACTTCCATTGCTACTGCCAGGGCGCTCAACGCCGTGCGGACGGGGCGGTACAGGATGTTGGAGACGATGAGCTTATTGACCACTCGGCTTCTCCTCCTTCACACCCAGGTTAATCGTTTGCGTGTCTGGAGGCTGTTTGAGGACGAATTTGTCAGCTTCAATTGGCTGGTTGAAAGTGGCTTTCAGAATGGTGATCGCCAGCCGGTAATCTTCGATCGGCCTGACCAGCTCGATGTGGGAAGGATAATTCACTCCCTGAAAATCCTGATACTCGGAGTACCGCACGTCCTCAACATAAAGGCCTTGCGCCTCATAGAATTGCATGCGAGCCAACTGCAGATCGGCGCGATCGAACCAGGCCCTGCGTTTCAAACGTAATTCTCCACCTTTTGCGGCCTCTACAATCAGAACTACATAATACCGATGTCCGCCCTCCTGCGACTCCTCCAGAAGCCACTTTTCGTGGTTTTCGTCAAGCTCCGGAACCAGCAGGGCTTCCAGAATGTGTTGGGGTCGCAGGTTTTCGAGGGAGTTCTTCGAGGGACGGCTGAAGGCCGTCTTTCCTACGATAAACTTCTGAACAGGCGGGATATACAAACGAAACTCCTCGCCGGTGGAAACCATATCAAAAATGTCGGTCCGTACCACCGGGGCCTGGCCCTGCATTCGAATCATGGCCGGGCTTTGGATCAGGATGAAGCCTCTGACGTCGTGGTACTCCTTGATAACGCCGGAGTAGATGGAACCGGTCGTCGGCTCCAGGTCCACCGTCGCCGTCATGGTCCGAATGCTCTGACTTAAGGCATTAAGCTTGGCGACGAGTTCAGCAAGTGACGCTACGCGCGCCGGCGCTACAACCTGCGAACGGGGAATATGCCTCACCCGCCGTACAATGCACCCTGGAGTCAGCAAAAGGACTGTGGCGGTCGCCAGCAAGACCAAGAACTTTCTGGTTGTAGTCAGATGTACACTCCGTAAAGTTGGACCCGGTTAATCTAACAAACAGGGTTAATGCCTGTCAATGTTCCGGAATCTTCGCATAACTTGTTGGTTTAAAGAGCACATTTTCAAAGTACCCTTAGGAAGGGCGGGGCTTCAGCCCAATACTGTTCACTTTATAATTCTGATGCATCGTTCGATCACAATCCGGTCCTTGCTTAGCCTCTGGCGCCGGCGCACGGGGAATTTGCTTTGCGGGCGCCGC
>Ga0187852_1000987_pt1 | contig 28489 bp, 29 predicted proteins | sample June2016WEW_6_40_FD_134511 | JGI IMG/M metagenome (GOLD analysis project Ga0187852, IMG submission 134511) | Peatland microbial communities from SPRUCE experiment site at the Marcell Experimental Forest, Minnesota, USA - June2016WEW_6_40 | ecosystem: Environmental > Terrestrial > Soil > Wetlands...
GCCCTTCTTTGACGCGGCTGCCATAGTCCACGTAAAGCTTCTTCACGTATCCCGATTCCTTCGCGTAAACATCAATGTCCTGAAATGGCACAAGCTCGGAGGAAAGGGTGATGGTGCGCTGGAGAGTTTTCCGGGCGACTTTGGCCACGGCGACTCTGTCTATGGCTTGTGCGTTGCCCTTGGCTCGAACACGTCCGCAGGAGGGAAGAAGGGTTGTCAGGATGACTACGAGGCCGATGCCGACGATCGGATTCAGTGTTTGCGATGTCGTGCGAGACGTTTTTCCATCATTCACTGTTATTTCCACTGATGCTCTCCATTGCAAGGATGAACCATCTGAAAGTCGAGTAACTCGCGTACCGCTTGGCCGAGTTCCTCATAGCTGGCTCCGGGTTTTTGCGATAACTCGATCACTTGCTGCTTTTTCTCAGCAATCCTTGCGGCCACCGCAGGGAGTTGAGGCGCCAGTTCCGGAGGCACATTGATAATGCCGTGACGATCCCCGTGGATCAGATCGCCGGGTTGAATCTTCAGCCCTCCAACCTCGACTGGGCTTCCGAATTCGACGATGTGGACATAGGCGCGGGAGATCGCCAGCCGGCCGGCAAAGACCTGGAAGTTACTCGCCTCGATGCCGTGCAACTCACGGGCGGCTCCGTTCGTTACCGCGCCCATGCATCCCAAGGCCTTCAAAATGTTCACGTGGACTACCCCCAGGAAAGCGCCGGTCCCGGGTTCTTGGTCTATATCCTGCATGACGACCACGCGTGGAGAAGGTACGCTCGTGATGTGCTTCCACCAATCGGTTCGTTCGATGTACCTGCTACCCACAATGGGCGGATGCGCCGATCGTACCTTGCAGGTGGCCGCATAACCGACCAGCGGCGGAAGGCTCTTGAACAGGCAGCGGAAGCCCGCCGTGGCAAACCCCTCGTTGCGCAGCCTGACGCCGAAGGTCTCTATGGCGTCGGATATGACACACGTGTTGAAAGTTCGAAGCTGGTTGATCTGGTCGGACGTTAATGGAGTGTGCAAGCCCTCTAACCTCCTGCGCCACGATTGAACTGGCGGAGCGACGCCTTCGACGGCAAGAGAAGTTGAACGCTGCCTGCTGGGAAGCCCATTTAACAAGCTATCCCAACCGGACATAAAAGACGAGTGTTTTACTGGAGGAACGGCGGCGATCGGAAATGATGTTTGTGAACTACAAGGGCAAGAGCGTTAGGGAGCAATTCTTCGCGAGAAACGTAGGTTACCGGTGAAGACCGGGTCTCAGCTTGAACCTCGCCGGTCAATTCCGCCGCTTGGGCCACGCCACTTTCGTGGGTTTCCGCTTCTGTCATGTGGCCGGCTTTGGAGATGTGCCATGAGCCCGTGCCAACTTCGAGGTAAGGCCGGCGGGTGGCGATCGAGAGAGCTATCACGCCTGCAAGCAGGAACAGCACGCTGACCGCGAAGGCGCGTCCAGAAATTGCGAAGACTCGTTTCATGCTTTTCTAGAAGAATCCTGAGTGCAGCCCGCGAACTTGATATACCTTACACCTGCGTTTGATGCTTCGGGAGCCTCCAAGGATGCCGCCGAGAGCCACTAAAACATTCTTTCTCTAGAGAATCTTCCATCTCCCCTGCCTAATCAGTTACAAAAGTGATGTACATTATGACTCCGTCCCGCTCAATTTGCAGCACGACGGGACTTCCGGGCTTGATAGCGTCAAGTTTAGAGCGGAGAAAATCCAGGCTGATGACGGGCACTCCGTTGAGCCCATGAATTATGTCGCCGGCCGCCAATGAGTTTTCCTGCCCGCCGAGGCCGGTCACTCTAGCGGCGACAATCACTCCCGAGGCCTCTCTTACGTCGGGCAACAGCGCCGTAATCTTCTTGTTAATTTCAATCCCGAGTATACCCAATTTGCTGATCAGGTTTTTTTCAGGATCGACCAGATCCGCCAACCGGTCCACGTTGTGCGGGCGTTCGATCACGGGAACCTCGATCGTAATTGTCTCGGAGCCCCGCAACACCTCGATTTTGGCGCGATCGCCCGCGTGCAACATGAACATAGATAGACCGAAGATGGGGAGATTACCAATCGGTCTGCCGTTGACATTCAGGATAATATCCTGAATCTTAAGTCCGGACTGTTCTGCCGGACCGCCCGGCAAGACGTCGGAAACGATCACGCCGTGATCCGTCGGAAGTCCGAGTCCGGTTGCCAGGGAGGGTGTAATGGTTTGGACCTGAATGCCGATCTCACCTCGATGCAAGTGACCATACTTACGCAATTGGGGCAAGGCAACCGTCACTATGCCGCTGGGGATGGCGAACCCCAGGCCTTCGTTTCCACCCGATTCGGTCAGTATGAAAGTATTTATGCCGATGACTTCCCCGTCGATGTTGACGAGCGGCCCTCCGCTGTTTCCCGGGTTAATGGGGGCATCGGTTTGGATATAGACCATAGGGTTATCGGGGTCGGGTTGGCGGGCCACGGCGCTTACCACGCCCATGGTTACGGAATTCTGAAGTCCGCCGGGGCTGCCGAAGGCCAGCACAATCTGGCCTTGCCGAAGACTGCTGTACTTGCCCATGGGTAGCGCCGGGAGGCCTTGGGCTTCAATCTTGAGCAAGGCGAGGTCGATGTCTCTTGATAGGCCAACGATGCGGGCTTCCATGGGGTGACCTTGTGAAGTGAGAGCCGAAAAGGTTGGAGATACGCCTGCCGACAGAGATGGCAAGAGCACCTGAACGCGTTGGGCGCCTTTGATGACGTGCGCGTTCGTCAGGATGTAGCCCTCCGGGTCGACAATGACGCCTGAACCAATGCTGCGAAGCCGCCCGATCACGAGCGCGGTTTGACTGCTGTCACCTTCCTGGGAGGCGCCGAATCCCGTCGACAACACCTGGACAACGCTTGGAGAGACCCGTCGCACCAATTCCTCCACCGAAGTGCTGAGTTGATGCAGCGCGTCGCCAGAATGATTATTCGCGTCTGACTGAGCCAGGCATTCCTCGCCTGACAACCAGCACAGTGCAAGTATGCAGCCCAGCACCGATGCCGGAGTCCGCAGTCGTGACCTCGAATACCCATTCTGATTTCGCATGTCAAGCCTCCGCTTGGGCGAATCTTCCAGTTACAGGCGGTGATTTCTCCCTCTCTCATCCTGAGCAAAGCGAAGGATCTCTGCAGTTCATTTCTAGCCCACTCAAAACAACTTCAGTGATCCTTCGCTTCGTTCAGGATGACATGCTTCCAATGATTATCTCTGCCCGCTTCTCCCGCCACGACGGCCCAGTGCCGCAAGCAGATGTATCTCGCCCGTAATCACAACCCCTAATTGGCTTATATGTCAGATTTGCATAGTCTGTCAAATGGCATACAATCAAAATGGGCATACTTCCTCGAATCTCAGGCATCTAAGGGTTAACAAATGGCTTCCTTCGATTTTGATCTGCTGGTGATCGGCTCGGGCCCGGCAGGGCAGCGCGCCGCAATACAATCTGCAAAACTGGGCAAGAAGACGGCCTTGGTGGAGCGACGGGCAGTGCTGGGAGGGGCTTGCATCAACACCGGAACCATTCCCAGCAAGACCCTTCGAGAGGCGGTGCTCTACCTTTCCGGATACCGGCTCCGCAATCTTTATGGTGAATCCTACACTGTAAAGCAAGACATTACCATGGAAGATCTGCTGCTGCGAACAGACCATGTGATTCGCCATGAAATTGATGTGACGCGTCACCAGTTGTTGCGAAATCGCGTCACGGTTTTCAATGCCACAGCCTCTTTCACGGACCCCCACACACTTCGGCTCAGTTTGGCGGATGGGTCAGGAGAGAAGGTTGTGAGCGCCGCGAACGTGGTCATTGCCGCAGGCACGGAAGCCACGCGAGCCTCGCAAATCCCCTTCGATGGGCAGAATGTTTTCGTCAGCGACGACATCCTGGGACTGAAACAACTGCCGCGCACTCTGGCGGTCGTGGGTGCGGGGGTTATCGGTTGCGAATACGCCAGCATCTTTGCGGCCTTAGGGATTCGGGTGACCCTGGTGGACCGTCTTCCACGCCTGCTGCCTTTTGTGGACAAGGAGGTCGTGGAGTCGCTGGATTACCACTTGCGTCAGATGCGGATGACGATCTGGCTGGGCGAGACCGTCACCTCCATCGAGCGCGTGGAAAACGGCTCGGGCGTCCACGTAAGAATCCGGCTTGCCAGCGGAAAGCAGATCAGCGCGGAGAAGGCGTTGTACAGCATCGGCAGAACAGGGGCCACCGCCGGCTTGAACTTGCCTGCGGCGGGCCTCGTAGCCGACGAGCGGGGGCGCCTCAAGGTGAACTCCAACTATCAGACGGACGTGCCCCATATTTATGCCGCCGGCGACGTCATCGGCTTTCCCAGCCTCGCCTCCACTTCCATGGAGCAGGGCCGCCTGGCGGCATGCCACGCCTTTGGCGTGGAGACCCAAAGCGCCCCGTCGCTGTTTCCCTATGGCATCTACACCGTTCCGGAAATCTCTTATGTGGGCCGCAATGAGGAAGAACTCACGCAGCAGAATGTTCCTTACGAAGTTGGCAAAGCCGCCTATGGTGAAATCGCCCGCGGCCAGATCATTGGCGACAGCATCGGGATGTTGAAGCTGCTCTTTAATCGCGACTCGCGTGAGCTTCTTGGTGTGCATATCATCGGAGAGAGCGCGAGTGAGCTTGCGCATATCGGTCAGGCCGTATTGACGTATGGTGGGAAGATCGATTATTTCATCCATAACGTTTTTAACTACCCCACCCTTGCGGAAGGCTATAAAAACGCGGCGTTCGATGGGATAAATCGCTTGGCGGATTGATCTGCTCAAGAGCCGGGAGGAAGGGATGAGCGGTACCAACGCAGTTGGGTCTGAGAGGCTCTTATTGAGTACCCGGTTGGTTTTGGGGGCGGGTTTTGGCGGCCTGCTGGCCATCATGGCCGTTGCGGGGATTTACGGCCTGCAAGTTCTCCAGAAGATCCGATTGAACGACAACCAGATTCGGAAGGAGTTCCTCTCGAAGAATCACACACTTAATGATATTCGATCCCAGCTTCACCTTTCGGGCGTCATCGTTCGGGACTATTTGCTGGACCCGGAGCCTGCCCGCGCGGAGACCTATCGAGCAAGTCTGGAAGAGGCACGCCGGCAAATGGAGTCGGCGCTCGAATCGGTACGCCAACATCTTGAGCCAGGTCAGACTAAATACTATGCCGAACTGTCAACAGAACTCTCCAACTACTGGGACGTCCTGGGTCCAATCTTCAAGTGGGACGCCGAGCAACGCCGGCAAAAAGGATACGCTTTCCTCCAGGATGTGGTTCTCCCCCGACGCTCCGCGGTGGCTGCGATAGCGGGTCAAATCGCAGCCTTCAACGAGCGGCAACTGGATGCCGGCAACCGCCAGGTGGACCACCTCATGCTGGAGTTCCAGCGCCGGATGGCGGTGATTCTAGTGGTGGCGTTTCTGCTGGGAACGGGGATGGCAGGCTTTTGCATTTGGAAGATTCTAAGACTGGAGCGCCGAGCGCAGGCTCAGTATCTGGAGGTCGTGGAAGCGCGAAGGCAGCTTAAGCAACTCTCCGCCCGCCTGGTCCAGGCTCAGGAGGACGAGCGGCGCGCTCTCTCTCGGGACCTGCACGACGAAGTGGGTCAGGCGCTTTCAGCAGTTTTAGTCGAGCTGCGTAATTTGTCGGCGGAGTCCGCCATACGAAGCGATAAGCAGTCAGCCGGCCACGTCGATACAGTCAGGAGCTTGGTCGAGGATTCGGTGCGCGAGGTTCGCAATATGGCGCTGCTCCTTCGCCCGTCGATGCTCGACGATCTCGGGCTTGTTCCGGCCCTGCGTTGGCAGGCGCGCGAAGTGTCCAAGCGCACTTCCATGGAGGTGAGCGTGGCGGCGGAACTTGACTCCGATGACCTCCCCGACGACTACAAAACCTGCATCTACCGTGTGGTTCAGGAAGCGCTGCACAATTGTTCAGGGCACGCAGAGGCTACTCGAGTGCAGATCCGAGTGCAACAGCAGTCGAGCCGGCTGGCGCTTTCCATCCAGGACGACGGTCGGGGCTTCGATGTCCGGCAGACCAAAGGCCTCGGACTCCTTGGAATTGAGGAGCGCGTGGCCAGGTTGGGAGGCAAGTGTGAGATTCACTCGGAGGCGGGGAGCGGTACGATCGTGGCCATAGAACTCCCGTTCAAAAATGGTAAAGGGGGCGTCGACGCTGGTGGAACGGAAAGCGATTCGAATTCTCTTGGCGGATGATCACAACATCATGCGCCGCGGCCTGCGCCTGCTCCTGGAACGGCAACCCGGATTCGAGGTGGTCGCCGAAGCTGCAGACGGCCGCGAGGCCGCGGAGCGAGCGGAAGCGACCCGCCCCGATATCGTCATACTGGATATTGCCATGCCGAACATGGGCGGCATCGAGGCTGCGCAGCGAATTCGAGCTCTGCTGCCGCAGGCGGCGATCGTTATCCTGAGCATGCACTCGGACGAGGGCTACGTCTTGCGGGCGCTCAAGGTTGGAGCCAAAGGCTATCTCCTCAAGGACTCTGCGGAAAGCGACCTCATTGACGCCATCAAAGCAGTGAGTGAAGGAAAGGCCTTCTTCAGCCCTGAAATCAGCAAGATTCTGGTTGAAGATTATGTGCGCGACATGCGGAAACGCGGAGCCGAGGACAGCTATGAACTCCTCACCTCACGGGAGCGAGAGATCCTGCACCTGTTGGCGGAAGGCAAGTCGAATAAGGATATTGCAACCCTGCTTGACCTCAGTCTCTACACCGTCGAAACCCACCGCAGGAACCTTCAGGATAAACTCAACCTGCATAGCCTTGCCGAACTGATCCTGTACGCCGTGCGCAAAGGAGTCATTTCTTAGACATCGGGTGATCGGGAGATCGGATGATCGGGTGGGCAAAGAACCAAGCCCTCCCTGATGTGCCGCATGGGTTTTTGTTCGCACGATCGTCCGATCACCCGATCGACCGATCTCTCGTTCACCCCATCACCCGATCACCGGATGTCCCGATTTCCTGATCGTCCGATGGTTTTGCCGCATTGTTCCAGTAGGACCATGCCAGCCTTACCGCACGCGCCACATCCTCTTCGCGAAACGGTTTGGATAAGACATCAAATCCGCCGGTGCGCACGACCTCATTCCATAAGTACGTGTCCACCACTGCCGAAACCAGAATGACGCAGGCGCGATGGGGCGAGGAAGCCAACCCTTCCACCGCCGATCGCCACCCGTTGCTCAGTAGATCACGGTCGCATAAGATCACCGGCGCCTTGACCTTATCCCGCAAAGTGCGGGCTTCTTCGAGTGTGCTTGCGAAAAGCAGGTCCCATCCCTTTCGGCTGCAGACGCCCGCCAGCTCACGACGGTCTCCGTCGCCGGAAATCAGCGCAACTACGGCAAGCCGCACCAGGGGTCCGGCTTCCCCAGGCAACGACCACTGCCAAGTCGAACCGACCTTCTTTCGGCGCAAGAAATCAGCGACGCGTGCGAAGGGTGAACGCATGGTTTGCCAGGCAAATCGTAAGGGGCGGCCACTTGCGGCCGGTTGAGAGACTCGATCCGTCCGAGTCACTCCGCCGCGCGACGGAAACCCGGTGGACGCCTTGCTGAAGCCTGAAGTCGCTCCATCGTACCGACTGACTGCGCCGACGCAGTTTCAGAATCGAGAATCCTCATGCGTCGACTTTCTTAGCTTAATAGGAGAAACCCCGGGAAACCTATACCGCACCGATGGTATTGCGAAAACAAAAGGCTGGTAGTTGCCTTCCGGGCGCCCGGAGTGGCGCCGGCACCGCGCGCAGAGTCCTGAAAACACAAGCACTGGAGGTTACCCGGCAGCCCTAAAGCATGCGGAGAAACCGGAAGCCTATCATCCTGAGCGAAGCGAAGGGTCTCTGCAATTGGAGTTGAGTTCAACGACGTACGGGCAACTGCGGAGATCTCTCGCTGCCTTGAAAATGCATGTGCAGGAGGCACCCTGGAGTGCGGTAGCGGTAGCTACCGCCGTTCGCTCGCATTCCAGGGCGGCAACTCCGCTGCCGCACTCCATGACGCACGGCGCCTTTTCAGCGCTCAGACCCTTCTGCCGGCGTGGCTACTTACATTGGGCGACTCGAGCTACCGGGGTTCATGTAGGAAACTAGCATTTCCATGCGATGGCGCGACTTGCTCACCTGGCTTACCTTCAAAATTCAAGCTCGGTCCAAAGCTCAGCAGTTTTAGGGAAGGCTCAGCCGGATTGACGAGCGGTTGTCATCGGAGGAATTCGAGGAAGTCCGCACACCAAAGGGAGGTCAAGTTTGCCCATGAAAAAACAGGACATTGAGGGCTGCAGGCGCATGCTTGAGGCAAAGCGAGGGGAGCTCCTCTCAGGTCGGTATAAAGCTGAAGGGATCACCGTAGAGAGGTTGCCCGATTCGATGGAGGAGCTGACGATGGAGGTGGAACGCAGCATGGCCGTGGATACGCTTAACCGGAAGGCGGCCCTGCTTGGCCAGGTAACCGACGCGCTGGGGCGTATCGCTGCGGGGAAATACGGAGTATGCATTGCGTGCGAAAACGCCATCGCATTGAAACGGCTCGCAGCTTTGCCGTGGGCGGCGCTGTGCCTGGAGTGCCAACAGATTGCAGAGAGCAGACCGTCCGCGCAGGCGATGGCGGGGGTGGGTGCGCGCATGCAATTAACAGCCTAATCAACTGAACGAATGACTGCCCATGAACAATTCAACGATGGATTTCGACCGGGCCTACCGCATGTACAGCCGTCGTGTTTATAGCAAATGCCTGCACATGGTAGGCAACGAGGCGGAGGCAGAAGACCTCACCCAAGAGGTCTTTCTGCAATTGTTTCGCAAAATGGATTCCTTCCGCGGCGAGGCCGCTTTCACCACTTGGTTGTATCGGATAGCGGTCAATGTCGTGTTGATGCGACTGCGCAGGAAGTCGCTCAACACTACCTCGCTCGAGGAGGTCATCGAGGTGCGGGAGGGGGTTATCAGTCTGGCGCAGGTCTTGGGAGCGCAAGACCGGGCGCTCACGACGGCCCTCGACCGTCTCAATCTGGAGCGTGCGGTTTCACAAATGCCGGCGGGGTACAAGCAAGTTTTCCTGATGCACTATGTGGAAGGCTATGGACATCGCGAAATTGCACGCATGCTGGGTTTATCCATTGGTACCTCCAAGTCGCAACTCTATAAGGCTCGAGTCCGTTTGCGTCAACTGCTCCGCGCCGGAGAAGCCGGACGGACGCGTACGGAGGTGGGCGGCGCACCTGGACGCGTTTTCCGCCCGAGCCTGATGTCCAGGCCTTCCGGGCGATTACGCCCTCCCCGGCCGTGTGGCTGATTCCAAGAACCAGGAGATCGATTATGGAAAGAGAAAGTATTGACAGCAGAACCCCTGACCAGTTGCTGGGTCTAATCAGAAAGAAGCTGCTGGTAGTCGACGAAAACCTGGAGGACCTGCTGTATTATTCCGCCGTTCTTCAACATCAAGGTTATGAGGTTCGTTCTATACCTTCATATGAGGATGGCGCGGCGTGGGTTGGGCGTGAGGATTTCGATCTTATACTTCTTACGCAGGGAAGTCCTCGTTTTGAGGGCCGCTCCGTTTTGTCGCGAGCCATTGAAAGAGACCGCCACGCCCCGGTGGTCGTGCTTTCGCGCTCGATTGACATTCCCTGTTACATCGAGGCGATGCAGTGCGGGGCCCTCGATTATATGGAGAAGCCTTGGCTCCCCTCAGAAATCGGCCTGCTGGTCAGAAAGTATCTTCGGTCAGGCACGGCATCAGCTTAGAGTGCATCGATGCGTGACATGACCCATTTAGGCTGATTCGCTGATGGAGGGAATGAGCATGGGCCCTGTGACACGGCGCTTGAACACGCTTTGGCTTCGGCAGACTCACCCGCCATTCGCCTCTCCTGCAATTCCGGATCAATCTTCGGCAAAGATGCTCGTAAAGCTGAAGGAGCCGCTGAAAATCGGTCCAAGGACCTTGCCGCCTGGCACATATGTATTCCGGCAGTCTGACGCAGAGGGAGACTGTGACAGCGCGCAGATCCTCAACCGGGATCAAACACGCTGTTAGCAACTTTCAGCAGGACTTTGGACAATTGAGCGAGCCCGTGCTCGAAACCCCATGTGAAACACTGCCCTGCACGAAGTCATATTGCGGAACCAACCCTGTCCGAGTCTCATCAAATCCCTCATAGCCGTGATGTAGTGCAAAGGGAGGAATTCCGGATTCTATGCAGATGACGGATCTGTTTTTGGCACAGCTCGAGGCAGAAACCAAACGAACACGACGCGCGCTGGAGCGAGTTCCGGAGGGGCGCGAGGATTGGAAGCCGCACGAGAAGTCCATGACTCTCGGCCGCTTGGCCATGCTTGTCGCCCAAATGCCCTCCTGGCTGGGCATGATCATTCATCGGGACGACCTGGACCTGAACCCGGCAAACGGTTCGAGCGCGGTTCAGCGCCCGTTGCGGACTGTCGCGGAGTTGGTTCAGGCTCTCGACCAGGGTGCGGCTGATGCGCGCCAAGCGCTGACCAGCACGAGCGATGAACATCTGATGAAGCCCTGGAGACTGCTGGTCCGCGGCAGCGTGGTGAGCGAGGAACTGCGACACGTCGTGATTCGCGACACTTTTGCGCACCTGGCCCATCACCGGGGGCAGTTGACCGTCTATCTGCGCCTCAACAACGTGCCTGTGCCGGCCATTTACGGTCCTTCGGCCGACGACGCAAGGTTCGGCTGACATTCTGTGGACTGATTTAAGCATCCTTAAAGAACGGAGTGAGGGAGGTTCGAATGACACGAAATGCAGCTTTGTCAGTGTGTGTCACTCTAGCTCTTTCGTTCCTTGGCTGCCCCATATATTGCGATGCCGCGAGGGCGCAAGCATCGGCTACCAAATCGCGTCACGCTGTGGTGGGAGAACTCGAGAAGGTCGACGCGGAAGCCAAGAAAATCACCGTTCGCACCGCGGACGGAACCGAGCATGTATTCTCATATAGCGGGCGGACCCTCGTACACGGCGTCGCGGCTACGGCGAAAGGATCTGAGCTTGTTGGAAAGGAAGGCAGCCAGGTCGTGGTCCGCTCTACGGGCGAGGCGGGGCGCGAAACGGCGGAGCACGTCGACGTGTTCGGTCACGACGCCTTGAAGACCAGCGAAGGAACGATAACCCACGTCGATAATGTTGGCCACAAGGTTACCGTAAAAGCTGCCGACGGAGCGGAGGAGACCTACGATATCGGGCGAGACTCCGCCCTGGATTCTGAGCGCGGCCTGGTGGACGCCGCACGCTTCACTGGCAAAGAAGGCGACCATGTGGTTGTATACCACACCGAGGAGGGGGGAAAGAAGGTCGCTCACCTCTTCAAGCACCTCTAGCCCGCAGCCAGGAGCGAAGCATGGGCAAACCTCTCACGCCGGATCTTCCTACCGCAAGCGAAACTTCCGACATACTTAACGAGGTGGCTCTCAACCTGCGTTGGTCCTGGAATCATGCCGCCGATGAGCTCTGGGAGCGGCTCAATCCGGAGTTGTGGGAACTGACCCATAACCCCTGGCTCGTCTTGCAGACCGTCTCGCAGGAGAAGCTGCTCAGCGTAACCAACGATCCCGGCTTTCAAAGGCTGGCACAGGAGATCGTGCAAAAGAACCGCACGATGGTAAAGCCGGCTGGCTGGTTCCAGAAAGCGCATCCCGACTCCAAACTCGAGAGAATCGCATACTTCAGCATGGAGTTTATGTTGAGTGAAGCGCTTCCGATTTATTCCGGCGGCCTCGGCAATGTGGCAGGCGATCAGCTCAAAGCGGCAAGCAATCTGGGCGTTCCCGTGATCGGGATCGGCTTGCTTTATCAGCAGGGGTATTTCCGGCAAGAGATTGATGCCGATGGTAACCAGCAAGCGCTTTACCCTTTCAACGATCCAGGGCAGTTGCCCATAGCGCCGGTGCGCGACCCGAATGGCGAATGGGTGCGCTTCCCGCTTGCCTTTCCGGGCTTCCAGCTTTGGCTCCGCGCCTGGGAGGTAAAAGTGGGCGGAGTCATGCTCTATTTGTTGGACACCAACGACCCGGCCAATATTCCCTCGCACCGCGGCATCGCCAGCGAACTATATGGAGGCGGCCAGCAGCTGCGGCTGAAGCAGGAAATAGTTCTCGGGATTGGGGGATGGCGGCTTCTCCGCGTCCTGGGCCTCGAGCCGCAGGTCTGCCATCTGAACGAAGGGCACGCCGCCTTTGCCGTGCTCGAGCGGGCCTGGTCCTATATGCAAGCCACCCATCAGCCGTTCGATGTTGCGCTGGCGGTGACGCGCGCGGGAAACCTCTTCACTACTCATACGCCGGTGGACGCCGGTTTCGACCGCTTTGCTTCCGACTTGATGGAGAAATATCTGAAGAAGTACTCGGAAGAACGGCTTTTGATTTCGCTTCAAGATATGCTTGCCCTGGGGCGGCGGAACCGGAATGACTCGAGCGAGCCGTTCAACATGGCGTATCTGGCGATGCGGGGCAGCGGCGCGGTGAATGGGGTGAGCCGCCTGCATGGGGAAGTAAGCCGCCGGATTTTTCAAGTTTTATTCCCTCGCTGGCCGGAGCCCGAGGTGCCCGTCAGCCACATCACGAACGGCGTGCACACGCCTACCTGGGATTCCGCGGAGGCCGACCTTCTTTGGCACACCGCCTGTGGAAAAGAACGATGGCTGGGGAGCGCGACGGACTTCGAAAGTGATTTCGCTCAAGTCAGCGACGCCCAGCTTTGGCAGTTGCGTGCCGATGCGCGGCGGTCTCTTGTTGCTTACGTCCGCAAGTGGCTGCACAGGCAGTTGATCAGCGAGGGCGGAGCTTCCGATCAGGCCATGGGGGCCGAGCAGATTCTCGATCCTAATAACCTGACCATCGGCTTTGCCCGGCGCTTCGCCACCTACAAGCGTCCCAACCTGCTGCTTCACAACCCCGAGCGGCTGGTCCGAATTCTGACCAATTCATCCCGGCCTGTGCAACTCATCCTCGCCGGGAAGGCCCACCCGCAGGATTTAGCAGGACAGGCGATGGTGCAACAGTGGGTACGCTTTGTGCGCCGCCCTGAAGTTCGTCCGCACGCAGTGTTTCTCAGCGATTACGATATGCTTATGGCCGAGCGCCTGGTGCAAGGGATGGATGTGTGGATCAGCACGCCTCGGCGCCCCTGGGAAGCGAGCGGCACCAGCGGGATGAAGGTGCTGGTCAATGGCGGGTTGAATCTTTCCGAACTCGACGGCTGGTGGGCGGAAGCGTATTCACCTGAAGTGGGATGGGCCTTGGGCGATGGCAAAGAGCACGACGACGATCCCGCCTGGGATGAGGCCGAGACCGAAAGCCTTTACGATTTGCTAGAGCGTGAGGTCATCCCGGCGTTCTACTCGCGCGACGACAAAGGAATCCCTAGCGGCTGGGTGGCGCGGATGCGAAAGAGTATGGCCCGCCTTACGCCGCGTTTCTCGGCGAATCGCGTGGTGCGCGAGTATACCGAAAAGCACTACGTGGCGGCTGCAGCGGCCTACGGAAAGCGCTCCGCCAACGGTGGCCAGTTGGGAGTTGAACTGCTCCAGTGGCAGAAAGAATTGGCACGCCACTGGCCAAGAATTCGATTCGGTTCTCTCACGAGCGAAACGCGCGGCGGCTATTACACGTTCCAGGCGCAAGTCTATCTTGACGACCTCGACCCGGAAGCGGTGAAAGTGGAACTCTACGCCGATGCGCAGGATGGCAGCGACCCGGTGAGGCAGCCCATGCAGCGCGGCGCGCAATTGGTGGGCTCGGCCAACGCTTTCCTTTACGCCGCCGATGTCCCGGCGACGCGCCCTGCGAGCGACTACACGCCGCGCGTGGTCCCTGACAAGAATGGGGCCTCCGTGCCGCTGGAGGCCCCATTCATCTGCTGGCGTGACGCCCTATAGGGATTGTCGATCTTCGATTGAAGATTGCCGATTGAAACCACATCACCACAGGTCTTTTTCAATCTGCCATCGACAATCGTCAATTAACGATTGCCGTTTGAAGGGACATCGCCACACGTCCTTTTCAATCGGCAATCGACACTCATCAATCGTCAATCATTCATCGTCTATCACCTTGCCGGTTTCCCCAAGGTGGGAGCCGAGCCTGGCAACGTATAGCGCAGGTCGATGAACACCATGTTCATAGTCGCATTTGCAGGCTGGCCGGTGGCAACGTACCAGGGATCGCGCGTGAGGTATGAGTACTGGCCGATGAGGTTCAGTGCGCCGTACTTGGGATGCTTCCAGACGGCCTGGTTGAAGCCAAAAGTGGCCTCCTGGATGGTACGGTTCTGGCTGCTCGATGATCCCTTGTAGCCGTAGCCAACGAGTTTGCCGGTGGTGTCGATCACGGGGTCGCGGCTGATCATAAGGCCGCCGTAATAGGCGAAGATCAACGTATTCTTATGGGTAAACTCGAAACCCGAAACCGTGGAGCTGCTGTGGAGCGGGGAAATGCTTCCGTCGGTGTTAGCGACCAAATCCGGGGCTTGGCCGAAGATGTAACGGCCGCCGCCATCACTCCAGAAGTTGTTGGTCATCAAGCGAAATCCCTTGAATATTTCCACATGCAGATTGGCAAAGCCGCCCCCGCCCTCGGTCGAGAAAGTGGCAGAAGGAACGGCTGTGACGGCCGGGGTGGTCGAGGTGGCAGCAGCGGCAGCGACGCCGGGATAATAAACTTTAAAGTTCCGCTCCACACCCCCGATTTCGAAGTGAACCCGTTTGCTGGGATCTAATGCCAGTTTCGCAATGACATCGGGAGCAAGGTTGGGAGTGGCTATCCCACCGGAGCTTGCGCCAAAATCCAATTCGCCCGCATAGGGTGTAGCGAGACCCGTGGGAAGGACGATGGAGGAACCTCCCGACGAGCCTCCCGCATATTGGTCAGGGCTGTCGATCGCGATAGCGAAGGCGGCTTTGCCCGAAGGGTGATGATAAGCGACGCGTAGCTCTGGAATTCGACCCCAGAACAAGCCGAGTTGGTAGTTCACATCCATATCTTGCGTGTAGAAGACGTCGGAAGGGAGGGGCGAGATGCCTACGCGGCCTGGAGTGAGCAAGCTCCAGGTTTGGCCACCCAGAACTTCCCAGCCGCCCTTCATAACATCGACCCAGTACAGCCGCGCGCGGAGAAGTTGGCTATTGCTCGTCACCGCAATGTTGGTGCTGGCCGGCGTCCCCAGAAAGTCGGCTTCCATGTATCCGATGACGTGAGCGCCCTCTACGTCCGCATCAGTCCGGAAGCCGATTCGGGAGTTCTGTATGCTGAGGCGGAACTCGCTCAGATTGGTCTGATAGGGGAGTACGCCGCCCGAGTTCGTGGCGTAGGGAATGCTCCCGAAGCTAGTGCCGATGTTACCGCCAGCGACATGGCTGTGAACTACCCCCGTGAAATCCATAAACCCCACAGGGGTCAAAGTAGCGTTGCCGATGTGGAACGTGAGCGGTGACTCTTGATCGCCTTCCTTCGCTGCCTCCTGCCCTGCGGAGTGGATCGCCGCGGACGGGGTCAGCGTGGGGCCGACTATGCCTTCGCTGCTGTCCGCGGAGGCATTATCCTTGGCTTTCGGAACCATGGCACTGGTCGAGGCCACCTCGCCAAGGTTCGGCGTGGAGACCACCCCAGTCTGCGCTGGCGCCGGCGCCGACGCCGTTGGTGCCGGTGCTGCCGCGGCTGGCGCCACCTTGGCTGTGGCCGCCGCCGGTGGTTGATCCAGCTTCTGCTTCATCTGGTTCACCATTGAACGCAGCTGTTCGATTTCTTTTTGTTGTTCTGCAACCTGCTGCTTCAGCGTCGAAACATCGTCTTTCTTGCCGGAATCTTTAGACGAGTTGTCCGACGCGGTTTGCGAAAATACCGGCGCAGCCAGCGCAATCATCGTCACTGCGACCGCAAGGCACCTGCAGAAAGTTACTCTGGTGTGCATTCTTCACCCCTCCGATTCGAGTGTATTTGTTTCATTGGGATTATCAGTACTCAACCTAAATTAAACGAGCTAATCATGGCGGGAGCGTATTCATGGTGCGTTACGGTATTGTTACATTTCCGTGAAAGACAAAAAGTTGTTGCACAATGAGAGACTTGTCATGCCTATAACCGCTTAAGTCTCTCGATTGGGGTGGATGACACCGCCCTTTGAGCAAGGTGGTGTCCGTGCTCGGATTCAAAGCTCCCCTGCCTGAGGAGGCGCCGATCAAACTGGTGCGGCGCGGCGTTCTGGTGTGCCGGCGGGAGGACCTCGGCTGCGATGCCACGCGGTTTCCCAGGGAATTGGTTCATTCTGTAGGTTGAGTCACGCAGTGGGTAGTGGAGACCTCGTGCCTTTCGAAGCCTGCGGCTCTTCGCGGAGCCGTTGTTACTTGACTTGCTCGCCCTTGGGGCGTTGGCCGGGCAGTAGGAAGGTTTTGATGAATTCGCCTTTACCACAGACCGTCATACCTGAGAATCGTTTGAACCATTCGCCCTCAGGGACTTCCGGCTCAGCGTCGAGCCACCCGGCAAGCAGCTCGAGCTGAGAAGCAGGAATCTTGCGCTGCTCGATGCGGTCGAGCAAATGGCGGAAGAGTGCGGGCGGGAGATGGTGACGCCGAATTCGCGGCATGGCACAGCTTTCAAACACCACGCTTTCGACTGTCATCCTGAGGAGCCGACGGCGGTCCTGAGTGAAACGAAGGAAAGATCACCGCAGTTCGTCGAAGCCACAACTGCGGAGATTCTTCGCTTCGCTCAGAATGACAAGGTGCATGGCTATCTCCGCAGCCTGCTAAATCCCATAGAAGCCGCGCGTGATGCGTCGGCGCAGGCGCGCCGCTTCCTTCGGGTCTTTAGCGGCAGCCAGCTTTTTAGCCAGCAAGCCAAGTTCTTCGGGACTCAGGCGATGGCCTTTTGACTCGAGGGCGGCGAGTTCGGGCGTCTCGAGTTCTGTCTCCTCGCCCGTAGGCTCGCGGGCCACGATCCGGGCTCCGGTCACCGCTTGGCGCACGAACCAGTGGTAGACCGCCAGCGCGTTTTTGATAACCTCGGTGCGCTTCGTGCGCGTAAGCTCCGCCACCTGGTCGACAAGCTCCGATTCGCCCTGGCTCAGTACGGGTTGGATTCTGGAACTACTCATTTATCCTCTTTTTCAACTCAATTATGCAGCGGAAATGAGCGGACGTCAACTCCGTCTACGCTTCCCACTACGAGCCGGTGGAGCGTAGCGCAGACTTCGCGATTTTCGAAGCCTGCGGCTTTTTTGCTGATTGAGGGGGGGGAAGTTCGTGCTGCCTGCTCACGGCGTTTTGACGCGGCGAGCGATCTCCGAATTTACCCGCTGGAAGTGTTTCACGTTCCAGGTGTAGATGGTCTCGGCGTGAGCCTTTACAGCGCATTGCGCGAGGAGCGCGTCGTAGACCGCACCTCCGACAATTCCCGCTGCGGCGGCCTCCTGCACGGCCGTGGAATATTCCTCCGCGTCGAGGGTGACCAAGGTGAGTCGCTCCCGGATGTTTTCGAGAAAAAGCAGAGCCTGATCTCCGCTGAGGCGGTGCCGACCAGGCAAGCGGGTTAGGGTAGCGTAAACCTCGGCCAAACTGTGTGCGGCGCAACAAGACGACGGTCGATCGGCCTTAAGAAACGCGCTCAGGCTGGCCTCGTGGTGCTCGTGGTCCTCAAGGAAGGTGGGGATGAGGACAGAAGTATCAAAGAACCATCTCATTTCCCCAGGGTCTCCTCGTCGCGCTCCTGCCTCACTTGGCGCAGTGTTTCCTGGACAACAGCGCCCGTAAGGCGTTCTCCGGCGCGGTAGACCCAAATCCCGTGCTTCTTACGCAGTCCCGCCGTGCCTCGCACCGGGCTCAACGTGATCTGCTCGCCCGCAGTTTCAGCCTCGAGAATATCCCCGGGCGCGAGCTGCAACTCCTGCCGCAGCGGTTTCGGGAGAACAATCCGGCCCGCCTTGTCGAGAGTGACTCTGACTGTCATGCTGGTATCATACCATGGCATTTGCCATTTGCAGATGGTATTTCAGGGTTTGGTGCTGTCCCAATTTGGCCGTGGCGCTGCTGCCCTGGCGGATCCAGAGCCGGCTGGCAGCCGGCGTTACAGCCCGAATTAGGACACTGGCCAGGATTCGTGATGGAGTAGAATGTTTATTTGAAACTAGCCAGCTTTCGCGGAGTCAGCGATTCTTGTCCTCGTAGGTTCCTGCAATGAAATGGTGATCGATCGCCACACTCTAGCGCCACGGCGAGAGCCGTGCTCCCGGTTGGTCCTGTTGTTAGCAGCAGGGGTGTTGTTCGTGTTTACGTCCGGATTCTTGCGGGCGTGTGACGGGCCATCAGAATCCCTGGCGGCCGGAGCAGATATTCTTCCGGCGCAGAGCTTTTCCCCAGGCCAGGGTTGTCCTGCAGACGTTGATTTCGGACTATCGCCTGGTCTCAGCTTGCCTGAGGCCATGGACGCTGCAGATAGGGTTGACGCGCAGGCGCGAAGTGCAGATCAAACCTCGCGCCCGAGCGGTTCGGCATCGCCGCCCGCTGCAGACCAGAAGTCGGGGGCGGAGGTAAACCCTATCACCGGTATGGCTGTCGCCCCACAAGCCAACTACACACCGCTAACCCCGAATGAGCGCTGGAAGCTTTACATTAAGATGACGTTTGTCTCCGCAGGCCCCTACTTCAGCCCGCTCGTGAACGCCTTGGCGCTCGACCAGGCCAACGGCACCCCTCGACAATGGGGCGGCGGTTTTCCGGGCTTCGGTCGGCGCTTGGCTTCCCGGGCGGGTAATGCCGTTCTTCAGGGCACTTTTCAGGCGCCGCTGGCGGCCATCCTGCACGAGGATGTCCGCTACATTCCGACCAGCCAGCGCAGCATCCCGCGCCGCGCCCTGCACGCAGTCGTCTACAGTTTCCTTACCTATAACGACAAGGGTCACCCCACTTTGAATGTTGCCAATCTTACCGCCTTTTATGCGTCGACGGCCGTCACCACCACCTGGATTCCCGGTATTGGAAACGCGGCGAGATACACTTTCGTCAATGCCTCACAACAGATCGCACTTAGCTTTCCACTTAACGTGGTCCAGGAGTTCTGGCCGGAGATTCAGAGCCATCTCTTCCGGCGGCATTAGCCGGCAGTCTGCCTTCCAAAATGGTGTAATATAGTGATTCCGAACCATCTCTTGGGTGCACAGCCTGAGGGGAACCGGTTTGCCGGTGTTTTCATCAATTAAGTTGCGGTCCGCTGCGAATCCGTACATCTGGGAGATTGTCGGGCTAATGATTAATCGAAAATCCTGGCTAAGCGGCTTGGGAGTGGCTCTCTTAGTCGTCCTGACGCTCGGGCCATCCCACAAGTTCCTGGCCTACCAAACGGGAGGGCCCCTGTCTTCGGATTCCTTCGAGACACCGGCCACACTCGGGAACGATGCGGGAGGGAACCAAAGCCAAGCGACTCCGGCCCAAGCTCCAACTCCTTCGCAAACCCAACCTGCTGCTCCCCAAAGTCCAGCCAAACCCGCGGACGATCCGGCAGCCGTCCCGATCCAACCGGCTACGACCCCCAAACACAAGGAGGATGACCGCATCTTCTTTGCCCTGCCCAACTACTTGACTGTCGAGCACTCTGCCGCACTGCCGCCGCTTACAACCGGAGAAAAGTTCAAGACGGTGGCGGAGGGGTGCTTTGACCCGGTGGAGGTCGTGTTCATCGGAATCGAGGCGGGAATTGGCCAGGCCGACAACACGAACCCCACCTATAAACAGGGGTTTGTCGGCTACTCCAAACGCTTCGGGACGGCTTATGCTGACGCCATCGTCGGTAACTTCGGAACGGGCGCTATATTCCCAGCGCTGCTGCGGCAGGACCCGCGTTACTACCAGTTAGGAAAAGGGAACTTCCTTCACCGTTTCGTGTACGCTGCGGGACGAGTTCTCGTCACACGCTCGGACACGTCGGGGAAAGTTGAGTTCAACTTCTCCGAGTTACTCGGTAATAGCATGGCCGCAGGGGCGGCCAACGCGTACCACCCAGGCCCTCATACCCTCGCCAGCAACTCCGGCGTGTTGGGCACACAAGTTCTGTTGGATTCCCTCGGCTACGAGTTGAAGGAGTTTTGGCCGGACATTCACCACCTTCTGCTCCGCGTCCACCACTGACAATGACTCGCCGGGACAGGTGCGGGCCCCGGTTTCGGGGGGCGGCGGCTCACTGTGCTCCCCAGGAGGATCTTGTGCCCGCCAGACAAGCGGGGTCGCTTGGACTCGTGGGGCGGACTTTGTCACGGCAGCAGGTGGCAGGAACTTGCCTTGATCAGCGCATAGACTTTGACACCTGGCTTGAGGTCGAGGGCTTCAACCGCTTGGGCGGTTACACGGACTTTCAGATCCACACCGCAGGACATCAGCAGATCTACGGCGGGACCTTCCCGCAGAGCGTGCTTGATCGTGCCCTCGAAGAGGTTTCGCGCGCTCGTCTGTCCGACTCGCTCTCGCGAGATAATGATGTCATCCGATCGAATCCCGACCGTCACCGGAGAGTTCTTCGGCAGCGCGTTATACGGCATTACGAGCTCGCAGCCGGCGAGGTCGATCACCGTGGTTCCTTCGCTTTCGTGATGATCTTGAACCCTGCCCGCTAAAATGTTTTCACTCCCAACAGCTTGCGAGGCGGCCGAGTTTCGAGGTGCGTTGAAAACATCCGCGGGCTTCCCCTCTTGCACGATGCGACCCGAACTCAAGATCAGAGCGGAGTCGCCTGCCCGAACCGCGTCAGCCGGACTATGGGTGACGTAGAGGAAGGGAATCTTCGATTTCCTTTGCAATTCAACGATCTCCCCCAGTAACCGCAGGCGGGTCGGCACATCAAGCGCCGACAATGGCTCATCGAGCAACAGAATGGCGGGATCGGCCCCAAGGGCTCGCGCCAGTGCGACCCGCTGTTGCTCGCCTCCCGAAAGCTGATGAGGGTGGCGGTCGCACACCTGGACAATTCCCACCATGTCCAGCAGCTGAATTGCCCGGTCACGCCGCCCCTTATGGGTGGCCGAACGGATGGCGTAGGCGACGTTCTCGACGGCGGTCAGATGTGGAAAGAGCAGATAATCCTGGAAGACGAACCCAATTCGCCGGTGTTGGATCGGTAAGTTGATCCCCGTCTGCGAATCAAAATAGACGCGCTCTCCCAGTTCGATCCTTCCTTCGTCGGGCGTCACGATGCCGGCGATCGACCGCAAGATGGTCGTCTTACCTGATCCCGACGGACCAAAGAGAACCGTGATTCCTTGTCGTACAACGAAACTGGCATCCAGCGTTAGCGTAACCCGTCCGTTGGTTCTGAACTCCTTTTTGATCTTGGCGTCCAGTATTAGATCAGGCACGCTTCGGCCCTCGCGTCAGGACGTTGGTGATATCCACAAAGCCCTTCGCCGCGTTCGCACTGCCGCTGTCTCGGGTAACCGCCAACGGATACAGAATCGGATCGTAGTCTCCGTCAGGGGCCCGCGCGGCGGCCGAGACCCGGCCTTGAGCCACCTGTAGGTCCGTCGCATACACAATCCCGGCGTCAACTTCCTCCCTGGCCACATAGTCTAACACCTGCCGTGCGTTTTCGGCCAGGTTGGTACCCCGGTGCTATTTTCATTCGCGAAATCGGAGGGAAAATCACATCCTTCGCCTAAACACGGCGGAGAAGAAGACGTGGTACGTTTTGGACTGTGCCAAGAAAGTTGCCGCTTCGAAAACCAAACCGAAACGCGGTAGCTGACGCTGCCAGACTGCCAACCAAATTCGCCGCAATCATTATTCATGGCCACGGATAACCAGTTCAGTTCGCTTTTAGAAATCATCCCGTTGCAGTTGGTGCAGCGGCCCAAAAGCACCACTCCATCCGGTTTATCCCGGCCAGGGTTCTCCCGGGCTCGCCGTTATTCATCAATGAGTTACGGTGGCTTTTGGAATGGTGCCTCGTTTGCTATTACAAGAAACGAGGCCCGGACCCCACCGGTCCGGAGCAAACAAAAAACCAGGTAGTCTTGGTCTTGAGCCAAGAGAGAGGACAAAACAATGAAGATTGAACGAATTCTTGTAAGCAGCATGGTGTTGGCTGCACTGTGTGTGCCGGTGGTACGGGCTCAGTCCGACACGAACGGCACGACCCCGCCTCCGACAATTCAACAACGCAAAAAGAACCAGCAGGATCGCATCGCGAACGGAGTGCAGAGCGGACAGCTTACCGCTGGCGAAACGAAGAACCTCGAGAACAAAGAAGGAAATTTGAATAAAGAAGAGCGCAATATGCGCTCGGGTGACGATGGCCACTTGACCGCTGCCGATCGTGCCAAGCTGAACCGCCAGCAGAACGGCTTGTCCAACAAGATTTACCAGGACAAGCACAACGCCAGCACCGCGCATTACGGCAACGGGGAGATCGGCCAACGCCGGGAAAATCAGCAGGATCGCATCGCGAATGGAATTCGGAGCGGTCAGTTGACCCCCAAGGAAGCTTCAAGTGTGGAGAATAAAGAACAGGGCGTGAATCGCGAGGTCAAGGGGATGCGGCAAGCCAACGGTGGGAAGCTGACGAATGCTGACCGCAAGGCTGTTAATCAACAACAAAACAAGCTCTCCAACCAGATCTACGACAAGAAGCACAACGCCAAGAAGGGCTACTAAGGACGTGCGTAGGGGCGGGGATCGGCATCCGCAGTAGGGGCGGCCCTTGTGGCCGCCCTTGCTTAACCACCCCGCGACTCCGGACACGCCAACGGCATGTCACCCGCAAACTTCAAATCCTGTCATCCTGAGCGAAGCGAAGGATCTCTGCAGCGTAGCGTACGTCGTGGGATCAACGGCAACTGCGGCGATCCTTCGCTGCCATGAAAAGGACTCCCCTCCTCAGCGGGAGGAGGGGCAGGGGGTGGTGGGTGGTGTCGCCGGCGAATGGCAACCACCCCTAGCCCCTCCTTACCAAGGAGGGGAATCGTTTTCATCGCGGGTGGTGAGCCAAAGGATCATGAAGTGTTCGCTCAGGATGAGAATGTTTGTTGCTTCGCAGCGTTTCTTCCCTATAGAAGTGTCGTTGCGGCGCTCGCTGAGTTTCGTGATGTCACCCTCGGTCAGAGGCCGCCCCTACAAGCTTACTATCCATCCAATTAAGAATCAGCTTCCGCATCTCCGGCAATTCAACGTGCGCGCAGTCGAAAAGCTCAATGCGGCAGTCGCTGGAATTTCCGTGTGCTCGATATAACGGCAGCAAGCGATCCCGCACCTTCTCGACGCCGGCGGGCGGCGTCAACCCGTCCAGACGGCCGTTCACGCTGAGTCGAGGACGGGGAACGATCAGCTCATTGATTTCGGCGGTCTCGAAGTGTTTCAGCAGCGATGGCACGAAGTAATAAACGCCATGGCCTTTGAGATTCTGGGTCTTAATCAATTCCTCAAAGTCGGTCAGGCAGCAAATATCCACGCACAGGCGAACGCGCGGCTCGAGGGCGGCCAGCCACCAAGCCTTCGTCGAGCCCATCGACATTCCCAGCGCACCTAATCTGCGGGGGTCAACTTCCGGCCGGCTTGCCAGGTAATCGAACGCCCGGAATTCGTCGAACATCATCATGCCCCAGAGCACTTGGCCTCTCCAGAGCATCAGTTTGAAAGCATCTTCTTCGCCTGTGCGGCCCTCGGCTTCGCGTTTGCGTTCGCCGAAGCACCAGCTATCGATGGCCAGCGCCACGATGCCTTTTTCCGCGCACACGGGCGCGTAGGCGGGCTGGGCGTCCACGCCGCGGATTAGCTGTTCCTTTCCGAGGTCGTACATTCCGCCGTGCCAGTGGATGTAGAGCAGCCCGGGCGCAGGCTGCTGGCGCTTGTCTGGAATTAGCAGGAGCGCCGGGACGGGCTCAACGCCATTCAAATTCAAAACCAGGCGCTCGAGCGTGTACCCGTCATGCCGCTCGCTCTTCACCAAGGAAGCTGGGCCGGGCTTATGGCCCCAAGGCAAATCCCCCAGCAGGCTCCAGAGTTCTTTGCGGCGCCGCGACTGGAATGCCGCGAAAGCCTCGCCTTGATGGGGCGCGGCGGACGGACTTCCTTGCCCGCCCGCCGAGGCATCTGTCCCTACCGCCAACATGGCCGCGGATTGTTTAAGAAAATCACGCCGGTGAGCGAGTGACATGGAATCTCCTCCAGAAGTGAAATCACAGCGTTATCTTCTTATAACGTCCGGGAAGGAGTGTCAAGCGATTGGGTCTGACCTTGTGGCCTCGCGACACGATGTTGCAGCAATCCGTTTTTGTTGATATGTTAAACATGTTTAACGGAGGTGCACCGCTATGCTGGGTATTCGGTTGGAACCGGCGCTCGAAAGAAGGTTGGAAAGGCTGGCCAGGAAGACAGGACGAAGCAAGAGTTACTATGCTCGCGAAGCCATTCGCCAGTATCTCGAAGACCGAGAGGACTACCTTCTAGGGATGGCAGTTCTCGAGCGCAATGAACCGACCATCAGCCTCGAAGAGTTGGAGCGCAGACTTGACCTGGCGCATTGAGCTCACCCGCACCGCGGAACTGCAGATCGTCAAGCTCGACCACACCTCCCAAGCCCGAATTGTCAGCTATCTAAGGCAACGAATCCTCTCGGCGGCAAACCCCCGTCAGTTCGGAAAGGCTCTACAGGGCGACAAGCAAGGTCTTTGGCGCTACCGGGTGGGTGACTTCCGCATCATTTGCGAAATCCAAGACGTCAACTCATGTGTGCTGGTACTGGCGGTGGCGCATCGCCGCAAAGTCTACCGTTGAACTGACTGGGGAGCAATTAGGCTCTTTGGAAAGTCCCGTCATTTCCGCGAAAGCGGAAATCCATCTAAGATTGGTCCCCGCTCTCCCGGGGACGACGAGGGTTGTAACTGTCATCTTACGGCTAGTGTTGTGTGCTGTAGCGCTGACCTTTAGGTCAGCACCTGCCGGCCTCAAGGCCGGCGCTACACTGATCTGAGAGGCGCCTGCTGAGAACTGAAGGCTGATAGCTGCCGGCTTCTGGGCAACGTCACAGTGAAGGTTGTTCCCTTTTGTTCGGATGATGTGAAGCTGAGCGAGCCGCCCAGATAGCGCTCCGTGATGAGCTTGGCGCTGTAGGTTCCGATTCCTCGCCCTACGGGCGATTTGGTGGAGAAAGATCGCCGGAAGACTTGCATCCGAACGGACTCGGGCATGGCGGCGCGGTTGTGCACACGGAAGACGGCGGAGGTGTCCCGGCATTCGAAGCTGAGTTGTACTTGCTCGCCTTCCAGCGAGGCCTCGAGGGCATTCTTCACCAGGTTGCCCAACACTCGCTGGAGAAGCAGTTTATCGCTCGCCAGTTCGCACGGCCCGTTTATTTCCTTGGCAACGACTTCCCGGCCTCTACTGACAGGATGATGGGCGTAAAGCTCGCAGACGGTTCGAAGCATTTGCCCGGCATCCAGAGAGGTCACGTGCACCGCCAGATCTCCGCGCTCGGCAGCGGCCAGGTCCTTTCCGGCTTCAACCTCTTCGATCAAGTACTGGACCAGTTGAAAGGCCAGATGGCTGGTCTCCTGGCGATACTGATCGGACAATGCGGGCAAGACTTCGAGCAGATTACGGACCCCAGCCGCGGTGTTCAGCACATCATGGAAAAACATCCGCTCCAGAACGGCGCGGCGTTTCTCATCGCCGATATCATCAAATGCAAAAGCGGTAAATCTCCCATCGAGATCAAGGCTGGAAGCAGTAACGCGCAAATCGAGGGCGCGCTCGCCCTCGTCCGTTTGCATGGTAATCGTACACTCTTGAATATCCTGGCCGCCTCGTAGCTGAGTGTTCAGAATGGCCTGAAACGCGCCGCAAGCCTCGCAGAAGTGCGCCGTCCCGCACCCGCAGTCACCCTCTCGCCAGTGAATGCAGTTGAACGCCTCGCCCGGGCGCAGGCCCAGGAGTTTGTTCTCGTCCCTTTCGAGCAATTGGCACAGCCTGGGGTTGGAGGCCACAATCTGACGGCCCTCGTTAAGGATGACGGCGGGCGTCGGAAAGGCGTTCAGCAGTTCTTGCAAATGAGGAATTGCCGAAAGGTGTTCGTGTTCGGCGCTGATCCGCTCGATAGTACCCCGTCTCACGGGATCTGAAGCGGCTAACGGTGGGTGGGCCATGATCGCATTCCTCGTCTGTCAGTCAGGCCTGCTGGGACGGTTTCCAGCGCAAGACTGGCTTGCGAGCCGCAGCGGCTTCGTCCAACCGCGTGACACGGGTGGTGTAAGGCGCTTTAAGCACCAGATCCGGATTTTCTTCAACTTCCTCTGCAATGGACGCCAGCGCATGGATGAAGGCGTCCAATTCCTCCTTGCTGGCGCTCTCTGTGGGTTCGATCATCAGCGCGCCGGGCACAATCAACGGAAAAGCAGCGGTGTAAGGATGGAAGCCATAATCGATAAGCCGTTTGGCGATGTCGCCGGTGCGGACGCCGCGTGCCGCCTGGCGGCGGTCCGAGAAGACACATTCGTGCATCGGAGGACAGCAAGAGGCAAGCTCGTAGAGGCCCGTCAACGAGCTATTCAAGTAGTTGGCGTTGAGCACGGCGTCGCGCGTGGTTTGGCGCAGGCCTTCGAAGCCGTTGGCCTGGATGTAGGCCAGCGCGCGCACCGCCATACCAAAGTTGCCGTAAAATGCCCGCACCCGCCCGATGCTCCGCGGCCGGTCGTAGTTCAGGCTGAACACGCCATCCGGTCCCTGCTCGATGATGGGCAGAGGCAGGTAAGGCTCCAAGACTTTCTTCACCGCCACCGGTCCCGAACCTGGGCCGCCTCCTCCATGAGGCGTGCTGAAGGTTTTGTGCAGATTCAAATGCATGACGTCCACGCCGAAGTCCGCCGCGCGTGCGACCCCGACCAGCGCGTTCATGTTGGCGCCATCCATGTACATGAAGCCGCCTCGCGCATGCACGAGGTCGGAGATCTTCCCGATATTCGACTCGAAAATGCCCAGCGTGTTGGGATTGGTGAGCATCAAGGCCGCCGCGTCATCCGTCATGAGGCGATCGAGGTCGGCGAGATCAATGCAGCCGCACGCGTCAGATTTGATATTCCGGACTTCGTACCCCGCGATGGTCGCGCTAGCAGGATTGGTACCGTGGGCGGAATCGGGAATGAGGATGTGACGGCGCGGGTTGCCGCGCTCGGCCAGGCAGGCCCGGATCATTAAGATGCCGGCCAACTCGCCTTGTGCACCGGCGGCGGGCTGAAGGGTGATCGCGTCCATTCCGGTGATTTCCTTCAGGCACCGCGCGGTCTCGTGCAGCACGCCCAGGCAGCCCTGGACCAGCGCTTCAGGAGCGTAAGGATGGTCGGAAGCCAAGCCCTCGAGGCGCGCCACTTCTTCGTTAATCCGTGGATTGTATTTCATGGTGCAGGAACCCAGCGGGTAGAGGCCCGTGTCCACGCCGTAGTTCCAAGTGGAAAGGCGTGTGAAGTGACGGATGACTTCCAGTTCCGAAACTTCCGGAAAGCCTTCGATCTCCCTGCGGGTTAGTTCCGGTCCCAGGACTTCTTCCGGTGACACCGCCGGCACGTCAAGGGGCGCGAAATCCACGCCGGATTTTCCGGGAGTGCTCCTCTCAAAGATCAGTTTTTCGTTTCTGGTGACGTGAGGTCTCGCCTCACGGATACGAGATTCCATGTTTCTCCGGCCTTTGTCATCCTGAGCGGAGCGAAGGATCTCCGCAGTTCGATTCTAGCTTGCCCAGTTAGGATCAACTGCAGAGATCCTTCGCTCCGCTCAGGATGACAAGCTCCCAAATTTCTAACGCCTTCGCGGGGTTTCCGCCAGTCGGCGCGACGGAGCCGCGGTCGTCGGCCTTACTCCTCCCTATGGCGGTGCAACGCCGCCGCGACGAGCTCGGCATTCTCTCCCTGATTTTCGACTTCCCGCCTTGATCCCGCCGCGCGCCTATAGGTTTCTACCATGAGATCAATCGCCTCGCGGCTGACGGTTTCGGTGACGCAGACAAGCAAATGGTTTCTTAACTCCGGGTAGAAACGCTCCAGGTTGAGGCCGCCGATGATCTTCTCTTTCTGCAAATCGGCGAGCAACTCGTCGACATCGCCCGGTGGCCTGACCACGAATTCGTTAAAGTGCGCGGCGCGAAAAGGCGTGATCACACCCGGAACGGACGCAAGCTGCCCGGCAGCGTAATGGGCTTTCGCGAGGTTCACCTCCGCCAGCCTTTTCAGTCCGTTTTTCCCCAGCAGGCTAAGGTAGATGGTTGCAGCCAGGGCGCACAACGACTGGTTAGTGCAAATGTTGGAGGTGGCCTTCTCGCGCCGGATGTGCTGCTCGCGCGTGGCGAGAGTCAAAACGAAGCCCCGCCGGCCTTCCTTGTCTACCGTCTGCCCGACCAGGCGACCCGGCATTTGCCTTAGA
>Ga0187852_1000988_pt1 | contig 28488 bp, 24 predicted proteins | sample June2016WEW_6_40_FD_134511 | JGI IMG/M metagenome (GOLD analysis project Ga0187852, IMG submission 134511) | Peatland microbial communities from SPRUCE experiment site at the Marcell Experimental Forest, Minnesota, USA - June2016WEW_6_40 | ecosystem: Environmental > Terrestrial > Soil > Wetlands...
CTTGGCGTTGTTGCTGTTGCGGAGCCACCTGGCGCTGTTGCTGTTGCGGAGCCGCCTGGCGCTGTTGCGGTTGCGGAGCCGCCTGCCGCTGTTGCTGCTGCGGGACCGTCTGGTGTTGTAGCTGCTGCGGAGCCGCCTGGCGCTGTTGCGGTTGCGTAGCCGCCTGCCGCTGTTGCTGTTGCGGAGCCACCTGCCTCTGTTGCTGCTGCTCAACAGCCCGATTGGTTCTCTCTAACGCCGGTGGAGTTTTCACGTTGCGATCCGCCGCAAGAGGTTGGCTGACAGCCACATTGGCCGGACGGCCACGATTCGTACTGGCAAACTGGGCCCGGTTGGTGCTGGCAGCACGCTCATTCTGCACTTGTGCCCCCATGGGTGCAGTGTGCGTCTGATGCATTGCCGCCAGCTCCGCAGGCCGCGCCCGCACCTGGAAACCGCCCGATCCGCCGTTGTAACTCACATGAGAGTTGTTCCTGTCGCTGGCCACCGAGCGGCTATAGACGTTGTGCACCACAGAAATGTTGACGTTGTTGACCGAGCGGTTGTAATTGAAGTGGCCTCCGCCCCAGTAACCACCCTGGTAGCCGTATCCAATGTAGCCATAGCCATAGTTGATGCCGCCATAATAGCCGATGTACTGGCCCCAGTAGCCGGGGTAAAACCCGTAAGAGTTATGCCAGTAACCCCAGTAGCCAGGGGTCCAGAGTGCGCCCTCGTAGGGAGCCTCAACCCAGGCGCCGGGAACCCAATAGTAGCCGTCCCTGGACCAGGCCCAGTAGCCGGGTGTCCAGATATAGCCGTCGCCGGGAACCGGCGGCTGGTCGTAGTCGGGCAGGGGCGGAGGCGGCTGGGCAGCGGTGTATTCCGGCTGCTCTCCGTAACCTGGATCGTAAGACGACTGGTCCGGCTGCGCAGAATCCTGCTGGTAGCTTGGAGCGGCGGTGGATGCGTACTCGGGAGCGCCTGAATTGTCTGCAACGGGGGGCAGGTTGGCTGCCGCCGGGTCCGAGGCCGGGTCCTGCGTGCCCGCCTGGTTGTTATCCGCCAGGACCTGAGCTGGGCTGTTGTGGCAACCGGTAGTTGAAAGTGCCATCGCCACGGGAAGCAGGGCAAATCGTGCCAGTCTGAAAAGACGGTTCATTTCACGCCTCCGTTCAGCTTGAATGCTATGCGCGGCGAAGGGGGCAATACTGCTCTCTATTGACCACTAAAGGCTCATTTCATTGGCTCACTCGCGTTTCCCCCGGGGTCTTCACGGACAACGCGCCCCGGCGAGCGATCTTGCTCGTTAGGGTGAGGCTAGATCTTCGTCCGTAGGATGGTCCGCGCCGCATTCCCGATGTTGCGGCCGGTTTGGACAAAGGTCCTTAATGATTCACGTGCCCTGCAACCGACTTGCCGCGATTGTTGGCTGGCGGCGTGGTCACCGGCTTGCGCTGGGAGCGCGCATTGAGCAGTTGCTGGCAGAGTTCCGAGTCCTGGCCGCGCTCCAGGCCCAGGACGGCGTCCTGCCCGCTGCACAGGCTCAGCTTCATGGCTTCGGCCTCCTCACGGTTCAGCTCCGCAGTGCGCTCCAGGCCAGTTGCCGGGTCCACGTCGTAGCGAAAAATGGTATCGCTCGGCTGCCTCACTTTGCCATAGTCGAAGTGATTCCACGTGCACAGAAAGTCGCCATCCTCCACTCCCGACATCAGCGCGTACACCTGGGTCCACGCGACGCCGGGAGCGCTGGGTGGAACGGCATTCCACACCAGAACTCCCTGACCGCCGCGGATCCATCTCGTCGCCCAAGTGTGGTGCGCAACGTCGTAGTGGAAGCTCGTGAAAAAAGTGCTGGCGGCGCAGTCATGGCAGTTTTCGTAGAGGGCAGTCAGCTCTTCGGGCGCGCCGGGGGCAAAATGCACCCAGTCGAACCAGCGCAGATTCACGCCCTTAAGCAGCGGCGCAACCACGTGGCTGGTGAGCGACGCGTTCCACACCGTGAAGCTGTCATTGCCGGGAGTCGATTGCGGCCCCTCGCGCTCGGTGGTGACGACGAGCGCCGCGTCGTAGACCACGCCGATCTCGCGGATGGCCGTCCATTTCTCCACCTGCAGCGAGCGCGTAACCCACACCACGATGTTCTGGTCTTTAGGATCGTGAAAATCGATCCAGCGAAAGGTCCCGGAGGTCTGCTGGGCATTTGCAGAAACGGAAAGCGCCAGCGCCACAGCGAAAACAACGAGGCGCCAGGGAAGGTGAACCCTCATGGGTCTAGATATAACAGAGCGGGGCAGAGCACTGCGCGCGGTCCGCACCAGGAGAATGCGCGCGAAAGCGGCGAAGCGGATCAGAGCCCAAGTTTTTCCCAGATCGCGTCGACCTTCGCTTTGGTCGCGCGGTCCATCTCGATCATCGCCGGCCACGGCCTCTCGAAGCCCTCGGCCTTCCACTTGCGCGTCGCGTCCACTCCCATCTTCGATCCGTAATTGGGCAGGCGGCTCGAGTGATCGAGCGAGTCCACGGGGCCGAGCGTGAATTGAATATCGCGTTCGGGGTCGATGTTGTTCGCCACGCGCAGCACCACCTCGCCGATGTCCTGCACGTCGCAGTCCTCATCGACGACAATAATGCACTTGGTGAACATGGCCTGGCCAAGCGACCAGATGGCATTCATCACCTTGCGCGCGTGGCCGGGATAGCTCTTTTTGATCGAAACAATCATCAGGTTGTGAAAGACGGCCTCGACCGGCAGGTGAATGTCCACCAGCTCAGGGATGGTCATCTTCATCGCGGGCAGAAAGATGCGCTCCACGGCCTTGCCCATCCACGCGTCTTCCATGGGCGGCTTGCCGACGATGGTCGCGGCATAAATGGGGTCCTTGCGATGGGTGACGCAGGTCAGATGGAAAACCGGGTACTCGTCCGGTAGCGTGTAGAAGCCGGTGTGGTCGCCGAAGGGGCCTTCTGAGCGCAGTTCGCCCAACTCCACGTAGCCCTCGAGAACGATCTCTGCGTGCGCCGGAACTTCAAGATCGACAGTCTCGCATTTGACGATCTCAACCGGCTTGCCGCGCAGGAATCCGGCGATGAGGAACTCCTCGACCTCGGGCGGCGCGGGAACGATGGCGGAGAAAGTCGTTGCAGGGTCGGTACCGATGGCGACAGCAACCTCAAGCCGCGAACCTTTCAGATTGCCGAGGGCCAGTTGCGCAGCGCCCGCCGGCTGCTCGGGAATCGCCACAGCGCCGCCGGCCGACTCAGCCATGATGGCGACACGCGAAGCCCTCGGGTCGAGCGCGGGATTGGTCTCCGCGCCTGCCGCGGCTGCTGCCCGCAGGGCTTCGCGATAGTGTTCGGCGGCGACCTTTTGCCGCTGCCAGTGCATACCCGTGCTCTGGCCGTCGTAGACCTGCATGCGGTACATGCCGATGTTGCGCCTACCGGTTCGCGGGTCGCGCGTGTGCACGCATGGCAAGGTGATGAATCGCCCGCCGTCGTGCGGCCAGCACTTGAGGATGGGAAAGTAGTTGAGATTGAATTTCTCGCGCCGGATCATCTCCTTGCAAGGCGCGTCCTTTGCCGCGACCGTTTTTGGATAGATATTCGCAAGCTCGGCCAGTTGCGGCAGCATCTTCAGCTTATTGAGAAATCCGCCCGCCGGCGGCTTCAGGTTCATCAATCCGTGGATTCGTTCGGCGATCTCCTCGATGCGCTCGACGCCGAGCGCCAGCGCCATGCGCCGCTCGCTGCCGAACTGGTTGATGAGGACCTTGTGGCCGGGATGGCCCGCGACGTTCTCAAAGAGCAGCGCCGGACCGCCGGGTGCGTAGTTTTCAGCAAGCGCACGTGCCCCATCCCTCGATGTGGGTGCCCCATCCTTCGAGCGTTCTTTACTCGAAGGGTGGGAAGACGCTCCAATTTTCGACACGCGGTCGGTGATCTCCGTGATTTCCAGCTCGGGCGAAACTTCTTCGCGGATGCGCCGAAGTTCGCCGTGTTTTTCCAGCGTTTGGATCCAGTCGCGTAGATCGTCGTAGGCCAAGGACGTGCTCCTTTACATCCCTCATCGTAATGCCTGAAGGCGATGAGCGCGGCGTCTTCAGGGATTACGCTCACCCGCCGTTGGTGTGCAGGCTGTCCCACTCGTCGCGGGCGCGCAACGCGGCAATCTCCTGCCGCGCCATCTCCTGCGCGCGTTGGTAATCGGGCTTCGCCAGCCGGTTCAGCGGCATCTGGCCCGGCTCGACCACGATCCAATGCCTCGGCCGCATGTAGGAAGCGAGCGAGCGCGTATGGCGTTCGAGTTCCTGGACGGAAAGCTCCACGTCAGACCGCTTTTCGACGATCGCGACCACGCCCTCGCCGGCCACTTCATGCTCCACGCCCACCACAACGCAATTCGCGACCTTCTCTGCAAGGTCGCCAATGTGCGCTTCCACATCGCCGGGAAAGACCTGGTAGCCGAACGACTTAATGACCCACTTGGCGCGTCCTGAAAGATGAATACCCGCGGCATTTTTGTATCCCAGGTCGCCGGTGTAAAGGTAACCATCGTGTGAAATCGTCCGCGCGGTCGCTTCGGAATCGTTCACGTAGCCAAGAAACGTCTGCGGCCCGCGAAAACAGATGGCTCCGATCTCGCCCCCGGGCAACTCCGCCCCGGCCAGGCCGTCCTCGCGCATAGGCTCACGAATCGTGCACGCGTAGACGGGCATGTCGTGGCCCAGGCCATCGAGGATCTTTTCTCGCTCCGCTGAATCGACGCTCACATAAGTGCAAAAGCCCGCGCACTCGGTGAGGCCGAGCCCCGTACCGACGACCGGCGCCATGGTGGCCAGCTTGTCGACAAACGGCCGCGAGACGGCGTTTCCCCCATAGGCGGCGAACTTAAGGCTCGTGAGATCGTAGCGGTCGTAGTCCTTCAGCATCCATTCCAGATTGAACATCACGGGAATCTGGCCGAGGATCTCCACGCGGTGCTGTTCGATGGCGCGCAGCGACCGAGCGGCGTCGAAGATTTCAAGAAGCACCGCCGTCCCGCCGCCGAAGAGCGTCGTCATCAGGATCTCGGTTTGCGCGCCGACGTGCGAGGCGGGCAGATTGACGAGTGAGCGCATGCCGCTGTCTCCGCCGAAAAACGCGCCGCACAGGCACATATTCTGCGACGTGATGTTGCGGTGCGAGAGCAGCGCCGCCTTGGGCGAGCCGGTCGAGCCCGTGGTGAAGATGACCAGCGCTCCATCGTCTTCCGTAATCACGGGAGCGCGCGCGGCCAGTTGCGCCAATCCGGCATCGGACTCAGTTGCAGCGGTGTGCGCAGCACCTTCAGCCAAATCGGCATAGGCGCGGAAGCCTTCGGCCGGCTCGGTTGAGCTCACCGTAAAGCAATGGTCGATCCAGGGACATTTCGCTCGAACGGCGCGGCCCATCTCGCGGAAATCGATGGGGCCGTAGAGGCCGAGGCAGACAAAGCCGCACGGGCGCAGCATCTCTACCACGCGAATCACGTCAGTAGCGGGCAAGCGCAGATCGAGAGGGACAGCGATGACGCCGATCTTGAACAGACTGTACTCGAGCAACACATGATCGGCGGACATGGGCAGCAACGTGACAAAATAGTCGCCTTTCTTGAAGCCCAGGCGCAGCCATTCCGCAGCCAATGCCGTGGTGAAGCCGTCGAATTCGCGCCATGTGACCGCGCGGCCAGTTTCGGCGCTGATCAGCGCCAGCGCTTCTGGTCTCTCTTTGGCCCACTTGGCCACCACGCCGTGCAGCAGGTGGCGATCGGCAAAGCGTTGGTTGTAATCGTCGAGGGTGAGTGGGGCCAAGGTCATGCGATTCGGGGTCATGCGCCTCGCGGATTCCTCGACCAGTCGATCATGGGGCGCGGAATGCGTCAAGCTCTTCGCACGGAGGCGAATGTCGCGCATCCGAAAGCGCGGTCAGTTCGCCGCCTGCACCGCCGTCACCATGGGATTCACCGGCGGAATCGCGTCCAGCGGAAAGCCCAGGCGCTTCCACTCATCGTAGCCGCCGCGCAAGGGGCGCACGCGCTCGATGCCCAGTTTGTGCAAGGCCATCGCGGTTTTGGCCGCTGTCGCCTCGCTCGGGCACGTGCAATAAAGCACGATATCGCGATCGCGCGGAATCTCATTGTGGCGCGCGGCAAGCGCATCGGGCGAGAAGTGCTGCGCGCCGGGCAGCGTGAAGGGCTCCGGCAGGAGCTCCAGAGGATGGCGCAGGTCGACGATATATACCGGCTCTCCCGCATCGAGCTGGCGCTTCAGTTCCACCGGATCGAGGCGCGCGGCGGCCAGCTTTTTAAGCACGACGCGACGGCGATAGATGCGAATGAGGAAGAAGGCCACGATGCCGAGCACGAGCAGCGCGCCCGAGAACCGGCCCACCCAGCTGAGCAGGCCCGCATTGCGCTTCAGCAGGTCGCCAAAGAAACGGCCCGCGGCCAGCAGTGCTCCCACCCAGAGCATGGCGCCGATGCCGTCGTAAACGAGAAACGGTCCAAACTCCATGCCGTTCTGCCCGGCCACCGGCGGGGCAAGGGTTGCCAGGCCGGGCACGAATTTGGCGAAGATGAGCATGGCGCCGCGGCGGCGTCCGAAGGAGTCCTGGGTGCGGCGGACGCAGGTTGTGGGTTCGAGCGAGAGTTTGCAGAGGAGGCGCAGAACACGATGCCCATGGCTGCGGCCGACGAGGAACCACACCGTGTCGGCGATGAGCGCGGCCACCGCACCGACAGCGAGCGCGAGAAAAAAGTTGATGGGGCCGCTGGCCGAGAGCGCGCCTGCCGCCAGAATCACCGGCGTAGCAGGCAACGGAATACCCAACTGCTCCACCAGCACCCAGGCGAAGAGCAGCAGGTAACCGTAAGTCAACAAAATGCCCGTCGGCAGCGCCATGAAAAGTCCTGGAGAGAGGGCGTGTGGGGAATCACGCCGCATGGCCCGGCGCGTTGGCAAACGCACTTGGCTGGCGGCCTCTCTTTATGGGATGATTCACGGCGGGAATGGTTGCAGAGGCGGGCGAGAAAATCCCTGGGCCCGCGCCTACTGCTCGGCCGGCACGGGCGCGGCGGGAGCGGGATAGGCCGCGGCGGGAGCGGTTGAGGGTGCGGATGCCGGAGCGTTGCCCGCCTCCTGATTCTTTTCCGCGAAGTAGTCGTGATCCCAAAGATTCCGGTAGAACTCGCCGGTAAGCTCGGCGGCGCGAGGTCCAAAGGTAGGCCGTCCGCCTTCAAGGAAAAATACCGTCACCAGCGCACCTTCGGGCGACTCGGAGTAAGAAGCGAACCAGCCGAAGCGCGTGCCATTGTCGGAGCAGGTTCCGGTCTTGCCGAAGACCGGCAGCTCGCGGAAATTGGCGCGCAGTCTGCGCGCGGTTCCATACTCCACCGCGCCTGCCATGCCGTCTTCGAGGTCGGGAGTAAAGCGCGCAATATCGAGCGTGCGCTTCACGCGCGGCTGGAACGCGGCGGCTTCTTCGGGCGTGGTGGGATGCTGCAGATAGTAGAGTGTTCCGCCGTTGGCGATGGCGGCCACAAAAGCGCCAAGTTGCAAAGGCGTGAGCGAAACGCCCTGGCCGAAGCTGCACATGCGGCTCACGCCGCCCTCGGACTCAGGAATCGGCTGATCGGGATAGACGCCCAGTTGCTCGCCGGGAATGTTGTAGCCGGCCAGCTCGCCCAGGCCGAACTCGTTGGCGTAGTGGCGCACGCGCTCGAAGCCCAGCTCGCGTCCCAGCTCTTCAAAGTAGAGGTTGTTGCTCTTCGCCAGCGCCTGCGTCATGTTCATGCGGAAGCCCGACAACTGCACCGGCGTTTCGCGTGTGACCAGCCCCTCGGAGAGCGCGGCCATGGCCACGGTCAGCTTGATGGTGGAGCAAGGCTCGGCGCCCGGCGAGAGCGCCAGCTGCTGATTGACCATCGCCAGAATGCGGCCGTTCGAGGGATCGATGACCACGGCGGTGCCGTTCATGTCGCCGAGCGCCTCGATCGCCGCCTGGCGCACCACCGGGTCCTCACCCGCCGTCGCGTCGCCTGCGCCGATCTCGCCATGTACAAACGAACTCGCCGTGAAGCGCTCGTAATAACGATGGTGGCGATAGGAAGCATGACGCAAATGACCGCGCGCCGTTGCGGCCGTGGCGTGCTTGGTTGTTGTGGATTTCGGCGTCACCCGCAAGGTGGCGCTGTGCGCGACCGCAGCGTGCGTTGTCGAGGCGTGGGCGGCGTCCGTGTGGGCTGCCGTGGCTTTTGAGGCGGCGCCATGCGCCACTGCGTGGTGCGTTTCCCTAAAGCGCGAATTGAGGCGTGAAGCCAGCCTGGAATGATGCACGGTGTTTTGCGGAGCATCCAGCGCCATTGCGCTGGCGACGCCCAGACCGAAGACGGCAAACGCCGTTCCCAGAAAAACTGATCCAATCGTTCTGACGCGAGACAACTTCATCCAGACAACATCCTCTCAACCTTGGATTTCGTGCCGCGCGTTCGTCTTTGGACGACGCACTTCGTGCTTTCTGCTCCGGCCGCAAACGGATCCTCTTCTCCGCCGCGGGCTTCGCCGTTCTTCTTGACGGCCTCTCCACTGGATGGTACCTGCCGCGCAGTTCCTTAGCAAGCCGGCCTGTCCACCCGCACGCCCCTAAACTTAAAGTATCCTAATCCGCGGAAACTGCCACTCACTCTACGTTCTTACCAAATACAACTTTGGAGGACACTTCGTTGACTATGCAGTGTCCCCGGTCACTCTCAAAACCGGCGGGCCGTTGCCCGAAATCGATACCAGAAACTCGCGTCCTCCCGGCTCGGTAAGAACTTCCAGGTCGCTAAAACTTCAGGCGGCGCAAAAACGTCGGCACATCCAGATCGCGTTCGGGCTCTGCGGCGGACTCAGAAAACAGCGATGGCTCCGGCCCCTGTGCCTGCTCCGCCATCGGCTCGTCCGTCATCTCGCGCGGAGTCACAATGAAATCTGCCACATAGTCCCGCGGCGGGGTTTTGAATTCGGGCTCGTTCTCCATATCGTCGAATTGCTGCGTCTCGGTAGCGGGCGCGCTTTCGTGCTCCATCGCGAAGTCCGTCGAAGCGCCGGATGCGGCCATGGGCTGCGGCGTTGTCAACGTCACCGTGGTCGCCACGTTGGGCGTCGCGGCGGCAAAGAAGAACCCGTCGTCGTTATTGTTGCCGGCGTCAGTTTCCTCTTCCTCTTCGCTCAGGAAGCGCGGGGGCGCAGGCGCAGGTGCGGGCTGAGGCGCGGCATCAGGCAACCAGTTGTCCGGCGCCACCACCGGCACTGAAACCACCGGCGATTCCTCCACGTTCAACATGCGCGCGCGGCGTTCCGGCATCTGGTCGCGGAAACCGGTGGCAATGACGGTGATCTTCACCTCCTCGCCCATCTTTTCGTCCAGCACCGCGCCAAAGATGACATTGGCGTCTTCGTGCGCCGCCGATTGAATGAGCGACGAGGCCTCGTTGACCTCGGAAAGCTTGAGCGAGCTCGATCCGGTGATGTTGATGAGAATGCCGCGCGCGCCGTCGATAGCCCCGGCCTCGAGCAGCGGTGAAGCCATGGCTGCCTGCGCGGCTTCCATGGCGCGATCCGCGCCCGAGCGCACGGCCGTACCCATCACTGAGTGGCCCATGCCGGCCATGGTCGTCTTCACGTCGGCAAAGTCGCGGTTGATGATGCCGGGGATGGTGATGATGTCGCTGATGCCCTGCACTCCCTGCCTGAGCACGTCGTCGGCAATGCGGAAACTCTCAAAAAAACCCGCATCCTTGGCCACGGCCAGCAGCTTTTCGTTGGGAATCACGATCATCGTGTCGACGCTCTCCACCAGTTCCTTCAGGCCGCGCTCGGCCTGCATCAGGCGGCGCTTGCCTTCGAAGGCAAAGGGCTTGGTGACCACGGCGACGGTGAGAATGCCCATCTCGCTCGCCAGCGAGGCGATGACCGGCGCGGCGCCGGTGCCCGTGCCCCCGCCCAGGCCCGCGGTCACGAAGACCATATCAGCGCCTTCCAGCGCCTCGATGATCTTTTCCGAGTCCTCGAGCGCGGCGCGGCGGCCGATGTCGGGATTGGAGCCCGCGCCCAGCCCCGAGGTGAGGCGCACGCCCAATTGCAGCTTGATGGCCGCCTGCGAAAGCTTCAGCGCCTGCACATCGGTGTTGGCGGTGATGAACTCCACGCCTGCCATGCGCGCCTGAATCATGCGGTTCACGGCATTGCCGCCGCCTCCGCCCACGCCGATCACCTTGATGCGTGCGCCGCGCAGCGGCTCTTCGTGATATTGAATCCGCATCTCTCCGGCTTGGCTTTTTTCCTGCTCCATGGGGCTCTCTTCTCCTCGTCTGCCATTTCCTGCTTTGCAAGTTCACAGTTTGCAGTTCTTAGTTCACAGTTCACAAGTCTCCGTTCTCAATTCCCTGTTACATCTCAATGCCGCCAAACGCTTCTGTTCTCTGTTCACTGTCTTCTTGCTCCCTTGCTCCCTTGTTCCCTGCCTTTAAAAACTCGCGGCAAACATGGCGCGCAACTTCGCGCCCAGGCTCCGGTTGTCTTCGGCCGCGCGCATGGCTCGCGTGCGATGCGCGTAGAGAATCATGCCGATCGACGCGGCCCACGACGGATGGTTCAGTTCCGCGGGCATGCGCGGCAGATGCATGGGCAAACCCGTGCGCGCCGGCACGCGCAACTGGCTCTCGGTCACGTCCAGCATTCCGGGAAGCATGGCGCCGCCGCCGGTGAGCACGCATCCGGCGCCCAATGCGTCGAAGACGCCGCCCTGGCGCAGGCTTTCGCGCACGTAGTACATCAGCTCGCGCGCGCGCGGCTCCAGAATCTCCGCCACGGTGCGCAACGCTAGGCGTCTTGGCTCCGGATTGGCAATTTCGATCTCCGCCAGTTGCGGCACTGCGGTGACGACCGCATGGCCATATTGCCGCTTGAGTTCCTCGGCCTGGGCCACGGGCATCTGCAGGCCGATAGCGAGGTCGTTGGTGAAGTGCGCGCCCCCGATGGGAACCGACGCGGTGTACGCCACCGCGCCCTCGAAAAACACCGCCATATCGCTCGATTGCGCACCGATGTCGAGCAGGCACACGCCGAGCTCGCGTTCGTCGGCCGAAAGCGTCGACTCCGCCGCGGCGACGGCTTCGAGCACCGCTTCTGAAACCTCGAGCCCGGCGCGATTGGCGCAGGTCAACGTGCTTTGCAGGGCACTGCCCGAACAGGTGGCGATGTGCAGCTCCACCTCCAGCCGCGCGCCCACCATGCCCACCGGATCGAAGATGCCGGGCTGCCCATCGAGGATGAATTGCCGCGGCAGCAGGTGCAGAACTTCGCGGTCGGCAGGGCGCTCGATGGCGCGCGCGTGGTCTACCGCGGCGCGCACGTCCTCGCGAGTAATCTCGCGCATGCCGCGGCCCAGTTGGATGCCTCCGCTCGAATTCAGGCCGCGAATATGCGGCCCGCCCACGCCCACCATGCAGCCGGCGATGTTGACGCGCGCCGCGCGCTCGGCCTGTTCGCTGGCCCGCCGCACCGTCTTGGCCGCGGACGCCAGCTCCGCGATCAGGCCCTTGCGCATCCCCGCCGATTCCGCCACCCCGTGGCCGCGATAGCGCAGCACCTGCTCGTTCACATCGCCCACCAGCATTCGCGTGCTGGCGCTGCCGATGTCGAGCACTACGATCAGGTTGTCCTGCTTCTGGCTCATTGCGCTTACTCGCCCTCGTCGCCCGCCGCGGTGCGGCCTGAAGTTGCGGCGGGACTCCGACGGCCCGTGTTGGCCCCCGTGTTCATCGTGGCCCGTTTGGGCGCCGCGTGGGTTTTTTCGGGTGCGGGCTTGTTTTTCTTTGCCGCGGGCTTGGCCGCAGCCTTGCTCGGCGCATGCCCACCCGGCTGAGCGCCCGCCGCCGGCCCCGTAGCCGTATTCGACGCATTTCCTCCTGCATCGCCGCCCGCGGAAGCGTCTGACGTCTCAGCGCCCGAAGCCATCTCCAGCACCACCTGTTTGTCGTAGCGCAGGTCCACTGACCGGAGATGCGGATACTGCTGGCGCCACTCCGCGATGTGCGCCTTGTACCGCTGGTAGCGCCCCATGAAGTTGTCCTCGCCGAGGTGCGCCAGGATGTCTGCGCCCTGCTCGGGAATGAGCACGCGCGCATCTTCGGGATCGGTGAGATCGATCTCGGAGATCTGCTCGGAGTTGTGCCTGCCGTCCGCGTCCAGCTCCGCCATCAGGCGCAGGTAGACTGCCATGCGCGCCTTGCGCGACTCCGCGGAGTCGCCGGGATCGATGCCTGTGACCACGGGGAAAGAGTAGTGCCGCTCGGCCATGGTCTTCGCCGACATGCTGAGCAGCACTCCATTCGCGTCAACCAGTCCAATTTGTTGGCCCTGCCGGGTAAACGCCACCGGCTGCCGCTCCACAATCGCCAGGCGAATCTGGTCGGGCAGCACGCGCATTACAGTCGCGTGCTCGATCCAGGGAATACTTTCGAGTGCCCGGCGCCTCTCATTCAAAGGCACAAAAAAAACATTGCGGCCGATGTCTTCGCCAAAGACGGGCATCAGGTCGGCGCGGCTCACCTCGGTGAGGCCCGTAGCGTGAATGTTGCCGGAACCGGCGATGCGGAAACGCGCATCGCGTTCGAGAAAATGCGCCAGCATAAGGCTGGCCGTGGTGAAGCCGCCCAGCACCAGGAGCGCGGCAAGCGCGAGAAACACGCGGCCTGCTTTGCTGGCCGGACGCGCCCAATGCGTTCTAGGCGCTGCCTCGGGCGCGCCAAACCGCTCCGCGGCCGGGTGCAGCACGCCGTCGCCTTCCGGGTCGTCGAACTGGAACGGCATGCCCGGCGAGTTGCGCCTGCCTGCTGTCGCGGGGCGCACTCGTCCGTCAACTTCGCGCATGCGCCGGGGGCGCAACTCCGCGGGGGGATCGTCGTCCCACAACAGGGGCCGGTTTGTCGTATTGCCTTGATTGGTCACGCCTGAGCAGGGTCGTGACAATCGCCAGATTTCATTATGGCCCGCCGGTGGTTGCGTGCCTTTTCGCGTGCCGCGAGGGGGAATCAGATACGTTACGGGCAACGATCGCAAAAAGCGCACGCGACCGGCTCACCGCCACTCCAGCGTGTGCACCGAATCGGCTTCGAGGTCGATTTCGAGGGCGTTCGAGCCCAGCAGCAACTGTGTCCGCTTCCGGGGCCCGCGATTGGACAGCACCACCACCATGCCGCCATCGGGATTGCGGAATGCGGCGGTGGACACGTTGCCGGCGGTACCCTGCGCCGCGGCATCGCCCACGCCGTTGGCCGCAATTACCCGTGCGCCGCGCTCAACGTGGCGCGAATAATGCGCTAAAGCCCAGTATTGGCCACTACGCTTCACCTCGCGCGTCGCGTTTTCGATCGTTACCAACCCGCCGCACGAAAACGGCCCCACGTTCGGCTTGCCCCGCTCGTCGAGCGCGATATTCCACGCCGTGATGGAGCGCGCCCAGTTGTTGGCGACGCTGTTGAAGGTCTCTGCCCACCGCGCCCAATCGATCTGGTAGTCCGGCGAACTCAAGTCGGGCCCGCCCTCGGTCCAGTATGCATTCTTCTCCGGAAACGCCTCGTGTACGCGCGTCATTGCCGAGGGTTCTCCTGCGTAGCCGTGCCAGGCGACGCCGTCGACAAATTCGTACACGCCGGCGTCGCTCAACTCGTCGATGGCCCGGCCCCACAGGTTGTAGTTGTGGTCGAGGATCCATATCTTTGTCGCGACGCCCTGCTTGCGAAACAGCGGGCCCAGGTGCGATTTGACGAACTCGATTTCGTGCTCCTGGCCCCACAGGCATGCGGGCATCAGCCCGTCCTGCTCGGTGTCGAGTTCGTTTTGCACTGTGATGGCGTCGATGGGCACGCCCGCAGCCTTGTACTCCACAAGGAATTTCAAAAAATACTGCGCGTAGGGCGCGAAGTTGTGCTTGCGCATCGCTCCGCCCAGCATCGATCCGTTCGATTTCATCCAACCCGGCGGGCTCCAGGGCGAAGAGAAGAGAAACAGGCCGGAATTGATGCGCCGCGCCGCGCTCAGAATGGGAAGAATGTAAGCGCGGTCGTGATCGATGAAGAACTTTTTCAGATCGGGATCGGGCTCAGCGCTTTCGTCGAAGCTGTAGACCGTTTGTGAGTAGTCGCTCGAGCCGATGCAGGTGCGGCAGACGTTCAGCGCCATCTCGCCGGGCGAAAACAGCTCCTCCATCAGCGCCTTCTGCTCGGCAGCCGGGAGCCGGTTCAGCACAAAGCAGGACGCGTCGGTGAGCGCTGCGCCAAAGCCCAGCATCTCCTGCCGCGCTTCCGCCGGATCGATGACGACGGCATCGGCAGCAACCTCGCGCACCGGCTTCCATTGCAGCGCGTCCCCTCTTTGATGGCGCCGGTCGCGGAACGTTTCCCACACCTCGACCGGGCCGGACGCATCGGCCCATGCAGATACCGGCCTCGAGGCTGCCCACACCGCAACCGCGGCCGAAGTTGCCTTCAGAAAGCTCCTGCGCGAACGCGTCACTGTGCCTCCCTCGCGAAAACGAAGATAAATTGGCGCGCCCATCATAGCAGCCCCGCACGGCCGTTGCCACAAGCGACGAATGAAACCGCCAACCCGCGAACTTGCCACGTCGCGCTAGCGACGCCAACTTACCGCTCTTGTTTCTTGGTGTATTTTCAAACGCGCACAGATTCGCACCGCAGGGCGATCAATACCGCGCGTCAAGCGCGGCCAGAATCTGCGGCGCCAGTTGGCTCACGCTGCCCGCGCCAAGGGTCAGGATCAGGTCGCCCGGCCGGGCAGGGGCGGTGACCGCAGCAACCGCGGCGGCAAAGTCAGGCGCGAACTCGACGCGCGGGCCTTGAATGAGCTCGGCCAGCCGCTCCGCTGTTACACCTGGGATCGGCTCCTCGCTGGCCGCGTAGATCGGCAGCACGACGACCGTGTCGGCGTCTCTGAACGCACCACCGAACTCGTCCAAGAGATCAAGGGTTCGGGAGAACCGGTGCGGCTGAAAGACGACGTGAATCTTCCCGCGCCCCAACACGGGCCCCGACACCGGCATTGACGCGCGCGCCGCCTGGAGCGTGGCGCGAATTTCAGTCGGGTGGTGGCCGTAATCATCGACAACGGTCACGCCGCGCGCCTGGCCTCTCTGTTGGAAGCGCCGGTCGACGCCGCGAAAGTGCTTGAGGCCCTCGGCAATCTTCGCCGGCGGCACTTCAAGCTGCCGCGCGATAGCAACGGCAGCCGTGGCGTTGAGCACGTTGTGCCGGCCGGGCACGTGCAGCTCGAAAGGACCAAGCGGCCCCGCGGCGGTATGCACCAGGAAGCGCGAAAACGAACTTCCCTGCTCCGATCCCGAACCCGGCGTTTGCGCGGCATCGAGAACCTCGAGCCGGAAATCCGCCTCCGCCGCCACACCGTAGGTGAAGACTCGCCGCCGCACGCGCGGCAGAATGCCTTTGAGCAGCGCGTTATCGATGCAGGCCGTCACGGCGCCGTAAAACGGTACGCGGTCGATGAAGTCGATGAAGGCGCGCTCCACGTCGGCCATGTCGTGGTAGCAGTCCATGTGTTCGCGGTCCAGGTTCGTCACCACGGCCAGGATCGGCGAGAGCTTCAAGAACGAGCGGTCGCTCTCGTCGGCCTCGGCCACCAAATACTGCGTCGTGCCCAGCCGCGCATTCGAGCCGAGCGCGTCCACGCGCCCGCCCACCACCACCGTCGGGTCGAGCCCGCCCGCGCTCAGCACCGCGGCCACCATCGATGTGGTCGTGGTCTTGCCGTGCATGCCCGCGATGGCGATGCCGTACTTGAGCCGCATCAGCTCGGCCAGCATCTCGGCGCGCTGAATCACGGGTATTTTGAGCGCGTGCGCTTCAATCACTTCGGGATTCTTGGCGTTCACCGCGGAGCTGGTGACAACCACCGTCGCTCCCGCAACATTTGCCGCGTTGTGGCCCTCGTAAATCGTCGCGCCCAGCGCGGCCAGGCGGTCGGTGACGGCGCTGCGCCTCAGATCGGAACCCGAAACCTTCATGCCCAGATTGAGCAGGATCTCGGCAATGCCGCTCATGCCAATACCGCCGATGCCAATGAAGTGCGCGTGCTGCGAGGTGGCAAACATGAAGGTAAGAATCAGGGTAGCAGAGGCAGCGGGCAGGTATCAGTGCCGACTCTTGCTGACATCCCAAACTCGGCCACTGTGCTAACTTCAATTCCAAGCCGCAAAATACCCGGAATCCCTGGATGTCCAATGACAGACGCCCATGAAATCCCTCTTGAAGCCAAAGTATTTGCCTTTCTCTTTCAAGGCATCGAAGCACAACATCGCGGCAACTTTCCCGCGGCCAACAAGTTCATTGAGATGGCCCTTCGGCTTACCGACGGGATGCCCACCGGTGAAGCGGATGGATTTCGTGCCCTCGGGTTTTGTTCACTGACCCTTCTTCGCCAGAAAGAGAGCCGGCCGGAAGATGCGGCTAAGGTTCGCCAAGAGGCAATGGCACTGGTGGACAAGGTATCGAATGCCAATCTCCCCGAAAGGAGACTTTTGCGGAGCTGATGTCGGCGCTGCTGATGGACATGCGTGAATACCGGCGAGCAATTCCCTTCTACGAGCGGGCGGTCCAACAAAAACTGGAGGCAAATGAACCTCTTGGGGTCGCGAACATGCTCTCTCGTCAAGGTCACTGCTACGCATTTTGTGGTTTGAAAGATCAAGCGGCGATCCCATTTCGAGCGGCGTTGAAAATTCTTCGAGACTATCCTGATGAACCAAGCCTCGCGAATGTTCTCATTGGATTAGGCAACGCGCTACGGAAAAGTTCCCCGAGTGAGGCCGAGCAACTCTATAAGGAGGCAGCCGATATCCATATAGCCAAAGCTCATCTGGAATCAGCAGCAGTGCCTTGGGTTAACCTCGGCGTCCTCTGCTCCGAGCAAGAGCGCAACTCCGAAGCCTTGGAATATTACCGCAAGGCTTTAGAGGTCCGGGAAAAGTCGCCCGGCACGCCGCCGGTTCGAATTGCCATGCTCTTGAACAACATCGCGAACTGTCACCGGCGTTCACGCGATTTTGAGGAGGCGCTGCGGCTGATCGATCGTGCGATCGAAATACTCCAATCGGAAAACACTCCGAAAATCGCGTCCGCGTACGGATCGAAGGGCCAAATCTTCCACGACGCCGGGAATGATGCCGAAGCTGTGGAATGGCTGCGAAGAAGTTACACCGAACGAATGCAGGAACCCAGCCCGGATTTTGATTTGATGCTCGAGAATCTCGGATACGAAATCGCCTCTCTTAAGCGTTTGCGAAGAACCCAGGAGGCTGCCGATGCAGAAGCCAGAATGGCAATGGCGAAGGAAGCAATGAAAGCCTTTCCCAGTGCCAATGTCGACCTGAGCACGTTGACTGCGGAGCCGGCCGGAGCGGTGCTTATTGAACTGGCATTCGGCACGCGTCCTGGAGGAAGATATGGGAAACGCGACGCGGAGGCTGTGCTGGAGCAGATATTTGCGATTCTCTCAATGGCGAACCTCGGGAAATCCGGTAGCCGCGTGATGACTCCGGAGAGCATCACTCTCATCTTCTATGGAGAGAATGCGCAGGCCATGTTCGAAGCGATAGAGCAATTCTTGGCGGATCACCTCATCTTCGCCGGTGCGGTCGTGTCGATTCGCCAGGGCCAGAGCGTCAGGCAGGTCGTGATTCCAACAACGTTGAATTAGTTTGCCGCCGAATGCCGGACCATAAGATCCGCCGCAATCATCCTTCTGATCTCCGCTCTCTGACTCCTGAGTTCACGGCAGCGTGTAGTCGAAGTCGTAAAGATGTTTCCCGTTTTCGACGCGGATGACTAACGTGCCTTCGATGCCTTTGAGCTCGCCGGTGCCCGAGCCGGGCACTACGATCACCTGCATCTTCGGCCCCGCGCCGTCCATGGTGGCAAAATGCTGCAGAGCAAAGCCGCCGCGCTTGCCGTCGAGCGTTCCCGTCACCACCTCGATCGCCACGTAACCTGCCACGCCCTGCCGGGGATCGCCGCCCGTAAACATCTCGCCGATGGTGGTCGCCTCCAGGTCGCCGTGAATCGTCTTGTTGATCGTGAAGCGGCCGATGCCTTCGGCAGGCGCGGGCGTAAGGGGATGAATATCGACAGTGAACGAACCATGGGCGTGGTGCACAGGAATCTCCTTAGGTTGCGCGGCCGCTTGCGGCACGGCCAGCGTAAATGCGAACAGAATGGCGCAAGCGACCGGCATCGATCGAATTTCAGGATAACGCGGCGGCCGCAAGTCGTATTCTCCAGCAACGAATTTCGCTTAAAAAACCCGCACTATCAACCCCGCTCCACCGAAAAGTTGCGCACAACGTTTCGCGCCGAGCGTGTTTGCATAGACAGAACCGGTAAGCCGGGGTCCCCACAAACGGGTCCTGGTTCGTGGGGTGGAAGCCCGTGGGAGCGGCAAGAACCAAGCTCCCGCAACGGCACGATGCCGGGGCGGCAAGCGACCGGAGCCGCCCGAAACGGAGGAGTTATGGGCAGCATGAAGAAGTGGATGTTGGGAGCGGCAATGGCGGCTGGAGTTGTGGGCATGGGCGCGGCGCCCGCCCAGGCAGCGCGCGTTGGCATCTACATTGGGGCGCCGGCGGCGTACGTTCCGCCATGCCCCGGTCCGGGATACTTCTGGGTGGCCGGCTATTGGGCTAACGGCTACTGGGTTCCCGGCTACTGGAATTACAGCAGGGGCCCGGTCATTCGCGGTGGTGTGGTGATTGGCCGCGGCCCGTTCCGCGGACCGCACTTCGTCGGCCGGCCCGTTCCTTTCCGCAGGTAGCTTCGCCTTCTGCTGCCTGCACCATGCGGCCTCTCCCAACTGGAGGGGCCGCTTTTTTGTGTGCCGTTTGGCGAGTTTCCGCTTCTGAGTAAGGCGCCCCGGCTGGCCGCGTCGATCGATGAGATGATACCCACGATGGGTTAAATCCATAGGGCAGGGCTAGCATTGGATTTGAGCGAGAGAGGATCGAAAGGAACTCTTCCCGATGATGCAGAGATTGACGATTCTCACTGCACGACGCCTCTACGACGGAAGCCGTCTCATCGACCACCCCATCGTTGTCGTAGAAGACGGCCGCATCGCGTCCATCGCTACGCGCGCAAAAAGCAGCGTACCGTCAGGAGCGCGGATCGTCGATTTCCCCGATGCCACTCTCGCCCCGTCCTTCTTCGACATCCACATCCACGGCGCAGCGGGCCACGATGCCATGGAGGCCACGCCCGAGGCGCTGGCTGCGATGGGCAGATTTCTTGCCTCGCGCGGCGCCGCCAGCTTTCTTGCCACCACCGTCACTGCGCCGCTCGACACGACGCTCTGCGCAGTCAGCGGGCTCGCCAAGCTCATTGCGGCGCCGCCGGCCGAGGGCGCCGCACATCCCCTGGGAATTCATCTCGAAGGGCCGTTCCTCTCGCACTTGAAGCGCGGCGCGCAACCCGCGGAGCACTTGCTCTCGCCCGACATTGCCGTCTTCGACAGGCTCTTCGACGCCGCCGAAGGACATGTGCGGCTGATGACGCTGGCTCCCGAGCTGCCCGGCGCAGCGGAGTTGGTGGAACATGCCACGCGTCGCGGGGTCCGCGTTTCGCTTGGCCACTCCGACGCCACCGCCGCGGAAACCCGCGCCGCCATCGCAGCCGGGGCGGTGAGCGCCACGCACACCTTCAACACCATGCGCCCGCTCGACCACCGCGAGCCGGGAATTCTGGGTACGATTCTCGCCGACGACTCGCTCTTTGCCGAGCTTATTTGCGACGGCATTCACTCCGCGCCCGAGATCACAAAGATCTGGTGGCGCGCCAAAGGGCCGGATCGCGCCATCCTCGTCACCGACGCCATGAGCGCCGCGGGCATGCCCGATGGCGAGTACCGTCTGGGCGGGTTCCCGGTCGAGGTCTCGAACGGTCGCGCCATGACCGGCGGCGTCCTCGCGGGCAGCGTTCTCACGCTCGACCGCGCGCTCCAGAACTTTCTCGCCTTTACGGGCGCGTCCCTCGATCAAGGTCTGCGGTTGCTCACAGCAAACCCGGCCAGGCTCATCGGATTGGGCGCGGAAGCAGGCTCGCTCGCCGCCGGCGGCGCTGCGAATCTCGTCGCCGTCGGCGCCGACGGAACTCTCGCCGCATCGTTCCTGAACGGCAGGCTGGTGTCCGGGCCGCGCGCAGCATGATTTCTTCCGATGTGCGCGTATATCAAGACGCACAGACTCGGCGGGGCCATGTTCTGGCAGTACCTCGATGATCCCTCCGGCGCGCTCGTAGAAACCATGGCTCGCACTCTCGGCTCATCGCCCGCGCCCTCGCAATAATCTCGATCAGGAGGTCGTGACGCCGCGGTAGCGGCGCAGCAGAACCGCGCCTGTCAGGAAGACCGCGGTGAGGGCAAGGCCGTCCCAGAGGCCGGTGCTCCACAGGAATTGCAATGGAGTGAGGTTCGACATGGGGGCCATAAAGAGAAGGTTGGGAGATATGCCGCCTTCAGGACCGGCGTGGAAGCGGTAAGCGAGGAAGTTAGAGAAATAGTGAGTGTTGAAGGCGATTCTCTCCACGATGACGATCACCGTTGGGGGCACAGTGGCCCAGAGAAACGCGCCGCGGCGCGACCAGGCAGAGACCAGCAGCAGGTAACCGAAGATGGGTGCGTACCACAGCGCGTGAACCGTGAGCAGGTGGTAAAGGAGCATGAGCCACATTGGCCCGAGGAAGAATTGAGTCCACAGAAGAGCGACGTTGAAACCGGTGCCAACCAGAACGGCCGACATGAGCAGCAGCAGTATCCATTGCGTGATGACGGTGACGACGAAAGTGATGAGGGGAATGAAGACGATGGGAATCGTGGCCTTGGAAAGAACGGTAATAACGTCGGAGACGGGCATGGATTTCCAAAAGAGAATGCTGCGGTCGCGGCGATCGGATTGCAGCGCGGAGAGAGAGTAGAAAAAGGCAACGATGAACGTGACACCCATCATGGCGAGCGCAACGGAGCTGAAGGCCATCTGGACGTTGGCGAGCTGATGGGCGGCGTCGAGGTTCAAGCCGGCGCGGACCATCTCGCGCAGGCGGACCGCCCCGAGGAGGAATCCGGCAAGGACGAGCGCCGCAACGACCGAGGGAACGATATAGAGGGCACGGTGCTCCCAGAACTCGCGCAGCAGAGACCAGTAAAAGCAGCGCGCAGCCGAGATGTGCCGCGGAATTGCGTGGGCGCGCGGGGCAGCTGCGGTCGTGGCTGTGGATGGAGTTGTCATTGGGCCACTCCTTGGGCAGAGTTGGGTTGGGCATCGGGCTGAGAAGGCAGCGACGGGGCAGCGTAAGCCTGATTGCCGATAGTGGCGATAAAGAGATCGGCAAGACTAGGCGTGTGGACGTCGCCGAGAGCGGCGAGCTCGCGGCGGTTGACGCCATCGAAGAGAAAGATGCGGCGGCCGAGAATCTCGCGCTCGTGGACGGGATGAAGAGAGCGCGCGGCGGCCAGATGCTGCGGCGCGACCTCGACTTCCGAGCAGCTTGATTCCAGGTCGTCCATGGCCCGGTTGAAGACGATGCGGCCGCGATCGATGAACAGGACGTCGGTAAGAATGTTCTGGACCTCTTCCACCTGATGGGTGGTCACGAGGATAGTGCGCGTGGCATCGAAGTAGTCGGTCAGCAATGATTCGTAGAACTGCTTGCGGTAAAGGATGTCGAGGCCGAGGGTGGGCTCGTCGAGGACGAGGAGGCGGGCGTCGATGGCCATGACCAAAGCGAGGTGCAGCTGGGCGACCATGCCTTTGGAGAGTTCGCCGACCCGGGAGTGCGGCTTGATGACGGTGCGCGCGAGGAAGCGCTCAGCTTTGCCGCGATCGAAGCGGGGATGGACACCGGCCACGTAATCGACGGCCTGGGAGACGCACAGCCAGCGGGGCAGAACGGCAACGTCGGCGATGAAGCAGACGTCGCGGGTAAGCAGATCGCGCTGCGTCCAGGGATCGAGGCCGAGGACGCGCAGGCCGCCCTGGTAGGGAGTGAGTCCGAGGATGGCGTGCAACGCGGTGGTTTTGCCGGCGCCGTTCAGGCCGATGAGTCCGACGATACGGCCTTCGGGGATGGAAAGATCGACGCCGTCCAGGGCGACGGTCGCGCCGTAGGATTTCCGCAGGCCGCGGGCTTCGATGCAGTTCATAAGATCAGCGTTCCTCCTGGGGAGGGGTGGTGTTCAGGGTAGTGGTGGGTTGCGTGTTGGCCACGGATGTCGTGGCGGCGTCGACGGGAAAATCGGGCAGTTCAGCCCGCGTCAGGCCGAGGCGGCGGATGGTGGCGCAAATCCGCGGCCACTCTTCCGTGAGGAATTTCTTGCGTTCGGCTTGGAGCAACATGGCAAGCGCTCCTGAATTGATGTACATGCCGCGGCCGCGGCGGGTTTCGACGAGGCCTTCGTCAACCAGTTCCTGATAGGCCTTGAGGACGGTGAGGGGGTTGACGCGGTACTCCGACGCAACCGTGCGTACCGAGGGCAGAGGGTCGCCCTCCTTGAGCACGGCGTCGAGAAGCATGGCGGCGACGCGATCGCGAAGCTGGCGGTAGATCGGCTGATTGTCGTTCCACTCAAGGTCCATCGGGTTTCCTTAATCGATCATGGCTGAAGTCGCGGCGGTTTGCCGGTGCAGCTGAGCCCGGAAGCGGCCTGGGCCCAGGGCCGTTCGAGCCCAGGGCGGCTCGGGCATCGATCGGGCTGCTTACTTGGCGCGGGTTAGATCCATGTGACCGGTCATGAGTTTGCCATCGGGCATCAGGAAGCTCCACTCCTCGCTGTGGTGATTGGCGTCGATGAACGTGAAGGCCACATGCTGCATGTGTCCCTTGTCGAGGGGGCCGGAGATATCCAGGAAATCGAAGTCGAAGGTCTTGCCGTCGGGCGAGATGCGAGCGGCAAAGCGGGGCCGGTTGCCGGCGTCGCAGTAGTGGGTCACGAGAAGGCGGTCGCCATCGAGATAGAACATGGTGATGGGATCATCAGGACGACCTGTCATCGTCATTTCGTGGTGGACAGCGTTGCCGGTCGAGGTCACGCGGAGTACGACATGGACGGGCATCGGCGGCATGGAGGGGGCGGCGTCGGGCATGGGCATAGTGACCACGCCGTCCCACGTACCGGCCAGGGTCTTGAGCTGCTCGAAGGACTTTTGCGCGGCGGAGGCGTTTTGCGCGCTGGCGGGGTCTTGCGCAGGGGTTTGTGCCGATGCGGCGGCTGTGAGCGAGAGAAGCAGGATCGGCAGGAAGGAGCGGAGCGGCGTCATAGGTGGTTTTCCTTTCAGAGGCGATCAGCCGTCAACGAAGGACGGGCCCTGAGCCAAAGCGGCGGGAACCCGGTCGAGAATGACCTCTTCTGCGTACTGTTATACATAACTATAACACTACGACTGTTGTCAAGAAGAAAATTATCTTGTACCACAATATGGCATAACTAACTCCGCGATTCTTCCAAGGCGCGGCGGCAAAGGGCCAGCACTTGAACCGAAAAGTGGTTGAAGTATTTCTATTTAGGCACAACTCTGCAGAGCAAATGAGTAAACCTGGCAACTCCCAGCTCGTCCGGCAGTGGCTGATTGAAGAATCCGTTGAATTGACCTTTCCTCACTGCCAGTTTGGCGAACACGGCCAGTTTGGCAAGATGATCGGCGCTATTGGGCTACACTGATGCCACAGAAAAAACCCGTCAGCGGGTCACGCGAAAGGCGAAAGGTGCACCATGCGTAGAGTTCTCCTGGGTATTTTTGTGTTTTCAGTTTTCATCGGCGCGGTTTCTCTCGCCGCACAAACCCCCAACGACATTCTGGCCAGACACGAGGACGCAATCGGCGGCAAGAACGTGATCAGCCAGGTGAAATCGATCTCGATGGAGACCACAACCCATGTGGGAGAAAACGACATTCCGGGCACGGTGGTGACCCTTGACGGTGTGGCCTCCCGCACGGAAATGGCTATCAACGGCGCGAAAATGGTGCAGTGCTACACCGCCAAGGGAGGATGGATGGTGAATCCCATGGCGGGCATGGCTGATCCCACACCCATGCCCGACGATCAGTACCAGATGGGCAAGAACCAGATCTATGTGGGCGGTGATCTGCACGACTACGCGGCCCCTGGCAAAAAGCTTGAGTTGTTGAACAAAGACGCCAACACCTACACCGTTAAACTGACCACGAAGGACAACACGGAATCGACCTACGTCTTCGACGCCGCCACGTACTTGGTCAAATCCATCGCGCGCAAGGGTAAATTCCAGAATCAGGACGTGATCGCAACGACGAGCCTCTCCGACTACCGGAAAACGGATATAGGCCTTATGGTTCCCTATGCCATCAGCATTGATTTTGGCGGGCAATTCTCGCTGAGCATCACTGTCAACAAAGTCGAGGTAAACAAACCCGTCGATCCGGATATCTGCGCCATGCCGAAAGCCAGCCCCCAGCCAGTCGAAGGCACGGCAACGCCGAATTAAAGCATTTTCACTATTCCTATAGGGCGGGTTTCGTGGTTTCCCACCCTTTTCACAAAGAACGTGAAAAGGACGGGGCACGGAGTTTCCCTACACCACCACTGAAAATGCTCCAGACGCCACGATTGCGTTGCCTCGGCGAGGAGTCGCTGTCATTGAGGAGAGCGTGCGATGGCATTACCGCAGCCTGAAGGTCCGAAGCGTCGTGCGGCCCTTACCGTACGCTACCTCGCTACCCAACTCGGCCGTCGCGAGGAAGTCCGTCGGCTTCGCAAGCCCATGAGCGATCAGGGCGTCCATCAGTGGCCCCAACTCAAGGCTGCCCTTGCTGCGAGGTTCGGTATCCACCAGGCAGAGCGTCTTCCACGGCTTGTTCGGCTGCCCCTTGGGCGTCTCGAAGATGGCCTCATAAGTGCGCCCGCCGATCTTTAGCATCTCGTGGCGGCCTTTGTAGACGTCGGAGGGCTTCAGCCCATGGTTGATGGTCCAGATGCACAGATTACTCACAATGTCTCTTGTAGTCGGATGATCGGATCTCGTGATCCAGAAATCGAAGCTCCCGAGCCAGAGCCCGTTGGCGACGGTGGTGAAGTCGAAATCGATTGTCAGGCGCGCTTCGGCAAGCCGGCGCGGCAATTGGTCTCCTGCATTTAATCCGGCCGCGCCAGCGAACCCGCCGGCATCACTCCACGGCGATCGGCCCACCAGCACCTCGGGGTAGTTCTTCAGCACTGGTCCGCCGCTCTCCGGCCAATCCCAGTCCCAGCCTGTTTCTTTACCACGAAAGACGGATTGCCGGTAGTTGGCGATGTCGCCCTTGCCATAGACATTGTTGTAGAGCACGGCTCCGGGAATTGGGAGTAGAGCGGAGTCCTCTGTGCGCACCTCTTCGGGCGCCGCCGGGGGCGTGGCCTGTGCGAACACGAACAGGAGCGACGTGGACACGAGCAGAATCGGCGTGAACACGAAAAGGATCGACTTGGACACGATGTACTCCATTGCCGGCGCGGATCGCATCCCGCGTCATGCGCTATACATGGTAATCGACTCGCCTCTACGCCTTCAGCCAATCCTTAGCTCTTTGCAGAATCACTTCGCGGCCCACATCGCTGATGGCATTGGTGAGCGGGATCTGCTTGGGGCAGGCCTGAACGCAGTTTTGCGCGTAGCCGCACTCCTGGATGCCGCCGTCGCCCGAGAGCGCGCGCAGGCGATCTTCTTTGAGGACCTTGCCCGTGGGATGGTTATTGAAGAGCTTGACCTGGGCGATGGTGGCCGCGCCCACGAATCCCGTGGCCACGTTGAACTGGGGGCAGACTTCCATGCAGCAGGTGCAGGAAATGCAATTCGAGAGCGGGTAGTTCGCCTCCTGCTGCTGCGGGTAGACGCGCGGGCCTGAACCCAAATCATAGGTCCCGTCGATGGGAACCCAGGCCTTGACGCGCATCAGGTTTTCAAACAGAACCGATCGGTCGACCTGGAGATCGCGCACCAGCGGAAATTTGGTAAGCGGCTCGACGCGGATGGGCTGTTCCAAATTATCTACAAGAGCCGAGCAGGCCATGCGGGCCTTGCCGTTGATCCTCATCGCGCATGACCCGCAGATCTCCTCAAGACAATTCGAATCGTAGGCGATGGGCGTGGTCGCGTGGCCCTCGGCGGTGACGGGATTCCCGGCGATCTCCATCATCGCGGAGATGACGTTCATACCGGCCCGCCATGGGAGCTCAAAGCATTCCCACACGGCCGGCGCATCGGGGTTGGCCTGGCGCTTGATTTCAAAGGTGACGGTTTTCTCTGCCATAAAACCTTTCTATTCGGTCGCTCCTTGCACCGGCACCACCCTCGTCCAAAGGGCTGCTGCATGCAATGCTCATTTCACCGCGTCGTAACGCCGCGGGCGGGGCTTGATGTACTGCGTATCGACCTCTTCGAACTCGAAGCGCGGGCCTTCGACTGAGCCGGTGAAGCTCGCCTTCGTCGTCTTGAGGAACCGCTCGTCGTTGCGCTCGGGAAAATCGGGCTTGTAATGCGCGCCGCGCGACTCGTCGCGCAGAATGGCGCCCAGCACGACGGTTCGCGAAAGCTGCAACATGTTGTACAGCTGGCGAGCGAAAGCGAAGCTGGTGTTGGCCCACTGGCTGGTGTCGCTCAGGTTCACGCGTTGGTAGCGGTCGAGCAGCTCCACAATCTTTTCGTCGGCGATCTTCAGGTTCTTGTTGTAGCGCGTCACCGTGGCGTGCTCGGTCATGGTGCTGCCCAGCTCGCGCCACAGCTTGAAGGGATTTTCGCCGCCCTGGTTATTCAAGAGTTTTTTGTTGATCTCGGTCTGCCGCGCGACTTCAGCCGCCGCGCCGCCGTCTCCCTCCACCGCGGCCACGTTCTTCGCGTACTGCATAGCGTTGGGGCCGGCCTGAAATCCGCCGAAGATGCAACTGACGAGCGAGTTCGCGCCCAGGCGGTTAGCGCCATGGTACTGGTACTCGCACTCGCCCGCGGCAAAGATGCCGGGAATATTGGTCATTTGGTTAAAGTCCACCCAGAGGCCGCCCATGGTGTAGTGCATGCCGGGAAAGATCTTCATGGGCTCGACGTGGGGATCGACGCCCACGAACTTTTCGTAGATTTCGAGAATGCCGCCAAGTTTGCGGTCGAGAGTCTCGCGATCAATGTGCGTGAGGTCGAGATAGACCATGGGCTGGCCGTCGATGCCGAGGCCGAGCTCGTAGACGACCTTATGAATGGCGCGCGTGGCCACGTCGCGTGGAACCAGATTGCCGTACTTCGGGTACCACTCTTCAAGAAAGTAGAGGCGCTCGGACTCGGGGATCGATTTGACGGCGCGTTTGTCGCCGGGCGTGCGCGGCACCCACACGCGGCCGCCCTCGCCGCGCGCCGACTCCGACATCAACCGCAGCTTGTCTTCGCCCGGAATGGTCGTGGGATGCACCTGGATCAACTCGCCGTTGGCGTAGGAAACGCCCTGCTGAAAGACGGCCGACTGCGCAGAGCCGGTGCAAACCACGGAGTTGGTGCTCTTGCCGAAGATCGCCCCGATGCCGCCGGTGGCGAGGATGATGGCGTCGGCCGCGAAGGCCTTCACCTCCATGGTGCGCAGGTTCATGGCCACGATGCCGCGGGCGATACCTTTGCCGTCGATGATCGCCGACAGAAACTCCCAGCCCTCGAACTTCTTCACCTTGCCCTCGGACTCGTAGCGGCGTACCTGCTCGTCGAGCGCATAGAGCAATTGCTGGCCGGTGGTGGCGCCGGCAAACGCGGTGCGGTTGTAGAGCGTGCCGCCGAAGCGCCGGAAATCGAGCAGGCCTTCGGGAGTGCGATTGAAGGGCACGCCCATGCGGTCGAGCAGGTCGATGATGGCGGGCGCGGCCTCGCACATGGCCTTCACCGGCGTCTGGTTGGCCAGGAAGTCGCCGCCGTAGATGGTGTCGTCAAAGTGTTGCGCGGTGGAGTCGCCCTCGCCCTTCAGGTTCTTGGCCGCGTTGATGCCGCCCTGGGCGCACACCGAGTGCGAGCGCTTGACGGGAACGATGGAAAACAGCTCGACCGTGCCGCCGGCTTCGGCGATCTTGATCACCGCCGCCAGTCCGGCGAGCCCTCCGCCCACCACGATGATTTTAGGTGTTGCCATGAAGTACCTTTCAGAAAAACCGTGGATCGTGGTCCGTGAATCGTGAACAGCTCCCGGCTCAGGCGCAAAGCTAGAGCTTGGGGATGGGTGCATTAGCGAACCACGGACCAACGAAGGCCAAAATGCTCGCGATACCCATGGTGGCGAGAACCACGCCAAGGACGATGCAGACGTACCCAAAGCGGCGGCGCGCAGTTTCTCCCGATGTAATACCCCACTTGGCCGCGAAGAGCCACACGCCGTAGGCGAAGTGCCAGCAGA